>Ga0207695_10009364_pt1 | contig 12111 bp, 10 predicted proteins | sample KBSC54metaG_FD_184354 | JGI IMG/M metagenome (GOLD analysis project Ga0207695, IMG submission 184354) | Corn rhizosphere microbial communities from Kellogg Biological Station, Michigan, USA - KBS C5-4 metaG (SPAdes) (version 2) | ecosystem: Host-associated > Plants > Roots > Rhizosphere > Soil...
TGCCCCCGCCCACGTTGGTTGCGCCGCCGCCACCGCCGCCGCCGCCGCCGAGCGGTCGCGCCGGCTTCCTCTTCGTGGGCGGCGCGTTGCTGATGGCGTCATCGGACAATCCATCCATCCTGGAGGGCCGCCTGGGCGGAGAGCTGGAGCTGACCCACCGGCCGTACGCGCTGGTGGCCCGGGTCGACCTCGGGGTCGCCCAGCAAGAAAACGTGACGCGCGCGACACAGACCGCCGCCCTTCGTCGCTTTCCGCTGCATGCCGGCCTGGCGCTGGAGCTGCCGGCGGGACCAGGCACCTTCGAGCCGTGCGTCATCGGCGGCGTCGAAGTGCTGCAGGCCACCTCGAACGACCAGATGACGACGCGCACCGACCGGGCCTACCGCTTCAGCCCGGTCGTCAGCGCCGAGACGGGCTACCGCGTCACGCTCGGCCGCCACCTGTTCGTGCGCCCTCGCGCCAGCCTTGGCTTTGCTATCGTGAAGTACGACATCGCGATAGGTAGGCAAGGTGACGTCATTTTCCGTACACCATCGACATATTCGACGTTTGGGCTCGATGCCGGAGTAGTTTTTAGATGATGTAAAGGCCCCCCGGGCACTAATCCTGTCAGTTACCCCGAGTTTCATGTGAACACGCCAGGCCTAAGTCGTCTCGCCTCCCCCACCCGGGTCTCCGATCAAGAACTGGTCGCGCGCTGCTGCAGCGGTGATCGGTCGGCGTGGCGGGTGCTTTACGAGCGTTACGCGGCGCTGGTCTTCCGCTTCCTGGCCGCGCTGGGCGTGCGCGATCCCGAGCGCGAGGACGCCTGTCAGGATGTGTTCCTGGCGGTGTACCGCAGCCTGCCCAGCTTCCGCGGCGAGGCGCAGCTGTCGACCTGGATCTACCGGATCACGGCGCGCACGACGGGGAAGTTGATCCAGAAGCGCAAGCTGCGCACGGCGCTGGCGACCACGCTGACGCAAGAGCCGGCCCCCTCGCTGGCCGATCCGACCGAGCAGACGGCGCGCGCGCTGCTGCTGGATCGCATGCTGGACAAGCTGAACCCGAAGAAGCGCCTGGTGCTGGTGTTGTTCGAGCTGGAAGGCGTCCCCGTCGAGGAGATCGCGCGCATCGCGGATTGCCCGACGAACACGGTGTGGTCGCGGTTGCACCACGCCCGGTTGGATCTGACGAAGATGGCGGCGCGCGAAGAGAAACGGCGGCAGCGGACGCGCACGGAGCGCGGCACCGACACGCCCGATGCTCCCGCGGGAGGTGTGGCGTGAGCGGCAAATTCGGACAGGGGTCGGGCGGTCACTCCGGCGGGCAGATGTCTGGCGCGGGGAGCGGCGGACAGCCGCCGGGCAACGGGAAGCGCCGCCAGGGCGCGGGCCAGTGGCTGACGCCGCCGCGCAATCAAGTCGAGGCCGAGCTGGACCAGGCCCTGAATCAGGCCGCGTCCGCCGACACGGACGAGGTGGCGCTGCGCCGGGTGTGGTCGCGGCTGTCGCAGCTGCCTGACCTGGTGCCGACGCACGTCGAGGCCCCGGCGCCCCGGCGAACGCGCTGGACCTGGATCGCGGGCGCCACGGTGGCGGGCGCCGCGGCCGCCGTCGTGTTGATGATGGTGGGGTCGCCTTCGCTCGTTCGCATGGGAACGACGGCGGGGCACGCGGGGCCGCAGGCGGCGCCGACCATCGCGCGCCACGACGACCTGGATCGCTCCGTGCTGGTGGCGCCGGCGACCGTGCGGACCGCCAATGGCGAGGTCCTGCACCTGTCGTTGAAGGGGGGCACCGAGGTCACGGTCACCCCGAGCTCGACGCTGGTGCTGGATCAGGACGAGCGCCCCGCGGTCTCGGCCGGCGAGGTGCAGTTCCATGTGCCGCCGCAGGCGCCGGGACACACGTTCACGGTGCGCGCGAACGAGTACCGCGTGGTGGTGGTCGGCACGCGCTTCAGCGTTCGCGTCGACGGCAGCCGGGCGGGCGTGGGCGTCGAGGAAGGTGTGGTCGAGGTGTGGAACGACACCGGCCGGCTGGCGCGGCTGAGCCACGGCAAGTCGTGGAGCAGCGTGCCCGCGGGTACGGAAGCGGCCACTCCTCCGCCGCCGGCACCGAAGCCGACGACGACGAACATCCAGGAGGTCGCTCCAGCGCACGCGGCGTATGTCCGCCACGGCGCGAACCTGCGGCCTTCCCGAACGGCCCGTCCGCTGCGCGCGTCGCTCGACGCCGTGGCGGGTTCGCCCGCCGGCTCGTCCCGTGACGACGTCAGCGTGCTGGCGACGCCCGACAAGACGCTTCCACTGACGGTCCCGCAAGAGCGCAGCCCCGCGCCCAGCGCCGCGGAGCCGCCCGTGAGCGCTGCGCCCGCGGCATCCGCCCCCGCCGCGAACGACACCGCCGCGCTGGCAGCGCAGGCCCGGGCGGCCCGCGCCGCCGGGGATGCGCGGCGCGCCCTGGGCCTGTACCGCGCGCTGGCCCAGCGCGGAGGAGCGTCCGGCGAGAACGCCGAATACGAGATCGGGAAGGTGCTGCGCGACGGCCTTCATCAGCCGCAGGACGCGATCGCGGCGTGGCGCTCGTACCGCGCGCAGCACCCCCGTGGTCTGCTGCGGGCCGAGGCCGACATCTCGATCATCGAGACGCTGGTGGCGATCGGTGAGAAGGGCGACGCGCTGAACGAGGCGACCGACTTCGTGCGACGGTTCCCCGACAGCGAGCGCCGCGTGGAGATGGGCGGCCTGGCGGGCGACCTGCTGCGCGAGCAATCCGACTTTCGCGGCGCGCTGGGCGAGTACGACCGCGCCCTGGAAGTGGGACGCGGGCGGCGCGATCTCACCGACGCGATCTCGTACCACCGCGCCATCTGCATTCTTCACGAGGATCGCGAGCGGGGCACCTCCGCCCTGCGCGCGTATCTGCAGAACTTCCTGGGTGGACGCTTCCGTGCGCAGGCCAAGAAGGTGCTGCAGGAGCAGACCCCGGTTCAGGCTGCGCGCCCGTAATATAAGGTTGAGCGATGCGGCTCGACGCCGAGCACGATAAACGGTGGCGACATGCGCTCTTCCTGGCCTGCGCGGCGACCGTGGTCACCGCGGGGGCGTGCACGAAGAGCTGGGTGCTGGGACCGGAGCCGGGTGCAGGTGGTGCCGGCGCCGGCGGAATGGCCCTGCCTAGCGGCAGCGGCGGATTCACCTTTCCGGGCGGCAGCGGGGGCTTCACCGCCGATCACGGCGGCACGGGTGGGCACACCCCCACGTGCACCACGATGTCCGTCGGCTTCGACATCCCCAAGACGAACATGGCTCTGCTGGTGGGGCGGGACACCTCGATGTCGATGCGGCTGGGCGGCGGCGGAAGCGGTGACTCGTCCCGGATGGCCGCCGTCCAGAGCCAGCTGAAGAGTCTGATCACGACGAACCAGTACGCCATCAACTTCGGCTATCTGGGATTTCCCTCGCTCGTCGCCTGTCCGAACGGGATGGCGTGTTGCGCGAACGGCACCGAGGACGGTTACGCGCCTCCGCAAGGGGGAGCGGCGCTGTCGATCATGAACATGTTGACGTCATGCCTGCCCGGGACGTCGATGCCGGGCTGCACGTCGTTGAACGATGCACGCCCCGTCGCCCAGGCGCTGCAAGCGGCCGATGGCATCTTCTCCTCCTCCTCGAAGAACGGGGACCGCGTCGTGCTGCTGATCGCCGACGGGGCGCCGGGCTGCGCCACCGATGATCCGTCGACGAAGTGCGCCGCCGAGAAGCAGGCGGTGGCGACGCTGTACAACGACGGCATCAGGACGTACGTCATCGCAATCGGCGACGATGCGCAGAACGACAGCTGCCTGCAGCAGATCGCCGGCGCCGGGTCGTCGACGATGCCGACCGCCGTCAGCGACACCGCATCGCTGATGACGGCGCTGACACGCGCGATGGCCTTGGCGCTGTCGGCCGCCTGCACGGTGGAGCTGACGCCCGGCAATTACGATCCGGACCTGCTCTCCGTTCGCCTCGGCGACCACGATCAAGATCACGAAATCCCCCCCGATTCGCACGACGGGTGGACCTTCGCGGGTTCGTTCACGCGCATCAAGCTCAACGGGGCCTCGTGCATGAAACTTCAAACCTCCCCGACCCTGAAGGTCTCGGTGAACTACGGCTGTCCCCCCTGTTCGGCCCAGCTGAACAACTGCGACTGATTTTTTTTGACCGTCGCTTTTTTTAACGACGGAGCCCACAGCCTCTCACCTACGCGGCAGTTCTAAAACCTCGGGAGGCTCAATGCGTCGCTCACCATCCAAGACTCTTTCCACGTGGCTCGTGACCCTTTGCGGTGTCGCGGCTTTGTCCCTCTTCGGGATCACCGGCTGCGGCGGCAGCGGCAGTGACAACGGCGACGCGAGCGAGACCGGCTCGGGTGGCAGCACCATGCCGGTCACCGGCACGGGCGGCCACGTCGGCAGCGGCGGTGTGACCGGAACCACCGGCACCGGCGGCGCCACCGGAACGACGGGCTCGGGCGGAAGCCCCGGCACGACCGGGACCGGCGGGCGCGTTGGTGGGGGCACCGGCGGCGAGATGGCGACCGGCGGTCGCACCGGCGGCGGCCAGGGTGGTCGCATCGGCGGCGGCCAGGGCGGCGAGACCGCGGCCGGCGGCCGTATCGGTGGCGGTCAAGGCGGTCGCATCGGCGGCGGCCAGGGCGGTCGCATCGGCGGCGGCCAGGGCGGCGAGACCGCGGCCGGCGGTCGCACGGGCGGCGGCCAGGGCGGTCGCATCGGCGGCGGCCAGGGCGGTCGCATCGGCGGCGGCCAGGGCGGTCGCATCGGCGGCGGCCAGGGCGGTCGCACCGGTGGCGGCCAGGGCGGTCGCATCGGCGGCGGCCAGGGCGGCCGGCGCGGCGGCGGCATCGGCGGCGAGGCCGGCGGCCCCGGTGGCGCGGTGGGCGACTTCGCCCCCAGCGAGGGCGAGATCGTCCCCACGCCCGATCAGGCCGAGTAGCTAGCTCCTCCCCCCAAAAGAAAGGGCCGGCGTGAAAGCGCCGGCCCTTTCGCTTTTCTCGGTTGCGCGCGCCGCGCGCCGCCCGCGACTAAGGTTTGAAGTGATCGCGATCGTGCGACGTGCGCAGGTGATCGATCACGCTCTCTTCCAGCAGCTCCTGCATCGTCTGGCCGCCGTAGCGGGCCGCGATCCTGTCGTCGTATTCGTCGGCGATGATCGCGACGTCGCGCACCGCGGCCGTCAGCTCGGTGGCGTTCAGCGTGGACCCGCCCAGCAACGAGTAGCAGAAGACGACCACCTCGCCGGTGGGGACGTACGCGAAGGCGCCGAAGCGCAGCAGCGCGTTCATCTCCAGCAGCTGCATGGCCAGCGGGACCTCCATCGTCACGCCTTTCACCAGCTGGGCCACGCAGCGAACGACGGCGCGATCGGGGTTCCAGTCGAGCACGCTGATCATGACCATCGACGAGCCCTGCTTGACGACGTACAGGCCGTCGTCGATCTTGCGATAGGCCGAGCTCTTCTTCAGCGCCTTCTCGATGGTGTGACAACTCACCTTGGCGGCGTCGTTCATACTGAAACGGCTACCACGAATCGCCGCCGCGTACGAGCCACTTTCGGGGTCGCCCGCGCTTTGCTCGGACGGCCCAGGCGCGCGGGGGCGCGGGGCTCTCGACCCTTTGAGGGTCCCGAGTGGATATATTGTCTGCGATGCGCTCCTGCGCCCATTGCGGCCACGCCAACGCCGACCACCTGCCCTACTGCGCGGCGTGCGGCAAGCGGGTGCGTGCGCTCGGCGGGGGCGAGACGCCGCCGCCCCAGCTGGCGCCGCGGGTCGTGCCCGGCGACAGCAGCTCTTCGGGGTTCGCGGCCACGGTGGCGCTGGGACCGGCGCGGCCTGGCGCGGTCTCGGCGTCCGCGCCCACCGCGCTGGCGCCGGTGGTCGTGCCGGCCTCGACCTGGGCGCGCGCGCGTGGGTCGGTGGCGTACGTGTTCGCCACCATCCGCGGGCGGATCGACGCCGAAGAGCAGCGCCGCAACCTGATCGGCGAGCGCGATGGAGCCCGGCGCATGGCCGAGTCGACGCTGGTGGAGCTGGGGCACGCGGTGCTGGTCCAGGGGATCGAATCGCCGCGGCTGCGCGAGCTGACCGAGGCGGCGGCTCGCCTGAAGAAGCGGCGCGAGGCGGTGGCCACCGATCTGGCTGCGGCGGAGAAGTTCCAGGCCGCCGAGGATCTGCGGCTGGGGCTGATGGAAGCCTCCATCGAGAATGAATGCAAGGCGTACGACCAGAGCGTCGCCGAGGTCGAGCAGACGCTGTCGCGTCACGCGTCGGAACGGCAGACCGCCGCGGTGAAGCAAGGAGACGGAACGCCCGGTCCCGCGGTCTCCCCGTCGGAGAAGATGAGGCTGGACGAGCAGCAGCGCGCGTTGCGCGAGCGCGCCGCGGCCTTGCGCGCGTCCGGGATGGCGGCGCGCGCGCGGCTGGAGCAAGCGGTGGCGACGCGGCGGCAGTCGGCGGCGGCTGCCGCTGCCAGCGTGGCGGGCCACACCCGGGAGCGGGCCGCCATCGAGGAGGAGAACCGCCTCCTGACGGCCCGCATCGGCGCGCGCGCGCTGGAGCTGCGCCTGGCGTCGCCGCATCTCCTGCCCGGCTACGAACGCTACGACCGCTTGCAGGAGACGATCCGCCAGCACGAGGCCGAGCTGGCGCGTCTCGAGCACTCGAAGAGCGGGCTCGATCGAAGAAGGCTGGCGGCCGGCCTGGCGGTGATCGGCGCCAGCGTGGGCGTGCTGGTCACCGCCCTCTGGGCCTTGTTCCACTGACGATTCGCGCCGGCGCGCGCTGGAGCGACCCCGGGTCCACTACCGGCGCGCCGGCAGCAGCAGCGTCAGCCAGCCCGCCAGAAAGGCCAGCCCCCCGAACGGCGTCACCGCCCCCCAGACGCGCACGCCGCTGATCGCCAGCACATACAGGCTGCCCGAGAAGATCACGACGCCCGCCACGAACAGGGCCGCCGTGGCGCGCGGCGCGCGCAGCCGCGCCCACAGCCCGTTCACCGCCAGCAGCGCCACCGCATGCAGCAAATGATAAAAGACGCCCGTCTTGTAGACCTCCAGCAGCTCGGGCGAAAGGCGCGCCTTCAAGGCGTGGGCGCCGAACGCGCCCAGCGCCACGCCGCTGAACCCCAGCGCGCCCGCCGCCGCCACCATCGCCCGGGGAGAGGCCTGCTCCGCCACCGGCGCTACGCCTTCTCCTGCCGGCCGATGCCCAGCGCCCGCATCTTCTTGTGCAGGTTCGTGCGCTCGATGCCCAGCAGCCCCGCCGTACGCGAGATGTTCCACCCATTTTCATCCAGGCGGGCGAGGATGTAGTCACGCTCGACCAGATCGCGGAACTCGCGCAGAGGCAGCGCTCGGGCCTCGGCGGGCAGCTCGATGCGAGGCAGCGCGTCCGCCGCCACCTGTCCGCCCGTGGCCTTCTCGCGCCGGTTGCGCTCGACCTCTTCGACGATCTCTTCCGGCAGATCGCCGACGCCGATCGTGTCCTCGGACAGGATGACCAGCCGCTCGATCACGTTCCGCAGCTCCCGCACGTTGCCGGGCCACGGGTAGGCGGACAGCATCGCCACCGCCTCCTCGCTGATGGGCTTGGGGCGCATGCCGTTCTCGCGCGCGGTCGCGTCGATGAACGCGGCGCACAGCAGGGGGACGTCGTCGGCGCGATCGCGCAGGGGCGGCGCGCGCAAGGGGACCACCGCCAGGCGGAAGTACAGATCCTCGCGGAACTTGCCCGCCGCCACGTCGGCCTGCAGATCGCGGTTGGTGGCGGCGATGACGCGCACGTCGACCTTCAGCGTCTGCTCGCCGCCCACGCGCGTGAACTCGCCCGACTGCAGCACGCGCAGCACCTTCGCCTGCGCGGACGGCGTCATGTCGCCGATCTCGTCGAGGAAGATGGTGCCGCCGTCGGCCACCTCGAAGTGACCGCGCTTGCGCGCGGTGGCGCCCGTGAACGCGCCGCGCTCGTGACCGAACAGCTCGGATTCGATCAGCTCCTGCGGGATCGCTGCGCAGTTGACCTTCACGAACGCCTGCTTGCGCAGCGGCGACTCGCGGTGGATGGCGCGCGCGATCAGCTCCTTGCCGGTGCCCGACTCGCCGGTGATCAGCACGCGGGCCCGGGTGGCCGCCACCTTCACGATCTGGCTGTACAGCGCCTGCATGGGGGCGCTGCGGCCCACCATCTCCGACCGCTCGTCGGCCTGGGCGCGCAGCCCCGCCACCTCGCGCGCCATGGCCCGCCGCTCCAGCGCGTTCCGCAGCGTCACCAGCATGCGCTCGCGGTCCAGCGGCTTCTCCAGCAGGTCGTAGGCGCCCAGCTTCACCGCGCTGACCGCGTTGGCCAGCGTGGCGTGCCCGGAGATCATGACCACCGTCGGCACCGGCGTGTCGGGGGTGGCGCCACCGCCCGCCGTGGTGGCGCCCATGGCGGCCGGCAAGCGCTCCAGCGTCTCCAGGCCCGAGATCCCGGGAAGCTGCACGTCCAGCAGCATCAGGTCGGCGCCGATGTCGGGCAGGCGCGCCAGCGCTTCCTCGCCGCTCGACGCCTCCTCGACGGTGAAGCCCTCGCCCTCCAGGACCATGCGGACGGTCCGGCGGATGTTCTTCTCGTCATCGACGATCAGCACGGTGGTGGGCATCGCGGCCGCGACTATACCGCGAACGGACTGCCCCTCGCGTGATCGCGGGCGCGTTCTACAGCGGCAGATCCAGGGGCAGGACGGCGACGGCGTCGCCCGCCTCCACCCCCAGCGCCGCGCGGGCGGGCGGCGGCAGCGCCACCCCGTCACCGTTCAGCTGGGCGGTGACGGCCACGGCCCGAAAGGACCGGGGGGCCGCGAGGTCGGCGTCGCCGTCGTCGGGCGCGATCAGCAGGCGGGCCGTCGCACCCGGAAGGCGATCGCTGTCCGCGACCCGGGCGCGTCGCGTGGCCCGCACCGGCACGACGTCGTCCAGACGGGCCTGAAAGTGCGGCCCGCCGTCGAAGGGATCGATGCGGTGCGCGTAGCGAAAACCGGCGCGGCGAAGCATCTTCTCGACGCCCTTCGTCTGGGGACCCACCTCGCCGATCAGGGCCTGCACGTCGGCCGGCAGCAGCGTGGCGTAGATGGGCTCCTCGGGGAACAGCGCCCGGATGAACTCCTTGTTCTCGTGCGAGAGGCGATCCGCCTCCTGGTACGACAGCCCGGTGAACTTCCGGCCCAGCGCCTCCCACAGCAGGCTGGTGCCGTCCGGCTGCAGCGGCGGCATCAATTCGGACAGCACGTCGTCGCGGAACAGCGCCCGGTGAAGCGCGATGTAGAGGAAGCGGCAATGAAACAGCAGCTTGCCCAGCTGCCCGGGATGGCCGCGCCGGTCGGGGTGCACCACCAGACCGCCGATCTCGGTCAGGCCCTTGTAGTTGTAGCCGATGCGCAGCACCCGGTGCGTGACGTGGCGGTCCAGCGTCTGGCTGTAGCGCTCCTCGTCGAGCACGTCGAAGAAGACGTGCGGCGCGCGCCGCGACCCGTGCTGGGCGAAGATCATCGACGTCCCCAGCACGCGGCTCTGCCCCGCCTCGGTCAGCACGAACACGAAGCGACGATCGGCGACATCGCACTGGCCGGCGAACGACGCCTCCGACGCGGCGATGATGTCGCCCAGGCGCGCGCGGTCGTGGGGCAGGTTGACCGAGTCCAGGTAAGCGGCGACGTCGAACAGGCCATCGAGGTCTTGCGCCGCCACCTCGCGGATCAGGAACATCGCCCCTTGAGTCTACGGGAACGCGGGCGCCGGCGCCGGGGTGCGCAGCCCGCGCACCACGCTGGCCACCACCGCGCCCAGGCTGGTCTGGGGGATGGGACGCGACGGCAGGAAGGCGGCGTAGTCACGCATCACGATGGGCGGCCGATGCTCGGCGACCGCGCGGATGTTCTCGCGGGCGATCCAGTCCAGCAGGGGCCCCAGCGCGAACACCGACGCGGGGTGGGTGTCGTGCAGCAGCAAGATCCCGCGCCCCTCCAGGCGCGCCAGCCTCGCCTCCAGATAGGCCAGGATCTGCTCGCTGCTGGGGTTGCGCCAGTCCTGGGGGTCCAGGTTCCAGCCGACCGACACCAGCTCCCGCTCCGCCAGCGCGGCCTCCAGGCTGTGACAGCGGGCGCCGTAGGGGGCGCGGAACAGCAGCGGGCGCACCCCCGTCGCCGCGGCGATCACCTCGGCGTTGGCGTCGATCTCGGCGGGGACCTGGTCGGGATCCCGGCACAGGTTGCGGTGGGACATGGTGTGATTCGCCACCAGGTGTCCGTGCGCGGCGATCTTCTGCAGCAGCTCGCGGCGCGCCATGTCCTCGGGCCGATCGCCCACCACCCGGTGGCCCGTGATGAAGAAGATGGCCTTGAGGCCCCGGCGGTCCAGCTCGTCCAGCACCAGCGGCGTGAACTTCAGGTCGGGCCCGTCGTCGAAGGACAGCACCAGCTCGCGCGGCGCGTCGCTGGGATAGAAGCCGGTGAGCGCGCCGTAACCGAACGCCGCCATCGGCTGGCGGCTGGCGCTGCCGTCCGGCGCGACCACCTGTGCCGGTGACCGCCGGATGCCCGCGGCGCGCACGTCCGCCCCGTCGTCATCGACCGAGAGCGGCTCGGCGGCGGACGCGGAGGGCTGCAGCAGGTGCCCGGCATCCATGCCGACGCGCATCGATGGCGTCAACACGACTGCCGTCGTGATCACCACCGCGAGCGCCTTCGAGAATCGCACCACTGGAGTGTATCGCAACCCGTTTCAGATTCGCGTTTTCCGCCCGATTCCGCGGCGTTTTCCGGGGCAGGGCCTCTGGATGCTTTCGGTTGTCGGCCGGCCGGCCTGAAGCGGTCCAGCCGACGAAAGCCATGACGGGCCGATGATCGCGCGTCAGCTGGGCGGAACCGGGTACAGATACAGCCCGTCGCTCGCGTCGCCCACGTTGACGGTGTAGGCCAACGCGTTCAGGTAGGGATACAGCGAGAGCGATGCGTCGGAACGGGTCTGGATGACCGTCGCGGCCCCGGGCGCCAGCGTCGTTCCCCCCAGCACGCCGCGGACTCGCAGCGTGCCCGAGGCGCCGTCGTAAGAGTTCGCGTACACGATCCGTCCGTCGCCGAGGGAGTTCATCGTCGCCACGTCGGAATCGACGTTCGTCGTCGCGCAGGTGGTGAGGTCGGTGAACCTTCCCCCGGCCATCAACCGGCTGTCCGTGGTGTCCAGGTTCGTCACCCGCGACCACAGCAACGCCGTGCCGCCCGGCAAGAACCGCGGCGTCAGCCCGGCGCTGAACGGGATCTCCTCCGTGCGGTCCAGCGTGCAGAGCATGCTGCTGGCGTCGTACTTCTGAACGTAAAGGTCCACCAGCCCGAAGACGAAGTCGTACTTCTTCACGTAGGCCACGTGGCCCATCTTGCTGACCGACAGGATCGAGATGACGTCGCTGTCCAGCATCGTCACGTTCGCCGGCGCGTTCACCGGATCGACCAGGCCCAGCAGCGCCTTCGAGGTCGCCAGCACGGCCAGGCCGCTGCCCACGGTGAAGGCATAAGTGGCGGTCGCGGGCACCAGCGTGATGGGACTGCTGCCATCGGGAAAGTTCGCGATCTGCAGCGTGCCCGACGGCGCCGAGCCGTTGTAGTTGTAGGCGGACAGCCAGCCCCAGTGCGTCCCGTCCGTCGAGATCGTCCACTTCGAGACGTCGGTGGCCACCACCTGACGGGTGGTGGGATCGCCGATCAGCTGCTGGTTCAGGATCTCGGGCCCGCCAGGGACGGCCCGGCTGGACCAGACGATGCGCTCGCCGCTGTTGCCCACGATGCGGGCCTGGAAGCGCTGTTGACTGTCGGCGCTGTCGCTGGAGATGACGGTGGCGATCGAGGGCAGCGGCGGGCTGGCCGCGTCGACGGCGCCCACCAGCAACTCGCTCTGGACGGCCGTCGATGGCGGCGCGTCGGCGGGCACCGGCAGGTCGTGCAAGCACATCACGGCATTACCGGCCCGCGACGGCATGCAGCCGTGCACGTCGCCGCTCGAGCCGGTCACGGCCGCCAGGCGGCGTCCGTTCA
>Ga0207695_10009369_pt1 | contig 12107 bp, 5 predicted proteins | sample KBSC54metaG_FD_184354 | JGI IMG/M metagenome (GOLD analysis project Ga0207695, IMG submission 184354) | Corn rhizosphere microbial communities from Kellogg Biological Station, Michigan, USA - KBS C5-4 metaG (SPAdes) (version 2) | ecosystem: Host-associated > Plants > Roots > Rhizosphere > Soil...
AGGGTGCGTAAGGAGTGAACTCCACGCTCTTCCCACCTTCAACAATCCGAAGGGCTCCGTCAACAGCCTTGTCATTTTGCGTCACAGTGAGAGCGTCATGAGCCCCATTCCAGTCGACAGCCATAGTCGTGGTCAGCCGGATCACAGCATCCAGCGGAATATCCGTGCCTCCCGTCACGGGATACTGAGCCAGTACCGTTCGAGTGGTCTTTGCCGCTGTGTGGAATACGCTCCGAAATGCCGGCGACTGCCGTCCCCAGATATCCCGGACCTCGGATGCCACGAACACCTCGATAGAGGCTTCGGGTGGAAGTGCCGCTCGGATCATCACGACTCGGAAATCGGATGAAAACCGGATCTCACTGTCCAGCGGGTGTCCTTCCGTGGAAATCAAAAAACTGGCGGAGGTAATCGCCGACGGATCAAGCGGCGCGCTAAAGATCAAGATCACGGGGGAGGCCGGATCGACACGGGCAACGCCGCCGCCGGGGACTACCGACAGCACAGAGAAAGGCCGCCCGTTTGCCGGACTATTCGTCTCATCCGCTTTAAGGCTCGATGCCGTCTGACGGACCGTTGACACTTTCTTAGCGGTTTGAGTTTCTAGTGGAACAAGCAGGCCGGTGTAGTCCGAGCAAGAGCCCAGCATATTGCATACCGAAAGTGGGATGCTGTCGGCCTCCGCGGATCTCTGGGCCGTCGTGCTGCCGGACAATACGGAAAACGGGAGGCTGTCTGCCTCCGCGGACCTCTGCGCCGTCGCGCTGTTGGATAAGACTGAAAACGGTAAGCTGTCCTTTTCAATGCGGAGGGCGGAGGTGCCACCAATGTTTGCTACTCCTGATGGAAGGCTCTCCTGCTCGCCCAATACTCTACAGGTCAACGGAGTGCAATTTGCGTTTAGAGGGTCTGAAGCTGAAGCAATCTCAACACCATCCGAAAAGCCATCGCCATCAGTATCCGGATTGAAGGGATCGGTGCCTAACTGTACTTCGTAGCCATCTGGGAGGCCATCAAGGTCGGAATCAGCACTTGGATTACTGACAATCGAGAGGTAGTTGCCCCGGACCGGAAATGGGGTTGAGGTGCCAGCGGAATTTGTGGCGACGATGACGAATTGCCCATTCGCCGCGACGGGAATAGCGACGACCAACGTACCCCCAGTGCCACCTGCGTTTACCGACGCGGACGACACCACCAAATCTTGGAACGGAGGCGAAAACGAAAAAGTGGTCCCGCTAAGGTTAACACCCGTTATCTGAATGGTACGAGTTGTGTTCGACAGCGTTACAAAAGGCTGGACCAGGGAGATCGCCGGTAGAGGGATTACGGAAAAAGAAGTGGCGGAAGTCGCCGTGCTACCGCCGACGGTAACGGTAATGAGACCGGTTGAGGCGCCAGTCGGCACGGCGACCGTCAACTGCGTCGCCGATGCGGTCAAGACTGAGGCCGCCACTCCATTGAACAGGACAACGTTGGCTGACGCGACTGCGCTGAATCCCTGTCCCAGGATCGTAACCGTACTCAACGGGGGTGCCTGCTGGGGTGTGAAGCTAAAGATGGTCAGAGCGCCGGGCGTAACCGTCGATCGTTTGATCTGGATGATATTACCGACCGAGTCGTAGATGTATTCCAACACACCCCCGGTCGAGTCCACCACCTTGGAGAGTTGATTTAAGTCGTCGTAAAAATACTGGAACGAGACCGGGCTCTGAGAATGGGCCCCGGGCGGAAGGAGCAGACTTAGAACGAAGATCGTGCAAACTGTGTTTGAGCGAATACCGGGAAGGAATCGGGCAAACTTGACCATGGCCGTCATGCGCAATACTTGGTCATACGCCAAGAGCCAAATGACAATCAAGTGAAACGAGATGACAAGAGGTGACATCGTCTAGAACCGCCTGCAAACAAAGCACTTGAATACTCCCGCTAGATCCCTGAAATCACGTATTGAAACATGAACCGCTGGACAAGAACGCGTGATACACTGGCGGGCTAGCCGATGCCGGATGAATTGAACGATGGCGACCAGCCCGGACGTCAGCGACTGAACAGCTGGAAAGAAATCTCCGCATACCTGGAGAAGAAGCCTGGAACGGCTCTAACCACCAGAACATTTTTGCGTTGGAGAACGGAACACGGCTTGCCCGTCCACAAAAAGCGAGGGTTCGTTTACGCCTACGCTGATGAGCTTGACGAATGGCTGGCGCGAGGCGGCGATGATAGTGGCCCGGAAAAACCTCCCGAAACAACGGAAACGCAGTTGACGGAAACCGCCCCTGCTCCTGAGCCCAAGATTTCATGTCCGCCTGCCGACGCCCGGCGAACCTCGGTTTTCCGCCGGCGAGCACTTAGCTTAGCGGTGCCGCTACTTCTGATCCTGGCAGGCGTGCCCTTGTGCTGGTGGCTTTGGCCCATGGATGTGCAGCTCCTGTCTTGCCGTCAGTTGACACGCGACGGCCGGCCGAAGAATAGCTTGTTTACCGATGGCGAACGAATCTATTTCTACGAAGAAATGGACGGAAAGCGCGTGGTCGCTTCGTTGCCTGTAAGCGGCGGGATTGTCACTGAGCTGAAATTGCCGGTCAGATCGCCCGGACTCCTGTCGATATCCTCCGTTCGGCATTCTCTTGTGGTAAACGACGGCGAATCCAAAGAGCTTTTCGAGGTCCAGATTAAGCCGCTGACGGTGCAACAAATTCCCTTGCCCTCTGGCGTTACCGCCACCTCGGCGAGGTGGGATCCAGATGGGCACTTGCTTGCGGTTGTTGGTAGCGATTCCTCCTTGATGGTCTTCGAGCCCGGAAAAACCTCCAAACCCCGGCGGTGGCCTCTGCGGGGCCAGCCGCAAATTACCGGGTGGCGCCCACGGGGTGGTCGTTTGCGGCTAAACGTCCTCGAAACCAAGAGCGACACAACCCAATGGTGGGAACTGACGGGATTGGGTCTCGTCAAGAGTCCAGTTCCCTCGTTCTCGCCGAATCGGAAAGAAGAAAACGGAAACTGGTCTGCCGATGGGCGCTTCTTCGTTTTTGAGGGGGGAAGGGACCTGACACAGATCTGGCTGGCGGACGAGGGGGGCTATCCCGCCCGGCCGCACCAGCTGACTGACGATGCGCGACTTTGGGACAGTCCGTCCTTCATCCCCGGTTCCAACACGATCGTAGCGATGGCCCGCCAATCCCAGGGAGAATTAACGGCTCTCCAGAATCACGGGGAGCCAGGCGGGAATAACCCAGTCTTGCCGGTTGGTTCCATGTATGAGTTAGATTATTCCAGAGATGGCCAGTGGGTGGCCTACACGCAGTTCCCGGAGCATACGATCTGGAAGAGCCGGCCCGATGGCAGTGAAGCGCGGCCTTTGACCCCGACCGGAATTACCGCGCATCAGCCTCATTGGTCTCCCGACGGCACTCGGATTGCCTTCATCGGGTCCTCGATGGGTAAGGATGCCCGCATGCGGATTTATCTGGTATCTAGCTCGGGGGGAACATTGGATCAACCCCTGCCGCAGGGCGACGACCAAGGCGTGCCGACCTGGACTCCGGACGGCCGCTCGATCATCTTTGGCGACCTCATCACACCCGTGGGCTTCGAAAACGCGACAATCCATGAACTGAACCTACAGACACAAACCGTGTCTAACATTGTCGCGCCTACAGGGCTGTGGAGTCCCCGAATGTCTCCCGATGGAAGACACCTGGTAGCCATCAGCTATGATCGGCGATCCATTCTCGTGCGTGATAACCAGCGAGGCTCCTGGCGGAATTGCGCGACCATGGAGTTTCTTGAGGAACCCGTGTGGTCGCCGGATTCTCACTGGTTTCAATTTATCGCGAAGGTGAAAGGATTAGATGCGAAAGGTGTATACCGCCTAACCGCCTCATGCGGGCAACCGCAGCGGATCACTGATTTGTCTAGCTACCGTTTCGCCGGCGCCACCTGGATCGGGATCGGCCCAAACGCGTCCGTTCTCGGTTTAGTGGGACTACCGGCCGAAATATACACCCTGGATTGGCGCCTTCAACCCCACCTGCCGTCGAAGTCGCGATGAAGGTTTCAGTCTCGGCGTAGTCGACCGCTGCCGGCTTCCGCTATGCCTTAGCATGGGTGACGATTGCCGATGCCGCGATTGCTGCCGTGGACTTAAGGCACACTAGTTCGACTGATTAATAAGAAAGCGGCGCGCGTGGCGTTGAAGAATCCCTACCCAATTGCCTACCCAATTGACGCCGAAGGAACCGAATTCAGCCCCTCAGATAAAAGCAGGCCCACAGAAAACAAAGACTTGGGCCGGACCTTCTGAGCCTCCGGAGCAAAAGGTCGGTGGTTCGAATCCACTCGGGCGTACCACATTCCAAAGCACTTATCGCTTCCTCTCAAAACAGCGAGTACACAAAGATTCCGTGCGGGCTTTCTGGGGGACCCTACTTTGCTTGACAGTCCCGCTCCGCATTGCGCCATTGCGGCCTTTGGCTTGGCCGGGCTCTTGGCCTTCTTGAGGATCTCCGCTTCGAGCGCCACCGCCGCGGGTTGGCATATGGCCTAGGCAAGAATGAGCGCAGAGTCATTCGCGCGAGCACGGGCTCGCCTGCGTTCTTCACGCTGACTGCGCTGCCGGGCCTGCCATATGCTCCTGCGTTTCCGAATGTGGCCCGCCGTGCCAACAGGGTTCAACGTGCCCACCGGGCGACATCACTACAATTTCTCCAAGCTTTGCGACGTTGTATTCCTTAAATGCGAATGTTTCGATCAGCCGGGAAATCGGCGCTGGCTTCGTGGCGACGGCATCCCTGACGATGGCAGGGGCGAAAGCACGGCATGGTATACCTCGTTCTGGCGTTTCGCCGCCGCCTATCCGGAGCAGCGGTTCCAGACGAAGTGGAGCCTCTCTCCGGAAACAATCATTGTCGATTCAGGTTTGGCTGCACGCTCGCCCAAGGAAACCAACAGCGTCACGAAACTACCGCACGGAACGTCGCTTTTCGACCAGGCGCGCTGCCACCGTCCCCGTCTCCCATCTCTCCTCCGACGCGTTGGCGAATAGCCTCGGGCAAATCCGGGTTTCGTCCTCAAGCTTCTTGTGCCACTCGTGCAGAGCAAACTTCTGCGGTCTAAGATGGGCAAGGCCGGTGGCGTGCGCCTCGCACGGCCGGCATTTGAGATCACGCTTCGGGACACCTACTCCGCGGTTGTGCCGATTCCAAAATCTGGGCGCCCCGAATAGGAATTCCGAAGCGCTTCCTCGAGAGTTCCAATGTTCAGGACTACTTTGAAGGATTGATTAACGACGCGCAAGATGCCATTCTCTTCATGCTCGGACAACGTGCTCTGCTCCAGGTCTGGCGCTGGCTGGCAACGTTCCGATTCGAGTCCACTTCTCGCACTTGGATGAGACGCGTCGCTATCAACCAGGTTCTGCAATTCCTACCGCCGGGATCGTCTCGAGGAAAGCCTTGGCGGCCCATGTGATTATGCTGGTGTCATTGCTGGGGCCGACTCACCGGACCAGGCTCTCGTTCCGCCCTGGGGACAAGGCTGTTCCGGGCACGACGCATCCTATTGCCCGCACTGAAGCGATCGAACAAGGGTGGATTTGCAAGTGCGGCATAGCGTGCCCGCGGGACTGGCACTTTCAATTTCGCTATTCACCCTGGTTTATGAGTGTCGGACCGTTCGGACGGATTCAACAAACGTTGCATTTCCTTCAACCATACATGAATCGCTATCGGGGCAAGCGGCCATGAGATTCTCGCTTTACGAGGAGAGACCTGGCGATCAGTGGCGAGCAATTTGGTCGCTGTTAACTCCGGCATCGCGGGGCCCCTCCGAAGTTGCCTTGAATCCGTGCGGCCTCCTGCCTCATCTAGAAGTTTTGGAGTCCATTATCCAGGGAGGGCTGTCGAATCTATGGAAACCTATGCGGTTGCTGTTGCAGGGGCGGACCAATCGACGGCGGCACGCTACGAATCGTTGATTCGGATCGCCAACTCCATCCGCGTGCCCAAAGAGCCGGAAGAGTTGTTCAATATCCTGGTGCACGAACTGGGGCAGGTCATACAGTTCGATGGCATTGCACAGTTCGACGAGTCCGCGAACAAGGTCAACTGGCATTTTGGCATGGGTTGCCGGAAATCGGATCATAAGCCTTCCGACATCGACCGCGATGAGACGATCGCAGCCTGGGTTTACCGGCGCCAGGAGATTGTCGCCATTGGTACTCTCGACGCGGAGACGCGATTTCCCGCCTCCGCTCGTGTTATGCGAGAGGCGGGCCTGCAGTCCGTTTGCGCTTTTCCCTTGACGACGGCGCACAGAAAGCTCGGCAGCCTGGTGATGGCGAGCGTCCGCCGCGACGCCTATTCGCTCGATGAAGTGCGCTTCTGCGGGTTGGTAGCCGACCAGATTGCCCTGGCGATGGACGACGCGATCAACTTCCGCGCTTCCCAAAAGGCGCAGGAGCGACTGGAACTGCTGCTCGATTTGACTAATCGCGCCGTAAACAACCTTAACCTTCGTGAGGTTCTGCTCGAAATCTCGGCTCACATTCGCAAGGTCATGCAGTGCGACGGGGTGGGCATCGATCTGCCGAGCCCCGAAGACGGAAAACTTCGAATCTACGCTTTGGATTTTCCCGACGCGTCATTCCAAATCGAGGAGGGCCACGAGCCTGCCGCTGACGAAAAGACCAGCGCGGCGCACGCCTTTCAGAGCGGCGAAGCCGTCGTGCTTTCGCATGAGGACATCCAGCGCGAAGGGCTTGGGCAATTTGAAATCAGTTCGTTGGTGCACATCCCATTGAAAGGGCGCACCCGGACTGTCGGTGTCCTATCGCTGGGCACCCGGCGCGAGAACGCTTTCTGCGCCGACGACCTCGTTTTCCTCACCAAGGTCGCCCACCAGGTGGCGATTGCCGTTGACAACGCGATCGCCTTCGGTGAAGTGTCCGAGCTGAAGAATAAGCTGACTCAGGAAAAGCTGTACCTCGAAGATGAGATCCGCAGTGAGCTCAACTTCGAGGAGATTGTGGGCAGGAGCGATGCCCTGCGCCGCGTTTTGGAACAGATCGAAACCGTTGCGCCCACCGATGCCACAGTGCTCATCTACGGAGAGACCGGCTCCGGCAAGGAGCTGATCGCCCGTGCCGTCCACAACCTGAGCGGGCGCAAGTCGAGCGCCTTCGTCAAACTCAACTGCGCGGCGATTCCTACGGGGCTGCTCGAGAGCGAGCTCTTCGGACACGAGCGCGGCGCCTTCACGGGGGCCATTTCGCAGCGCGTCGGCAGGTTTGAGCTGGCGAATCGCGGAACGATGTTTCTCGATGAAATCGGCGAAGTGCCGCTTGAGTTACAGCCCAAACTCCTCCGTGTGCTGCAGGAGCGCGAATTCGAGCGTCTGGGCTCGACCCGCACCCAGCGCACCGATGCCCGCCTGATTGCGGCGACCAACCGCGATCTCGAAACATTGGTCGCAGAGCAGCGGTTTCGCTCCGACCTGTACTACCGCTTAAATGTGTTCCCCGTGCGTGTCCCCGCGCTACGCGAGAGGCCGGAGGACATTCCGCTGCTGGTGCGTCACTTCGTGCAGCAGTTCAGCCGCCGTCTCGGCAAGCGCATAGACTCGATTCCGGCGGAAGCCATGAGCGCCCTGGTGCGCTATCCGTGGCCCGGCAACATCCGGGAGTTACAAAATGTCATCGAGCGGGCGGTTATCCTGACCAACGGACCGATGCTGGTTATCGGCAGCGACGATCCGCGTCCGCTGAACAGCGTTCCCGCATCGCAGGCGCGCCCGAACGGCCGGACACAGACTACCGCTCCGGCCGGGGACGTGCGTGCGACGCTTGCCGAATCGGAACGGCAACAGATCCTTGCGGCCTTGGAGAAGGCCAACTGGGTCATCGCCGGGCCCGAAGGTGCGGCTGCCCGTTTAGGCCTGAAACGCTCCACACTCCAATCGCGCATGCAGAAGCTCGGCATCCGCATCTCCCGCACCGGAGCCTGACCGCGCCGGCAAGTGCCGATATTTCGGTAGCGTGCTCGCTACGCGGCATCGGCCCATTCCACGACGCATCCTAACCCCTTCAAAATAGCGGCGCCACATTTGGCCGGCGGCATGCCTTCTATCAAACCACCGGGAGGACATGCGGATGCTTCGGGTTTCTTATTCCGATAACGCTGAGGGACAGCGCTGGATCCTTTGCGGACATCTCGCCGGGCCCTGGGTGGACGAGTTGCGCACCTGCTGGCAGTATGCGCGAAATCTTGCGCCACGCTCCCGCGCCATCGTGGATCTTAACGACGTCACGTTCATCGACGAAGCCGGCGAAGGACTGCTGTCGGAGATGCAGAGCGCAGGGACCGAATTCATCGCTGCCGGCGTGGAAAACAAGCATCTGCTCGCCAATCTAAAAGACAACGGGACGCGGCCGCTACGAAAACTGATGGAGCACCTGGGTGCGGTCTGCGGGAAGTCCCATAAACGTGAGGGAGGGGACTAATGAATACCAAACGAAATCGAATTGCCGGTGCGGCCGCAGCTCTATTATTCGCGGCGGCAACCTTCATCCTGATCAGTCGAACGAAGACCACCGCGGCTGCGACCGCGCCGCCGGCGCCGGATGTTCTGGTCGCGACGGTACAGCAAAGCGATGTGCCGATTCAGCGCGAATGGATCGGCACGCTCGACGGGATGGTAAACGCCGCTATAAAAGCACAAGTGGCGGGATACCTTCTGGCGCAGAGGTACACGGAAGGGTCGTTCGTCCAGAAGGGCCAGTTGCTGTTCGAGATCGATCCGCGGCCTTTTCAAGCAGCGGCCGATCAGGCAGCCGGACAACTGGCGCAGGCCAACGCGCAGGTCGCGCAGGCGCAGGCAGGGCTCGTCCAGGCGGAGTCGCAGGTAGATAGCGCCGAAGCCAATCAGCGCAAAGCGCAATTGGATGAAGAGCGCTATGTGCCGCTGGCTGAGCAACAGGCCATCACACAGCAGGATCTCGACAACGCCCGGCAGAATAATCGGTCCTTGAAGGCGCAGGTAGCGGCCGCAAAGGCTCAGGTGGAGACGGCCAAGGCGCAGATTGCAGCCGGGCGAGCCGGTGTGACGGCAGCGGCAGCGGCGTTGGAAACCGCGAAAGTCAATCTTGGATTTACGCGCCTCACTTCTCCAATCGACGGCATCGCGGGGGTCGCGACCGTACAAGTTGGCAACCTGGTCGGCCCGTCGGGCAACCCGATCACCACGGTTTCGACGGTGGATCCGATCAAAGCCAATTTCACGGTAAGCGAGCAGGAGTACCTGAAGCTGGCGCGCGCCGATACGCTGCATCGCCTCGAACTCGAACTGGTGCTGGCAGACGGCACCGTCTATCCGCGGAAGGGCCGGTTCTCGTTTGCCGATCGCCAGGTGGATCCAGCCACGGGTTCCATCCAGTTGACGGGACTCTTTCCCAACGCAGGCAACACTCTCCGGCCCGGCCAGTACGCCAGGGTGCGGGCCGGGATTGGAGTGCACGAAGGCGCGTTGCTGGTGCCGCAACGAGCCGTCACGGACACACAGGGCACTTACCTTGTCGCGGTGGTCGATCCCAATAACACGATCCGGTTCGCGCCCGTGAAAGCCGGCGACCGCGTGGGGTCGAATTGGATCATCGAGGAAGGATTGAAACCGGGCGAGCGAGTCGTGACCGACGGCCTTTTCCATATTCGCCCCGGCGCGGCGGTGAATCCGAAGGGAGGCAAGTAATGTCGAAGTTCTTCATCCGCAGGCCGATCGTCGCGATGGTCATCTCCATCCTGACAGTGATTATCGGGATCGTGACGATCACGCAGTTGCCGATCTCTCAGTTTCCGCAAATCGCGCCGTCTGAAGTGCAGATCCGCGCCACTTATGTGGGCGCGGACTCGCAGACCATCGAACAATCCGTGGCCACGCCCATCGAGCAGCAGATGAGCGGCGTGGACAACCTGAACTACATGTACTCGCTCAACGCCGGCGGCAGCGGTCAGATGACCATGATCGTGGACTACGACGGGAAGAGCGATCCGAACACGGACCTGATGCTGACGCAGATGCGCGAAACACAAGCTGCCTCCCAACTCCCACAGGATGTGACGAACTTCGGAGTAACGGTGCAGAAATCCGTAACGGCTCCGCTGATGGTCATGGGCTTGTATTCGCCGAACGGAACTTACGACGGAAAATTCCTCTCCAACTACGCGTTCATCAACCTCAACGATCAGTTGACGCGCGTCCCCGGGATCGGCAACGTTCAGGTCTTCGGCGCCGGCCAGTACGCCATGCGGTTGTGGATCAAACCGGATCAGCTCTCGAAGCTCGGCATCACGGTGACCGAGGTTGTCTCGGCGATTCAGGCGCAGAACACTGTAAATCCTGCCGGCCAAGTGGGCGGGTCTCCGGCGCCCAAGGGGCAGGAGTACACCTATTCGGTCCGCGCTCAGGGACGCCTCACCACGCCCGAGGAATTCGGCGACATCGTGGTGCGGGAATCGCCGAACGGCGGTGTGGTGCGGGTGCGCGACGTGGCGCGAATGGAGCTCGGCACGCAGGACTATTCACTGCGCGGCCGCATCAATGGCAAGCCCGGCGCGATCATCGCGGTCTACCAGCTTCCCGGAAGTAATGCCGTCGACGCGGCGCGCGGGGTGCGCAAGGTGATGGAAGAGGCGAAAAAGCGCTTTCCGCAGGACGTCGACTACGTGGTTTCGCTGGACACCACGGCTTCCGTCACAGAAGGCATCCGCGAGATAGTGTCGACGATCCTCATCGCGATCGTCCTGGTCGCGGTCGTGGTCTACGTCTTCCTGCAGGGCTGGCGCGCCACATTGATTCCGCTACTCGCGGTACCAGTTTCGCTGATCGGAACGTTCATCTTCTTCCCGTTATTCGGCTTCTCCATCAACACGCTGTCACTGTTCGGGCTGGTGCTTGCCATCGGACTGGTGGTGGACGACGCGATCGTCGTCGTAGAAGCGGTGGAGCGGCACATAGAGGAAGGGCTGCCTCCGAAGGCCGCCGCGCTGAAAGCCATGGAAGAGATCTCCGGGCCCCTCATCGGTATCGCCCTGGTCCTTTCGACAGTGTTTCTGCCCACGATCTTCATTCCCGGAATCACAGGCCGCCTGTATCAACAGTTCGCCGCCGCCATCGCGATATCGGTGGTGTTGTCGGCATTCAACGCCCTGACTCTCAGCCCGGCGCTGGCGGCGATGCTGCTAAAGCCGCGCGGCGAAAACAGGGGGCTCTTGGGCCGGTTCTACGACTGGTTCAATCGAAGGTTCGCCCGTTCGACTGAAGGCTACCTGCGCTGGTCCGGCGTGCTGATTCGCAAGAGCGCCGTGGCGATGATGGTGTTGGTGGCCGCCGCTATCGGCTCCGTATTCCTGAGCAGCCGTGTGCCGTCCAGTTTCCTGCCGGTAGAGGATCAGGGCTACCTTTTCATCCATCTTCAACTTCCAAACGCGGCCTCGTTGGAGCGAACTGAGGCGGCGGCCGGAAAAGTGGAGCGGATTCTGATGCAGACCCCGGGTGTGAAGTACACGACGAGTGCCGTAGGGTTCAGCCTCCTGAGTTTCGTCAACACCAGTTACAGCGGCTTCTTCTTCGTCACACTCGACGATTGGAAAGACCGCACGAGCCGGGCGACGCAGTATCAGGAGATCGTGCAGCACGTGAATCAGGAGCTTTCCAAGCTGCCTGACGGGTTCGCGCTCAGCTTCCCGCCACCGGCCATCCCCGGCGTCGGGACTTCGGGAGGCTTCACCTTCGTGCTGGAAGACCGTGCCGGCAAAGACGTGCAGTTCCTGGCCGACAATTTGCAGAAATTCATGGGTGCGGCGGCCAAACGGCCGGAGATCGGACCCGGCCTCGTCAGCACGTTTCTACCGGCCGTACCGCAACAATATCTCGATGTGGATCGCGAAAAGGCTCTCAAGCAGGGCGTGGCGCTCAGCGATGTGTACCGCACGATTCAGGCCTACATGGGCGGTATTTTTGTGAACTACTTCAATCGCTTCGGCCGCCAATGGCAGGTGTATGTCGAGGCGGAAGACCAGTACCGCGCGAACCTCGATCATATCGACGAGTTT
>Ga0207695_10009371_pt1 | contig 12106 bp, 9 predicted proteins | sample KBSC54metaG_FD_184354 | JGI IMG/M metagenome (GOLD analysis project Ga0207695, IMG submission 184354) | Corn rhizosphere microbial communities from Kellogg Biological Station, Michigan, USA - KBS C5-4 metaG (SPAdes) (version 2) | ecosystem: Host-associated > Plants > Roots > Rhizosphere > Soil...
CGCCCTTGAACTTATCTCGGCGCCGGATGTAGTGGTGATCGATACGCGCAATGCCTATGAGTTCGGCGTCGGCACGTTCAAGGGCGCGATCGATCCAGGCACGGAAAGCTTCCGCGAATTTCCGGCTTTCGTGCGCGAGAAGCTGAAGGCAAAGCCGGAGACGCGCATCGCGATGTTCTGCACTGGTGGCATTCGCTGCGAAAAGGCCACGAGCTTCATGCTGAATGAAGGCTTTGAGAATGTGTTTCATCTCAAAGGCGGCATTCTCAAGTATCTTGAAGTAATGCCGAAGGAGCAAAGCCTGTGGGATGGCGGCTGCTTCGTGTTCGATGAGCGCGTGGCGGTGGGGCATGGGCTTGAGGTGATGGACTTCACCATTTGCCATGGCTGCCTGAAGCCGGTTTCGGCAGAGGACCGTGCTTCGCCGCTTTACGAAGAGGGTGTGTGCTGTCCCGCTTGCGCTGCCTCACTCACCGAAGTGCAAAAGTCCTCGAACCGCGAGCGCCAGCGTCAAGTGAACCTCGCGTCGAAGCGCGGCGCCAAACATCTCGGCCCGGTTGAAGGCTGATCATGCTGCCTGCTTCAATGTTTGAGATGTCGGAGAAGGTCTGCCGCGCCTTGCCGCAGTTTCCGCGCCTCGCCAAAGTATTTCCCGACACCTTCGCCAACACTTTCAGCACAACGCTGAAACCGCAGGACGATGGCAGCACCTTCGTCATCACCGGTGACATCCCGGCCATGTGGCTGCGCGACTCGGCCGCACAGGTGAAGCCGTATTTGCGGCTCGCCAAGCATGACCTGCAATTCGCGGCGTTGATTGCGGGCGTGGTGCGGCGGCAGGCGGTGAATGTGCTGATCGATCCTTATGCGAACGCTTTCAACGAAGCGCCCAATGGGCGCTGCCACAACCGCGACGAGACCAATATGGGGCCGTGGGTGTGGGAGCGGAAATACGAACTCGATTCCCTCTGTGCGCCCTTGCTGCTGGCGCATGATCTGTGGGCCACGACCGGCACTGCCGATCACATCGACCCGATCTTCAACGCCGCTGCGCAAGCCATCATCGAGACGATCACGCGCGAGCAGGATCACAGCACGTCGCCTTACAGTTTTCAACGCTTCAACTGCCCGCCCACCGATACGCTGAGCCATGAAGGCCGCGGCAGTCCGGTTGCGCCCACGGGCATGAGCTGGAGCGGCTTTCGCCCTTCGGATGACAGCTGCAGCTATCACTATCTGGTGCCCTCCAACATGATGTCCGTAGTGGCGCTTCAGAAGCTCGCCGAGCTGCCGAATATCGATCCGGCGCTCAAGCAGCGCGCCACGAAACTGGCGGAAGAAATCCGCAGCGGTATAGAGCAGCATGGCAAGATCGAGCATCCGCGCTTCGGCGAAATCTATGCCTATGAAGTCGATGGCCTCGGCAATAGCAATCTGATGGACGATGCCAATGTGCCGTCCCTACTGGCCATGCCCTATCTCGGCTATTGCCGCGTCGATGATCCGACCTATCAGGCCACACGCGCCTTCGTGCTGAGCGAACACAACCCGTTTTACTTTGCAGGCAAATCCGCGCGCGGCATCGGCAGCCCGCACACGCCTGAGAATTACATCTGGCCCATCGCGCTCTGCATGCAAGGCATCACCTCAACCTCGCGCGACGAACAGCTGGCGCTGCTCACCACCCTGCTCGACACCGATGCCGGCACGGGGCTGATGCATGAAGCCTTCGACAAAGATGATCCGGCGCAATTCACCCGCCCCTGGTTCGCCTGGGCCAACTCACTCTTCGCCGAATTCGTGATGCAGGTGGCGGGCGTCTAACCCGTCCAGCCCAACCCCGCCGCGATGCAGCTCATGGTCGAGAGCAGCGGCATATTGGTGGCGTCGGATGCTTTTTGCTCGCGGCTTTCCCTGAGCAGCTTCACCTGCCAATGGTTGGCCTGATCGACCATTTCACGCACGCGCTCGAAGCGGCGGCTGAAGGAATTGAAGCGGGCGCAGAGCACCTTGTCGCCGGAGAGTTCGAGGATCACTTTCGAGGTGCGCTTGTGCTCGTGGCTGATCAAAGCGAAGAGCCGCTCGGCATCGTTGCGGTTCTGCACGAGGGCCGCATATTGCTCTGCCACTTTCATGTCGGCGAGGAACAGTGACTTTTCCACTTCGTCTATCGCGAGGCGGAAGCCTGGCGACTTCACGAACATTTCGCGCAGCAGCTTCATGCCATCGCCACCGCGCGCCGAGAGGAAATCATCCAGTGCATAGCCGAGGCCGAACCAGCCAGTGAGCAGATGGCGGTTCTGGCTCCAGGCGAAGACCCACGGGATCGCACGCAGATCAGAAAGCCCCTTGGCGCCAAAACGGCGGGACGGGCGCGAGCCGATCTTCAGCAAAGCCAGTTCTTCCACCGGGCTCGACTGCTGGAAATAAGTGATGAGAGCGGGATCCTGCGCCAGCTTCTGATAGGCGTTGAACGACATGCGGGCGATGTCTTCCACCGCCTTTTGGTGTTCCGGATTGATGCGCTGCCGGTCTTCCACCTTCGACTTCAAGGAATGTAGCAACACGGCAGAGGTGAGCGTTTCGAGATTGGTTTGCGCTGTGCCGCGATTGGCGAATTTCGACGACACCACTTCTCCCTGCTCCGTCACGCGCATGCGGCCGCCCACGGTGCCGGCCGGCTGCGCGGCAATGGCGCGGCCTGCCGGTGCGCCGCCACGGCTCACCGAGCCGCCGCGGCCATGGAAGAAGGAAATGGCAATGCCAGTGGCATCGCCCACGCGGATCAGGCGGCGCTGCGCTTCGAACAGTTCAAAGTTGGCGCAGAAGAAGCCGCCATCCTTGTTCGAGTCGGAATAGCCCAGCATGATTTCCTGGCAGCCGCCGGCCGAGGCCTTGACAGAATTCTGCACGATCTCATTGGCCAGCAATTCTTCCATGATGGCTGCGCCGGCGCGCAAGTCGCCGATCGTTTCGAACAGCGGCACCACGCGGATCCGGCAGGTTTCGCAAGACGCACTGTCGGAGAACAAGCCGGTATATTTCGCCACAAGATAGAGGCCGAGCACGTCGTCGGCGCTCTGCGTCATCGAAAGAATAAACGTGCCGATGGCTTTCGCATCCGGCCCGTCGATGGTTTCGCGGATGAGATCGAGCAGGCTCAGCAGCTCGGTCGCCTCTTCGGAAAGATCACGGAACTTCGGCACGAAGCTCATGGGCTTGGCAAGCTCGCTACGAATCCAGGCGCTCCAGGCGGGTGAATGCAGCGGCGGCGCATCTTCCTTGGCGAGCGGATTCATCTTGCGCCAGATTTCGGCCAGCACGCGGTTGGTCACAGTCGTGTTCTGGCGCAAGTCGAGGCTGGCGGTGCGGAAGCCGAAGATCATCGCTTCCCAGCGCACCGGGCGCACGATGGAAACGGCGAGGCCGGCGGCCTTCATCTCAGCCAGGGCCTCTTCGGCCTTGAGCAGCAGATTGATCAGCTCGTCGACATTCACAAATGGCTTGGCCGTCTTTGTCTTGTCGAAGGTGGCCAGCAGGCGCTCGCGTAACGCAGTGAAGTAGTGGCGGAAGGGCTCACCCACATTGCGGCCGCTGATCGCATCGCCACGGCCGGTCGCAGCAAGTTGCTCGTCGATGAGCTTGGCAAAGGCTGGAGGAATCGGCATTTCCGCCGTTGAGATCGAAATCAACCTGCTGAGATCGGTGAGCTTGAGATCAAGCCGCGCGACCGAGGCTGCCGCATTGGCTTTCAGCGCAGCGCGCGTCGTATCGGTTGTGACGAAGGGATTGCCGTCCCGGTCGCCGCCGATCCAGCTGGAGAATTTCAGCGGTGGCTTTATCGACAAAGCGTGTTCCGGATAGTGCCGCAGCAGGCCGGCCTGCAGCAGGTCACACACCGCCGTGGTGCGATCGAACAGGGCATCACGGAAGAAGTGCAGGCCCCAGGCCACTTCGCTTTCCACCGTGGGCTTCTCGGCGCGGACTTCGCCGGTCATCCACAGCAGATCGATTTCGTTGCGAAGTTGAAACAGCAGATTGTCGCGCTCGCGTGGCGTCCAGCGCGGGCTTTCGAGCTCATAAAGCTTGAGATAGATGCGGCGATGGATTTCCAGAACCGTGACGCGCTTGGCTTCGGTCGGATGCGCGGTGATGGTGGGGCCAATGTCGAGAATGTCGAGCGTCTTCTGCAGCGCCTCGCCGGTCACGCCCGAAGCCGCTGCTTGCGCCAGAGATTGCGACAGCGAGCCGCCCACCGAGTCGGGGCCGGCCTGCTTTTCCACCGCGCGGCGGTTGCGGATGGCAGCGTTTTCCTCGGCAATGTTCATCAGCTGCAGCCAGATGCCGATCACCTGCAAGGCATGCTCGACCAGATGCGGGGGGATGGCGTCGGCGCCCTGCGCATTGTCCAAAATGGAGAGCACGTCCGGCTCGCGCGCCTTGATCACCTGACGCAGCAGGTCACGCAAAAGTGCAGTTAATTCATCGATATAGCTGGTATCTTCAACGGGCGTCGCGGGCGCAAGATTGTTCATGCGTCTTTTGTGCGCCGCAGCATGAAGCGAGTCAATGGCGATTTGAGGTACGCCCCGCAAAAAGTCCAAAATGAGCCGGACGAAAGCGAAGAGATTGAATGGGAGGGCCTCGCAGCGAGGCCAAACCAGAACATCAATCATGCGGTGTATATGGCAGAAATAGGAATAAATGTAACGTGCTGATTTGGCTTCCCGTTTGCGCCCTCGCCGTCTATTCAGCGCGGCATGTTGACGATCACTGACCTGACCTACCGCATCGGCGGCCGCGTTCTCCTGGAAGAGGCGAGCGCCGCGATTCCGGCTGGGCACAAGGTTGGGCTGGTGGGCCGCAACGGGACAGGCAAATCTACGCTGCTGAAGCTGCTGCTCGGCGAACTCTCACCCGAGAGCGGCGAGACCTATCTGCCGCGCGGCGCCAAGATCGGCACGGTTGCGCAGGAAGCGCCGGGCGGGCCCGAGAGCCTGCTCGATGTGGTGATGGCCGGCGACAAGGAACGGCATGTTCTGATGGAAGAGTCGCATACGGCGACCGATCCGCACCGCATCGCCGAGATTCAAACGCGCCTTGCCGATATCGACGCCTATTCAGCTGAATCGCGCGCGGCCACTATTCTGGCTGGTCTTGGGTTTTCGGAAGAAACAATGCGCGGCCCCTGCTCGGCTCTGTCCGGCGGCTGGCGCATGCGCGTGGCCTTGGCAGCGGCTTTGTTCGGCGCACCGGATGTGCTGCTGCTCGACGAACCGACCAACTATCTCGATCTTGAAGGCACGATCTGGCTGCAGAGCTATATCCGCGACTATCCGCATACGATCCTGCTGGTCAGCCATGACCGCGATCTGCTGAACGTGGCGGTGAACGCGATTCTGCATCTCGAGAACCACAAGCTCACGATCTATCAGGGCGACTACGACACGTTCGAGCGCGAGCGCCGCGAGAAGCAGGCGCTGAACGCCAAGATGAAGAAGAAGCAGGACGACCAGCGCGCCCATATGCAGGCGTTCGTTGATCGCTTCCGCTACAAGGCCTCGAAGGCCCGACAGGCGCAGAGCCGCCTGAAAGCCTTGGCCAAGCTTGAACCGATTGCCGACATGGTGGAAGCTCGCGTCGCGCCTTTCATCTTCCCGAACCCGCAGAAGCAGCTGGCGCCGCCGGCCTATTCGTTCGACAAATGCGGCGTGGGCTATGGCGAGAAGGTCGTGCTGCGCAATATCTCTTTGCGCATGGACCCGGATGACCGCATCGCGCTGCTCGGCTCCAACGGCAACGGCAAATCGACTTTTGCGAAGCTGCTCATCGGCCAGTTAAAGCCGATGCTGGGCGAGATGCATCACCATTCGAAAATCACGGTGGGTTATTTCGCGCAGCACCAGCTCGATGAAGTGGATGAGAACCGCACGCCTTTCGAATATGTGTCGAGCCTGATGCCGGATGCGCCGGTGGCGCAGCGCCGCGCGCGGCTCGGGGCCGTTGGTTTCGGCGCGCATCTGGCGGATTCGAAATGTGGCACGCTGTCGGGCGGCGAGAAGGCGCGCCTCCTGTTCTTCCTCGCCACCTTCCACGCGCCGCACATCCTGGTGATGGACGAACCGACCAACCACTTGGACATCGACAGCCGCGAGGCGTTGATCCTGGCGATCAACGATTATGAAGGCGCGGTGGTCCTCATCAGCCATGACCGCCACATCATTGAAACCTGCGCCGACCGGCTGTGGCTGGTGCGCGACGGCACCGTGAAGCCTTATGACGGCGACATGGATGACTATGTCGATCTCGTCATGGGCCGCACGTCCTATGCGAAGAAGAAAGACGATGCACCGAAGCCGGTAAAGGCGCCGCCATCACCCGCGGTGAAAAAGCAATCCAATGCGCTCGATATCAAGATGATGAAGGTGCGTGACAAGCTTGCCATCCTCGATGCCGCCCTCGCCGATCATACGATCTATTCCGAAGAGCCAAAAAAGGCCGCTGACTTCGCGCGTTTGCGCACGCAGCTGGCGGCCGAGCTCGACGAGATGGAGACCCAGTGGCTGGAGCTCGAAGGGGCTTAGCTTCTTTCCCTCCCCCTTGTGGGGAGGGAGAAGTTTTAAGCCGCCAGCACCTGCCCTGCTTCCCAGCCCATGATCGCCTTCTTGCGGGTGAGGCCCCAGTGATAGCCGGTGAGCGCGCCGCTTTTGCCGATGACGCGGTGGCACGGCACGACGAAGCTGATCGGGTTGCGGCCCACCGCGGCGCCGACGGCGCGCGCTGCGAGTGGCTTACCGAGGCTGGCGGCGATGTCGCCGTATGACACGGCCTTGCCGCAAGGGATTTTCAGCAGGGTTTCCCAGACACGGATTTCGAAATCGCTGCCTATCATGGTGATGCGCAAGGGCTGGCCATCACGGATGCTGCCGAATGCCTTGGCCACGTAAGGCGCGGTGCGGGCCGAGTCCTCGACATATTTGGCATTCGGCCAGCGGCGCTTCATGTCGTCGAGCGCCTTCTGCTCCTCGCCCTGATCGGCGAACGAAAGACCGCAGAGGCCATGCACGGTGATCATCGCGAGCGCGATGCCGAAGGGCGATGGATGGAAGCCGTAAGAAATGGTGAGGCCACCGCCCTTGGCCTTGTAGGCGCCAGGTGACATGGCTTCATGGGCGATGAACAGATCGTGCAAACGGCCTGGACCTGAGAGGCCGCTGTCGAGCGCGGCATCCAGGATCGAGGCTGAGTCTTTCAAGAGCGCGCGGGCATGATCAAGCGTCAGCGCCTGCAGGAAGGCCTTGGGCGTGAGGCCGGCCCAGCGGGTGAAAAGCTTCTGCAGCGAGTCTTCGCTGAGGCCTACGGGTGCGGCCAGTTCAGCCAGTGACGGCTGGTCGCGCCAGTCATTTGTGAGATGCTCGAGAACCGAGCGAACCTTGGCGTAGTCTTCGAGGGGGGATGTGTTTTCCATAAGCATCAACCTAGGCAGTCATCTCAATCAGAACCACCCGGTTTACGCTACAGCTTCGGCCTAACCAGCGCGCGTTGCAAACGCTCCGCGAAAGCCTGCCGCTCCTCGGCGCCGAGGAAGCTGGCCACCTGGTAGCGCTTGCCATGCGAGTGCAGGAACAGCCTGCCGATCAGTTCGCGGTCATGGTCGTATTCCAGTTCGACGCGCAGCCAGCGCCGATTGAATGTACGGCTGGTCTTGCCGCGCGCACTGGCCCGGATGACAGTGACTTCCTCGCCCTCGAAGATGATCTGCTCGCTGCGTGCCGCCGCCCGGTTATTGATCCGGAAGGCGAGGATGACCAGCAGTACGTCCAGCCCGAGAAAGCCGAAGACCGGCCAGGCATGCAGCGCCCAGAAGAAGATGGCGATGATCACATTCGATGCGATGACAGCACCGAGCACGACCTTGAGGCCGAAAGCACCCAAAGAGCGGTGTGGATAAAGCGTGACCGAAAAGTCCGATGCTTTTGCTTCTGACATGGGTGCAGTCTAAGACGTGGGGCCACTGACGCCAAGAGTTGATACCGCATGCCAGCCCGGATGAAACCAGCCCAGATCGAGGAAATGTTCCGGCGCTTTCAAGAGGCGAACCCCGAACCCAAGACCGAGCTGATCTCCGTCAATACCTACACACTGCTGGTCGCCGTGGTGCTGTCCGCGCAGGCCACCGACGCGGGTGTAAACAAGGCGACGAAGCCGCTCTTCACCAAGCTGCATACGCCGGAAGCCATGGTGAAACTGGGCGAGGAAGGCCTGCGCGAGGCGATCAAGACGATCGGCCTCTACAAAGCCAAGGCGAAGAATGTGATCGCGCTGTCGCAGATGCTGATCGACCAGCACAAATCGGAGGTGCCACGCACACGCGAGGAGCTGGAGGCCCTGCCCGGTGTGGGCCGCAAGACGGCGAATGTGATTCTGAACAGCGCTTACGGCGAGCCGACCATGGCGGTGGACACGCATATTTTCCGCCTCGGCAACCGTCTCGGCCTCGCGCCCGGCAAGACGCCGCTGGAAGTGGAGATGAAGCTGCTGAAGGTGATCCCGCCGAACTACATGCTGCATGCGCATCACTGGCTGATCCTGCATGGCCGCTATATCTGCAAGGCGCGGAAGCCCGATTGCTGGCGGTGTATTGTTGAGGATTTGTGTCCTTACAAACCCAAAACGCCGGCGCCTGACTCTAAGTAGCTAGTCATCCCGACGAAAGTCGGGACCCAGACTTTCCACATATGAGTGCCTTGAAAGTCTGGGTCCCGGCGTCCGCCGGGATGACGAAGCTATTCAGCTGCCGTTCTTGTAGTAATGCAGGAAGTAGCTCGTTGCAAAAACCGGCGTGACGAAATTGAGGAAAGGCACCATGGCCAACGCGCCGGGGATGAGGCCGGCGATCCAGATGCGTAGCGCGTTGTCGCGGCGTATCTGCTTGGCCTGCGCCATCGGCATGTAGCGGGCGGCGGAGAGTTCAAAATATTCGCGGCCGATCAGATAGGCATTGGCAAGAAGGATCAGCGCGGCACCGAAGCCACCAAAGATCACCAATGGCCAGACCACCAGATTGACCGCGAGGCTCAGCGCGCCAAACGCCAGCCCCGCAAGCAAGCCAGCCGTCCATGACAGCGGCCGGCCAGGCCGGTCCATCTGGTAATGCCGCTTCTCGACCGCCGCCGCGATCCCGTCCTGAAACAAGCCGGCAAATACCGCCGTCACCGGCGCCATCAGAAAGAAGAAGGCGGCGAACAGGCCGAGACCCGTCACGATCTGCAAGGTGGTGAGCAGCCACGGCCACGGAATCAGGGTGATCAGCGACAGCGCGAATTCGATGCCGAACCCCAGTGCCGCAAACAGCGCGATGGAGAGTGCGATCGACTTCCACAGCACGCCGCGCAGCTCCGGCGAGGTGATGTCATTCACGGCACTGAACAGGGCTTTGATCATCGCGCATAGCTAGGAACTGGCTGTTGTTTCCGCAAGGCCCATCGGCTAGGGAAGCGCCATGACTGACAGCAATTTTGACGTTCTCACCATCGGCAACGCCATTGTCGATGTGATAGCGAAAGTGGAAGACGCCTTCGTCACCCGCGAGAAGCTGGTGAAGGGTTCGATGAACCTGATCGAGGAATCCCGCGCCGAACAACTTTACAGCGTCATGGGCCCCGCCACCGAAACCTCGGGCGGCTCGGCCGGCAACACCGCTGCGGGCGTGGCCAGCTTTGGCGGACGCGCCGCCTATTTCGGCAAGGTGAAGGAAGACCAGCTCGGCCAGATTTTCGGGCATGACATGAAGGCGATCGGTGTTCACTTCGGCACGCCGCGCGCCAAGGATGGACCGGCCACCGCGCGCTCCTTCATTCTCGTCACGCCGGACGGCGAGCGCACGATGAACACCTATCTCGGCGCGTGCGTGAATCTCTCGCCCGCCGATGTCGATGCCGAAGTCGTCCAATCCGCCAAGGTTACCTACATGGAAGGCTATTTGTGGGACAAGGAACAGGCGAAGGACGCGTTCCGCGCCGCCGCCGATATCGCCCACAAGGCCGGACGCCTCACTTCGATCACACTGTCGGATTCGTTCTGCGTGGAGCGTCACCGCGACTCGTTTCTCGATCTCATCAAGAACAAGATCGATATCGTGTTCGCCAATGAGAGCGAAATCAAGTCGCTCTACAAGACGCAGAATTTCGATGGCGCGTCCGATGCGATCAGCAAGCATTGCAAGCTGGCCGTTCTCACCCGCTCGGAAAAGGGCTGCATGGTGGTGCGCGGCACCGAGCGCATCACGGTTCCGGCGCATCCCGTGGACAAGGTGGTGGATGTGACGGGCGCTGGCGATCTTTTTGCGGCTGGCTTCCTGTTCGGCCACACCCGCGACCTGCCGCTGCGCCAATGCGCGTCGCTCGGTTCGCTCGCGGCCGCTGAAGTCATCTCTCACACCGGCGCGCGGCCGGAAGTCAATCTGTTGAAACTCGCCCGATCCAACGGGCTGATCTGAGGAATTCGAAATGCGTCCATCCGGCCGTAAGCCTGACCAAATGCGTGAAGTTTCGTTCACGCGCAATTTCACCAAACATGCCGAAGGCTCGTGCCTGGTGAAGTTCGGTGACACGCATGTTCTTTGCACCGCCTCGCTGGAAGAGCGCGTGCCGCCGTGGCTGAAGGGCGGCGGCAAGGGCTGGGTCACTGCGGAATATGGCATGCTGCCCCGCGCCACCCATGAGCGCATGAAGCGTGAAGCGGCGGCTGGCAAGCAATCTGGCCGCACGCAGGAAATCCAGCGTCTGATTGGCCGCAGCTTGCGCGCCATCGTTGACCTCAAGGCGCTGGGTGAACGCCAGATCTCGCTCGACTGTGATGTGATCCAGGCCGATGGCGGCACGCGCACCGCGGCGATCACCGGCAGCTTCATTGCACTCACCGACTGCATCAGCTGGATGAAGACGCGCGGCATGTTTACCGCCTCGCCGATCAAGGATCATGTGGCGGCCATTTCCTGTGGCATTCATGGTGGCACGGCGGTGCTCGATCTCGATTACGCCGAAGATTCCACCGCCGAAACCGATGCGAATTTCGTGATGACCGGTTCCGGCGGCATCATCGAAATCCAGGGCACGGCGGAAGGCGAGCCCTTCTCCGAAGAGATGCTCGGCCAGTTGATGGGCCTCGCCAAGAAGGGCATCGGCGAGCTCGTTGGCATGCAGAAGAAAGCCTTGGCCTGATGCGCCCCACCCGGATTCTCGAGACGATCCTTTATGCGGAAGACACGGCAGCGATGCGTGGCTTCTATGAAGGGGTGCTTGGGCTTCCGGTGCATAACGATATTCCGGGCCATATGGTGTTCTTCAAGCTGCCGTCGCAGATGCTGCTGGTGTTCAATGCGAATGTCACATCCACGCAGAAGGCCGAGAACGGCCCACCGCCGCATGGCAAGATCGGACCCGGCCATGTCTGCTTCCGCGCCACGCGCGAAGAGGTAGATCAGTGGCAGGCGCATCTGGAGAAGAGTGGTGTCGCCATGGAGAAGATCATCGACTGGCCGCAGGGCGGACGCTCGGTTTATTTCCGCGACCCGGCCGGCAACTCGGTGGAATTTGCCGAGGCCCGCATGTGGGGCCTGCCCGATCTGAAGTCGCTGACCCATCAGAAGATCGTCATCGCCACGCATAACAAGGGCAAGCTGGAAGAGTTTTCGCAGTTGTTGGCGCCCTACGGCATTCAGGCGGAATCCGCAGGCTCACTCGGCTTGCCGGAGCCGGCTGAAACCGAAAACACCTTCAAGGGCAATGCGCGCATCAAGGCTGAGAGCGCGTTGAAGGGTTCGGGCCTCATCGCGGTCGCAGATGACTCTGGGCTATGTGTCGATGCGCTGAATGGCGATCCCGGAGTTTATACTGCCGATTGGGCTGGCCCGTCACGCGACTGGACGCAGGCCATGCGTCTCGTTGAAGAGAAGCTGCAGGCGGCGAAAGCCACCACGCCGGACAAGCGGCGCGCGCAGTTCAAGTGTACGCTCTGCATCATGTGGCCGGATGGCGAGACGCGCTTTATCGAAGGCGTGGCTCCGGGTACGCTCACCTGGCCGCCGCGCGGCAAGCTGGGCCAT
>Ga0207695_10009372_pt1 | contig 12106 bp, 13 predicted proteins | sample KBSC54metaG_FD_184354 | JGI IMG/M metagenome (GOLD analysis project Ga0207695, IMG submission 184354) | Corn rhizosphere microbial communities from Kellogg Biological Station, Michigan, USA - KBS C5-4 metaG (SPAdes) (version 2) | ecosystem: Host-associated > Plants > Roots > Rhizosphere > Soil...
GAGGGCGCGGGCGGCGGCGCAGCGGGGACCGGCGGATCCAGCATCTGGCAGATCTGCCGGTCGAGGGGCGGCCCTAGGCCCAGAACGGGTCCGTGCGGCGCAGGCGGCGGAGCGCCTTGTCGGCGCGGGCGATCAGCTTGGACTTGCCGGCCGCGCGCAGGCCGGCGAGCTCGCCAGCCGCGAACGCCGCCTCCGACGTCAGGCCGAGGTCGGCGGTCAGGGACTCGGCCGTGGCGATGTCGTTCAGCGTGCCGAGCACATCCTGCAGGTCCTTCACGCGCCCGACGAAGCGGTCGACCCGCTTCTCCGCATAGAGGCCGGCGAAGCCTTCGCCCGCGTAGCGCAGCTTCTTGGCCTGGATCCGGACCGCGTGGCGCGCCTTATCGTCGCCGCTCTCGATCCGGCGGCCGCGCTTCAGCACCTTCTTCAGCCGCTGCTCGAGCACCTGGGCGGCATAGGCGCGGGCCGACTCGCACGCCGCCGCGCGGCCGACCCATGCGCCGGTCTCCACCCAGGCCGCGGCGTCGATCATCAGCCGGCGGAACCGCTCCGAGGCCGCGGCGCCGGCGGCGCCCTCCCGGGCGGTGTCGCGGGCGGCGGCCACCGCCTCGTTGAGGCCGCCCAGGCCGGCCGGCGCAGCCGCCTTCAGCGCGGCCGGCGCCAGCACCTCCTGGGCGTAGACATCGAGATTGCGGGCCCCGTCGAACGCCTTGGCGAACCAGCGAAGCTCCGCCTTCATCGGCCCATAGGCGTCGTCCTCGACCACCGTCCGGAACGTGGAGAGCGCGCTCCGCAAGCGGCGTGCGGCGACCCGCAGCTGATGCACCGCTTCCGGCGTCGCCGCCTCGCGCAGCACGGCGGCGTTGGCGGCGATCTGGGCCAGCGCATTGCGGGCGTTCGCCTGGAACGCCTCGCCGATCGTGGCATGGCCGGCCAAGCGCACCTTGTCCTTGCGCCGCGCCTCCACGCCTTCGCCGGCGACCAGCGCCTGGCCGCGCGCCGACTTGGTGTCGAAGGAGAGGTAGAGCGGGGCGGCCTTGGTGAGCTCGCGGGCGAACTCGAACAGCGCCGCCGGGCGTCCGGACTTCAGCTCCAGCTCCACCTCGCTGATCGGGCTGGCCAGGCGCCCGCCCGAGACCTCGCCCTGGTCGCAGGCCAGTTCAATCTCCGAATCCCCGAACCGGACCAGCCGCTGGCGGCGGGTGACGCGGACGTTGTAGGCGGGCTCGAGCGCCGCGGCGTCGGCTTCGGACAGGATCTCGCGGAGCGGCGCCAGCTCGCTGGGCGGCTGGTCGCCTTCCAGCGGCGCCTCGTACTCCTCGCGCGCCAAGCCGTCGCCGCGTTTCATGGTGAGCACGCGGCCGGCCTTCGACTGGCGCACGCGCAGGCTGACGCCAGCCTTCTGCAGGCGAAGGTCCGGCGTGTCGAAATAGACGCTGATCAGTTCGCGGGAATCATCGTCGCCTTCCGGCGCGGCGGCCAGCACCGCGCTGAGGTCGCGCGGCGCGCAGAGGAACTTCAGCTCGATCTCCCGCGACCCGCTCACGGTCGGCCTCCAATCCCTCAACGGCCAAGATGGTTTAGGCAAATGCCAGGAACAAAGCTCGTGACAGTTTGGTGACATGCGCTCCCCGGGCATTGATCTCGCTCATGACGCCGCGCCGATGGCCTGACGTCGCGTCAGGCCGCTTGCCTCGGCCCGCGGGCCAAGCTCTAAGAGCGGCGTTTCCCTCGAGCCAGGATGCGCCGATGAACGCCCCCCTCCTCCCCGCCCGCCAGGATGCGGCCCTGCCGCGCCACGACTGGACGCTCGAAGAGGTCGAGGCGCTGTTCGAGACCCCGTTCACCGAGCTGGTGTTCCGCGCCGCCGAGACGCATCGGCGCTGGTTCGATCCCACCGAGCTGCAGATCTCCCAGCTTCTGTCGGTGAAGACCGGCGGCTGTCCGGAGAACTGCGGCTACTGCGCCCAGAGCCAGCACTTCAAGACCGGTGTGGCGGCCTCCAAGCTGATGGACGCCGGCGCAGTGATCGCCAGGGCGCGCGAGGCCAAGGCGGGCGGCGCGCAGCGGTTCTGCATGGGCGCTGCCTGGCGCGACCTGAAGGACCGCGACCTGCCGAGGCTCGCGGCGATGATCGCGGGCGTGAAGGCGCTGGGTCTTGAAACCTGCGCCACGCTGGGGATGATGACGCCGGGTCAGGCCGAGGCGCTGAAGGCGGCCGGCCTCGATTTCTACAACCACAACCTGGACACCGGGCCGGACTATTACGACCGGGTGGTCACCACCCGGACCTACCAGGAGCGGCTGGACACCCTGTCGGCCGTGCGGGAAGCGGGGATCGCCGTCTGCTGCGGCGGCATCGTCGGCATGGGCGAGACCCGGCGCGACCGCGCGGGCCTCCTGCACCAGCTCGCCACCCTGCCGGCCCACCCGGAGAGCCTGCCGATCAACGACCTGATGCCGATCCCTGGCACCCCGCTCGGCGGCTCGGAGCCCGTGGACCCGCTGGAGTTCGTGCGCATGATCGCGGTGGCGCGCCTGGTCTGCCCGAAGTCGGTGGTGCGCATCGCCGCCGGGCGCGAGCACATGACCAAGGAGCTGCAGGCGCTCTGCTTCCTGGCGGGCGCGAACTCGATCTTCGTCGGCGGCCGGCTGCTGACCACGAAGAACCCCGAGCCCACCGCCGACGAGGCCCTGCTCGCCGACCTGAAGATGCGGCCGATGGGAAGCGCCCTGTCTCCTCTTTAGGGGGAAGGATGTCCCCGCAGCGGACAGGGCCGACCCTCCCCCTGAAGGGAGGATAGCGCTGTCGGTGGCGAGGGTGGCCGAACATCCCTATGTCGCGCCGAGGGGAGCCTCCGTGCAGCCGATCATCTCCATCGAGGGCCTGTCGAAGACTTACGCCGGCGGATTCCAGGCGCTGAAGGATGTCGACCTGACCATCGGCAAGGGCGAGATCTTCGCCCTGCTGGGTCCGAACGGCGCGGGCAAGACGACGCTGATCGGCATCGTCTGCGGCCTGGTCAACCCGACCGCCGGCAGGGTCATCGCCGACGGTCACGACGTGGTCCGCGAGTTCCGCGCCGCGCGCGCCAAGATCGGCCTGGTGCCGCAGGAGATCTCCACCGACGCCTTCGAACGGGTGTGGGACACCGTCAGGTTCTCGCGCGGCCTGTTCGGCAAGCCGCCCAATCCCGCCCACCTGGAGAAGGTGCTGAAGGACCTCTCGCTGTGGGACAAGAAGGACGAGAAGATCATGGCGCTCTCCGGCGGGATGAAGCGCCGGGTGATGATCGCCAAGGCCCTTTCGCACGAGCCCACGATCCTGTTCCTCGACGAACCCACCGCCGGCGTCGACGTCGAACTGCGCCGCGACATGTGGGAGATGGTGCGCGGGCTTCGCGAGAACGGCGTGACCATCATCCTGACCACCCACTACATCGAGGAGGCCGAGGAGATGGCCGACCGGGTGGGCGTCATCCACAGGGGCGAGCTGATCCTGGTCGAGGAGAAGACCGCCCTGATGCGCAAGCTCGGCAAGAAGCAGCTCACGCTGCACCTGCAGGAGCCGTTGGCCGCCGTGCCGCCGGGCCTTGACGGGTACCAGCTGGAGCTCGCGGCCGAGGGCGGCGAGCTGGTCTACACCTTCGACGCCCAGGCCGAGACGACCGGCATCGCAGAGCTGCTGCGGGCGCTCTCGGCCAAGGGGATCGACTTCAAGGACCTGCAGACGGCCGAGAGCTCGCTCGAAGAAATCTTCGTCAGCCTGGTCAGGGCACGCCCATGAACCTCTACGCCGTGCGCGCCATCTACCTGTTCGAGATGCATCGCTGGGCGCGCACGGTGGTGCAAAGCCTGGCGACGCCGGTGATCACCACCTCGCTCTACTTCATCGTGTTCGGCTCGGCGATCGGCCGGCGGATGCCGCTGGTGGACGGCGTCTCCTACGGCGCGTTCATCGTGCCGGGGCTGATCATGCTGTCGATCCTCACCGAGAGCATCGCCAACGGCAGTTTCGGCATCTACATGCCCAGGTTCGCGGGCACCGTGTACGAGGTGCTCTCCGCGCCGATCTCGGCGTTCGAGATCGTCCTGGGCTATGTGGGGGCCGCGGCCAGCAAGTCGGTGGTGCTGGGGCTGATCATCCTGGGCACGGCGCGCCTGTTCGTGCCGTTCTCGGTCGGCCATCCGCTGGCGATGGCGGCGTTCCTGGTCCTGACCTCGGTCACGTTCTCGCTGTTCGGCTTTCTCACCGGCGTCTGGGCCGACGGCTGGGAGAAGCTGTCGATCATTCCGATGATGGTGGTGACGCCGCTCACCTTCCTGGGCGGCAGCTTCTACTCGATCGCCATGCTGCCGGGCGTGTGGCGGCAGGTCGCCCTGTTCAACCCGGTGGTCTACCTGGTGAGCGGCTTCCGCTGGAGCTTCTACGGCGTCTCCGACGTGGGCGTGGGGCTTTCGCTGCTCATGACGCTCGCCTTCCTGCTCGCCTGCCTGATCGCGGTGAGCTGGATCTTCCGCACCGGCTGGCGGCTGAAGACGTGAACTCCCTCCCTTAACGGGGGGGAGGGGCGGGCGCAGCGAGCGTGGGAAGTTGCGGGAGAGAGTGCGAAACACGGGAGAAGCTAATCGGATGGGCTTGAGATCACGCCCGGGACTTCCCCACCCTGACCGCCCTCGGCGGTCCGTCTCTCTCCATTAAGGGAGGGACTACTCGTCCTCGTCGAAGCGGCTGGCGACGAGGGCGGCGAGCGCGTCGACCGCGGCGGCGGCCTGCTCGCCCTGGGCGTCGATCTCGATGCAGCAGCCGGGGCCGGCGGCCAGCATCATCAGGCCCATGATCGAGCGGGCGTCGACGGTCTGGCCGTCCTTGGTCACCCGCACCTCGGCGTCGAACTCGGTGGCCAGCTTGACGAACTTGGCTGACGCGCGCGCGTGCAGGCCGCGCTTGTTGGTGATCTCGACGGTGCGGCTTGCGCCTTCGCTCACTTCTCGCCGGCCAGGACGTAGGACGCGACCGAGATGTACTTGCGTCCCGCCTCCTGGGCGCAGGCGACGCACTCCTCCAGGCCTTGGCGGTGGCGCACGCTGGCCAGCTTGATCAGCATCGGCAGGTTGAGGCCTGCGATCACCTCGGCCTTGGTCTGCTCCATGACCGAGATCGCCAGGTTCGACGGAGTGCCGCCGAACATGTCGGTGAGCAGGATCACGCCCTGGCCGGAGTCCACCCGTCGGCAGGCGTCGAGGATGTCGCGCCGCCGGCGCTCCATGTCGTCGTCCGCGCCGATGCAGATCGCTTCCACCGCCGCCTGGGGGCCCACCACATGCTCCATGGCGAAGATGAACTCCTCCGCCAGTCGCCCGTGCGTGACGATCACGAGCCCGATCATGCAAGCTGTCTCAAGGGGGATCCCCACCCGACGCGGCGGCGCGTGCGTCCGCGGCCGTGCTAAATACGCCTGTTGGGGTCACGGTCAAACAGCGCGAGCGCGCGGCGGAGTTTCGCAGGAGCCGAGGCCTCCAGCGGCGACAGCGCCAGCCGTGGGACCTCGACGCCGAGCACGCTTTCCGCCTGCGGCTCGGGAAGCCGCTCCGCCGCCGCGCAGCGCACGAGGAGGCCGACCTCGGCGAGCGGCAGCGGCGAAAGGGCGATCACGTCCAGGCCGCGCACCTCGATCAGTCCGGCCAGCGTCTCGGGCGCGCGGCCGTAGAGCCGCCCGGCCGAGGACCAGAGCAGCACCCGGTCGTCGGCGACCAGCCGGAAGCCCGCGTCGAGCGCCCGGAACGCCAGGTCGCTCTTGCCGCAGCCGGCCTCGCCCTCGATCAGCACGCCGAGCCAGCGTCCGCCCATCCGGGTCGCGACCAGCCCGCCATGGCGGATCATCCCTGCGCCTCGGGCAGGGTGAGGATGAACATGGCGCCCCCGATGCTGCCGTCCGGCCACTGGCGGTTGGCGGCGCGCAGGGTGCCGCCGTGGGCCTCGGCGATCTGGCGCGCGATCGAGAGGCCGAGGCCGGAGTTGCCGCCGAACGCCGCGCCCTTCGGCCGCGAGGTGTAGAACCGCTCGAAGATGGTCTCCAGGTTCTCCGGCGGGATGCCCGGGCCGGAGTCGGCGACGGTCGCGACCACCGTGTTCCTGACCTTGGCGAGGCCGACCACCACCTCCCCGCCGCGCGGCGAGAAGGAGCGGGCGTTGTCGATCAGGTTGCGGAACACCTGCGACAGCGGCCCTTCGCGGCCCACCACCGCCGGCGCCTCCAGCCCGCCCGGCGGCTCGAACTTCACGGCGACGTCGCCGGGCTTGGCCGTCGCCTGGTAGAGCGCGACCACGTCGAAGATCAGCCGCTCCATGTCGATGCGCTTCGGCTGATCGCGCGACAGCTCGGCGTCGAGCCGCGAGGCGTTGGAGATGTCGGTGACCAGCCGGTCGAGCCGCTGGACGTCGTTCTTCAGGATGCCGAACAGCCGCTCGCGCGCGGCGGGGTCCTTGACCAGGTCGAGGGTCTCGACCGCCGAGCGCAGCGAGGTGAGCGGATTGCGGATCTCGTGCGCCACGTCGGCGGCGAAGCGCTCGATGGCGTCCATCCGCTCGGACAGCGCATGGGTCATGTCCTCGAGGCTGCGGGTCAGGTCGCCGAGCTCGTCGTCGCGGCGCGCCAGGTCGGGCAGCGAGATGGCCCGGGCGCGCGACAGGCGCACGCTGTCGGCGGCGCGGGAGAGCCGGCGCACCGGCTGGGCGATCAGCCGGTTGAGCAGCAGAGATGACGACAGCGTCACCCCGATGGCGATCAGGATGAACGGAATCAGCGCCGCGCGCTCGCGGGCGATGATCTGATCGACGTCGTTGGCCTCCAGGGTCAGCACCCCCAGCACGTCCTGCACGTGCTGGATGGGGATCGAGACCGAGACCACGCGGCGGCCGTCGTCGCCGGCGCGCAGATCGGCCACCTGCCGGCCCGACATCGCCTGGCGCACCTCGGCGGCGAGCTCGGCCCGCACCTCCGCCGGGCTGGGCTTGGGCAGCAGGCGGCGCACGTCGAAGCTGAACGGCGGCGGCTCGCCCGGCCGGCGCGCGGGCGGCAGCACTCGCCGCTCCACCCGGTCGGCCACCCACTGGGAATCCGCGACGAGGCGGCCCTTGGCGTCGAACAGGCGCGCCCGCTGGGTGCGCGGGTTGGCCAGCATCTGCAGCACGATCCGGTTGGCGAAGGTCGGATCCATCGAGGGCTCCGGCTCGCCCTCGGTCGCCGCCTGGTCGATGATGGTGGCCATCAGCTCGCCCTGGGTCGTCAGGCTGTCGATGCGGGCGTTGACCAGGCCGCGGCGCAGCTCGTTCAGCACCAGCGCCCCGGTGATCAGGATCGCCAGGCCCAGCACGTTCAGGACGACGATCAGCCGACCGAGCCTGGAGCCCGGCAGCCAGCGGAACCGCGACGGCTTCCTGCTGCGCCCCTGCGGCCCGTCAGGTTTCGCGGTACCGGTAGCCGACGCCATAGAGGGTTTCGATCGCGTCGAACTCAGGGTCGACCTCGCGGAACTTCTTGCGCATCCGCTTGATGTGGCTGTCGATGGTGCGGTCGTCGACATAGACCTGATCGTCGTAGGCCGCGTCCATCAGGTTGTCGCGGCTCTTCACGAACCCCGGCCGCTGGGCCAGCGCCTGCAGCAGCAGGAACTCGGTGACCGTGAGTTTCACCGGCTTGCCCTCCCACAGGCAGTCGTGGCGGGCCGGATCGAGGGTCAGCTTGCCGCGCTTGATCGCCCGGGCGCTCGCCTCCGCCGCCTGCGCCGCGGCGGTCTGGGCGTCCTCGCCCTCGATGCCGGAGCGGCGCAGCACCGCCTTCACGCGCTCGATCAGGAGCCGCTGGCTGAACGGCTTGTGGATGTAGTCGTCGGCGCCGAGGTTGAAGCCGAGGATCTCGTCGATCTCTTCGTCCTTGGAGGTGAGAATGATCACCGGCACATCCGAGGCGCGCCGCAGCCGGCGCAGCACCTCCATGCCGTCCATGCGCGGCATCTTCACATCGAGGATCGCCAGGTCGGGCGGCTCGTTCTCCAGCGCCGCCAGGCCAGCCGCGCCGTCGTAGTAGGCCTTCACTTCGTGGCCGTGGCTCTCCAGGGCGAGGCTCACCGACGTCACGATGTTCTCGTCGTCGTCGACCAGGGTGATCTTGGCCATCTTGGGTTCGAGGTCTCCGTCGGCAGAAGTCAAGCTATTCGGCCTGCACGGTGGCCTCAATGCGGCGAGGTCCGGGGCCGCTCCGCCGGTCAACAGAGCCTTAAGGTTGATGCGGTCAACCTTGCTCGTCTCCGGTAGGAGTTGCGTAGAGATGGGTGTCGGTAGCGTTCATTTCGAGGTCTACATCCGCAAGACGCCCCGATCTTCCTGGACGCTGGAGATGGCCTCCGAGAACAGGGCGGCGGCGATTTCCTGCGCCGAAGAGCTGATGAAAGAGGGCCGCATCGCGGCGGCCAAGGTCAGCAAGGAGACCCTCGACGAAGAGACCCGCGAATTCCAGACGGTGACGATCTTCAAGGCCGGCGCCCACGAGGGCGGCGCGAAGAAAACCAGGGCGGCTGAAGAGGTCGAACCGCTCTGCGTCACCCCGCAGGACCTCTACACCATCCACGCGCGCGAGCGGATCGGCCGGCTTCTGGAAGCCTGGCTCGAACGCAACCACGCCACGCCGTTCGAACTGCTGCACCGGCCGGACCTGGTGGAGCAGCTCGAGGCGTCCGGCACGGACCTGCAGCATGCGGTGCAGACGATCGCCGTCCCCGAGGCGCTGGCGCGCGGGATGTCGGTCCACGAGCTGATCCGCACCTTCCACGGGCTCGTCGAGCGCGCGATCGACCGCCTGCTCGCCGACTTCCGGCGGGGCGCGCTGCCCGACGTGGACGCCGAGGGCTTCGCCGCCGCCGCCCAGCGGCTCAGCCACGAGCCGGAGCGCGGCTATCTGCTGGGCGCCGGAGTGGCCGCCGCCATCGCCCCGGCCCACGGCTGGACCGACAAGGTGATGCGCCTGCTCGACCTGGCCGAGGCGGCGCCGGCGGCGGGCCCGGCGCGGCATCTGGCGCTCGCCACCCTCGCCCAGCCGCTGGCCGAGATCCTCGGCTGCAAGCCCGGCCTGGAGGAGATCCTCGGCAAGGGCCTCGACCTCGGCGGCCATCTGGCGGCCATGACCCGGCTCGCCGCCGCCGATGCGGTCGACGTCCTGATCCGCGTCGAGCCGTCGGTGGCCAAGGTGATGCCGACGCTGGCGCCGTCCGCGGCCCGCCTCGCCCGCTGGCTGGCCGACGAGGCCTTCATCGAGGTGCGCGCCGCGATCGGCCAGCGCATCCTGCGCGACCTCAGCGGACCGAGGCGCCTTCGGCGCAACGATGCGGTCGCGGAGATCGAGGTGCTGCGCGCGCTCGCCATGTCGCTGACCGCCGCGGCAGGCCAGCTGCTGCCGCTGGAGGACGTCCAGGCCGCCTTCTCGACCCGCTCCAAGATGCTGGTGACCGGCGAGTTCGTTGAGGCCTACCTCGGCCAGGACAAGACTTCGCGCGAGGAGGCCCGCGCCCTGGTGTGGCTGACCGAGAACGTCATCGGCGCGGCCAACAAGCGCGTCGCCGGCCGCTGGCTGGCGGCGGTCGTCGCCTCGCTGAAGTTCGAGAAGGAGCTGCGCAACGGTCCCGACTCCGCCGCCGTGCGGCTGGCGGCGCTGGCCGATTTGCAGCGCTCAGCGGGCCGCTGCGGCCTCGTCGAAGAGGACTACCGCCCGATCCAGGCCAAGCTCGGGGATCTCGGCGGGCTCGTGGAGGCCGACTCCCGGCTGGTCGCCCAGCTCGTGCAGGCCAAAGCGCCGGCGGTGCATCGCCTGACCCTTCTGCTGCGGCTGGCGTGCGGCGAAACCGCTCCGCTCGGCCCGGCCGCCGACCGCGCGCGCAGCGAGGCCATGAGGCTCGCCCGCCACGAGGACACCCGCGCCGAGCTGTCCAGCGCGCCCGAGCAGGTGGAGACCGTGCGCGACCTGATCCAGCAGGCGGGGCTCGCCGCATGACCCGCCGCGGGCTGCTCGCGGCCGCGGCGCTCGCCGCTCTCGCCGGCCCGTCGGCGGCGATCGCCGCCGAAACCGACAAGCGGAAGAAGAAGTCTGGGGGCGCGTCCTATCTGCCGATCGACACGCTGACCGGCGCGACCAACCGCTCCGGCGGCCGGCGGGGCGTCCTGACCGTCGAGTGCGGCCTCGACGTGCCGGATGCCGGGCTGCGCGCCCTGGCCGACGAATCGATGCCGCGGCTGCGCGCCGCCTACCTGGAGACGGTGATGACCTACGCCGCCGGCCTGCCCGAAGGCGCGACGCCCAACGCCGACTTCCTGGCCCGCGCCATGCAACGGCAGACCGACGCCCTGCTCGGTCGCGCCGGCGCGCGCCTACTCCTGGGCGCCATCCTGGTCAACTGAGCGCCGGTCCCCGAGCCGCGGGCTAGCGTGGCGCTATTCCGCTCACATCGCGCTGATGCCGCCGTCGAGCTTGAGCTCGGCCCCGGTCATGAACTTCGACTCGTCGGACGCCAGGTAGAGGCAGGCGTTGGCGATGTCGTCCGGCTCGCCGATGTGGCCGACCGGGACCTGCCGCGCGAGCTTGGCCTCGGCCGCCTCCTTGCCGAACTGCTGGCGCAGCGGATCGAGGATCGGGGTGTCGATGAAGGTCGGGTGGATGGAGTTGGAGCGGATGTCGAGGCCCTGCTTGGCGCAGTGCAGGGCGATGCCCTTCGAGAGCAGCCAGACGGCCGCCTTCGAGGCGTTGTAGGCCGGCGAGTTGTGGGCCGCGATCAGGCCCGCGATCGAGGAGATGTTGATGATCGAGCCCGGCTGGTGGGCGCGCATGTACTTGAGCGCATGCTTGGTCCCGAGGAACACCGAATCGACGTTGACGCTCATCACCTTCTTCCAGTCCTCGAAGGCGAGCTGCTCGATGTTGCCGCCGAGCGAGATGCCGGCGTTGTTGACCAGCACGTTGATCCCGCCCATGGCCTCGTCCGCCTCCTCAAGGGCGAAGATCCACTCCGCCTCCTTGCTGACGTCCAGGGGGAAGGCGAAGGCGATCCCCTCGCCATGCGCCGCGTTGATCTCGCCGGCGACAGCCCTGGCGCCCTCCAGGTTGAGGTCGCCGATCGCGACTTTCGCGCCTTCGGCGGCGAGCTTGCGCGCCATGGCCGCGCCGAGGCCCTGGGCGCCGCCCGAGATGAAGGCCTTCTTGCCTGCGACCCGACCGGGCATGCCCCGCTCCTAGTCCTCTTTCATGCCGGCGGACTTCGCCGCCATGTCCATCAGCTTCGCGAGGGTGACGTCGAGCTCGCTCACCCCCTCGACGTCGTGGGTGGCCAGGGTGACGTCCACGCGATTGTAGACGTTCGACCACTCGGGGTGATGGTCCATCTTCTCGGCCATCAACGCGATGCGGGTCATGAACCCGAACGCCGCCGTGAAGTCGGAGAAGCGGAAGGTCCGGCAGATCGCATCGCGTCCGCCCGGCGCGGCGGCCCACTTCGGCAGGGTCTTCAGCGCCTCGGCGGCGCCGATCTTCGCGGGTCGGCTCATGCGGGCGCCTCCTGATCGAAGCTGAGGCCGGTCGCCCGGGAGAGCTCGGCCAGGGTCTGGTCGACGTCCACCACCTTGATCGCGGTCATGCCGAGCTGGTGCGCCGGCTTGCAGTTGATGCCGAGGTCGTCGAGGTAGACGCAGGCCTGCGGCTGCACGCCCAGGAGCTCGCACATCATCACGTAGATGCGGGGGTCCGGCTTGCGCACGCCCGCCTTGGAGCTCTCCACGATAGCGTCGAAGAAAGGCATCACCAGGCCCATCGCGCCGGCGGCCCGCTGCGGCTCGTTCTGTCCGGGGCTGTGCGTCGAGACCACGTTGTTGGTGATGCAGCCCACCTTGAAGTGCTGCTTGCAGGTCTTCAGGGCCGCCACCATCCGCGGCCGCAGTTCGCCCGAAAGCTTCGGCAGCACGTCGCGGCCGCGGATCGGAAAGCCGAGCGCCGTGGATTCCTCGAGAAACAACTCGTCGAAGCGCGCAGCGTCGATCTCGTTGCGCTCGAACAGGGCCCAGGCG
>Ga0207695_10009374_pt1 | contig 12105 bp, 12 predicted proteins | sample KBSC54metaG_FD_184354 | JGI IMG/M metagenome (GOLD analysis project Ga0207695, IMG submission 184354) | Corn rhizosphere microbial communities from Kellogg Biological Station, Michigan, USA - KBS C5-4 metaG (SPAdes) (version 2) | ecosystem: Host-associated > Plants > Roots > Rhizosphere > Soil...
CGTGGGCATATGCGTGATGCGCACCGCCGACTCGGTCTTGTTGACGTGCTGGCCGCCGGCGCCGGAGGAGCGGTACACGTCGGTCTTCAGGTCCGCCGGATTGATCTCGATGCTGATGTCGTCGTCGATCTCGGGCGAGATGAACACGGAAGCGAACGAGGTGTGGCGGCGGTTGCCGGCATCGAAGGGCGACTTGCGGACCAGGCGATGCACGCCGGTCTCGGTACGCAGCCAGCCGTAGGCGTAGTCTCCCTTGATCTCCACCGAGGCGCTCTTGATACCGGCGACTTCGCCGGGGTTGGAGTCGATGACCTCGGCGCTGAAGCCACGGGCGGCAGCCCAGCGCAGGTACATCCGCAGCAGCATCTGCGCCCAATCCTGCGCCTCCGTGCCGCCGGCGCCCGCCTGGATGTCCAGAAAGGCGCTGTGCGAATCCATCTCGCCACGGAACATCCGCTTCAGCTCCAGATGGCGCACCATCCCTTCCAGGCGGCCGGCATCGCCCTCGATGTCGCGGGCGGCGGCCTCATCGCCTTCGCTTTCGGCGAGCTCCAGCAGCTCGGAGGCTTCCTCGATCCCGGTGGACGTGCGGTCGATCTCCTCGACGTCGCTGCTCAAGCGCGCGCGCTCGCGACCGAGCTCCTGGGCGCGCTCCTGGTTGGACCAGACGGCGGGATCTTCCAGCTCGCGGCCTACCTCTTCGAGGCGTTCCTTCTTCTGATCGTACTCAAAGAAACCCCCGTAAGGAGCCGATGCGCTCCCCGAGATCTTTGAGCTGCCGCTTGAGTTGATTGAGCTCCATGGAGGGGAATGCTAAACGGCGGGCGTTACAAATTCCACAGGTGATCGACCAGCAGCTGCAGGCGATGCTCGCCCTGGAATTCGTTGACATCCAGGCGATAGATCAGTTGGACGGAGCCGGCCGGCGGGACAAACGGGGCCTGCTCGCCGACGTGATTGAAGGCGATCGCATCGAACGAGCGGCCGGTGCGCGGCACTTCGACCCACATCTTCAGGTGCCGCTCGCCGACGACGCGCGCCTCCCGGACCAGGAAAGTCCCATCGAAGCAGGGCTCTGGAAAGGCCTGTCCCCATGGGCCTCCGGCACGCAGCGCACGAGCGGTCTCCAGCGCAATCTCCTGCACCGTCAGCTCCCCGTCGGTCTCGATCGCATCGGTGCCGGGAGTGCGGCTCATCCAGCGCTTCACCTCCTCATCGAACACGGCCGCGAAAGCCTGGAGCCTGGAGCGTTCCAGCGTCAGGCCGGCCGCCATCGCGTGGCCGCCAAAGCGGCTGATGAGCTCCGGATGGCGCGCCGCGATCGAATCGAGCACGTCACGAATATGGACGCCCTCGATCGAGCGCGCCGAGCCTCGCAACAGCTCCTCGGCGGCGAGCGCAAAAGCGATCACCGGGCGCCGCAGGCGGTCCTTGACGCGGCTCGCGACCAGACCCACCACTCCCTGGTGCCAGGAGGGGTCGAACAGGCACACCCCGCTGCGCTGGAGCGGCCCGAAGTCCGTGACCCTGCGCAGCGCCGCCAGCGCGTCCGCCTGCATGCGTGCTTCGATGCTCTTGCGCTCCCGGTTCAACTCCTCCAGCCGCTCTGCCAGGCTCTGCACGCTCGCCGGATCGTCCGCCAGCAGACACTGGATGCCGATGCTCATATCGTCGATGCGACCGGCCGCATTCAGGCGCGGCCCGACGGAGAAGGCGAGATCGCTGGCGGTCAACTCGGGAGCGCGTCGATTCGCGACATCCAGCAGCGCGCGAATGCCGGGTACACATCGGCCCGCACGAATGCGCCTGAGCCCCTGGGCGACCAGCACACGATTGTTGATGTCCAGGGGAACCACGTCGGCCACCGTGCCCAGGGCAACCAGATCCAGATAGGAAGCGATCGAGGGCGCTCCGGCAGGAAAGAGCGAGGCGCTCTGCAGTGCACGCTGCAGCGCAGCCAGCACATAGAACGCAACGCCGACGCCCGCGAGTGCGCGACTGCCGAACCGGCTGCCCGGCAGATTGGGGTTGACCACGACATTGGCCGCGGGAAGCTCGGCGGCCGGCAGATGATGGTCGGTGATCAGGACATCGATGCCTCGTGCCCGGGCGTCGGCCACGCCGGCATGACTGGAGACGCCGTTATCGACCGTCATGATCAGAGTCGGGCCCCGCGTGGCGGCCAGCGCCACGATCTCCGGCGTCAAGCCGTAGCCGAACTCGAAGCGATTGGGGACCAGGAAGTCCGCGGAGGCAAATCCCCAGGCGCGCAATGCGCGCAGCACGAGCGCCGTGCTCGTCGCGCCATCCGCATCGAAGTCGCCGATGACCAGAACGCGCCCTTGCGTACGATGGCGCAAAAGCAGCTCCACCGCAGGCATCACTCCTTCGAGAGTGCCGACGGGAAGCAATCGTTCGAGCGACACGTCGAGGTCCGTCGCATCACGAACGCCACGCGCGGAATAGATGCGCTGTAATACGGGATGCAGGCTGCTACCGAGTTGCCCACGCGGTTCACAGACCCGCCGAACGATCCTCAAGGTCATCGCAGGCGCTCGAGGGCAGGCCGCGCCCGTCGCCAGAACTTGCGCCCGCTGGCTGAGCTCAAGACCAGCTGCCGGTCATTGGCGAGAATCGCCACACGCTCGACGCTGCGCCGCTGCAGGTGCTCCAGCGCCGGTGCCACAAAGCGCCGATCCACCTCCCCCAGCCGCTCGGCCATGCTCCAAGAGGTATTCGCTCGTGACATCCGGCCCGCTTCCACTACCAGCACTGCGCTCCCAGCAGCATAGGTCGCATCGAGCTGTGGCGGAAGCGCTTGAGCGTCCCCGCCGCACAACCGCCACAGGCCCTGCAGGTAGCTGTCGGATCCGAAGGCACGTGGCAAGCGGCCAGTGGTGAAGCGATGCGTCATCCGCGCTCCACCCCCCCAGATCCACAAGGTGGTGATCGGCAACTCGCCTCGGCCCGCACGAGCCACATTGATCGGATGCTCGTGCAGCCACATCTCGATCTCCGCTCCGAGCCGCCTCAGAGTCGCCGCCCCCGCCCCTTGCGGCAGGGCATCGGCAACATTGCCGCCCACGATGCGTGCCGGCTCAGTCGTGGTCGCCGCGGGTGCTCCGGGGTGCAGCAGCAGGAGCTCGCCTGAGTCCAGCGGCGCCAGACTCACATCTTTGAACGTGCGCCCGAAATCGAGCGCCAACGCGTCCTGCTCCTCACGAGACAAACTCAGGATGCCGCGCGCATCGAAATGCAGCGTCGTCAGTCCGGCGGCGAGGTGCAACGGTGTGGCCATCCAGGTCGTGGCTGCATCGGCCCGACCAGCCCCTGCAATCGCGCTCACCGGCACGTGATCGAGATCGTGCCGGCCGACCCAGTGGGCCAACCACTCGCGCCATCCACGGGCGAGCGTCAGCCGCTCGCCGAATCTCGAGATCCGATCCAGGCCCGGCAATGCGACCGGCGCCAGCGCGGGCGTATCCGGCGCCAGATACAGATCGGAGATGACGATGACGATTTCGCGCATGACCGGTATCGTACTGCCAGCCACCACTGCTCATTGACATGAAGCTCACGCTCGAAGCGCGCCCGCAGGGCAATCTGATCCGCTCGTACTCGCCCACCGAGGTGCGAGTGGCAGAGCTGCGCCTGCACTCCAGCTGCATCATCACCGCCGACACGGTGATTGCCGACTGGGAGCCGGCGAGCTTCGCGGAGCTGTCGGTGGTTCACCTGGAGAAAGTGTTTGCTCTGCGGCCCGAAGTGGTGCTGCTCGGGACAGGTCCCGTGCAACGTTTCGCGCCGCGGGCGGTTCGCAGCGCGTTCGCAGAGAGGGGCGTGGGACTGGAGGCGATGGATCTGGGGGCGGCCTGTCGGACGTTCAACGTGTTGGTGCAGGAAGAGCGGAGTGTCGCGGCGGCGTTGTTTTTTGTATGAGCGGGCCCATCACGGGCCTCCGGGCGCGTGGCGCCCGGAAGAAGACACAGGGGGGAAGCAAGGTCAACCATCCAACAATCATTCGAAGCTGACAGACTCGAACAATTGCGTCTTTTTTTGTTCTTCTCGCCGTCTTTATTGCTTTTGTGTCGTCGCCCTCCTCCCTGTGTCTTCTTCCGGGCCCTCGCATCCGTCTCGAAGGCTGTCGTCGTCGAGCGACAGGGCAACATGTTAAACAGGTTGTAGATCGACGCGCAAGTGATTTGCACTTTTAGCCATAAACTCAGGAAAGTCACTAAGTTAGATTCGATTTCTCATGCGGTTCCACCAAGCAGGGGCACAAATGCCACTGCGCCGAGCGACTCCCGCTCGACCCGCTGCTCGCGGCGCGTGAAGCGAATCAGCTCCTGCTCTCCTTCCGGCCCAACAGGCACCAGCAGGCGCCCGCCGACGCCGAGCTGCTGAATCAGGGCCTCGGGGACCGTCAGCGGTGCGGCCGCGACCAGGATCCCATCGAAGGGGGCCTGGGTTTTCCAGCCCAGGGCGCCATCGCCGTGGCGGAAACGTACGTTACGCAGACCGAGCTCCTTGATCCGCTCCTTGGCGCGCGTCAAGAGCGGCTCGATGCGCTCGATGGTGTGCAGCTTCTCCACCAGCGGCGCCAGCACCGCGGTCTGGTAGCCACAGCCGGTTCCGACCTCCAGGACATTCCTGGGCGCCGGTCCCTCCAGCAGCGCTTCCGTCATTCGAGCGACGATGTACGGCTGGGAGATCGTCTGCCCGAAGCCGATCGGCAGGGCAGTGTCCTCATACGCGCGCGTACCCAGCGCCTCGTCCACGAAGATGTGGCGCGGCACGTTTCGAATCCGATCCAGCACCTGCAGGTTCGCGATCCCCTGCTCTCGCAAACGCTGAACCAGCCGGTCGCGCGTGCGCGCCGACGTCATGCCTATCCCGGTCAGGCGCACGTCAGCCATCGATTCCTTCCAGCCAACCCGTCACGGCGGGCAACGCCGCGTGACGGGTCAGATCGATCTGCAGCGGCGTCACCGAGACGTAGCCTTTGCCGACGGCATCGAAGTCGGTCCCCGGTCCGGCATCCTGCTGCGAGCCCGCCGGTCCCACCCAGTAGACCGGACGACCGCGCGGATCCTTTGCCGGCACGATCCGCTCGGAACGATGTCGATATCCCAGGCGAGTCGTGCGGAAGCCGCGCAGGCTCTCGAAGGGGACGTCGGGCACGTTGACGTTGAGGATCAAAGTCGGCTCGAGCGGTTTGCGCATCAGCTGTGCCACCAGCCGGCGCGCCACCTCCGCGCCCGTGGCGAAGTGTCGGCCGCTCTCCGGAGAGGTGCACAGCGACATGGCAATCGTGGTCAGGCCCAGGAAGCGGCCCTCGATGGCCGCCGCCACGGTCCCCGAGTAGAGCACGTCGTCGCCCAGGTTGGCACCGTCGTTGATGCCGGAGACGACCATGTCGTGCTCGAAGTCGAACAGCCCCGAGATGGCCAGATGAACGCAATCGGTCGGGGTGCCCGGGACGAAGTACACCTTCGGCTCCGGAGCCTCGAAGACGCGCAAGGGGACATCGAGCGTGAGCGAGTTGCTGGCGCCGCTGCGGTTGCGATCCGGTGCGACCACGGTTACCTCGGCCAGTGTGGCCAGGGCCTCCCGCAGGGCCCGGATGCCCTCGGCTCGGAAGCCGTCGTCGTTACTGACCAGAATCTTCAAGGGTGGCGCTGCCAGGCTGGAGCCTTTTCGAAGGCGCGTAACTATACTGAATCCGGAGGTAGCGTGAAGTCGGACCCTGAAAACGACGACGTCCGTCTCTTCCGGGAAGCTGTGCGGGACGTCAAACCGATGGCCCACGAACGGCCGCCCTCGCGGCGACGGGCACCGGTGCCCCGCGCGCGCTTTACGCGCGCCGACCGGCACTCCGTCTTGCAAGAGAGCCTCTCCGGAGGGAGCGACGACCCGGCGCTGGCAGCCGGGGATGAGCTGGTATTCCACCGTGCGGGACCGCAGAGTCCGGTGTTGCGCAAGCTCCGGCGCGGCCAATATCGCGTCGAGGCTGAGCTGGACCTGCATGGGCATAGCGTCATTGAAGCCAAGCATGCGCTCCGGGAGTTTCTCACCAACGCATTGCATAGCCACATGCGCTGCGTACGCATCATCCATGGCAAGGGATTGCGGTCGGGACATCGTGGGCCCGTCCTGAAGAGCGCCGTGAGCGGGGTGTTGCGTCGCACCGGAGCCGTGGTCGCCTACGTGTCCGCCAGGCCTGTCGACGGGGGAACAGGCGCCGTCTACGTGCTGTTGGCCCCCTGAGGCCTACTGTTCGGCCTCCTCCACCGGCTCGCCGCTGTCCACGACTTCACGCAGCACCGTCGTTGCGAAACCGCTTCGCGTGAGGCGGAAGCGGATCACGATACCCGCTTCGTCACGCTGCCACTGCAGGTCGCGGACCGCCAGCCTGAGCGCCCGCCGCTCCTGCTCCATGCCCGCCTGCTCCGTCAGCGCACAGGCCTGGGAGAAGCGCGCTGCGACGGCACTCTCCAGCGAATGGATCCGATGGGCCGAGGCGAGCGTACCGCGACCCCACAGGGGACCCGTGGGATGCAGCTCCAGCCGCTGACATCGCTCGAGCAACGAAGGGTCCGCCTCAACGGCAAAAACGCTTCCGCGCCCGTCGAGGTTGGCGACATCTCCCGGCTCGAGGCTGGCCCACGAGCCGTCGGCCACGCGTTCCGCGGCGACGGCGTTGAAAACGAGGCTCCTTGCAGCCGACAGCATGAAGCCGCGCTGCTGTGGCGCGAGGGCACGCGGATCTTCATTCATCCGCGCAAGATTCGCGCCCCCGCGTCCGAAGCGCTGCGGGCCGAAATAGTTCGGCACGCCGTGCGCGGCAATGTCCGCCAGCCTGCTCGTCAGCACCCGATCGTCCACTTCCATGCGCCGGATCCTGATCTGGAAACGGTTTGCTTCCAGGGCACCCCTGGGGAGCTTGCGGGTGTGGGCGTGTGCTTCGACCACTTCGAATCCCTCGCCGCGGACGGCAGTCCACCCTTCCAGAGCGATTCGCGACTGAGGCACGGTGAACCACTGAAGCGTAACGGCGCGCCTGTCCTTCAGTCCCGCGTATCCGACATCCAGAGCTCTGCAGCCGCACGCTCGGGCCAGTTCGCGCGCGACCCACTGCGTGTTTGCATCGCGCTTGCGAACCTTGAGGAGCACGTGCTGTCCGGAGCCTGCGGGCGAAAATCCCAGTTGCTCTTCGACCAGGAAGTCCTCCGGCTCCGCGCGGAGCACGCCGCGAGCGATCGGCCCACCGTAAGCCCGCGGAGGATCGAGCGCGACTCTAAGCATCCACCAGCAGCACCACCGCCTGGGCGGCGAGTCCCTCGCTTCTACCGAGAAAGCCCAGCCGTTCGGTCGTGGTTGCCTTGATGTTGACCTTGTCCTCCGCGACTTCGAGCAGCTCTGCGATCTGCCGCCGCATCTGGTCCCTGACGGGGCCGACTTTGGGCGCCTCGCACAATACCGTCACGTCCGCGTTGCCGACCCGCAGCTGACGCGCGCGCAGCATCTCCAGCACGGCGCGCACAAATCGCTTGCTGTCGGCCCCTTTCCACCGGGGATCGGTGTCCTTGAAGTGCTGTCCGATGTCCCCGAGCCCTCCCGCCCCGAGGAGCGCATCGCACAACGCATGCAGCACCACATCCCCATCCGAGTGCGCAAGGACGCCGCGCGTGTAGGGCACGCGTACTCCGCCGAGCATCACGAAATCCCCGGGACCAAAAGCATGAACATCGACACCAAAACCGATTCTCACGCGCGAGTCTCCTGCAACAGTGCGGCGGCCACGAGCAGATCCTCCGGCGAGGTCACTTTGAGGTTGGCCGCGGAGCCTGCAACGATCTGCGGGTGGTCGCCCAGCCATTCGATGGCCTGAGATTCATCCGTCGGAAGCCGTCCCGCCGCCAGTGCCGCGTCCAGGGCCTCGCACAGTCGGCCGTACCGGAACATCTGCGGCGTGAGCGCACGCCACAGAACGGAACGATCGACCGTACGTGCGACCTGCAAGTCCTCACCTGTGAGCTTCAGAGTGTCAGCCGCCGGAGCGGCTAACAAGCCGCCCACCGGGTGCGACTCGAGACGCTCGATCAAGCGGTCCAGATCTGCCGCCGGCAGACAGGGCCGCGCGGCATCGTGGACCAGCACCCAGTCGCTGGGGTCGACTTGCCCCTTCAACGCCGCAAGGCCATTCCGCACCGAATGGCTACGCTCGGCGCCTCCGGGGGCCACCGTGATGTTGCCCAACTTCTTGCCAATCGCGGGCCAATGCGGGTCGGCCGCCGCAAGCGCGACCACGATTCCGGCGCACCGCGGATCTGCCCTGAAGGGTGCGAGAGACCACTCCAAGAGAGTGCGACCGTGCAGCGGGACGTACTGCTTGGGCGTCTGCTCGCCGAACCTGCGGCCGACGCCCGCGGCCGGCACGATGAGCCAGTAGCGCATGGTGACTTCAGGAGCTTGCGGCTAGCGCGAGGCCGTGCGAGTCGGCGGCGGAGTGGCTGCCGTCGCTGAGCGGCTCGGCACGACCTGGTAGAACGTCTCGTGGCTCCCGATCATGCCCAGATCACTGCGAGCCCGCTCCTCCAACGCACCCAGGCCGGTCTTCAGGTCGCGGACTTCGGCGGCGAGCTGCTTGTTCCGGTCGGCCAGCTGCTCGTTTTCCAACCGCTGCGCCGCTACGGCGTGTTGCAGGCGATCGACTTCGTGTACTCCGCTGTCCGAGACCCATACCCGGAATTGCAGGAGCACGACGACCACAACCAAGGCTGCCGCGAGCCATTTCATGAGTGCGAGAGCGTATCAGACAGTGGCGCTCTCGCGAAGCGCGCAACGCTATGTTGTCAGGGCTTTTGCAGCCCGCCTCGCGGCCTCTTCTCGGTTCCCGCCCAGCGAGTCGAGGCGGCGGCGCACCGCGGCCACGATCTCGGGCCGGGCGGAATCCGGTCGCCCCGTCGCAAACGGCGGATCGGGCGCGTACTCCAACGCGAGCTGCAGGGTCTGCGCGAAATCCGGCCCGGCGATCTCCGCCACGACCGTCAGCGCCATGTCGATACCCGCGGTCACGCCGCCTCCTGTGAACACGTTGCCTTCTCGCACGACGCGCGCGGAATCGGGCATGGCCTCAAACGTGGCCAGCAGTTCTCGCCATGCCCAGTGACACGCCGCGCGTTTGCCTCGCAGCAGGCCGGCGGCGCCCAGCAACAGAGAACCGGTGCAGACGGATGTGACGTAGCGGGCCTTCGCGGCCAGGCGCCGCAAGGCGCCCAGGTAAGCCGGGTCCTCCATTGCGGCGGTCGTCCCGAACCCGCCCGGCACACACAGGAGTGCGCACTCGTTGACCTCCGCCAGCACCCTTACGCCGGCAAAGGTGATCCCGCTCTCGGTCTCCAGCAGACCGCCCGTCACGCTTGCGAGTGTCAAGCGGGCTCCAGGGAGGCGGGAGAACACTTCTGCCGGTCCGGTGAAATCGAGCTGCGTCACCTGCGGGTAGAGCGCGAAGACGACGGGGAATGGAGCGGCGGTGGTCATGGGGTGGGTTCTCCTTGGTGGCGATGGCGGTGATTGCGGCGGATGCCGTGACGTCGCGGCGGCGGTGGGGCGGCGGCGGTGGGGACGGTGGACGGACCGGCTGCCACCGCAGTGGCGGCGGATTCGCCCTTCCGCGTGTTTTGATGCGTTTCGAGCACTTTCCCGGCACTTTTGACCACATACAGGTCCATTCAGCTGCATTTAGACGGTGATGGCCGTTGCCCAGGACTCGCATCGATACATCCTAAAACCTACAATCATGTCCGAAATGACGCCTTTCCCTCGTTTTCGGACATCGACGGAAAAACAGCGCATGCCCCGCAAGGTCGCCTTTCTCATCTTCCCCCGGTTCCAGCTGCTGGACGCCGCCGGGCCCATCGCGGCATTTGAGATTGCGAATCGCTATCGCCCTGACAGCTACGAGGGGCGAATCATTGCTGCAAGGCCAGGGGACACCCTCAGCTCCTCAGGTGCGACGCTCACGTCCGTGAGCTTCGGCGACGCAGGCGCGATCGACACGCTGGTCATCGCAGGCGGCGAAGGAACCCCCGAAGCCGTGAACTGCCCGACGACCCACCTGTTCGTGAGGGACTGCGCAGAGCACTCGCGTCGAGTGACGAGCGTGTGCTCCGGATCGTATGTCCTGGCCGCAGCGGGCCTGTTGGACGGGCGAGTGGCGACGACTCACTGGAGTCGCAGCGCGGACTTTGCGCACCGCTATCCACGGGTACGGCTGGATGCGGATCGCATCTTCACCCGCGACGGAAAATTCTGGACATCGGGAGGCGTGACCGCGGGCATCGATCTAGCCCTGGCGCTGATAGAGGAAGATCTAGGCGAGCCCACGGCGAGGCGCATAGCACAGCAACTCGTGGTGTATCACCGCCGTCCCGGGGGACAATCGCAGTTCTCGGCGCTGCTGGAGATGGAAAACCCGCAAGGCCGCTTCGCTTCGCTACTCGAGTACATGCGCGCGCATCTCGCGCACGAGCTGGACGTAGACACCCTAGCCGCGCGCGCGTGTCTGAGCCCAAGGCATTTCTCGCGCGAATTTCAGCGAGAGACTGGGCTCACACCTGCAAAAGCGGTGGAACGGCTACGTGCCGACGCCGCGCGCGCTGCGCTGGAAAGTGGCCATCGTTCGGTGCAGGAGGTCGCCCGCCTCGTGGGCTTCGAGGACCCTGAGAGGATGAGGAGAGTTTTCGCCCGGCTGTTCGGTGGCTCGCCGTCCTCGCTGCGGCGTACCCCCTCGAGCGCAGCCTGATCGCGGGTGAAAAGCGCCGTTTCTCGCCCTCGAGCCCGAAGGCAGAATCAGGCCTTGGTGTGCGCCGAGTGCTCGCTCAGCTTGGCTTCCATCCAGCGCCTGATGCGCACCGCATCGGCCGTGCGAGTGTACCGTCCGTATGAATTCAGCAGCACCATGACGACGGTCCGGTCATCGATGATGGCCTGCATGACCAGGCACTTGCCGGCCTCGCTGATGTAGCCGGTCTTCTGCACGACGATGTCCCAGGTCGGATTGCCGACCAGGGAGTTGGTGTTGCGGAACTCGATTTTGTGCCGGCCGACCGCGACCGCGTAGCGCCGATCGGTCGAGTACTCCCGGATCGTCGGGTCATGCGAGGCCGCGACCACCAGCTTCGCCAGATCCTCGGGGCTGGCCACGTTCTCCTCCGACAGTCCCGTGGGATCGACGAAGTGGGCACTCGTCATGCCGAGCGCCTTGGCTTTGGCGTTCATGGCGGGGATGAACGCCTCGAGGCCACCCGGGTAGGTGCGCGCGAGGGCATGGGCGGCCCGGTTCTCCGAGGCCATTAGAGCCAGGTGGATCAGATCGCCCCGGCTGAGGGTCGTGCCGATCGCGAGGCGCGAGAAGGACCCCTTGTGCAGATGGCGGTCCTCCTGGGTGATCTGAATCGGCTCATCCAGGGGGAGCTTGGCGTCGGCGATCACCAGGGCGGTCAGCAGCTTGGTGATGGAGGCGATCGGGGCGGCTACCCCGGCATTGCGCGAGTACAGCACCGAGGAATGTGTTTCGTCGATGACCAGGGCAGAGGCCGATCGCAGCCCCGGACCGTCGGCCACCGTATGCACGCGATGATGAGTGTGCGCCTGTGCGCAGGACGAGATCATGAACCAGGCACCGATCAGCAGCAGCGGGGCCCCCGCCAGCTTCGGAACTCTCCCCCGTGCCATCGTCTGCCTCACTTCATTATGTTTGATCAGCGCTGGGGGGAGTGTAGCTGATCCAGGTCAGATCTTGACAGGAAACGCGTCACGGCCGGCGTAACGCACTTTGCCCAGCTCCGCCTCGATGCGCAGCAGCTGGTTGTATTTGGCCATTCGGTCCGAGCGCGACAGCGAGCCGGTCTTGATCTGGGTAGCCGCGGTCGCCACCGCGATGTCGGCGATGGTGCTGTCCTCGGTTTCCCCGGACCGGTGCGAGACGACCGAGGCATAGCGGGCCTCATCCGCCATGTGGATCGCGGCCAGCGTTTCCGTCAGCGTCCCGATCTGGTTGGGCTTGATCAGGATGGAGTTGGCGATGCCGCGCTCGATGCC
>Ga0207695_10009380_pt1 | contig 12103 bp, 11 predicted proteins | sample KBSC54metaG_FD_184354 | JGI IMG/M metagenome (GOLD analysis project Ga0207695, IMG submission 184354) | Corn rhizosphere microbial communities from Kellogg Biological Station, Michigan, USA - KBS C5-4 metaG (SPAdes) (version 2) | ecosystem: Host-associated > Plants > Roots > Rhizosphere > Soil...
CGGAGACACCGATCGATATGCCTGCCGCCGTAATCTGCGATTTCGACGGTAACACACCATCACGCCTTCATCCAAAGTATCAGTCCCTTGCCAGACGCTCACCACAAAGGCCGAAAGAAGGGAAAAACGAAATAAATCGAGAACCCCCTTGACGACACAGCATCTACATGGCTGGTCGTCAATCAAAAAATGTCGGTTCTAGGCAATGAGTGGTCAAATTAAAGGTATTAAAAGGCTCTTGCGTGCATACCGACTAGTTGGTATGCTACTCGAGGTCAAGAAATGAAGGGGACGAAGGCGCACGATTCGAAAGAGAAGATCATTGCCGCGGCGACCCGCGTGTTTCGAACGAAGGGGTACGCGGCGACGACGGTGGAGGACGTTTGCCTGGAGGCAGGTTTGACGAAAGGTAGCTTCTTCCACCACTTCAAGGGGAAGGAGGAGATGGCGATTTCCTCGGTCGACCGGTGGAACGATGCGGTGGAGATTCTGTTTTCCTCCGCCGGCTACCAAGCCGCTTCGGATCCGGTGGATCGCTTGCTTGGATATCTGGACGTCCGGCTACAACTCATTCAGGGCGAAATGGTGGAGTACACCTGCCTCATTGGGACGCTGGTCCAAGAAGTGTACGTCTCGCACGATGGTATTCGGGCGGTGTGCGAGGAGGGCCTTTCCGGTCACATTGCGAGTCTTGCGTGCGACGTCGAGCAAGCGAAGGCGATGTACTGTCCAGAGGCGGAATGGAGCGCGGAGAGCGTGGGATTTCTCATGCAATCGGTTCTCCAGGGCTCATTTATTCTCGCCAAGGCCACCGGCAATCCGGATGCCATTCGCGAAAGCATCCTCCATTTGAAACGCTATCTCGAATCGCTGTTCAAGCCCCTTCGCTGACCGAGCAAAGTCATGGATCAAAATACAATCTCGAAATCTTGGCCAGGCGCCATCACCGCCATTACGCTTATCGTTGAGGACTTGGAGGCGGCCACGGAGTTCTATGGCAAGGTCTTCGGCAACCCGGTCGTGTTTAGGAACGAGGATTGCACGGTGTACAAGTTCGCGAACACGCTGATCAACCTTTTGTTGTCGACGTCGGCCGTGGAGCTTCTCGACCCGGCCCCCGTTGCCAGTCGTGAGGCCAGTTCCCGGGCCGTCTTTACCATCACGGTGGAGAATGTCGACGAGTTGGCGGCAGACCTCGTTTCGCGGGGAGTCACGCTTCTCAATGGCCCGATGGATCGGCCGTGGGGCATTCGGACCGCGAGCTTTATCGATCCCGGCGGCTATATCTGGGAAATTGCCGCTGACCTTTAGGGTTGTCGCATAGGGCTTTGCCTTTTAGGCAGCCCCTAAGATTTTAGGTTGCATGTTTTGGCCGCTTGCGGCGGCCAAAACATGCTCGTTGGGAATGCACGGAAGAGTATTAGGGTCAACCGTTGCGCCTTGGCGCTACGGTGCGGCGATGCCGAACTGGCTGCGCCATGCTTCGGTGACCATCTGACGGTTGATCCAGGTGGTCCGACCGGCGACGTCTTGCATCTTAGGCATAAGGTCGGGCCGATTTTCGTTATTGGCGAGACGAATTGCGATGAGATGTCCGATCCACTCGTCTGTTCTGACGAGCAACTTTGCAAGGGCTTTGTCATGGGCGAGGTCAGTGCTTCCCCATGTATTCATGAGCAGAAACGCCTGGGTTGGTTTGCTCTTTGCGCTGACTATCGATTCGGCCAATGAGTTGCCATCGATCGCAACACCCTTATAGCCCGGGTGATCCAATGCATAGGCGGCGGAATACTCGAAGACCCCATTTGGCGGAAGATCTCCGGGGTTCGTACAGGCCAACGGATCCCGAGAAGCTGCGATAACCGCTTGAACGAACGGGCGCTCAGCTCCCACGACTTCCCACTCGCAGAGGACCTGAAAAATCCTTGCTCGTTGATAGTCCGATGCCGCGTGGTCGGCAAGCGACCGCATTCGGAGTGAGAGCGGAAAATCGGCTCGCCCCCTAGGGTTTGTGCTTCGGCCGCCACCAGGATAGCCGGCACTCTCAAACCATGCCGTCGTTCTTCGGACTGCGGCATCGTCGGCACCAGTGAGCGTATCCGCAATCGAATTCACAATTCGATCTGCCGCATCGACGCCGGTGGAAAGCGTCTTGGCCTTCGTTTCAAAAACGGCCCAACCGGAGACCTCGTCTTTCGCCAGCGCGGGAGTTGCCATGATCGGCAGCGAGGACGTCCCGCAAGGAACGCCGAGAAGACCATCCTTCGGCGGGCTGCCGAGCAGGAGATAGCGTGAGCCTTGCCGCATGCGAAATGCGGCCCGATCCTGGCCGATGGGCGTCACGACGCGAATGAATCGGCCCACCGGCAAGGAAGTCGAATCGACCACGCGCACCGATTCGACGAAAGCCCGATCCTTGGGTCGAAGCAACCTCAGCCGTGCTTCGATCGAGTCGGGGGGAATCGGGGTGGGGTCGAGTGGGGAGTAGGTGCGTTGATCGATCGTCCGCTCGCCGACGCATTCCACCACCGCCAACAGCGGAACCTGGTCCGCGACCTTGTAATCCAGACCCATTTGAAGCGGGTAGTCGCGAACGTTCTCGGTTCCTTCCCACACTTGCGGAGTTGACGATTGCAGTAAGAGTGAGAAGAAAATTGTACTAAGCATTGCCGGACCTCCGTTGATCCTGGTTGTGATGCTCAGACGGTCGAGGATGGCGATTCGTTACGTTGACGCGTGGGCGACACCATCGCATTCGCTCCGGTTTTGTCTACACGCTTCGGGGTTGGTGATTCGTTATGTGTCGGCGAGTTCGATAGGTTGTCCCAAGTTTTCGCCCGGAGGCGAAAGCTCGGACTACACGCTTCGCGTACTTTCTCCGAATCCTTTCTTGGCGCTTTTGGATGGGATTGTGTATTATGTGATTAATACAGTAATGCGCGGTCCGAGCCAATGAATCTCAAGATCTCCGAAGGCGATGGGGTGCCGATCTATATGCAGATCGTGAATCAGGTCAAGTACCTGATCGCTTCCGGGCGCCTTCAGGTCGGCGAGGAGATGCCCGCGATCCGGGTGCTTGCCGAGGAATTGGTCATCAATCCCAACACGGTGGCGCGCGCCTATCGGGAGTTAGAAATCCTCGGTTTCGTGGAGAAACGCCGCGCCGTCGGCACATACGTCTCCGGCGGCGGCTCCCCCTTCGCCCGGTTCGAGCAAGAGCGCATCCTCGCGGCCCGGGTCGATGCCCTGCTCACCGACGCCCGCCAAATGAATTTCACCACCGAGCAGGTCATCGACCTGCTCCGCCGGCGCAATGCCGACTTCACCCAACCCAAAGACAAGGCCTCATGAACTCCGCCGTCGAATTCCAAAACCTAAGCCGCCGTATCGGTGAGAAACCGGTCCTGTCGGACGTCACCCTGCGCCTCGAACCCGGAACCGTGACCGGCCTGATCGGCGAAAACGGCGCCGGCAAGACGACCTTGATCAAACACGCCCTCGGCCTACTCGTGCCCGATGCCGGCACGGTGCGGGTGTTCGGTCTAGACCCGGTCCGAGAGCCCGTCCCGGTGTTGGCCCGCATCGGCTACATGTCGGAAGAAGACACCCTCCCGGGCTGGATGCGTATCCACCAGCTACAACGCTACTTCCAAGGCTTCTATCACACTTGGGACCAAGCCTATGCCGACCAACTCTGCCTGGACTTTAAGCTCGGCCCGAACGACCGGCTCGCCTTGCTTTCCAAGGGCCAACGGGCCCGTGCCGCGTTGATGTCGGTCTTGGCTTACCGGCCCGAGCTGCTGATACTCGACGAACCTTCTTCCGGTCTAGATCCGCTGGTTCGACGCGACATCTTGGGGGCGGTTGTTCGGCTTATTGCGGAGGAGGGGCGGACGGTTTTATTTTCCTCCCATTTGCTGGCCGAGGTCGATCGGGTTGCCGACCAGATCGCAATGATCCGTGACGGGCGCATTCTGTTTGCTACGGAGATCGACGAGTTAAAGGACACCCATCACATGGTCACCCTCGGCTTCGATCGCCAACGCCCGGTCGCGCCGAAACTCGAAGGCGCCGTCTTCTGGGAACAAAGTGGCCGCACCTGGACCGCCTTGGTTCGAGCAGATTTGGGAGATGTCGAGTGTGCAGCGTCTGCGGTCGGATCGGCCACGGTGGACATTCGGCCTGCTTCGCTGGAAGAGGTCTTCATCGGCTACTCGAAGGGGACGATTTTGGAAGAAGTCACGGGCGGTGCGACCAAATGACGGCGCGGGCGCAGCGCGTGTTTTTGATGTTCGCTTGGCCTCTGTGGGCTCGGAACAAACCGCTCTATATAACGAGCTTTTCTTTGCTGGCATTCCTAACGGTCGGGGCATATGCAATCGAAGACGAGAGCATTCGTCACGGATTCGTCTTTCTTTATGCGTTGACCCTTTTGGGGCTGGTCAACACGGTCGCGGGTCCCTTCGTTTGGGGGTTCCCAAATGCTCCGCAAACGTTGAAACCAAGTTTCCCGAAGGGGGCGTGCACGATGCCGGCTTCCGATGCGGAACTCGTTTTATTCCCGCTACTTCTTGCCTTCTCCAGCTTTCTCGTGCTGTGGACGCTATTCGTGTGTTGCGTCGTTCAGCCTTTGCATATATCCGTCGGACCCGTTCTTCATTGGCCGCATAAGGAGCAGGTCGAAATCGGCTTACTCGCGTATCCACTTTGCTTTGCGGCGGCTTGGGTTTCCCTGGCCGTCCTTTCGCAATGGGTTGCACCCCTTGCTGGCATTTTGCCACCCGTCGGCATCTTTGGTTTGTCGAGCGTTTTTATGGGATTCGTCTCGGACGTTGCGGTAATTCGAGCCAGTTTGGTTGTTTGTTTGCTCTGCGTTGCATGCAGTTTCGTTGCGTGCAATCGGGTTCGGCATGGCTACCATCCATCCGGTGTAACCGAGTTCTTTCGGAAAACAACGGTTGCTGTTCAGAGGAGAAGAATCAATTCTCACGCTCCCTTTCGGAATAGTTGGTTTGCCCAAGTCTGGTTCGAATGCGGCCCTTACTATTGCCGCCTTACGATGCTTTCTCTATGCGCCGCGCCGTTCTACGTGATTTCCGGCGTGTATCGAATTACTCCGCTAACTCCAACCGACGTCATTGACCGCGTAAGTCGCACGTTAGCTTCGCCGAGCGGCTTTTGGCACATCAAGATGCTTGATCTCATGCCAACGCTAATGTTTCTGCCATTCATACCAGTTTTCCTTGTTTCCGTAAGCGGACTGCCGTTTTATGAAGCGCATAAGGGAGATCGGACGCTTGTTCGCAACGATTCCTTGGACCGCCTTTCCGCAATTCGGCCGATTACTACTTGTCGTATCGTGGGAACCCGGCTCGTGCTAAATGCCGGAGCTTCGGTCCTGTTTTCTTTCGTGTTAATCTATGTGCTCAAGCCGCTACTCTATGCACCCGCCGTTGAAGATGACAGGCAAGGCGGATTCTATGATTTATTCGCATTTCGCATGGGGCATCGTGCCGAGCTTTGTGTCGCCCTGGCAGTATTGTTTCTCCCACTGGTTGCTTGGTCGATAACCTGCGGCAATCCGTTGCGATACTATGCCCGCAAGTGGATGCTTTGGGTAGCGGGCTTCGTTTTGCTTGAAGCCGGGCCGATTTCGTCATTGGCATCCTTATCCATGAAGGACCACCGACCTTTAACCGAACGTCTTGCACCATTTCTCTCTGGGTTGGTGGTCTGTTTTCTCCTCGCGAAGGTGCTGCTGGGCGTGAAAGGATGGCGACGCCTACGCGTGACCAACCTCGTGTCGGCCGAGACCCTGCGAACCAGCGCTCTGATCTGGATCGCAGTGGCTGCCGTCACGATTGGTCTGTTCAGTTACGCCCTCGCTCCGCTGACAACGCCCCTAGTGGTATCGGCGACCGTCCTTGTGATCCTGCCGGTCAATCGAATTATCTGGCAAATCCTCGGTCTCGACCGGACTCGGCACCTTGCCAACAAGCGGGGCTGCACCCAGATAAAATGACAGGGTGAGATTTCCGTCGGTTTCCCGTGGACTCGTCATCGTCGCCACGGGCGCCCTCCTCCTTGGCTGCCGCGGACGGGGCAAAGCGGACAACACGCTGGTGAGCGACCCGGCGGCGGCGAACAAAGTGGTCTGGAAGCGACTTACCTGCGAGGATGTCGACATGTCCCTTCCCGCCGAAATGAAGACGTGGGACCTTACGCGGGGCAATCCCGACGTGATCGCCGCCGACATCCAGCACTCGTTCCCTGACAATCCAGAGCTTGCGCACGGCGTGCAGAAGCATGGGACGATGGGCGGTCAAAAGCTTCTGGCGGTAAATCCTAAACTGAACAAGGTTTCCCTAACCGTCTCGGCAATGCCCGGGGGAGAGACGCTGGAATCTTTATCGCTACAAACGGTGGAAGCAATGCGCCACATCGTAAAATCGGGATCACTGCAATATGGGAAGGTCAAGGTACCCGCTGGCAATGCTTTGGTAATCGACGCCGACACGTTGGGCACTCCGCTAACCCACACAAAGATCTACGTTCTGCTTCACGGCGGAATGGAGTACATCTTCAACTTCGATTGCGAGCCGCTTGAGGCGCCTTACTGGGGCAAGGTCGCCGACGCAGCGATGAAAAAGGTGCGTTTCAACCAGTAGTCGATCCACAGTTTCCGCAATGCGGCGCGAAGAGGAGCCGCTTTTCCCCGCACGTCGGGCACGGCTCGACTAGGGAATGTCCGCAATGCCAGCAATGGTTTTGCCCCGGCTCGAAGTGGGTGGCGCAGGTCGGACACTTCTGGCTGCTCAACCGAGCCTGGGCCAACCGCTCCGGGGAGAAAAGCCACCGCTTGATCCCAATGATCGCCAAGATACAGACCGCCGTGCCCATCAGCGATATCCCAAGGACGGCGAACGTGTCGACGAACAGTTCCCACCCGTAGCGCAGCATCAGGCCAAGCAACTGAAGGATGGCGGCAATCAGGAAGGCGGAAACAAGCGTTTGATACCGCCAGCGCCGTCGCCGCCCTGCCTGCCATGAGATCCACGCGAGCCCCAAACACGCCCCCGCAAATCCAAAGTGGAGCGCGAACAGCTTGACGTTCCGAAGTTGGACTCGCGAATCGTAAACATCCTGGGCTCGCTTTTGGGCGGCGCTGAAGCTGCTCTGTTCTCGCGCCAGATCTTTGTCCGCGCGGTCCGATTCCGCCTTCGCTGGTGCGATACTCGCCTCCGCTTGCTGCTTTGCGGTTCGGGCAGCCTCGAATTTCTTGTTCTCCGCATCGGCCGGATGGCCGGCTTGCATCGCCGTCCGATACTCCTCCCGCCGGAATTCATAGTCCGCCTCCGCCTTCCGGCTCGCGGCCTCGACCACGGCGAGCGTCGCTCGGCGGTTATTGGCGATTTCGGCAACGCGGTTCAGCCGGTCTCGCTTTGGCGAGATGCCCAACTCACTCTCCACGCTCACCGTGTTCGTGGGGTCGGGGGCAGAGTAGCCGTTCGACTCGATATTGGTCGCAAGTACCGGTCGGGGAAAATATCCCTCCATCCGGTCCAGCGTCCAGAATCCGCCTAAGAGAAGGAACGCGACCAGTGCCGCCAACAAAACCTTCTCAATCCTCGTCCCTTCCTGCTCCTCAACTTCGGGATAGCCGCTGTGCATAGGAGGAGTCTATGGGCGGTTGGCAGAACGGAAGGTCCTAGTTTTCTCCGCCACTGGCGGCGCAGATCTCGCCTTTGCACGCCGGGACAAAGGCGAGAGAAGGTGACTTGGAGATCGTGCCGTCTCCGATACGTTGTCCCAAGTCTTTGCCCGCGGAGGGCAAAGGCTCGGTCTACAAATCGCCGGAGCGATTTACGCGCGCCGTCAGTTTCTCGATAACCGCCGGAGCTTCCTCGGCGATGATCGAGTACATCATGGTGTCCCGAACAAACCCATCCGGCAGGATCATGTGTTTGCGGAGGCATCCCTCGAATTTGGCGCCGAGTTTTAGAATCCCCGCCTGACTTTGCTTATTCCTGCCGTCGCACTTCAGCTGAACGCGCACACATTTCAGCTTCTCAAACGCGTGCTGGATCATCAGAAGCTTCGCCTCGGGATTCACGACGGTGCCCTGATGGGGAGGCAGGATCCAGGTCATGCCGATTTCGACGCCGCGACTCTCCTCGCGGATATCCATGAAGGTGGTCGACCCCACGGGCTCGCCGGTCGACTTCAGAATCGTCGCGAACGCCACGACATTGGGCATCGCGTTGACCGCGCGCACGTAACCCCGCAACCCCTCGACATTTGCCGTCGCGGGACGCACGGACCCGAAGTACTGGAACAGCGACAGGTCGAACGAGCGACCCAAGATATCGGCGTGCTCAACCATCAGGGGCTCCAAACGAACGTGGGAGCCCTCCAATACGACCGGTTCAACCCACATTAGAGGGCGTAGATCTCCTTGTACTTCTTCTCCAGTCCGGCCAAATAGTCGGAAGCATCCAACGGCTTGCCCGTGACTTGAAGAACAAGATCCTTCGGCTTGATCGAACGGCCGTACGCGTAGACCTTCTCGCGCAGCCACTCCAAAATCACGCTGAACTGACCGTTGGCGATCAATGCGTCCGTGTTTCCGAGGTCGGCTTGCAGCTTCGACCAGATCTGGTACGAGAGCAGGTTGCCCATGGAGTAAGTGGGGAAGTAACCGATCGAGCCCATGGACCAGTGCACGTCCTGCAGGCACCCTTCGGCGTCGTTACGCGGGGTGACGCCGAGGTACTCGGTGTACTTCGCATTCCAAGCCTCGGGCAAATCCTTGACCGCCAATGCGCCGGTGAGGATGTCGCACTCCAGCTCGAACCGGGTCATCACATGCAGGTTGTACGTCAACTCGTCCGCTTCGACGCGAATGAAGGAAGGCTCGACGCGGTTGATCGCGCGATAAAACGTATCCAAATCATGGTGCGCAAGCGAAGGGAAGGTGTTCTTCAACTCAGGCAGGAAGTGTGACCAGAAGGGCCGGCTGCGGCCGACGATGTTCTCCCAGGTCCGCGACTGGCTCTCGTGGAAGCCCAGCGAAACGCCGGCGGCAAGCGGAAGGCGATCCCATTTCATGGGGAAGCCCTGCTCGTAGACGCCGTGTCCGGACTCGTGAAGCGTGCCGAAAATCGCGCTCCCCAGGTACGGCTTGTACCGCGTCGTCAGCCGAACGTCGCCGATCGACCAACCGGTGCAGAACGGGTGCGGAGCGGTATCTTGCCGGCCGCGATTAAAGTCGAAGCCGATCGCCTTCGAGAGGTGCTCAGTGAACGCACTCTGCTTCGCGATGTCCCACTCGCCGTATAGGAAGGAATCATCGATGACGGGCTGGGCCGCGCACGCCTTGACCAACTCGACTTGAGGACCCTTGATTGCGTCGAACATGGCCCGGGCGTCGGCCGCGGTTGCGCCCTCTTCGTACTGGTCGAGTAACGCGTCATAGATGTGGTCGGTGTAGCCGAAGCACTCGGCCTCCTCACGGACGATGTCGAACATCTCTTCGAGCGTCGGTGCGAAGGAGGCAAAGTCGGAATTGGCCCGCGCCTCGACCCAGCGTCCGTGACCGATCGCGGCAAGCTTCGACTTCTTCTCGACCAGCGCCGTCGGCAGTTTGGTGGCCTTCTCAAGGTCGCGCCGGACGATGCGTACGAGCGCTGCGTCGTCGCCCTCTGCCTCCGAAGCGGCGGCCTCTAAAGCCTTCTCCGTCTCGTCGGAAACGAAGGTCTCGTGCGACATTCGGCTCAGAATTCCGATATGCTCGGAGCGAGCCTCGGCGCCACCGTGAGGCATGTAAGTTTGCTGATCCCAATCCATCATCGCGATGGAGGAATTCAAAGCGTTTACATCGGCAAGCCTGGACTTCAGCGTATCAAGCGGGGAACCCATATGATGGGAGAATATCTCACGGCAAGCGCCCGCCGCTTTCCCGACTGCCGCCCCTCGAAATGAAAACCCCCCAAGAAGTCTTGCGCCAGGTCTTCGGCTACTCCACCTTCCGCCCCATGCAGGAGCAGGTTATTCGCACCGTGATGTCGGGGCGCGACTCTTTCGTGCTGATGCCAACCGGAGGAGGAAAGTCGCTCTGTTTCCAAGTGCCGGCGTTGCTGCTTCCCGGGTTAACGGTGGTCGTCTCGCCCCTCATCTCCTTGATGAAGGATCAGGTGGATGCGTTGCGCTCGAGCGGTGTGGAAGCCTCCTTCCTTAACTCCAGCCTCTCCGATGCGGAATCCTCCAAGGTCTTTCGCGATTTGATGTCGGGAAAGCTGAAGCTGCTCTACGTCGCTCCGGAAAGATTGCTGAACGGCGACTTGCGTAGCTACCTCCAGCAACTCAGCGTCTCCCTTTTCGCGATCGACGAAGCCCACTGCGTTTCGCAATGGGGTCATGATTTCCGGCCGGAGTACGTCCAGCTCGGCTCGTTACGAACTCATTTTCCCCGCGTCCCCGTAGTGGCCCTAACCGCCACCGCAGATGCCATCACGCGGGAAGATGTCTTGAACCGCCTGGCTTTGCGAGACCCCGAGATCTTCGTCGCTGGTTTCGATCGGCCGAACATCCGCTATACAGTTCTGCCCAAAAGCAAGCCCAGCGCGCAGCTCCTTTCGTTCATCAAAGGCAGGCCCGAAGAAAGCGGCATCGTTTACTGCCTTAGCCGAAAGCGCGTGGAAGCCGTCGCCGAAGCCCTCTCCGACGCGGGGATCTCGGCTAAGCCATACCACGCCGGCCTTGCGGCTTCGACCCGAGCGAAGGTTCAGGAGGATTTCCAGAAGGACGACGTTCGGGTGGTCGTCGCCACCGTCGCCTTCGGCATGGGCATCGACAAGCCGAACGTCCGGTACGTCGTCCACTACGACATTCCGAAGAATATCGAGGGGTACTACCAGGAGACGGGGCGGGCGGGCCGCGACGGTCTGCCTTCGGAGGCGCTGCTGCTGTTTGGTCCGGGGGATATCGTGACGGCGCGTTCTCTGATCGAGCAAAGCGAGAACGCAGAGCAGAAGGCCATCGAACTTCGTAAGCTTTATGCGATCGCCGAGATGGCCGAGGCCCAGACCTGCCGCCGCACATTCTTACTGCGTTACTTCGGCGAGAGCCCCGAGGCGGCCTGTGGGAATTGCGACATTTGCCTGAGCCCGCCGGAGTCGTTCGATGCGACGGCGGATGCGCGTGCTTTCCTTATGTGCGTTTATGAGCTGGGCCAACGGTTCGGCGCGCGGCACATCGGGGAGGTGCTGCGCGGCTCCGAGGGCCAGAAGATCAAGCAGTGGGGCCACGACCGGGTCTCGACTTTCGGCTCGGGGCGAAACTTCTCGGTTGACGAATGGTATGACCTCAGCCGCCAAATGGCGCAGTTGGGTCTGTTGCGCGCCGACGAGCATGGGGCTTTAAAGCTTACGCCTCTGACAAAGCCGATCCTTCGCGAAGGCGCGACTCTACAGTTGGCCCGGCCCCGGGTCAAGGTGAAGGCGGAGAAGGTTTCAAAGTCGCGGAGCTCCTCTCCTGTCGCCGACTACGACGACGATCTCTTCCAAGCCCTACGGGCACTGCGCCGCCGCCTCGCCGAAGCCCAGGGCGTTCCGCCGTATGTTGTTTTCGGCGACGCTACGCTCTATGCGATGGCCGCCGCGAAACCCTCGACGCCGGAACAGATGCTGGAGATCACCGGCGTCGGCGAGACGAAATTGCAGCGCTACGGCGAAGATTTCCTATTGGAAATCCGCCGTGCCGGCTAGGTGAAGCCCAACCCATACCCAAAAATGTCCATAACTAGGCCCAAGACGCCCCCCGACAAGTAGTGCCATCCAGTTCTCACGCCGTCGGATTGGCCCTCTAAGGGCCGGAATCTAAGGGCCGTTTGTAATTGCGATGGCCTTACCCTGGGTAGCCCATCTCCGCATTCGCTACGGTGGGCAACCCAGGGCTGAAGGACGGAACCCGCTTCGGGCTTGTCATTACCCACATCTCATGTCCTGCGCGAGTTCAATTCCCCAGAGGATGTCTTGAATTCTGGTCCACCCATCCCAGATGGTTTGCCATCCTGGTTCTCCGTCGGCTTTTCTCCCAAGGAATC
>Ga0207695_10009384_pt1 | contig 12102 bp, 10 predicted proteins | sample KBSC54metaG_FD_184354 | JGI IMG/M metagenome (GOLD analysis project Ga0207695, IMG submission 184354) | Corn rhizosphere microbial communities from Kellogg Biological Station, Michigan, USA - KBS C5-4 metaG (SPAdes) (version 2) | ecosystem: Host-associated > Plants > Roots > Rhizosphere > Soil...
ACTTCTACGACCGGCTGAAATCGATCTCGCGCGGCTATGCCAGCTTCGACTATCACCAGATCGAGACGCGCGAGGGCGATCTCGTGAAGATGTCCATCCTCGTCAACAACGAGCCGGTCGACGCGCTGAGCATGATCGTCCACCGCGGCACCGCCGAGGCGCGCGGGCGCGGCATGTGCGAGCGGCTGAAGGACCTGATCCCGAGGCACCTGTTCAAGATCCCGATCCAGGCGGCGATCGGCGGTAAGGTGATCGCCCGCGAGACCATCGCCGCGATGCGCAAGGACGTGACCGCGAAATGCTATGGCGGCGATATCTCGCGCAAGCGGAAGCTGCTGGACAAGCAGAAAGAGGGCAAGAAGCGGATGCGGGAGTACGGGTCGGTGCAGATCCCGCAGGAGGCTTTTATCGCGGCGTTGCGGATGGGGGATGATGCGTGAGGGGTGAGACTAGTGAGGAGTTTGCGTAAGCAAACCCGGAGCTAGGCAAGGGTCAGCCGAATGCCGGCCGGCGACCAGCCGGACTGGCTTCCGGCCGTGTCGACCGACGCCGACGGCTTGGCTGCACAGCTTTCCAGCCGAATTTCTATTCGACATGGCTGTGAAATTAAACAGAAGAGAAATATTCGTCGGATTTCTTGCTCCAGTTTTGCAGATGAATTGACTGATAATCCATATTGAAATGCTTTGCGAGATTGTCTGGATGCAAGACGTAAAATTTCCCGGCATCGAACGTCGTCAAGATGCCATCACTAATTAGTTTTTGGAGAAGCTTGGGCCCCTCTTCTCCTTCTTTCATCATGCGTGCATGCTCAATCTTCGCGGCGAGGCGGACCAATGCGCCTTTGCTGTGCGACCGAAACGAAGTGAGTACCTTCCGCGCACGTCTACGGAGAGAGGCGATCCTCGGATTCGGGGCAGCTTGTGCTTCAACAGCGTATTCGGCCCATGGGTGGGCGCGCGCGCCGGAGAAGGTGACTTGAAGCTGCGCCCCGTGAAGAAGAATGCGTTCCACCCGAGCAACTGCTGCATCGGAAGCCGTAAGCGTCACTTGCCCAAGAGTGGTGTCGTCATTTGCCGTTGCTCGAAACACGCGGAGTTCGCGGGCGTCTATCTCTAGAGCTTCAACATCGACTTCGATCGGGGCCGTAATATTTGCTGTCCGTCCATCGCCGATAACCAGCGAGAGAGGGGCTACGATACGAAGCCCACCAACGGCGCCTCTGAACTCGATTATCCCATCGATAGCACTGGTATAGGGGCCATAGCTTCTACCAGTATCGGACGAAGCATCGATCGGTGGGGCCATCTCAAATTCAACCTCAACGGTCGAATCGCCGGGCTCGGCGCTCACGTCAAGCGATGGGCGTTCGCCTTGGGCGGCTTGGCTCGCAAACGAATTATACAGGAATCCGACGTCGTCCAGAGCAAGCGAGTTCGCTGCCGATTGTGCGAGCCAGCTCGCATATATCTCGAAGAAGAGACCGGAGCCGAGCGTCGGGTTTGCGGCAAGTGTGCGCCGAGCGGCCGAAGCTGCGTTGTTTGTCGTGATAGCCCAAACAAGCAGCACGGCAGCGAATGCTGCGTTCGAAGGCGCGCTGTTTGGGTCGAGGAATGGGTGTTGCGGCATGAACTCTGACACCATGCCGTCATAAACTTGCCTGAACGCGGCATCAGGAATGGACGGGCCTGAAGGCGTTTCTGAACCGAAAAGAATAGCTGCAAGACGTCCGCGTTGTTCGTCGGGAGTATATAGAGATGATATGTCGATACCCGAGGGCGGGGCCTCAATTTGGTTTGTGAGCTTGGTCTGCTCGCGTTCCAAAATGCTTGCCGCAATCTGTGTAATAAGGCTGACGGCACTTTCGGCAGCGAGATTCGCCAAACGGTTGGCAGCATTCAAATCGCTCTCGTCGAGAGCATATGTGCATATCGCATCGAGAACCGGAGCATATCCAGCGAACCTCTGTTCATCGCCGCCGGGAGTGCTGGTCAATTTTTGGCGGGTCGCCAGTGCTAATTCGATGAACTTATCACCGTGCTTGCCGAAAGCCGCGCATGTTGCCTCTCGGGTGTTGGCAATGACCGGAAGGCGGCGTCGAATAAACTCCTCCGACTGTTTGTCATCAAAATATTCAATTTCCAAAAGGCATGGGGACAGGCCGGCTTCATCCAAGATGAGCCATGCCTCTTCGGCTGCTACTGCTCGCCCAAGAAGTGTCGCAGGGAGTGCGGACGAACTTTGAACGATCTTGCTCAAATCTAATAAGCCGGCCGAGAAGCCCTCACTTCCAGAGCGTAGCTGGGCTTCATCGAGCGCGTCGATAACGAGCCCAATCCGCCCGCTTGCGACATCCGCCAGCGCCTCATAACCGAAGGCGTTCGCGATACCACCTACAAAAAATTTCCGCCGAGAGGTTCGGTTTGCGCAAGGTCTACGAGAACGGCGTTGGCGTGCGCGCTAATAGAGCGAGCGAAGGTACTTTTCCCGACAGCCCCTGGGGCGGCGATTACCAGAACACGAGCCGTTGACGGGTCACCGTATCGTATCTTGAGAGTCGGTTCTACGAAGGCCGCATCTTCGCGATTATCGACGAGCCAACCGGGCTGTCTGCTTTCGCCTGGGACGGTCGCGGACGTCAATCGTACAGTCCAGCCTGTCGTGCTGTCGAACATCGAATCCTCCAAACTCTTTCGGCCACGATATCTCGAACATTACAAGTGTTTGCTCGCCTATCCGGAAGTTGTTGTAATAGTGCGGCTCAAGCGTCCCGCACCATCCCCCTGAACCAGTCTCCCAATTCCGCCTCGCTCAACTCCCCCGCCGCCAGCGCCTGGAACGCCACCACCAGTTCCGCGTCGCTCGCATCCAGCGCCCAGCCGTTCAGCATCAGGAAGGTTTCGGAGACCACCGCCGCCGTGCGCTTGTTGCCATCGACGAAGGGATGGTCGCGGGCGATCCCATAGGCATAAGCGGCGGCCAGCGCGGCGGCATCCGGCTCCTCATAAGCGGCGAGGTTTCGGGCGCGGGCCATCGCGCCGTCGAGGCCGGCGGGATCGCGCACGCCCGCCGGGCCGCCATGCTCGGCGATCTGCTCGGCATGGATGGCGCGCGCGGTCTCGGCGTCGATCCAGACCCAGTCGCGGGCCATGTCCGCTTGCCCGGCCGTCTTACTTGGCGAGTTCGCGCAGCGCGCGCTTGCGGCGCGCCATCACCTCGCGCGCGGCGGCCATCTGGGCGTCGAAATCGGCGGCAGGGCCGCGCAGTTCGATGCCGTGCGGCGTCTTGGTGACGGAGAGGGTCTGTCCAATCGCGACATCGAGATGGGCGAGCAGGTCCTTCGGCAGCACGACGCCGGCCGAATTGCCGATCCGGGTGATCTTGAGCTCGGAGTTCATACGGGGGTTATAACGCCGGTCATGGTGGCAGGCAACAGGGCGGCCGAACGATGCGAGGGCCACGGCCCATCACCCCTCAGCCCCCCGTTCCCCCTCATCAGACCCACCCGACTCCCGCAGCATCGCAAACTCCTCCGGCCGCATCAGCCACGCCATCTGCTCGGCCTGGCTCGCGCCCGGCCCCGGCGGTTCGGTCATCCGCGCCTTCATCCGCTCCAGCGTTTCGGCCAGCCACGCGCAGGCGCTCTCGCCATCCTGCGCGCGCCTGAAGGCCGCCTTCTCCGCCGCCACGCGCTCCCATTCCGCGCGCAGCGCCTTGCGGATGTGCGGGGGCACGCGGTTGCCCTTGGGGGCGTCGTCATAGCGTTCGCGATCCGAGTGGCGCATCACCCACATCAGCAGGCGGTCATTGTACCAGCGCTTCTCGCCGACCTGCTCGCCCTTGTGGAACACCGGGATCGGCACCCCGTAGACGGCGCGCTCGTAGGCGATGTCGGCGAGCCGCTCGGTGCCCACCGCCAGCGCCTCGTCCCAGGCGCGGGCGAAGGCCTCGGCGCCGGGCGTCTTGCGCAGCAGGTAGGCGCCGACATTGCTCATGCCCACCCACGCGCAGGCGCGGGAGACGGAGCCGGTCTCGGCCAAGGCGCGGACGAAGGCGCGCTGGCGATCGGGCGTCCAGCCGTCGTAGCGCGCCGCGCCGCGCGGGGCGGGCGCAAAGTCCGGCGCGCCCTCCAGCATGGCGGGCGTGATGGGGACGGGCCGGTGCGCGCGGGGCGCACGGCGGCGGGGCTGGCCGTCGCGGGTGACGGCCGGATCGTGGGGGGCGTGGGCCATGCCGTCCCCCTATCGCGGGGGCCGGGCTGTAGGACAGCGAAATTTAACCCAATAGGATAATTATCGCTCAGTGCGTGGCGTTGTCGACACTGTTGGCGGCGGCGGTCATCGCGTTGCCGGTGGCGTCGGCCGCATTGTCGAGGGCATTGCCGGCGTCATGCAGGCCGGGCGAGGCGGCGTCGGCGGCATTGTCGGTGGCCGAGAGCGTGGCGTTGGTGTTGGCGGCGGCGTCGTTCATCGCGGAATTCGCGGTGTCGGCGGCGGCATCGCCGGTCTTCGGGCTGCAGGCGGCGAGCGCGAGGGTCGCGGCGGCGGCGGCCAGCATCAGCGTGGGTCTGGACATGATTCTCTCCCGGATCGTGCGCTGGGGCCAACGAGCGGGGGAGCGGGTGGTTGCGCGGTCGCCTTTCAAGCCGGATGGCCGGCGGGACACCCCGGGGGAGTCCACGCCGGCCGATCGGTTACTGCGAAGCCGCTTACTGCGTGTGCCGGGCTTAGTTGCCCAGCAGCTTGAGCACGCCCTGCGGCGTCTGGTTGGCCTGGGCCAGCATCGCGGTGGCGGCCTGGCTGAGGATCTGCGCCTTGGCGAGGTTCGTGGTCTCGGCCGAGAAATCGGCGTCCGAGATGCGCGACCGCGCGTCGGTCAGGTTGGTGACGTTGTCGGTCAGGCTGTTGACCACCGAGTTCATGCGGCTCTCGGCGGCGCCCAGCTTGGCGCGGGCGGTGTCGATCGTCTTGAGCTGCGCGTCGACCGTGGTCATCGCGGCATTGGCGTCCGTCACGGTGGCGACCGAGGTGGCGGCCGTCGTGTCGGTGATCTGCGAGAAGTCCATGTCGATCGTGTTGCCGGCATCCGAGCCGACCTGGATCGAGACGGTGCCCGTGCCGCCGCCGGCGGTGCCGTCGAACAGGTTCACGCCGTTGAAGGTGGAGCCGGTGAGCGAGCTGGTGATCTGCTTCGACAGCAGGTCCACCTCGGCCTGCATGTTGGTGCGGTCGTCGTCGCTGTAGGTGCCCGAGGCGGACTGCACCGCGAGCTCGCGGATGCGCTGCAGCATGTTGGTGACCTCGCTCAGCGCGCCGTCGGCGGTCTGGGCCATCGACACGCCGTCATTGGCGTTGCTGATCGCCTGGTTCATGCCGTTGATCTGCGACGTCATCGAATTCGAGATGGCGAGGCCGGCGGCGTCGTCGGACGCCGAGTTGATGCGATTGCCGGACGACAGGCGGGCCATCGCCGTGTTGAGCTGCTGGTTGGCGAGCCGCGTCCCGTTCTGGGCGCGCAGCGCAGCCGAGTTGGAATTGATCACCGTCATGGGGTTGTCTCCAGTACCGATCGAAATCTCCGATCCCGGTCAGACCTAAAGGGAGTTGGTTATTACGTGGTTAACGCTGACGGCGGGCCTAAAGCTTTGGCCGGATCGGTCGTTACAGGGGGCTGCGCGACGGGCCGAGGCGGCGCCGGAATGGCGGGAAACCGGGGATTTCGCGGGATGCGGGCACGCCGCCGCTCCGCCGCAGAGGGCGGAGACGCGCGGCGAATCACGACGACATGGTTAGCGCCGGCGGTTAGACTTTCGTCGGGCGCGGACGAAAAAAGGCGGGCCTCAGCTCGCCATCTGCCAGCCGGGCAGGTCGGCGGCCAGCGCGGGGCGGCCGAACAGCCAGCCCTGCGCGTGGGTGCAGCCCATCTGGGCGAGCTGGGTGGCCTGCGCCTCGGCTCGACGCCCTCGGCCACCACCATCACGCCGATCTGGCGGGCATAGGCGACGAGCATGCGGATCATCGAGGCCGTGCGCGGGGTGGCGAGATCCTGCACGAAGCGATGGTCGATCTTCAGGCAGTCGAAGCTCAGCGACTGGAGATGGGTGAGGCTGGAATGCCCCGTCCCGAAGTCGTCGAGCGCCACCGTGACGCCCAGCGTGCGGATCTCGTCGATCGCGGTGCGCAGCCGGCCGAGATCGGGGATGCGGGCGGTTTCGGTGATCTCGATGCGCAGGCGGTGCGGCGCCATCTCGGCCCCGGCCAGCGCGGCCATGATCCGGCGCGGCGCGTCGCTCTCCAGCAGCTCCACCACCGACATGTTGACCGAGATCTGCAGCGCCGGCGGCCAGGTCGCGGCATCGAGGCAGGACTGGATCAGCGCGAAGTCGCCCAGCGCGTGGATCAGGCCGGATTTCTCGGCCGCGGCGATGAACTCGGTCGGCGGGATCTCGCCGCGCACCGGGTGGCGCCAGCGCATCAGCGCCTCGTAGCCGACCACCTGGCGCGAGGAGAGCGCCACGATCGGCTGGTAGCGCATGGTGAAGCGGCCCTGCTCCAGCCCGCCGCGGATCTCGGCGATCAGGCCCTGGTCGGAGGGGGTGGGATCGAGGTCGGCGGCGGGATCGTAGAAGCGGCAGCGGTCGCCGCCATCCGCCCGCGCCCGCGCGCAGGCCTGGGTGGCGCGCTCCAGCAGGCGCAGCGAGGTGGAACCGTCCATCCCCGCGCGCGCGATACCGATCGATCCGGTGATGGTGACGGGCAGGCCGGACGGGCTCTGGAAGGCGAAGCGCATCGCGTTGAGGAAACGCTCGGCGGCGCCGGGCAGGCTGGCGGCATCGCCCAGCGTCACCACCACGGCGAAGCGATTCTGGCCGACGCGGGCGATCAGGTCCATCGCGCGCACCGAGGCGGAGACGTGCATCGCCGCCTCGATCAGCAGCTCGGAGGCCGGCGCCCAGCCGCGCTCCTCGAAAATCTCCTCGAACTGGTCGACCTCGATCACCACCATGGCGACCGCCATCATCGTGCGCGCCGCCGTCTCCAGCGCCTGGCCGGTGCGATCGTGGAGCAATTCGGGCGTGGCGAGGCCGGTCAGCGGATCGCGCCGGCGGCTCTCCTCCAGCAAATGGGAGAGGGTGTGGACCTCGGTGCGGTCCTGCAGCACCACGCCGACCACGGTCATGCCCGCGACGTTGGCGTGGATCAGCGACTGGCGCCAGGAGCGGAAGCGGCCGGTGGCATCGACCAGCTCCATCGCCGGCAGCGTATCGCCGCGCCGCGCCGCGACGGCGGCGGTGCACACCTCGCCGAGCAGGCGCGAGCGGCTGACGCGGTGATAGCCGGCGGGCATGTCCGGCTCGGCATCGAGGCCGAGCATCGTCACCGCGGCATCGTTGCAATAGGCCCGGTCCGGCTTTTCGGAGAGCAGGACGACGCCGTCGGTCAGCCCGCTGAGCACCGTGCGGGCATCGCGCTTCAGGCCGATGAGCGTGCGGCTGTTATAGATGAAGAGCAGGACGGCCGCGACCGCCAGCACCCCCGTCGCCGCAATGGCCACGGGGAGCGCCGTGAACGTCATCAGGTTCGGCGTGATCAGCGGCATGCAATCCTTTCACAGGCTGCCACATTAGGGGCCGCGCCGTGAAGGGATTGAGACTTTAGTTGGTAAAGAAAGCGTTAAGCATGACGTGGGGCGGGTGCGAGGTGCGACGGGCGGGGCGGGGGAAGGCGACGGGTGGAGGGGCCTCCAGCTCCGCTCCCCGAAAATGCCTTGGCATCGCTTGCCCATGCCCGTCGCTCCTGCGGAGGCGGGAGCCCACCTCCCGAACCGTCTCGCGTGCGGAACCGGCAGGAGATGGGCCCCTGCCTGCGCAGGGGCGACGATCGATCCTATCGAGCCGCTCCGCGAGCTTCCACCCACCCCAACCCCTCCCTTCAGGAAGGGGTTTCATAGGGGCAGGGAGCTAAAGTGCCGTTCGCCCTTCAATCTCCCGCCCAATCCCGCTAGGAACATCCCCATGGCAAGATCGAGCCGTCCCCCGCGGCCCTTCTTCGACGACAAGAACCGCGCCTTCTGGCTGCTGCAGTCGGCCGGATGGATGGGCTATTTCCTGCTCCGCTCGCTGGGCGGGGTGGCCAACAACATGGGCCTGCTGTTCATCGTGCCCACCGCGCTGGCGACGGCGACGGGCTATTCGCTCACCCTGCTGATGGGCGCGGCCTTCCGCCGGCTGATGACGGCCAAGCCGTTCTGGACGTGGACCGTCTCGATCGCGCTGCTGATCCTGGCGTCGGCCGCCTTCTCCACCATCGAGGTGTGGGCGCACGCCACCTTCTACCGCCCCGGCACCCGGCCCGAGGGCGCGCAGTTCCTCGGCGCCATCCTGCTCGATTTCGCGGTGCTCGGCGCCTGGAGCGCGCTCTATTACGCGATCAACTTCTTCCTCAAGCTGGAGCAGCAGACCGACCAGCTCGCCCGGCTGGAAGGGCAGGCGTCCGCCGCGCAGCTGGCGATGCTGCGCTACCAGCTCAATCCGCATTTCCTGTTCAACACGCTCAACAGCATCTCCACCCTGGTGCTGCTCAAGCAGACCGAGCGCGCCAATTTCATGCTCTCTCGCCTCTCGGGCTTTTTGCGCTATACTCTGGTCAACGAGCCCACCGCGCAGGTCACGCTGGAGCAGGAGGTGGAGACGCTGAAGCTCTATCTCGAGATCGAGAAGATGCGGTTCGAGGACCGCCTGCGGCCGCATTTCGACATCGATCCGGCGGCGTCCGGCGTCCGCCTGCCCTCGCTGCTGCTCCAGCCGCTGGTCGAGAACGCGATCAAATATGCCGTTACGCCACAGGAACAAGGCGCGGATATCGCGGTTACTGCTCGATTGATCGGGGATCGCGTGCAGATCGGCGTGACCGATACCGGTCCGGGCTTGAACGAGGTGCAGCCGAGGGACACATTTTCCACGGGTGTGGGCCTCGCGAACATCCGTGACCGCCTCGTGCAGGCTTATGGCACGCGGCAGCGTTTCGAGGCTCAGCCCGGAGTGAATGGTGGCTTTGCTGTGACGATAGAGGTTCCCTTCGAAACGGGACCCAAGGAGTTGGCATGACGATACGAACGATCCTGGTGGACGACGAGCCGCTGGCGATCCAGGGGCTGCAACTGAGGCTGCAGCGCCATGATGATGTCGAGATCATCGATACCTGCCTGAACGGACGCGAGGCGATCCGTTCGATCAAGACCCACAAGCCCGATCTCGTGTTCCTGGACATCCAGATGCCGGGCTTCGACGGCTTTTCCGTGATCCAGGGGCTGATGGAGGTCGAACCTCCGCTGTTCGTGTTCGTCACGGCCTATTCCGATCACGCGATCCGCGCCTTCGAGGCGCAGGCGACCGACTATCTGATGAAGCCCGTGGAAGAGGACCGGCTGGCCGACACGCTGGAGCGCGTGCGCCAGCGCCTGGCCGAGCGCAAGGGCGTGGAGGAAGCGGGCCGTCTCAAGGAGGCGCTGGCCGAGCATGCGCCGGAGGCGGCCGAAGCGATGGAGGACGGCACGACCGACGAGGGGCCGTCGTCCAGCCGCTACGAGAAGCTCATCAACATCAAGGATCGCGGCCAGATCTTCCGCGTGGACGTCGACAGCATCGAGCGCATCGACGCCGCCGGCGACTATATGTGCATCTACACCGGCGACAACACCCTGATCCTGCGCGAGACGATGAAGTTCCTGGAAAAGCGCCTCGATCCGCGCCGCTTCCAGCGCGTCCACCGCTCGACCATCGTGAACCTCGATCTGGTGCGGCAGGTGAAGCCGCACACCAACGGCGAATGCTTCCTGGTGCTGGAGAGCGGCGCACAGGTGAAGGTGTCGCGCTCCTACAAGGATGTGGTGGCGCGCTTCGTGCACTGAGGGGTGTGGGGCGGTCGCTCCCGCTTGCAAGGAGCGGAGCAGCATTCCCCGTGAAGGCGCACACTTGTCTCATTGATCTTCTTATCCCTCCATCCCGTCGCCCCTGCGCAGGCAGGGGCCCATCTCCTCCCGGTTCCGCGCGCGGGACAGTCCGGGAGATGGGCTCCTGCCTGCGCAGGAGCGACGGAGTTGGGTTGAACCCGGCATTCCCGCCGAAAGCCTGCCGTCTTCTCTTTCGGTCACCCCGGCGAAAACTGGGGTCTCCCTGGGGCGGGCGCTGCGCGTGCCGCCTGAGATGCCGGCTTTCGCCGGCATGACGGGGAAGGGCAGGGCCCTACAGCGCTGTTCGGGTGAACGGCTTTGATTCGGCACATTTCGTCCCCAGAGGTCGTTCGCCCTGAGCTTGTCGAAGCCTGTCCTGAGCGCCTGCCTTGGCAGGCAGTCGAAGGGGACTGTCCTTCTCCTTCGATCACGGGATAGGGGAAGGACAGGGCTTCGACAGGCTCAGCGCGAACGGGGTTAAGGGCGTACCTGCCTCCAACCAGTCTCTTCTCCACCCCGTCGCCCCTGCGCAGGCAGGGGTCCATCTCCTCCCGGTTCCGCGCGCGGGACAGCTCGGGCGGTGGGCTCCTGCCTGCGCAGGAGCGACGGAGTTGGGTTGAACCCGGCATTCCCGCCGAAAGCCCGGCATTCCCCTTTTCCACGACGCGATAAGAGAAGGGCAGGGCTTCGACAGGCTCAGCCCGAACGGATGGGGAGGGTCGCCCCCGCCTCAGATCCTGCCGGACCCGCCCTTTTCCTCGCGCCGCCCGACGGCTTCGTCGCATCCGCTCGCCGTTCGTCGATCCGCCTGGCACCCTCGTCCCGACGCGCTTCGGGAATAAAGCGCGGGGTGCTTCCGTCTCCCTCGAAAGGCCGCCCGCCCGGGCGGGAGAGCAGGGAGTCGTCATGATCTTTCACGTGTCCATCGCCGCGAGCGAGCCGCGCCGCGTCGCCACCGTGCTGGCCGAATTGTGGGGCGGCACCGCCGCACCTTTCCCGCCGGTCTCCGATGACGGCTGGATCGTCTTCGCCGACGACGATCGCGGCTCGGCGATCGAGGTCTATCCCGAAGGCACGGTGCTGCGCGAGGTGGACGGCGATCACGATCCGGTCGGCATCCGCCTGCCCACCATCGGCCTCACGCCCACCCACATCGCGCTGGCGACGGTACTCGATCATGCCGGCGTCATGCGGATCGCGCTGCGCGAGGGCTGGCCCGCCAAATATCGCAAGCGTGGCGGCGCCTTCGGCGTGATCGAGCTGTGGATCGAGGGGGTGGTGATGATCGAATTGCTCACCGCCGAGATGCAGGCCGAATATCGCGCCGCGATGAGCTCCGAGAACTGGCTGCAGATGCTCGCCGCGCGGATGGCGGCGTAAACCGTCCTTCCCGGACAGGCCGGGAGGAAGCAGGACCCCATCCTGGATCGCGCGCCCACCCGCTCGTGCGCCCACCCGTTCGTCCCGAGCCAAGTCGAGGGGGGCCAAGGTCGCGCAGTCGAGATGCGGGTGGGGCGGCGCCTCGGCTTTGCTCGGCGCGGTCCCTCGACTGCGCTCGGGACGAACGGGCCGCGTTCGCCTTTTCTTCGGGAAGGATGGCCCCGCAACCATCCCCAAGCCAGCCGGGAAGGATTTCAGGCCGGCGTGAACGCCATCGCCACGCCGTTCATGCAATAGCGCAGCCCGGTCGGCTTCGGCCCGTCCTCGAAGACATGGCCGAGATGGCCGGCGCAGCGCGCGCAATGCACCTCCGTGCGGTCATCGCCGAGCGAGCGGTCGGTGCGCTCGCCGATCGCGCGGGGCAGGTGATCCCAGAAGCTGGGCCAGCCCGTGCCGCTGTCGAATTTGGTGGCCGACGCGAAGAGCGGCAGCGCGCAGCCGGCGCAGACGAAGACGCCCTTGCGATGCTCGCTATTGAGCGGGCTGGTGAAAGGGAATTCGGTCGCGGCGTGGCGCAGCACGTTATAGGCCTGCGGGCTGAGCCGCTTGCGCCATTCGGCGTCGCTGAGCTGGAAGGGGGCGGGGGTCGCGGCGACGGCGGCGGCCTCGTCATGGGCGAACAGGCGCCAGGCCAGCGCGGCGGCGGCGGCGGTGCCGGCCAGCCCGAGGAGGGCGCGGCGATCGATCGGCTTCGGGTCCATGCCCTTCATT
>Ga0207695_10009385_pt1 | contig 12101 bp, 11 predicted proteins | sample KBSC54metaG_FD_184354 | JGI IMG/M metagenome (GOLD analysis project Ga0207695, IMG submission 184354) | Corn rhizosphere microbial communities from Kellogg Biological Station, Michigan, USA - KBS C5-4 metaG (SPAdes) (version 2) | ecosystem: Host-associated > Plants > Roots > Rhizosphere > Soil...
TCATGTCGGTGACACCGAGGCTTGGCCTGATATGAACACCTGCTCCGTCGCGCCAGCAGCAGCCATCGATTTCTGACCACGGTCGTGATGGCAACAGTGGAAGGGTTTGGTCGGGCTCGCCGCGCATTGCCACATCACAATTCAGTTTGCGCAGTGTAGCGCCTGGGGTTGCCGAAGGATGCGGCCCGATCGCAACTTTCACGGCCCGGCTCTCTAGTTCGGCGAACCATTGCCTGGGAACGCGCAGCTCGGGCTGTGGGCAGCGCCAGAACAAATACGATGGGGCGGTTGGAATTACCAGGTAATCGGGAGCGAAATAGTCCAACCGCGCCTTGACCTCTTGCGTGGTAAGCCGCTGCAGCTGCGCATCGACCAGTAATGGCTGGTGCCCAGCTTCCTTGATCTGGTCAGAAGCGAACAGCAGCTCCAGCGGATAATGCGGCTCCTGACAGCCAAAATAAGTTGACCCTTCGAAGGTCCATGCCGGATTGACTAGAGCAAACTTCACGATGCAGCCTCCGGAATTTGCTCAAGAGCGGGTTGTGGCCTGCGGCTGATAGGTATCACCTCAGTCTGCACACGCTGCTCCTTCCACCAGTTCCAGATCATTTCTATGTTCTGGCTGACGCTAATCTTCGGTTTCCACCCGGTGTGTTTGGTGAGCTTGTCGTAATCAGTGACGTAGAACAGCTGGTCGCCGGGACGCCGCCTCCGAAGTGAGTAACGCAGCGGTTTCCCGGTAATCTGCTCGATGATCTCCATGACTTCCAGCAGCGAAACCGAGTTCTTAATCCCGCCACCAACGTTGTAGATTTGTCCCGCTGTCTTCTCTACTTGCGCTCGAACCTTTTCGAAGGCCAGCACAAGGTCTTTCACCGAGAGCACGTCCCGCACCTGCCGGCCGTCGCCATAGATGGTGAGTGGCTTGTTTTCCAAAGCCGAGTAGAGGAAATGCGCAACCCAGCCCTGGTCTTCGTTTCCAAACTGCTGCGGCCCGGCAATGCACGACATCCGGAACACAACGGTCGGCAGCGCAAACATGCGGCTGTAGTCGTGCACGTACTGGTCCGCAGCGCCTTTCGAGCATCCATATGGAGAATACAAATCAAGCGGCTGCGATTCGTTTACTCCCTTCTCATCCAGGGCGCAATAACGCTTGCCGGCCCGCGCGAGCTGTTTGGAAGCGAGGTCCCCATATACTTTGTTAGTAGAAGTAAAAAGAATGAATGGCAGGCGACCGCACTTTCGCGCCGCTTCCAAAATGTTCAGCGTTCCCACAGTATTAACTTCAAAATCTTCTTTCGGATCAGCCACCGAGGTGGTGACGGCAACCTGTGCTGCAAAGTTATAAATTTCACTGGCATTCTGCACCGCGCGCTGCACCAGCCCAGCGTCGCGCACGTCTCCAACGGTGATTTTCAGGCGTTCTGGATCGGCGCACTCACGTCGTAGCCACTGTAGATTCTGGTGAACCCCCCGCCGAGACAAATTGTCGAAAATGTGGACACGCGCATCCGTCGTTTTAAGAAGGTGCTGGACCCAGTTCGAACCTACGAACCCCGCCCCACCAAATATCAGGGCAGAACGAAACGACACCGGCTTTTTCATCTCTATCCTCATCGCAGGTTTTCAGGCCACTAGACCATGTGCGCTCAGCCGCTCCATAGCTTCGTCAACCTTGTCTCTGGCCGGTTGCGATTCCAACCACGCCACCAATTCCTCTATTCCTTCCTTCAACCGCGTTTTCGGTTGATAGCCAAGGAGCTGTGTGGCTACAGAAATATCTCCAAAACAATGCCGGATGTCACCGGCGCGATACTTTCCCGTAGTTTCGGGCGGCAAATTCACACCTAAAGCCGTTTCGAGTTGGGCCGCCACTTCGGATATCGTGACCGGCTGCCCGGAGCCGATATTGATTGCTCGTCCGTCAGCCCCGGAGTTTTCCATGGCCAGCAAGTTCGCTTGCGCAATGTCGTGCACGCTGATGAAATCCCGCATTTGCCGCCCGTCTTCGAAGATAATTGGCGATTTTCGGTTCATTAACCGCGAGGCAAAGATGGCGGCTACTCCCGTGTAAGGATTCGAGAGCGACTGTCGCGTCCCATAGATATTGAAGTAACGCAAAGCGACTGCTGGAATCTGATATGTGTTCCCGAACAGGAGTGTCATCTCCTCCTGGTCTTTTTTGGAAAGCGCGTAAATCGAAGTACATTGCAGAGGCTTGTCCTCGCGGGTCGGCACCGGGGCGAGATCCTTGCCGCAGTTCGGGCAAACCGTTTCCCAGCGTTTTTCCTTCAGCTGATTGAGGGGGCGTGGTGACGGTGCAACTTCGCCGCAATCCGAGCATCGGTAATTGCCTTCCCCGTAAATCGACATCGATGATGCGACCACAACCTTTTCGGGCGCTGAACGCGTGTCCAAAATCGCTTGGAACAAATTCGCAGTTCCCAGATTGTTGGTGGCCGTGTAGTCGGCAATCTGGTACATCGACTGACCCACGCCGACCGCAGCCGCCAGATGAAAAATTATGTCCATGCCCTGAACGGCTCTGTCGACCTGGCTCTTGTTCCGCATATCGCCAAGAATGAATTCCGCAAATTTCGGTATGTATGAGGACTGACCGTCTTGATGCACCTGTGATGTCAGATTGTCGAATATCCGCACCTCGTGTCCGGCAGCAAGTAGCGCGTCGGCAGTGTGCGATCCGACAAATCCAGCGCCGCCTGTAATGAGCACCCGTTTCGCTTTCAATGCCTCTCCTCTCCTGGCACCATTAACTCCGGCCCGCAACTACTAGCAAACTAGGGCTTTAGGATTCATACGGTAACTTAGGGAACATTCCCGGCGAACTTTGGATGTGTGTCACCCAAGGTAAGATGTCTTGCAGGTCAACATATGCAAAAGATGGAAGGTTGTCCCGAGCCGCCGGCTTTGGTCGCCTTGCGACAGAAGTTAACTAAGTTGGGCGTAATGCTCTCCGATTTCGGAACTCATGGCAGCGACTGGCTTTGGTGACAAGCGCGGTGCATAACGGCTGACCATTCGTTGAGTGAACTCGGCGAAGTCCTCACAATTCTTCGGTGGGCTGGTGTAATGCGGAACCATGCCAAGATGTTCAGGCGTAAAACACAGTGTCAGCGTGGTGGCGAATTCTTCAATGGCTTGCATCTGCCTGTCAAACCAGGCTTCGGCATTGGGGCGAAACGAGTCTGCCCAACTCAGTCCAGTTCGTAAGTGGGTTACACCGAGGCGGCGCAGCCATTCTACGGAGTCATCAAGCCGATGATCTTCATAGTGAAACCATTGGCAAATTCCCAGGCCCGCAGGAAATTGTGAAAGCGCCAGTTTCGGCGCGCCGTCTTCTTTCAGAAGACCCATATAGTAATGCCGGTAATACGAACTCCCCTCAGCTTCTTTATGTCGAGTCGTCGCCGTCCAGGTAGCTGGCAAATCGTAAAGGCTGTACCAATGAATTCGATCCACGATTGGGAGCAACAACTCGGCCGTACGCTGGATCCCGAATGCCTGAACCTCTTCCGCTCCGAACGATGACACTCCCACTTCAGATACCCACACCGGTTTGTTGGTAACGGACCGAATCTCCTCTACTTTCTTCGGCCACTCGTGAATGCTCCAGTGGTTCCAATCCAGCGGGAAGCCGTGGATCGCCACGACGTCGATGTAATCCAATACGCCATAACTGCCGAGCAGCTTTACAAAATTAGAGTCGACCGGGGACATGCCGCCGAGAGCTATGGTGAGCTCGGGATTAATGCTGCGAATCGCTTTTGCCGCAGCGATGATCATGCGCGCAAACATCTTCCAATCAGGATCGACTTTGAAATCCCAATGTGAAAGATTGTTCGGCTCGTTCCACAGCATTATGGCTTCGACCATAGATTCCTTAGTGTCCTCGACCTTCACTGTCTGGAAAACGGCTTTACAGCGTGCCTGCAAGCTCGTGGTCCAAAATATAGAGGCCGCCCCTTACGACTTCAGCAGGACGGCAAACCCATGTCTCCGCTTCGGGATGGGCTTCGATCTGCAGACCAGAACTTCGCAGCATGGACTCGACAGCCGCCCGGTTTGGGATCCACCAGTTCGTGGGATCGTTCGAGTAGCTCTTTTCAATGAAATACATCGCTGGAAAATCGCGCTCTTCAAAAATGCCCGTGTTCCAGAAAGGATAATCTTCGGCCCACTCGCGGGCTTCGGCCGAGCCTCGAACCATGGTCTGGAACACCAGCTTTCCCGCAACCTTCTTAATCAAGTTGTCGAGGGCCATCAGCGGATAGCGCAGGTGGTAAAAGACTCCCATGAAGAGGACATAGTCGAATTGCCCTGCTAATTTATCCGCCGCATACACTGAGCACTTTTGCAGCTCTATTTCTACTCCCAGGGTTTCCGCCGCAAAGCGAGCCTGGTTCAGATAGCGGTCATCTACGTCGATTCCAAGCACCCGTTTGGCGCCACGCTTTTTCATCTCGATCGAGTAAAACCCTCCGTTACAGCCAACATCGAGAACAGTCGCCCCGGTGAGGTCTTGAGGGATGGCATTCGCGATCTGCCTCCACTTGATATTGGGGAAGTCGCCTAGGAAATGGTGCGGGGCAGTCGGAACTCCGTGCAAGTCCAGATTGTGGAACCAGTCTCCCAGCTCTGAAATGCGCTGAGCGAGTTGGCCGGGCTCAGGACCTGCAGTTGATAATGTTTGCATCTGGACTGAGTCGGTGACAGAAGACATGAGATTCAAGGGGGCCAATTCAAAGATGCGACTTTGTGCAGTGGCGTTGTGTTTCGTTCGACATCCAGCTGATGGGTTCGACCACAACTATGCGATCTGCCCCAGTCTCTCCAGCCAAGCCCGAGCCGATCTTCGGACTCTCCGGATGTGCCTCTACAACCGAAAGTTGCACAATCCCATCAAATCGGCTCATGGCGAAACATCCGCCAAAATCGGGTGCAGCATCGCTGGTCACGGCGAGTAGTGCCCCTTTGCCCCGGAAAGCCGTCACTCTTTATCGCGAGGTATTGCAGGCGATGAATGAGCGCGGGATTCCGTATGCGGTGGCCGGCGCATTCGCACTGCAGAAATACACTGGTATTCGGCGTCTGACCAAAGATCTTGACCTTTTCCTGAAGCCCGAGGATGTTTCTGCCGCACTCGACCACCTTTGTAAGAAAGGTTTTCGTTGCGAGACCCTCGATCCGGTTTGGCTTTCAAAGGCGCGTCGCGGAGAATATTTTGTCGACCTGATCTCCGGCATGAGCAACGCCGTAATTATGGTGGATGACACCTGGATACAGCGAGCGCAGCCAACTGTGATTGCGGGAGTGCAATCGCAAATTCTGTCCGCCGAGGATTTGCTGGCGTCAAAGCTATTCGTTACCCGCCGCGAAAGATTCGACGGCGCCGACATCGCCCACATTATTTACCGCACCAAAGGGCGCCTCGAGTGGGAGCGGATTCTCGAGATTGCTTGCGAGAACTGGGAGATCCTGCTGTGGTCGTTGATGCTTTTTCGCTATGTTTATCCAGCCCATACCGACTACGTTCCAGCGCCGCTTTGGCAGGACTTGCTTTCCCGCTACATGCATCTCGTCCAGCATCCCAATCCCAATGCGCCGTTTCGCGGCAGCCTGGTCGATGAAAATATTTTTGCCATCGACGTGAAAGAGTGGGGTTTGGAAAACCTGCAGAGTGAATATCGGACTAGGCATTTGCGGAAGCCATCCATGAAGCAGGCGCCAAAACTCGGCGTTGTCCGGAAATCCGCCAAGGCAAGAATATGAGAGTCGCCGCCACTGCCGACCTGCACTTCACGCCTGCGCGGTTCACCGCCTTGCATGATCAACTCAACCGCGTTCGCGATGAAGCGGACGTGTTTGTACTGGCTGGCGATCTAACGAATTTCGGACGACCGGAGGAGATGGAGCCGCTGTTGAACGTGCTGGTACGGCTGCGCCTGCCGGTTATTGCCGTGCTTGGCAATCACGATTACGAGAGCGACCACCAAGTCGAACTGATGCGCATGCTGAGCCAGGAAGGGATCAAGGTGCTGGACGGAAGCGCATACGAGCGGGACGGCGTCGGCTTTGCCGGAACCAAGGGCTTTGTAGGTGGCTTTGGCCGGGGCGTCTTAACAGCTTTTGGCGAGCCAGAGATAAAGACGTTCGTCCGGGCCGGCATCGATGAGGCGCTGCGACTTGAGCGCGCCATGTCTCAGCTACGGACCAAGAAGCGGGTGGTGGTACTGCACTACGCTCCGGTTGTGACCACCGTCGAGGGCGAAGCCCCTGAAATTTATCCATTCCTTGGGACGTCGCGCCTGGCCGAAGTAATCGACCGTCACGGCGCAGACCTGGTCGTCCACGGCCATGCGCATAATGGCAAGTGCGATGGCAAAACGCCCGGGGGGGTACCGGTGCACAACGTTGCAATCACCCTGCTGCAGGCCCAAAACCCACCAGCGGTTTACAGGGTTTTTGACGTTTAGGCACCCCATAGATCACTGAGCTTAGTGTATACTTCATGTATATACGCGGAGGTCGGATTATGGCCACAGCCAAGGTATTCCGTTCCGGGAACAGCCAGGCTTTGCGGCTCCCGAAGCAGTTTCGCCTTAAGAGTAAGGAAGTTGAGATCTTCCGGCGCGGGGATGAAATCGTGTTACGCGAAAAAAGCGGGCATCTGGGGCGCGCCTTCGATTTACTCGCAGGCCTGCCCGACGATTTCGATCTGTCTGACCGCAGTTCGGATGTTCCGCAAAAACGCAAGAGGCTCTGAGTGGATCCTCTTTACCTGCTCGACACAAACATCGTCATTTACATCCGCCAAAAAAGACCGGAAGATTTATTGCGGCGTTTTCAGAAACTGCGCGAGGGCGAAGCCGCAATTTCCGTAATCACATATGGCGAGCTCATATACGGGGCCCAAAAGAGTAGCCAGCGCGCGGCTGCTCTCGAGCGATTACACGAATTGGTGATGTTGCTGCCAGCTCTACCTCTTCCGGAAACCGCAGCTGCTTTGTATGGCAGGATCCGCGCTGAACTCGAAGCGAGAGGCGAAATGATCGGGAACAATGATTTGTGGATTGCCGCACATGCCCTCGCGTCAGACTTAGTTCTAGTCACGAATGACGAGAAGGAGTTCAGACGCGTGCGAGGCTTGAAAATGCAGAATTGGGCGTCGTAAGACTCGAATTCCTCTTGGACTGCTACACGCTCCGCTTAACAAATTCCGCGAATTGCTTCACATCATCTGCGCTCGTGTCCCAGGAGCACATCCAGCGCACCACTGATTGGGCCTCATTCCAGACGTAAAAGAAGTAGCGTTTCTGGAGTTTTGCGATCGCCTTCCGCGGAATTTGCGCAAAAACCCCGTTCGCTTCCACGTTATAAATGATCTTCACTTGGGGAATTTTGCTGACTTCTCGCTTCAGCAGTTGAGCCATGCGGTTGGCGTGACGGGCATTCTGCAGCCATAGATCACCGATGAACAATGCCTCGAACTGCGCCGATATAAACCTCATCTTCGAAGCCAGTTGCATTCCCTGCTTGCGATAAAACTTGAAGTTCGCGGCCAGTTCGGGATTGAAGAACACAACCGCCTCCGCCCCGAGTGCGCCGTTCTTGGTCGCTCCGAATGAAAGCACGTCTATTCCCAGATCGCGTGTGGCCTGCTTTAGATTGAGTCCCAGCGCAGCTACCGCGTTCGAGATTCTCGCGCCGTCTACGTGCAGAAACATTCCCCGTCCGTGAGCGAAGTCAGCTAAGGCCCGGACTTCGTTCGGCCGATACACCGTTCCGACTTCCGTGGCCTGCGTTATCGAGATCACTCGAGGCTGGACGTGGTGTTCGTCGCCGACTCCGTGATAAGCCGAGCGCACCGCTTCTACCGTCAGCTTGCCGTTTTTTGCCGGAACTGGGACGAGTTTGCAGCCGGTGAACTTTTCCGGAGCGGCGCATTCATCCACATATATGTGGGCGCCTTCTGCGCAAATCACTGCATGATAGGAATTAGTGAGAGCCTTGAGACTCAAGCAATTAGCCGCGGTGCCGTTGAATACGAAGAAGACTTCAATGTCATCGCCCAATTGCTTTTTAAAGCGCGCCTGCGCCGAGTGCGTATAGGCGTCATCTCCGTATCCGACCACATGGCCCTGATTGGCTACGCTGATCGCTTTCAAAATATCGGGATGCACTCCGGCGTTGTTGTCACTGGCAAAACTACGAGTGGGTTTCATGAATTCAACAATTTAGCAGAAGAGTGAAAAGTTGGAAGATCCACTCTCTTTTTTCGTATTCAAACGTCCAACAAGGGGGATTTTCTTGACAACGAGAATTGTGTAACGTTATGGTTACATATTCAGCTCGAAAGTTCGGCCTGCAAAATCGGATGTGGTCGCACAACGGCTAAAGGTAACGGGACGGAGGCGTGAGCACCGATTTGAAACCTGCAGGGTCCGCCATTAAGCTAGGAAGAACGAAGTCTGAATACCCTGGGCACAGGTATTATTCGGTCGACGGCAAAACCCTCGCGTGCTCAGCTAATCAATTTTTGGAACCGCTGCTACATACGTTACATCGAATACCTAACGTGAGTTGTAGGTAAAACTCCTTCGGTTGACCCGTACCAAAACACGGGAACTTTAACTTTTGACCATGCGTAAGGATATTTAAAGGGAAATCATGGCTAAACGGATGTTTTTCATGCTGGCGGTAGTGATCCTGGTCGTCGCCGGCCTGGGCTTTTTTAAGTATCGGCAGATTCAGACCGCAATCGCGATGGGCTCGAGCTTTGCGCCGCCGCCGGATGCGGTAACGACCGTCGTGGCTAAAAGTGAGACTTGGCCATCGACGCTTGATGTGATCGGGACCACGGCTGCCATTCAAGGCGTCACTGTGAGTGCCGACTTGCCGGGCACCGTCGCCAAGATCAATTTTGAGTCTGGGCAATCGGTCCACGAGGGCGATGTGCTGGTTGAGCTGGACACTCGTGAAGAGCGTGCGCAACTGGCCGCCGCTGAGTCTGATCGAGATCTGGCAAAGATCAATTACGATCGCGACCAACAGCTGGTTAGAGAGGGTGTAGTTGCGCGGATGCAGTCTGACAATTCGTCCGCGCAGCAAAAATCTACCGACGCGAAAGTCGGAGAGATTAAAGCCACCATCGAGCGCAAGACGATTCACGCTCCATTCTCTGGTGTCTTGGGCATCAGACAGATCAATCTCGGACAATATCTGGCCGCAGGTGCCGCTATTGTTTCTCTGCAGGCGCTTAACCCGATTTACGTGAATTTTGGCGTTCCACAGCAACAGTCGTCTTTGGTGAAGACTGGCCGAATTCTGGAACTGACCAGCGACGACCTACCCGGGGTCGAGTTTAAAGGTCGCGTAACCGCGATCGATTCGGTGGTCAACGAAGCCACTCGCAATCTTCAGGTGCAGGCGACTCTGCCCAATCCGGGCGGCAAATTGCGGCCAGGTATGTTTGTGCAAGTCCAATTGGGATTGGGAGCCAGTCGAAACGTAATTCCCCTTCCCGCATCCGCAATTAACTACGCTCCCTACGGAGATTCGGTTTTTGTTGTCGCCGACCTAAAGGATCCAAAGGGCAATCCGTATCGCGGAGTACGCCAGCAATTCGTCAAGGTCCAAGGCTCTCGCGGGGACCAGGTGGGCGTTATCTCCGGCGTAAATCCGGGCGAGGAAATCGTCAGCTCGGGCGTTTTTAAGCTGCGAAATGGCGCCGCTGTTCAGGTAAATAACAAAATACAAGCGCCAAATAACCCGAAGCCTAACCCAGAGGACAGCTAGCCATGAAGTTCACCGACCTATTTATACGTCGGCCAGTTCTCGCGATCTGCGTCAACCTGGTGATCTTGATCGCCGGGCTGCAGGCAATACGATCGCTCAGCGTGCGCCAGTATCCCCGAAGCGATATAGCCGAGGTGCAGGTCTCCACGGTTTATGTCGGCGCCAATGCCGACCTTGTACGCGGCTTCATCACCACCCCGCTCGAGCGGGTGATTGCCAGCGCCGACGGCATCGATTACATGGAGTCGACGAGTTCGCAGGGCATCAGTACCATCGATGTCCACCTAAAGCTCAATTACGACACCAACGCTGCCCTCACCCAGATCCAGGCCAAAGTCGCCCAGGTGCGTAACGACCTGCCTCCCGAGGCCGAGGCCCCCATTATCGACCTGCAAACTTCGGACAATCAGTTTGCGGCGATGTACCTGGGCTTTTCCTCGAAGGATCTCGATCAAAATCAGATCACCGATTACCTCACCCGAGTGGTGCAGCCGAAGCTCACAGCCATCAACGGCGTGCAGCGGGCGGACATTCTCGGCGGACGAACCTTTGCCATGCGCATCTGGCTCAAGCCTGACCAGATGGCAGCGCGCGGGGTTTCGCCTTCTGATGTCCATGACGCGCTTTCGAAAAATAACTACCTCTCCGCTCTAGGCAGCACCAAGGGCGACGCAGTATCGGTGAACCTGGTAGCCAATACCGATCTGCGGACAGCCGATGACTTCCGCCAGATGGTGATCAAGCAACAAAACGGGGTGGTGGTAAGGCTTGGCGAGATTGCTGACGTCATTCTTGGCGCGGAAAATTACGACTCCGATGTTCGATTCAACGGCGAGAGCGCGACCTTCATGGGCATCTGGGTTCTGCCCACGTCCAACTCGCTGGACGTGATTAAACAAGTGCGTGAAACCATTCCCGGAATCCGGGCAGAACTTCCGCAAGGGATGAATGTCGGAATCCCATACGACTCGACCAAGTACATTCAGGACGCGATCAATGAAGTGCTGCACACCCTGACCGAGACCTTATTGATTGTCGTAGTGGTCATCTTTTTGTTCCTGGGATCTTTCCGGTCGGTGCTCATTCCGGTCATCGCGATTCCAATCTCGCTGATTGGCGCCGTTTTCATCATGCTGGTAGCGGGATTCACCATCAACCTGCTGACGCTGCTCGCCATCGTGCTATCCGTCGGGTTGGTGGTGGATGACGCAATCGTGATGGTAGAGAACGTCGAACGCCATCTTCATATGGGCAAGGAGCCGTTCCGTGCCGCGATCGACGCGGCCCGTGAGCTGGTTGGTCCAATCATCGCCATGACGATTACGCTGGCGGCGGTATACACGCCAGTTGCAATTCAAGGCGGGTTGACTGGCGCGCTCTTCCGTGAATTCGCCTTTACGTTGGCCGGCGCGGTGATCGTTTCTGGTTTCGTGGCGTTGACTCTGTCCCCCATGATGGGTTCGAAGCTGCTGCGACAGGGCGATACGGAAAAAGGTTTCGCCGGAATCGTCAATAGGCAATTCGAACACGTACGCAGCCTATACATGCGTTTGCTCTCTGGCACACTGCGCTTTCGCCCGGTGGTGCTCACACTGTGGGTCATCGTCGCGCTGTTGATGGTTCCCTTCTATATGTTCTCCCAGCGGGAATTGGCTCCCGCGGAAGACCAGGGGATCGTTTTCTCTATCATCCAGAGTTCGGCGAACTCGACTCTCGACCAGACCAATCTGTTTACCAAAGAGGTCTACGATGTCTTTCATTCGATCCCCGAAAGCGAAAGCATTTTCCAGATTACGCAGCCCACGGGAGGCTTCGGCGGCATGGTCACCAAGCCGTGGAGCGAACGCAAGAAGACCGCGCAGCAGCTTCTAGTCGAGGCAAGCGGGAAACTGTCCAAGATACCGGGTATCAGGGTCATTCCTTTGACTCCACCGCCATTGCCTGGCGGAGGTTCGTTCCCGGTTGACTTCGTAATCCAGGCCTCGGCCGAACCACAACAGATGAGCGAATTGGCTGGACAAATCGTGCAGAAAGCGATGGCCAGCGGCATGTTTATTTTCGCCGATACCGATGTGAAATTTGACCAGCCCCAAACCGAAGTAGTTTTCGATCGCGACAAGCTCCGCTCACAGGGAGTGGACTTGAGCGAAGTGGGGGCGGACCTTTCCACCATGCTCGGTGGAAACTACGTGAACCGCTTCAGCATTCAGGGCCAAAGTTACAAAGTTATTCCGCAGGTCAAGCGGTCCGAGCGCCTGAGTCCTGACCAGCTCGAACACGTG
>Ga0207695_10009386_pt1 | contig 12100 bp, 14 predicted proteins | sample KBSC54metaG_FD_184354 | JGI IMG/M metagenome (GOLD analysis project Ga0207695, IMG submission 184354) | Corn rhizosphere microbial communities from Kellogg Biological Station, Michigan, USA - KBS C5-4 metaG (SPAdes) (version 2) | ecosystem: Host-associated > Plants > Roots > Rhizosphere > Soil...
CTTCGCCGCGCGTCACCAGGCTGACATCCTGAAAAGCATCGTCCAGCACCACGGCCAGATGATAGGAGGCCGGCATATCCTTGCGCGCCAGCACCACATCGCCGAACAGGAAGGGATCGACACGGTGCTCGTGGCCATGCTCGAAAAAGGTGAGGGGGCCCGTTACTGACGCCGCTTCGGCAACATTCAATCGCACAGCGTAGGATTCGCCACGCCCGATGCGCGCCTCTCGTTCGTCATTGGAAAGTTGACGACATGTGCCGGGATAGATCGGGCCATCGGGTCCATGCGGCGCTTCCGCCGAGCGTGCCACCTCTTCTGCGATCTCCTTGCGGGTGCAGAAACAGGGATAAGTCATTGGCGCAAGCCGTGCGAGCGCGGCGCGATAAGCCTCGAAGCGATGAGATTGGCGTAAGACCGGCTCGTCCCAGGAAAGCCCCAGCCATGCCAGGTCTTCGAAAATGGCGGCGACGAAGTCTTCGCGCGTCCGCCCCTGATCCAAATCTTCCAGCCGCAGAAGAAATCGCTCGCCGGATCTGGCTGCCGTCAGGGCGGCAAAGGCGTGCCCGACATGTAGATACCCTGTTGGCGAAGGCGCGAAGCGTGTAACGATCATGGCGGCAATCTAGACAGCTTTCCTTTCCATGGCTTCTCTTTCCGGTCCGCGTCTTGCTGCCGCCAATGGGCGCGCGACAGAGCTTGTGGTTCTGCTCCATGGCTATGGCGCCGATGGCAACGATCTGATCGGACTGGCCGAGCATTGGCGCAGCCGGATGCCGGGCACGGAGTTCGTGGCCCCCAATGCGCCGGACCGTGTGCCGGGCGCGCCTGCGGGCTTTCAGTGGTTTCCCATTTCGCGTCTCGATCCGCATGAAATGCAGGGCGGTGTGGCGATGGCGGCGCCGCGCATCGAAGAATTCCTGAACGCGGAATTGGAACGTTTGCGCTTGCCGCCAGAGCAGCTGGTGCTTGCGGGATTCAGTCAGGGCGCGATGCTATCGCTGCATCTGGGCCTCGGCCGCGCCATCCCGCCGGCCGCCATCATCGGATTTTCCGGTCTTCTGGCCTCGCCGCCGCCTGATGCGCGCCCGCGCCCGCCAGTTCTGCTCACCCATGGCAGTGTCGATAATGTGATTCCCATGAACGCCATGTTTGCGGCCGCGGCCGTATTGGGGCGGGCGGGGGTGCCGGTACAATGGCATTTGGCGCCGGGAATGGGGCACGGTATCGATCCCGAGGGACTAGACATGGCCGGGATCTTTCTCAGTCTGGCTCTTTCGGGGCAACTGAAGACGCAAGGTCCTGTTTCCAGTCCGCTTTAGCGGTTCTGTCACAGACGCGAAGCACCCTTGCGGAAGTGATTCTTGAGCTTGAGGATGGGGTCGAATCGCCCTTAGTATCGGCGCGTTTCGATCATGGAGAGGTCGCCTTCACAGGATTCGAGCCGTGTTAGCCCCTATGCGCTCCGCCAGCCATTGTCCGGCGCTGGTGCTCAACGCGGATTACCGCCCGTTGAGTTACTACCCGCTTTCGCTCTGGTCCTGGCAGGACACGATCAAGGCAGTGTTCTTGGAGCGGGTGAATATCCTGGAAGAATATGACCGGGTGGTGCACTCGGCCCGGTTCGAGATGAAGCTGCCCTCGGTGGTTTCGCTCAAAACCTACATCAAGCCTGCCCGCCATCCCGCCTTCACGCGCTTCAATGTGTTCCTGCGCGACCGGTTCGAATGCCAATATTGCGGCGATCCCAAGGACCTTACCTTCGATCATGTGGTCCCCCGCTCCAAGGGCGGGCGCACCACCTGGGAAAACGTCATCACCGCCTGCAGCCCCTGCAATCTTTTGAAGGGCGGGCGGCTTCCCGCCCAGGCCGGCATGCATCCCCGCCACCGCCCGCACCAGCCCACCGTGACCGAACTGCGCGAGCGCGGACGCCGCTTTCCGCCGAATTATCTGCATGAAAGCTGGGCGGATTACCTTTACTGGGACTCCGAGTTGGAACCCTAACTCAGATGTCATGGCCCACCGGAGTGTGGACCATCCAGCTGCAGCCCGCGACATCGATAAGATTTGATCGTGTCACCTGGATGACCCGCATTCGCGGGCCATGACAGTGGCGCTAGATCTTCTCTGACAACTTTATAGCGACGCGGCAACCGGCTTTGATCGTCTCGCTAAGAAGCCGATAGCCCGGCGCTTGTTCCGCACCATTGTCCAGCGCCGTCTGCCGATGGGCCGCTTCGTCGGCGCGAAAATCTTCCACCGTCTGCTTCAAATCCGGATCGCGCTCGCCCAGATCGGCGATCTGCTGCGCATAATGTTCGTCGATGGCTTCCTCCACCGCTGCGGTGCAGGCAAAGGCGGCTTTCTCGCCCATCAGCGCCGTGGCCGCGCCAAGCGCAAAACCAGCCACGCGCCACACCGGTTCCAGTGCGGTGGGCCGCACCCGGCGCTCATTGACCAATCTGTCGAAGGTCTTGAGATGCCGCTGTTCCTGCTCTGCCATGTGGCGGATGGTTTCGGCGCTGGCACGATTCTTCAGCACCGCCAATTGGCCTTCATAGATGCGCACCGCGCCATATTCGCCGGCATGATCCACGCGGATCATGGCTTCGGTGTCGGGTGCGGCGCCAGGTGTTTTCGGCCTTGGCTTACGCGGCATGGCTTAGCGCGGCGCTAGAATTGTTCGCGGTCTTCGAAAGAACGAACCCGCCCAAAGCTGCGATGGCGAAAGAGCAAAGCGCGTTGTAGGTCGCCATGGAAAGGCCGAACAAAGCCCATGTCACCACATCGCATTGCACTTCCGGCGGCGGTGCGCCGCTGCCCAAGACATAGCGATGGCCGCTGCAGGACGCCGGCCCCGGCAAGAGGTGATACTCCATGCCGGTCTGATAAGCGCCGATCAGGCCCGAAGTAAGCACGAACAGAATCGCGATCCAGGCCATGCCGCGCGCCGTCGAATCATTTTTCGTTGCCGTGACGGCCGCGATGCCCGTCAAAGCCGCGCCGATGTGCGCCCAGCGCTGCCAATGGCACATCTCGCAAGGCGGATAGCCGCCGATATATTGAAAACCCACCGCGCCCAGAAAAAGGCACAATCCGCCCATGCCCACCAGCAGGGCGATGCGATCAGCGCGCAAAGATTGCAGAATCATCATGGAAGGCCTTGAACTCCAGCGCATTGCCGGACGGATCTAGGAAAAAGAAGGTCGCCTGTTCGCCGGGAAGACCTTTGAAACGGATGTCCGGCTCGATGATAAAAGAAATTTTTCGTTTCGTCAGATGGTCGGCAAGTTTCTGCCAATCTTCCATGGATAGGATTGCACCGAAATGACGCACAGGCACTTGATCGCCATCGACATCATTATGTGCTTTGTGTCCGGCCTCATCCGGGCTTAAATGCGCGACAATCTGATGACCGAAAAAGTCGAAATCGACCCAGTCATCGCTCGAGCGGCCTTCAGGACAGCCGAGCAACTCGCCGTAAAAGGCGCGCGCTTCGGAAAGGTCGCGCACCGGAAACGCCATATGAAAGCGTGGACGCTCTGACATGTTGAAATCCCTGTTGGGCCTCAAGCCTAAAGCCAAGCGCGCCGAAAAGCGAGCCGTCCGCGAGGAGCTTCTGGCGGTCGATGGTGCGGATGTCGCGGTCAAAGTGCGGCTCAATCCCCGCGCGCGGCGTATTGTCATGCGCGTCAATCCCCTTAGCGGCGACGTGGTCGTGACCGCACCCAGCCGCGGTGGCATGGGCCGTGCGCTGGATTTCGTGCGTGGCGAAACCCAATGGATCGCGCGGCAATTGCGGCATCTGCCCAAGCCGGTGGCACTGATGCCGGGCGCCGTGGTGCCGTTCATGGGCGTGCCTCATCCCATCCGTCATTCCCAATCGCGGGGGCCCGCGCCGGTATGGCAGGAAGACGGCGCGCTTCTGGTCAGCGGGCGGACAGAGCATGCGCCGCGCCGTTTGATCGATTTTTTCAAGCGCGAAGCGCGGGCCTTGCTGGCGGCGCGTGCGCTGGAATATGCAGCACGGCTTGGCGTACGCCCCAGCCGCATCACGGTGCGCGATACCCAGAGCCGCTGGGGCTCCTGCAGCCATAGCGGCTCGCTGTCCTTTTCCTGGCGGCTCATGCTCGCGCCGGAATTCGTGCGCGATTATGTGGTGGCGCATGAAGTGGCGCATTTGAAGGAAATGAATCATTCGCCGCGCTTCTGGGCGCAGGTGAAGATTTTGTCACCCGACGCGGCCCGCGCCCGCCAATGGCTGCGCGACAACGGCCGGACATTGTTGCGCTATAATTAGAGAACCTCTCCCCATCTTCTCACCATGGCCGGGCTTGACCCGGCCATCCATCCTTTTGTTTGCGGCCATAGACATGGATGGGCGGGTCAAGCCCGCCCGTGGAGGAAGGGGATTATTTCCCGCCGAAAAGACTATTTAGCAGTTTGTCGAACGAGTCGGGTTGCGGCTTTGCCGGAGTGCCTGCCGCCACGGGTGCTGGCAGTGGCGCAATTTGCGATGCGGGTGGCGCGAGCGAGGCTTCGGCCGCTTGCGGCGCGGTGGGCGCGGCTTCCGCCGCCGCCATCAGCATGGTTCCCGCCAGCGGCCTCACCGGCAGATCCTGTTCCACATCCTGCATGAAGGCATGGAAGATATGCGCCGGAAGCCCGCCGCCAGTGGCTTTTTTCATGGGCTGGGAATTGTCGTTGCCGATCCAAACGCCTGTCACCAGATCGGCGGTAAAGCCGACAAACCAGGCGTCATGGAAATCCTGGGTGGTGCCGGTCTTGCCCGCCGTCGGGTGTTCGGCCAGCCGCGCCGCTTTGCCGGTGCCGGTGGTCACGGTCTGAACCATCAATTTGGTCATGGCGATATTGTCGGCGGGCGACATCACCGTCCCCAATCCACCGGGCTTGCGCTCATAGAGAATCTTCCCGCTGTTGGAGCGCACGCGGATGATGGCGAAGGGAATGATACCGTGGCCGCCATTGGCGAAAGGCACATAGGCGCCGGTCAACTCCAGCGGCGTCACGCCCGAAGTACCCAAGGCCAGCGACGCCACTTCTTCCAAGGGCGTGGTGATGCCCAGCCGCCGGGCCGTGTTGGCCACTTCTTTGGGGCCTAGCTGGTCGGTCAATTGTGCGGCGACCACGTTGGAGGATTCGGCGAAAGCTTCGGTCAAGGTGATGTCGCCTTGATATTTGCCTTCGAAGTCGGACGGCTTCCAGCCGTGAATATTCACCGGGCCATCATGCATGATGTCGTCTGGGGTGCGGCCATGTTCGAAAGCGGTGAGATAGACGAAAGGCTTGAAAGCGGAACCCGGCTGCCGCACCGCATCGGCGGCACGGTTAAAGCTGGATTGCGCGTAGGAGCGGCCGCCCACCATGGCGCGGATGGCGCCGTCCGGCGTCATCGCCACCAGCGCCGCCTGGCTGGCATGGATTTTTTCGCCTTCGGCGTCCAGGCCTTGCGCCACGGCACGTTCCGCCAAGTCCTGTGTGCCGAGATCGAAGCTGGTCTCCACCGTCACCGCTTCGCCGCGCTGGCCATTGTCCTGGCCTAGAATGCCGGTCAGCTGCGCCAGGATCCAATCGGTGAAATAGCCGGATTCCGGCGTGCCGCTGCTGGAGACGATGCGGGGGCGCGTCGCTTGCGCCTGGGCGCGTGCGGCCGGTGTGATGAAGCCCATCTCTTGCATGGCGTTCAGCACAACGCCGGCTCTGCCCAAAGACGCATCCGCATCGGCCAGGGGATTATAACGCGCCGGCGCCTTGACGCTGCCGGCCAGCATCGCCGCCTCCGTCAGGCCAAGTTCGCTGGCATGTTTGCCGAAGAATTTCTCGGCAGCCGCTTCAAGGCCGAACGTGCCCGCGCCGAAATAAACCCGGTTAAGATAAAGCGCCAGGATCTGGTTTTTGGAGTAACGCGACTCCAGATAGAGCGCCAGCGCCGCTTCCTGCAATTTGCGATGGAAGGTGCGGTCGGGATCGAGGAAAAGATTTTTGGCGAGCTGCTGGGTGAGGGTCGAGCCACCCTGCACCACATGCCCCGCCATCATATTCTCCATGCTGGCGCGCGCCATGCCGATGGGATCGATGCCGAAATGGGAGCGGAAGCGGCGGTCTTCGATGGCTATGAAGGCGTCGGCGACGTAAGGCGGCAAGTCTTCGACGCGCACCGTCGCGCCTTGCATCAATCCGCGCCTTGCGACCAGACGGTCGTGATCGTCCAGGATGGTGACATCGCGCGCATTGGGTGCGCCCAGAAGGTTGCGCACGTCAGGCAGATCGGACACGAAATGCGACCAGGCAATGGCGCCGAAGATGCCGCCCCATATCACCAGCATCACCAGCAACAGCGGCCAAACCGGCTTTCGCCGTGGCGGCGGCGCCTCGTCTTCGTCGTCATATTCAGGCATGCGTGCCATCGGCCGGCGCCGCGTCGCGCGCGGTTCGTCGTCGTCGAAATCGGATGGCGGCCGCCGTCTGCCCATGCCTTAAGCTTGGCAAATCAAGAGTTAACGAGCGATAAAGAATTCATTAACCAGCAAAAATTCCGCGTTAAGTTCCAAGGCGGTAGCCGCCACCTTCGGTCAGCAGAATCTTGGCGTCGCCGTCCTCGATCTTCTTACGCAGCCGATAAATATGGGTCTCCAGCGTGTGGGTGGTGACGGCCGGGTTATAGCCCCAGACTTCGTGCAGCAGGGTTTCGCGCGCCACCGTGGCGCCTGCCGCATGCAGAAACTTCAAAATATCGGTTTCCTTTTCCGTTAGCCGCACCTTGCGAGCGCCCGCCGTCAAAAGCTTGGCGCCGGGCCGGAACAGATAAGGCCCGATGGCGACCGGGGTATCATCGCTGGCGGTGTGGCGGCTGAGATAGTGATTAAGCTTGGCCAGAAGATCGGCGAAGCGGAAGGGTTTGGTGATGTGATCGCCGGCGGGCGGAGACAGGTCGGGATCGGCCAGAACCAGCACGGGTGCCTCGAAGCCCAGCGCTTTCAATTCCCGCGTCAAGGCATCGCCCGCGCCATCCGGCAAGCTCTGGTCGATGATCGCCGCCGCATAGCTGTTTTCAAGCGCAAGCTTGCGCGCTTCGGCGGCATTCGCCGCCTCGACCATGACATAGGCGCCTTCGCGCGCCAGCTGCTCGGCCAGCGAAACGCGCAGCACGGCATCGTCATCGACAAGCAGGATATATCTGGCGCTGGCCATGAAGCTTTCTGGTGTTCAGGGGACTGAATTCTAACGCGATTTGCACAGCGCCCTAAACAGTTTGACGCGGCAAATTCTGCCGCCTGTGGTTGTTGGCTGCGTGAAATTCCAGCAATAGAGCCGTTTTTGTACTGGCAAGGGGCTTGCTTAAGGAAAACCAATGAGCGTCGACGCTACCAGCTCCGCCACGGCCGCGCCTGCCCAGCCGCAGGCCGACCAGAAGCCTCAGTCCAAATCCTCGGACTGGGATTTCTCGTTTCACAATCTGCTCGACATCATCAATCCGCTGGAACATCTGCCCATCATCGGCACGATCTATCGCGCCATCACCAACACCCATATCGGTGTCCCCGAACGCATTGCGGGCGACGCGCTCTATGGCGGGTTGTGGGGTGCGGTGTCCGGCGCCGCAGACGCTGCATTCGAAGCCATCACGGGCAAAGATCTCGGCTCGACGGTGCTGGCTCTCTTCACCGGTCATCATCATGACACCGCCGTTGCCGCCAACACTGCCAAGGTCGATATCGGTACCGTAACGGTGACGCCGCCAAAGCAATCGTCGCCTTCGCAATTACCGTCTTCGCAATCACCCGGCACAGCCGACAGCCCCGACATTGTGGCACTGGAAGCTTCGATGAGCCGCAATGGCATCGACAACGACCTGGCACAGCGGGCGCTGGCCGCTTATCGCAAATCCATGCTGCTTCCCGCGATGACGGCATTGCCCGCCAGCTAAGCTGGCTTGAGAGCAAGCTGGGGCCAGATTGAACCGCTGCGTTGAGTTGTGGTGAGGTGATCCGCCAGGAGCCGTGCGATGAGCGTATCGGCAATACGGTCGAGCGCGGCGACGCCGCGGGCGCCCGCCACAACTCAACCCCACGGGCCGGGGTCTTTTGCGCTGTGGGTTCGTCGAAGGGCTTGTCCGTAGGCTAGGCTACGGCCCGCACCCTTCTTCTGCCCACTTCATAAAATCCCTCCGGCGCAGCGGTTCAATCTGGCCCCAACTTGCTCTAAAGTTCCCCCTCATGGATCTCAAGGTTTTCAATTCGCCGGCCGGTCCGGTGATGGATTGGGGCGCCGGCCCGCGCCGTTGCGCCGTCGGCCCCGCGGGCATCGGCGCGAACAAGAAGGAAGGCGACGGCAAGACACCCATCGGCGTCTTTCAGCTGCGCGAGATTTTCTGGCGCGCTGACCGCACCGAAAAGCCCACCACGGTCCTGCCGATCCGCGCGCTGGTGCCGGAAGATGGCTGGTGCGATTTTCCCGCCGACCCCAATTACAACAAGCTGGTCAAGCATCCTTATCCCGTCAGCGCCGAGCATCTATGGCTCGACAGCCATGTCTACGACATCATCGCGGTGGTGGGATTCAACGACGATCCTGTGGTGACCGGCGCGGGCAGCGCGATCTTCCTGCACCTGGCGCGGGAAGGCTATCCGCCCACGGCAGGTTGCGTGGCGCTGACCGATCACGATCTGCGCGCGGCGCTGGCGCAATTCAAACGCGAAGACCGGGTGCGGATCGCCTGACCCTCATGCTTCGACAGTCGCTAGCGACAGCGTCGTGCGACCAGCATGAGGGATACTGGGTGTCCTCACCCTGAGCTTGTCGAAGGGTGGGCAAGCCGCGCTCCGAATATCGCGCTTCCCACCCGCACATAGGTGGCGCCAAAGCGCACCGCCATCTCGAAATCCCCGCTCATGCCCATGCTAAGTTCGCTGAGGCCGTTCTCCCGCGCCAGCTTCGCCAGAAACGCGAAATGCGGCGCGACATCATCCTCCACCGGCGGAATGCACATCAGCCCGATCAACGGTAGCTCCAGCTTGCGGGCGTAGGCGATCAGGGCCGCGGTGTCGGCCGGCAGCACGCCCGCCTTCTGCGGCTCCTCGCCCGTGTTCACCTGCACGAACAGGCGCGGGCACTTGCCCTGGCGATCCCGCTCGGTGGCCAGACTGTCGGCCAGCTTGGCGCGGTCCAGGGTCTGAAGGACATCGCACAGCGCCACCACATCCTTGGTCTTGTTGGTCTGCAACGGCCCGATCAGATGCAATTCCAGATCAGAAAATTCGGCTTTCAGCTGCGGGAATTTGCCTTGGGCTTCCTGCACCCGGTTCTCCCCAAACAGGCGCTGGCCGGCGGCGATCGCCCCCCGCACGCCCGCCTCACTCACCGTCTTGCTGACGGCGACCAGGTTGGTCTTTGGCGCGGGCGCTATCGCCGCCTTCCGCGCCGCGTCGATGCGCGCCAGAATGGCGGCCAGATTCTCGGGGATGCTCATGACGGCTGCGAAACTAGCAAGAGCCGCCGCCCGCCTCAACGCTGGCTTGCTCGCGTTGATGACAGACGATGAGCGTCTGCCCGATCCCGTGAGGGCGGCGCGCGCCCTGCCCAAGGGCTCTCTGGTGATTATCCGTGCGCGCGACGCCAAACGCCGCCACGCCCTCGCCGAAGCGCTCTGCGCCAAGACCGACGGCCTCATCCTGCTGGCCGCCGATGATCCGGTTCTGGCGGAAGCGTTGCACGGCCTCCATCTCCCGGAAGCGCGGGCGCATGAGGCGGCGCATTGGCGCGCCGTGCGCCCGGGCTGGGTGATCACGGTTGCCGCGCATTCGGCACGCGCGCTGTACGCGCCTTATGCCGATGCCGCTTTGCTGTCGCCCGTCTTCGCTACACGCAGCCATCTGGAGGCGCGCGCGCTGACGCCGGTGCGGGCGCGGATGATGGCGCGCAACGCACGGGTACCGGTGCTGGCGCTGGGCGGCGTCAATGAACGCAACGCGGCGCTGCTGGCAGGCTTCTCAGGTATCGCGGCAATTCAGAGCTTAGATGTGTAAGTTTAAATGCAGAAAGCCCGCGTCCATATTCAGGCGCGGCGCACCGTTGAAGAAGAGGCCGCTGGAACGGCCATATTCCAACCGCTGCCAGCCCGCCGTGATCTGCCAATTGCTGTTCAGCACGTAGCCGACCGACGCCTGATAGCCATTGAGATCGATGCGTGGCGCGCCAGCCGCGCTACCCGCGACGCCCTTGCCATATTCAACGCCCGCGATCCATTTATCGTAAGTGGCGCTGGCGCTCACATGCAGAGCGCGGGTGGTGGCGCCGTCATAGCTGAGTGCGGGGTTGAAGGCATAAGCGTTGCTAGTGCGATAAGAACCGCCCAGCGACAGACTCAGATCATCATCCACCGCGTAATCGGCGCGAACTCCGGCGGCCAGATCGCTGACGCCTTCCTGTCCACCAAACTTGTGCTCGCCGCGGCCTTCGGCGATGCCGCCATAACCCGTGAGATTGACCGGCCCGAAATCGGTGGAATAGCGCAAGCCCGCTTCCCAGATGTCGGCTTGGCGTCCGGGCACATGCGGCCCGGCATGGAGAAAGGGCAGCATTTCGCGTCCTTGATTGGGCGTGAAGGACAGCGCCAGCTGGGCTCCGAACAAGGCCGGACTCACATACGCGAATTTGGCGTAGTTGGACGACGCGCCCACTTCGGTGCGCAGCGTGAACAGATCGATCGCGGCATGGCGGGTGGAAGGATCGCGTAAGAAAGTGGTTTGCGGGTCTTCCAGCGAGACTTGCGCGTCCACCTTGGGCCCGCCCATCGCCACGGCATAGCCAGCGCCGTCGGTCTGGCCGATCTCCAGCCGCCCCAGCCCAGTGCGGACTTCGCCAAAGGCTTTCTCAAAAAAATTGCCGCCGTAGCGGCCATAGGAAAGCGGGTCGTGAACGGCCAAGGTCGCGTTCAAACCCAGCGACAGGCCACTGTCGTAATCGCGATGCAGGCGAGGCATGAGTTTGGCCGCGCCCGAAGCCCAAGGTTGGCCATCCAGATTGTTATCGAATAAAGCCCCGCTGGCGGTGCCGCCCACCGTCAGCTGGGCATCGCCCACCGGCAGCTGGAACGGGGAAAAGGTTAAGCTGTCGGCGCCCTGGGCCATGGCGGGCAAAGCTGCCAGAAGCAGCACCAGAGCCGCCGCCCCATTGCTTTTTTGAAATCCCAGCCTGGTCATAAGCCCTTCTAACATAAGCCAAACTGGGGCGCGTGCGGCAAGGCGCGCGCCGTTGCGTGCCCGGCCCGCTGCCAGTATAAGCCGGACTGGCCAGGGGGTGGACGGTAACCCTGTTGGGCACCGTCGAAGGAACGAACCTGATGCGAATTCTGCCCATTTTGGTGTGCGCGGCTGCTTTGCCCCTGCTGGCGGCCTGCGGCGGTAGCGAGACTTCGACCGATATGGAAACCGGCGCCACCATCGTGGCGGGCGGCCCCGGGAAGATGACCCTGGGGGTCAATTCCTACCTTTGGCGCGCTGCCCTCGACACTTTGTCCTTCATGCCGCTGGCCAGCGCCGACCCGTTCGGCGGGGTCATCATCAGCGACTGGTATGTGGCGCCCAACGCTCCCAATGAGCGGCTGAAGGTCACGATCTATATCAGCGACCGCAATCTGCGCGCCGACGGGCTCAAGGTCGTGGTCTTCCGCCAGACCCGCAATGGTGCGGCCTGGTCGGATGCCGCCGCCACCCCGGACACGGCGCATAAACTTGAAGACGCCATCCTCACCCGCGCGCGCGAATTGCGTCTGGCGACACTTAACCCCCGCGCATAGATTTCGGCTAAGCCTGTTCGACGGGCTCTAAAGCCACGACGAAAGGCTTACCAAGATGGCGCGTTACAACGCCAAGGAATCGGAAAAACACTGGCAGGCGGAATGGGATCGCCGCCAACTGTTCGTCACGCCCGCGCATGACGACAAGCCCAAATGCTATGTGCTGGAGATGTTCCCCTATCCGTCGGGGCGCATCCATATGGGCCACGCCCGCAACTACACCATGGGCGATGTGCTGGCCCGCTTCCGCCGCGCCCAGGGCTATAACGTGCTGCATCC
>Ga0207695_10009391_pt1 | contig 12095 bp, 10 predicted proteins | sample KBSC54metaG_FD_184354 | JGI IMG/M metagenome (GOLD analysis project Ga0207695, IMG submission 184354) | Corn rhizosphere microbial communities from Kellogg Biological Station, Michigan, USA - KBS C5-4 metaG (SPAdes) (version 2) | ecosystem: Host-associated > Plants > Roots > Rhizosphere > Soil...
TCGTCATATAGGGCTACAAGGCCATAGTTTCGGCGGATTTGAAACGAATTACATTGTTACCCGAACATCACTATTCGCCGCCGCCGCGCCGGCTTCCGCGGTATCGGATATAGTAAGCGAATATGGGCTAATACGGGACAAAAAAAGATACCAGGGCTACTACGAATCCGGGCAGGGTGGAATAGGTGCGTCTTTATGGGGCAGACCAGACCTATATATCCAGAACTCTCCAGTTTTCAGAGCTGACAAGGTGACCACCCCATTGTTAATAATGCACAACCCGGAGGATTACCTGGTACCGATCAGTCAGGGCGAAGAGTGGTATAGCGCTCTTCGGCGCCTAAATAAAAAAGTTTGGATGCTGTCCTATAAGGGAGAAGAACACTCAATTTCGGACGAGACTCTGCAATTGGATTATTCCATTAGGTTAGGAGAATTCTTTGGCCACTTTCTAAAGGGTGCAAAAGCTCCGACGTGGATGGAAGAGTAACCACGATCGTAACGGCAATGCGCACCCCGGTGAATTCATCTATTCTAGTAACGAAAGTTTTTCCGTTTCGCGCAAAGGTGAGCACACTACCGGGACTGGTATGACAATTGGACGCCACGTAATTATATGTGCTTTATTTATTCTAAAATTGTGAGTTTTAAATCCCAGCGCCGCCCCGGCTGTAACCATTAGAGCAGCCGCTCCAGGAATTACATTTCCTCTTTTCAGAAAGTTAGTATTAAAGAAGTGGCTACACACCAGAAAGGCCATGCAGCCACTTGTTTTAAACACATTCCCCTGAACTTGCTCAAAATGCATAAGGAGCAGATTCAGAAGGGCTACTATTGAGTTACAGTTACCTTAGTAACAGGGTGAATACATGCCCCGTTGCTTACCTGAGTAAAGAAGGTCTTTCCGCTACGGGCACTGGTGAACGTATTTCCAACACTCGTTACACAACCTGAAGCACCGTTAGGCGTACCAGTAAGGTCGGTCCATACGTCCTTACATACAGCACAACCATTATTAGCAGTGATGATACGGACTTTATTAGTCCTGAAATTGTGGCTCTTGAATGCCAATGCTGCACTAGCAGTTACTAAGAAAGCTGCTGCGCTGAGAACAATTTTTCCTTTTTTCATAACAAAGCTGCTTTTTAAATTCAAAAAGCAAAACTTTAGATGGTTTAATACCTACTCTATTTTACAGGTTTTCGGCATCCCCTGGCGGTTGTGCCGGTTAACTCGGAACAACCTGTGCTATTGCGCGCAAAAAAGATAATTAGTGTTCGCTATGCCCCGATCAATTTGCTTATTGTGAAATAGTCACTTTCGTTATTGGTCCCCTGCAGGCTCCATCAAAATCTCTACTGGTAAAGAATGTCTGCCCATTTCTTGCGGTGACGCTTTCACCAAACATCGTTGTACATTCAAATGCTCCGCCCGGATTTTGAAACACTGCCGTCCAAACATCCCTACAAATATTGCAGTTGCCATTGAAAGTTTGAACATAGGCCCGATTGGCTCTATATCTTGAAAATACTTTAATTGCGACAGCGCTGCTTACAGAAACTAATGTTGATACCAGCAGAAGAATACTCTTTCTCATAAATAGTCTTATCAAATATTTAAAATTGTCCTCTCGAAAACAAAATCATAATGCGAATAAAGGTTGCTCCACAATACTTGAATCATAACACTTCAAAAGAAAGCCTATTACTCCTGCATTCCCTTCCATAAATCCAGCTGTCGGAAAAGGTCCCCCGTCCACCATCCAAAAGCAGGATCCATCACGTTGACGGCGATAATGGTGCATAATAAATTGCGCTATGCGATCTGCCTTCTCCTGCCATTCATCAGACCTAAATACTTTCGCAGCCGCCAGACATACCTCCCCCACTCCGGACAACCCGCGCGCCTGCGTAATATCCGGACTAGTTTGACTAAAGGAGTAACCACGCATACAATCTTCAGCTAATATCCTGTATTCGTCGTTTCCAAGAACTTCATACGCCTTAATCAACGAAAGAACAACTCCAGAACATCCACTCATGACATCCGGAGACGAAGCCTTGGTCCGGAAATGTAAGTTCCATCTGGTATGGCCACGCTTCTTAAAGGATTGTTGAATCAGCCAATCCAATGCTTTGGCAGCTGCCATCCTCACCTCCTTATTATCCTTATATCGCTTAGCATAGGATAACAAAAAAGATATAATGCCAGCGGAACCACGTTTTAATCCCGTATATTTAGTCGATTTTTCTTCCGTAGACGCATTGGTCATCCAGGACCCGTCCGGCTGCTGGCCCAGCAATACCTTTTCAACCGTTCTGCCCAAAATCAAATTTATAGCTGGTTCATCAAACACTTTTGCAACCTCTAATAAGGCAACCCCTTGACCTGCAAACCCGTTCGCCAATCCGTATTCCTGAAGGTCGTCATTATGAAGGCAAGACTTGATCAATGAAAAGGCAGCCTCTTTATCCGCAATCAATCCGCTGCTTACTCCTTTCGCCAACGCCACCGCGGCACCCGCCGTTCCGAAAAATAGACCTGCGCTTTTAGTTTCCCGCCTGTCAAGGCTTTCCAAAATAAATTCGCAATTCCTTTTATATCCTTCAAAGCAAGATTCAATTGCGAAACCCGCCTCACACGCCTGGGCCAAAAGCCATACTATCCCACTTAGTCCCTGATAGAAATGAGTGTATACTGACATGGCTGCATTTTGATAATAGGAAAACGATTTGTCATCCTCCTTTCTGGAAAGCCATAGTTGATTCTCGCCTAGCAGGACAGGACTTTGTAGCCCATTAATAGCTTCGCCAATGAGTATTCGCAGCCTTTCTTTATTAGGCGATAATTTGCTATTCGCCACATTATAAGATCGCCCCATTGTCAATTGTTCCGACCGAAAGCGTTCAATATCGCCCACTATAGTAGATATGTCCGGCCTTTTCCCTGGATCACCCTGAAGACAATTTGCAATCATGTTCACAACGTCTTCATTGGGCACAAAGAAACTTATTTGCTGCCTTAGGTGCAATTGGTCCTCGAGAGCAAATTTGTCCGGCATCAACCCTGTGAGTAAAAATATCATAAGTGATCCGATCGCATAAATATCCTGTTCCGCCGTCGGTTTTAATGTCTCTTGCTGCTCGGGCGACATAAATCCGGAAGTTCCCAGTCTAAATGGGGGGCTTGGCTTCTTTAATTTCTCTGAATAGGACAATTCCAAATCTATCATCCATATTTGTCCACCCTTCCCGATCAAAAAATTTCCGGGCGTTATATCCCTATGAATATAACCTCTCTTGTGCATTCGCTCAATGATCTGTACTATTCCGATCGCATAAGATAGCAGGGTCATTTTATTGCCACCAGACAAGTGCGTCCATACAGAATTGTTGAAAATCGCACTCACCACGTCAGTCAGGGAGTCGCCTTTAATAAATTCCATTACAAGATAGGCATCACCGTTCTCCTCGAAAAAATCATATATTTTGGGCAAAGGCACAATATCTTCCAAATCCTTGTGCAACTCATATTGCCACCGAAGTCGGTCTCTCATATCCCGACCCATTGAATCTCCAAACATATTCTGTCGAGCTTCCTTTATGACGCACCATTTTATCCTCCATGTCTTTTCAAGATATAAGCCCTTACGAACCGATCCCTTTGCGTCTTCTTTCAATATCGCCATTGGTTTGTACTTGTCCTGCAACACAGTCTCCTTTTTCGGAGGTTTTACCGTGGCTATCGGATCAAAGGGCCATCTGATTCCCCTTGGCAGACTGAAGGGTATATTAAAAGGATCCTTCATGAGAACGCCCTCGGAATCATAGATACAGCTTTCTTCCGTTCCATTATCGGAAATAACCATCACAGGTTTGCCGGCGCCGAAGCGCGTATACACTATACCTGCTAACCTCCGGTCTGTCAAAATTTCGGGTCCCCTAAAGTCCCTTGTAAGTTCGATCAATTGCCGGGTTATGGTAACCGCCCAACATTCATCAGGGGGATAAATAGCTACAAACTTACCAAGTAGAAGATAACCCAATTCTCCTCCAAGGATGGCCCTCCCAATTTTAGCATCCTTCGCTACTTTAAAGGAAACCCCACTTTGAATCAAATAAGGCACAATAGCTTCCAAAAGGGCTTCCATTTGCACCGGAATAATTGAAACATCAACTATCCAACCTTGTACCCAGGGGGGCTGTCCAACTTCCAGGTAGTACTCAGAAACCTTGTATTTCAGCTGATACTTATCCAGTAGTATGGAATAGTCCTCCAGGTACTGTGAGCGCCGTTGGCGCTCGGTGATTACCGCCTTGGATTCTATTGGCTCTTCTACTTTCTGCATAATTATTATTCAAAAAAGTTACTCATGGATTGCCGAAAGGATTTGCTCAGACGTAATCTCCCCTTTGTATAATGCAATTAGCGTCTTCTTTTGACTATAAAGCGCCGTAAATGGGACTGCCTCCGGTTCGAATCTTTGAGCAAATGAATGATTGTAGTCCTTTCCAATAACAATATTCCTGTACTTTTCGAAATGATAGGTAGTCGCAAAGGCTTTAGCATTGCTTAACGCCGACCCAGTCAGGAAAACAAAATTAAAATCGGCGAACTTCCCCGCATCTCTTAGTAAATTTTCGGTTTCCGCCTTACAGTGTGGACAATCAGGCCGAAAGTACACGATCAGGCTGGGTCTCCCTTCGGGAATATCATTCGCCTCTACTATCGTCGTGCTATCCAACTTTAGCACTTCAAACGACGGCATGCTTTCTATACTGGCCAAATACCTCTCCTTTTTGCTCTGACATGCAGACCATCCCACCACAAGCAAAATCATCCAAACCGCGCTTTTCATCTTGTTCAAGTATTTGTTGTCAATTTTATCGAATTAGGCAATGACCTCCGCGCCTCTCATATCAGGATTCTTTTCCCCGGCAATACCCTTTTCCAAATTTTCCATGGCCAAAAGGCCAAATCCCAATGTCAAAATCATCGGAACGAACTGATATCTCATAACAACTATTGTCACCGAAACACAAAAGCAAAAATTCGCTACCAGGAAGCTAACAATCAGTAAAAGAACCTTATAGTTTCCCTGAGCCGTAATCATTGCTGATTTTCTCCTAATTCCTAACCATACTACAAGTCCAGCAGTAAGCACGTTTAGGAAAAAAAACAAATACGGGAATACAGCCAAAATGTGCCCTTGTACGCCTCGGGAGACAGAACTAACACTTACTGTTCTATAATTAAACCATCTCTTCGCTATTGGCTCCACTTTATCTTCGCCACGATTATATATCTCCAATTTCTCCAAAGAGGGAAGGAAAAAATGTCTTGAATTAAGTAACATAAAATATTTAGCATAGGCGGCTGGGTTCCTTACGATAAGCCACTTCCCATACTGCTCAAAGACTACCGAAGCCCGCGCCCAGTTGACCACCGTCTCATACTCTCCTTTCGGTCTGAAATTCAGATACATGTACTGCTTTAACGGCGACCTGGAGTATTGAATGAAAAAATTCGCTTCCCACTCGCCAAGAAAATAGTCAAAGTCGGCAGTCACCTGGCCAAAGAACTTCCGGGATAACCTATCCAGTTCACGACAATCATTGGTCGGAAGCCTATTGCTGTCCACTTGAATGTGCTTATACATGTACAGGGCGTTATTGGCCAATTGCCACCCAGTAAATAGTGAAAATTGTTTATGGCCGGTCAGCTTCTCTGCAGCTTTCTGAGTCTTAACAATGAAAATCACAATCAAACAAACGGGAAGCCCCAGACCAATCACTTTGTAAAATATTTTCTGCTTGGAAAGAGTAAAAGCTAAAATGCTAATTATCGGGTAATAGTAGGCGTTGTTTCGTACTGAAAAACACAAGAACAGCAAAATAGCATGAGTAAATACCTGGTAAACCCCCGGCCGATACGAAATCCAAATCAACTCTGCAAACCACCAAATACTTAAGGCCGCAAACAAAGGATCACTATTAATATAGTTGGAAATATATAGGAAAAGTGGATTAAAAAAAAGAAACCCAAATAAAATCAACCTGGTCGATCTCCCGGGTTTAAGAAAATAAAGTGTCGTAAAATAGAGATAAAGACAAGTCGCCTCAAGGAAAAAGTACTGAAATGCTACGACCACTGTATCCGATGTAGTCACGTAATGAATTAGCCGAAGAAATTTTGAATACCCAATCGGCCAAATACTTATGTCCAAATCCGCATATGCCGCATATATATAACTGTATGAGTCCGAAAAAAAATCAGCAAATGGATATAGTGATTTAAATATCAGTAGTTGCACTATGCCGCCAACCACAGCAAAACAAAGAAGTTTTCGGTTGCCATCATTTCTGATGATAAATCGAATAAAGGACGACCTATCGTTGCTTTCTCCTATTTCTTTTGGCTGGATCATGTAGAGAGTTTTTGTTCAAACTGCCTATCTCAGTTCTATAAAGATAGCATTGCTGCTGTTCGTTTAGGGGTCCAATCAAGATTCATTTTCGTCCAAAACGCGACTAACGGATTTTCTTTTTGAACCTTTGCAGCTTAATTGCCATTGTTACTAAATAGTGCCGACCCACTTGTGTTGTAATATTCTGGGTAATATTAGTTGGTGTTGTAGATTGGGTAACACCCGAGTTCGCAGCGAACAGATTATACGCGGAAAAACCTATCTTACCATGAATCTTTGACAACAATTCATACTGTAAAGATGCATTTAATTGCATCGGGTTCGTGATAAGACGCCCGTTAACACCACTGAAGTAGGATTCTGATAAAGCGGAGTTAAATACCCAATTTTGAATGAATTCATACCGATTACTGAATAGCCACTGAAAATAAGAAACTGAAGTAGGGCTACTTAGCAACTGCTTTCCAGTATAGGTTTGCCCATAATATCCCGCAACTGACGATTCCAGGATGTTCGGCAGGTTTAGGTTAAATGATATATTTTGATTCCATGAAGTGCTCGAAACAGCGCTCTCTACTCCATCCGTTACTACAGGACTATTCGCTGCATTTATATTTCCGGAGAGCTGTGCACTAACATACTTAGGGCAAAACGGCGCAAAATGTATTTGATAGGAAGCGCCGACAGAATGTGAACCATTGGTATTTACGTAACTAGTCTTCTTTACAACAGCGCCGAAATCATGAATATATATCGAGTTGGGAACGATCAAATTGTCGGTTGTCGCATAAGTCAGCCCAATCTGAACACCCCGGTAATATGCGGATTTGAGGGATGAAAACTCATATCGCGCCATTACGGACTGTAAATAAGAATTTCTTAGATCTGGATTACCCTGAATTGGATTTTGCGGATTACTTATATTTAGGATCGGGGTCAGCTGCTCCATGGACGGAGTCTTTGTGCTGGTCTTATATTCCAGGATCATTTTTTTACTGCTGGAAATATTATAGGATATTTGCGTAGCGGGCAACCAGCTAAAATAATGATATACCTGTTCCGACTCTTTAACAGCCGTTCGGCCAAATTGATACGAAGGTAGAGCATCGAGACCTACATTAATACTCAATTTCCCGAAATGTGCTAAATACCCTGCATGGAATCGGCTAGTCATTACCCGAAATGCATAGCTGTTGCTTAGAGAGTCAATCTTTGCCGGCACTGCAGATATGCTGTCCACTGATTTTGTCAGATTTGTACTTTGAGTATTTGAATATTGCCACGAATAAGTCAACTCAATGAACGACGTCTTCCCTCCTGGAATATAATAACTGAATTTGGCTGACAAGTCTTTTGAATTATTCTCAAGGTTTATCAGGTAATGTTGGCGGGATAACGAAGTAATACCATTTTCTTCAATCTGAGCTCGGTTCAGGTTATTCTCAAACGTGTTAATGCCATTGAACCGGTAGAACGCTTGTATGCTAAACCGGCTTTTAGACTTTAAGTTTAGTTTCTCAAAATAGAGGTCGGACCCTGAACTTATTTTCTTTTGCGAACTGAGGTTAAGCGAACTGCCAGCAGCAGACTTGGCAAAACCGCTGTCCTGGGATAAATTAATAAAATTGGCCGATATTGATTCATCATTCTTATATGAGCCCGCGTAGGACCCAATTCGTAATTTCACGTTTTCATTGGGGACATAAGTCAAGGTATAACTAAATAGCGCATTGCTATTACTGCCGCTTGTCTTGCTATTTTGCAGTTGTTCGTCCCGGCTGTTTAGAAAGTAACTATTTTGGTTGGTTTTGCTTTCAATGCTGTGACTATCTCCCCAAACATCCATGCCGCCATTTACCAACCATTTCGCTCCCCATTTGTCAGCATATCCTACACTGGAAAGTCTTTCATATAGATTCCCCACGTCGCTAATATTTCGCAGATAGCCGTTGAATGAAAGCTGCCTTGATCCACTGAACAACTGGGAATACAAAGAGCCCGTATATTTGTTTGCATTTCCACTTCCAACCTCAATATTGGCCAGCCCCCCATTATGCTTATCTTTTTTTATAACAATATTTAGGACCTTATCGTATTCGCCAATCTTTATGCCGGTGAGTCTTGCTTTATCTCCATAGTCATCAATCACCTGTACCTTATCGATGATATCAACAGGCAGGTTTTTCAGCGCTGTTTTTATATCGCCGCCCGTGTAGTCCTGGCCGTCTATTTTAACACGTTTTAATATTTTTCCCTCTATACTTATATTTCCTCCCGTATCCCAATCGACGCCAGGTAGTCGTTTCATTAACCGCTCTAATTCAGCCCCTGGCCGAAGCCGGTAGGCCGAAGCATGATACTCTATTGTGTCCTCCAGAATGTTAATCGGTTTGGACCCGGCTATTAACACCGGGACCAGTTCCTGGTATTCATTTTCTAATATGATTGGGGGTATAATAATCGAATTCTTACCGGGTTCCAAAGCAAGGATTCTTCCAATCGATTTGTAGCCTTTCATCGTTATTTTCAGCTCAAAATGCGTCCCCTTACCGGTTTGAAAAAGAAACGAGCCATCTTGCATTGAAATAACTCTTAGAGTATCCTCAGGCTTTATTAGTTCGACAGTTGCTTTCGCTAATCCCGTTCCGGTGGCGTCCCGGATAACTCCCGATATTACTATTGTTTGGGCATGACCGAATATGGTGATAATCAATGATATTGTTAATATAGTTAAAGACCTCAGCATTGCGGTAAACAAAAAGAGCTTTTACCGCCCCGAATCCGCGTTTGCTTTCTGTATCCGACCGGAGATATGCCAATCACTTTTTTAAATTCCTTTGAGAATGTCTTACCATCTGTGTATCCAATTTCGGTTCCAATATCGAATATACTCCAGTCGGTCTCCTCCAGAAGCTGAACCGCTTTAGACATTCGAATCTTCCGGTGATAGTTAAATACTGTTGCGCCTGTTAATTGAAGGAACCCGGTGCTAAGCTTGTGAACATTCAACCCAACCTTTCGGGAAATTTCGAATAAGGTAATGGATCGGTTTGGCACCTGATCAAGCCAACTTTTCGCAGCATCTATTTTCTCCAGGTCGAGTTTGTTAATAGCAATTGGACTACAATACGACGTCTGAGTTGGACATTCTGCAATCTTTAGCAACAACTCCAATGTCCTACCCTTTTTTATAGATAGATTCGCAAACTCGTCTTTACAATCGTCATGCAGTAAATGTGAAATAATTCCCCTCATTTCCTGAGTAATCGATTGGCTTTCAGAATTCAAAAACAATCCTTGTTTTTCAGTAGACTCGTGCAGATAGCAACCAAATTGCGGATAAGCCCTGGATAAATTAGATAGATATTGTGGAGAATATGAAATTGAAAGAAAACTAACCGGTCCGCCAGTTTCAAATTCCGCAGTAATTTCGCCATCGAATAGGAGACCAATGTTGTATTGCCCTTCACTGAATATAACCGGTGCGGTACAATTTCTTTTTAAGAGACTGAAGGCATTTTTTAAGGTATAATTCAGGCTTGGCAGCTCTTGCTTGCCTGTAATTCTAAATTTATCTGCACGGTTAATAAGGATTGTAAAATGCCAAAAAGAGAAGCCCTCCCCTGCCAATCCCTGTATTAAGAAATATCCCGAAGGGCAGGCTGCCACCAGACATTCAGTTCCCGGAAGCAAATATTCAATCAGAGTTTGAGGCATAAAATTGATAAAGGGTACCTCTCCGCTATAGTCAGATCGGATGGAATAGATAGTTGGATTCACCATGGTAATAAATTTGAAACTGAAATACTGGTGATAAAACCAAAAAGTTGTTTATTAGATAATTTCCCTGAGTTGGCCCATTGGCGTTAGAGAGATAATGAAAAATGGAAGTTTGCTGCGCGAATGATAGTACGTGAAGGCAGGGTAATAGCACTTGCCATCCATTGGATAGTTATAGGCATAAGGTTAAAGTTTATATATGTCGATTCTAGAAAATCTATTTACGGCATTAACTAAGTTAGCAAAGGATACATTTTTAAAGTGGATGAAGATATTTTCAATTTGGATGGCCTTCTCTTGATCTTTTCCGTGTTCTACACCTTTTGTGCAACTATAATTGCAGAAAGTCCAGATTGTCCTTGCATGCCATTTGACAAAGGAGGAAGGTTCAAGTACTGAGTTTTGCGAATTTCAAATAAGGGTCCGATGAGTCGTCTTACATATGAACGGTTACTCGTCCGTATCAAGTCGATGTCGTGTTCAATTCTATCGTATGATGCAGTATACGCTGGGATCAGCACAATTAAATAACCACCCTCTCTTAGCAGAAGATGCGCGTGGGCTAATTCAAGTTCGTTTATCGACTGGGCATATAATGGGTTAAGTTTAGCTACAGTCAAAAATTTTCCGATCAGGTCAGCATGCACAATATTAAAATCCACTCTACCAAGGTCAATTCTTCTAACGGATCGAACTAACGGATTTGTCTTATATTTTTCAAATAACAACCGGCAATTTTCGCGATCGATATTACTTAGGTGAAGAGGCAAGTCTTTGTTAAAGAAGCAGGATATTATGTTATCATTTCCACTCCCTATTTCCAATGTTCTTCCCTTTATGTATGGCTTTATGACATCGAACATCCATGCGTCGATATTTACGTCATTGGGGAACGCCAATGGATTAATCTCTTGACCTTTAGGGAGAGTTGCAGGATCGAAGTCCATATATGTAGGTTTATATTATTCTATGCAGATTGCCGATTTCGATATTCTGTCGGAGCAACTTGATATGCCTTTTTAAAAGCTGTGCTAAAGCCATTATAAGTCTCAAACCCAACTTTGGATGCAATTTCATCTATAGTGTCGTCGGTTTCTTCCAATAAGTATTTTGCTTTTTCCAGACAGAGATGTAACCTGTATTGGTATGGACTGGTTTGAAACAGCTCCCGAAATCCCAACTTGAGCTTGAATTCATTGATGCCAGCTCTATCCGCCAGGTCAGAGATATAAATATGCTTAATGGGATCTTTTTCGATGATTGACTTTGCCAGCTCTAAGGCCGGAATATCATACAGTTTGGTACGTTCAATAGGGCATTTATAACCCACAACTTGTTTTTTGCGCGGCATTGTGATAAGGTTTTAGCTGCCAATCTTCGGACCTTTACCAGGAAGTAATTTCTAATAGGACTACCAATTTACGAACCATTGTCACCAAAAAGCAAATTTTTCTTAACGATAAAATAAACAATCGGGTTTACAAAAGGACGGGAATGCAGGGCCATTGCATACTGCATAGTGACCTCAGAAACAACGATGGTTAATTGCGGTATTTTTCGTACGCTTTAGCCTAACCCCAACACCTATTCACTGTCGTTTAACTTCGGCGACGAAGATTTTTCAATTTGATAATTTGGCCCTTTCAGTATCATTTCACGTATTTCTGCTTTCACAGCGATGAACTGCCGTTGGATAGTTTCTTTATCGACGTCGCTGATCACTGGCAAATCATTTAAAGGCCCGAAGACCTCTTCCCGGACGATCTTACTATGAAAGGTCTTACCCTCCAGCTCCTTTCCTGGTTCATCAGCAACGATCCCGACAAACTCTCCCGACGACAACGAGGAAATCGTGGGAATCGTCACCGTGGGTTCCCATTGCTGGGTT
>Ga0207695_10009392_pt1 | contig 12094 bp, 9 predicted proteins | sample KBSC54metaG_FD_184354 | JGI IMG/M metagenome (GOLD analysis project Ga0207695, IMG submission 184354) | Corn rhizosphere microbial communities from Kellogg Biological Station, Michigan, USA - KBS C5-4 metaG (SPAdes) (version 2) | ecosystem: Host-associated > Plants > Roots > Rhizosphere > Soil...
GTCAGCGGATGGGTGGCGTCGACCTCGTTGTCGCGGTAGGCGCCGATCAGCAGCAGGTGGCGCAGGTCCTGCTCGCCGATCAGGTGTTCGATCAGCCCTAGCGAGGCGGGGTCGGCCCATTGCAGGTCGTCCAAGAACAGGACGAGCGGGTGCTCGGGCTGTGCGAACACGCCCAGGAAGCGCCGGAACACCATCTGGAAGCGTTGCTGAGCGTCTTGCTGTGATGCGTCTGGAGCGTCGTGAATGGGCGGCTGCTGGCTGACGATGAATTCGAGCTCCGGAATGAGGTTGACGATCAGATGCCCGCTTGCGCCGAGTGCTGCTTGCAGCGTCAGTCGCCATTGGCTCAGCTCGGCTTCACTCTGGCCGAGGATCTGCCGCACCAACGCTCGAAGCGCCTGCGCCAGCGTGGCATAAGGGATGTCACGCCTGTGCTGGTCGAACTTGCCGGCCGCGAAGAGCGCGCGGCGTGGCAGCAGCACCCGGTGAAGCTCGTTGACCACCGATGACTTGCCGATTCCCGCGTAACCGGAGACGAGCATGAGTTCCGGGGTGCCGTCGGCCACCACCCGCCCAAAAGCGCCGACCAGGGCGTCGATCTCGGTCTCACGCCCGTAGAGCTTTTCCGGAATCAGCAGATGTTCAGAGGCATCGTGCGAGGCGAGTGTGAAGCCGCCGATGTGCCGGTCCTCCCGCCATTGCGACAGGCATTCACGCAGATCGGCCTCCAGGCCGGTGGCCGTCTGGTACCGGTCTTCGGCGGCCTTGGCGAGCAGCTTCACGACGATAGCCGAGACAGGTTCGGGAATGCCGGGCACATGCGCGTCCGGCGGCAGGGGTTCGCGCGCCAGATGACAATGCAGCAGCTCGATCGGATCTGTCGGTTCGAACGGCAGCACCCCCGTCAGCATCTCGTAGAAGGTGACGCCGAGCGCGTACAGGTCGCTGCGCGCATCGATTGACCGGTTCATCCGTCCCGTCTGCTCGGGCGCCATGTAGGCCAGCGTGCCCGCCGAGTCTTCGACTGCCGCGGGCGCATGGCGCTCGCGTGGCTGGCGGCTGGCGATGCCGAAACCCATCAGGTGGACTTCGCCCGCAGTCGGCGCGACCAGCACATTCGCGGGCTTGATGTCCTTGTGCACGATGCCGCGCCGATGCAACTGCGCCAATGCGCCCGCCATGGCGCCTGCGAGTTGCAGGAACAACGTCAATTCCATCGGCCGTCCGACAAGACTGTCCAGCGGCTCTCCGCCGGGGTCTGCCAGCAATAAGGTCGGGCGGCCGTCCCAGCGAACCAGCTCCAGCGGGCAAACCGCCCAGGCGGGATCGAGGTGGGCACTCAGAGCAAGTTCGTGGCCAAGCCGTTCGACGCTGCCCGCTGAGGCGGGTTCAAACGCTGGCACCTTCGCCAGCAAAGGGTTGGTGGCAACCCGGTCGCGCACCCTGAAGAGCACGTACTCTGCGTCGCGCCGGACCACATCCAGACGTCGGTGCGAATCCAAGGCAGGGGTCCTTCGGTTGACGAGTCAATGACGCTCTAGGTCGATGACACCTCACGACCGAACCATCATACGCGGCGGGGCCGACCGCACCACGCGTAAGAAACCCCCGCCACCAGGGTGGCCAAGCGCTCGCGCGCTTCTGCGCCGCTGCGCTCTGCGCAACGCGCGCGGTCGCCGGCCAGCGCGCCGCCGCGAAGTAGTAGTCGTCCACGATGACGCTTGAATCGGGCAAGGCAATAGGGAGCAGGTGAATCCCCAACATTTCGGCGAAAGCGCCGATCGCCCGCAGTGATGTATCCTCGCTTCCATAATCGTTGTCGTTGGGACCATCAATAAGCCATACCGTTGTGCCTGCGGCGACCTCACAGATCCGGGGGGAGCCGGCATCTGCCAGGAGTCGCCAGTGGTCCCCGATGCCCGCGTGTCCGCAGGTACAGCCGACACCACGCCCGATGGGCGGATTCCACGTACCGGCGTCGCCAAAACCGGCAGGGGTAAGCCGCTTGCAAGTCCAAGCCGCGCTGGCGCCGCACCTACCAGCCGGGCAGGGGCCGCTGCTCCGAGACGAACGGTCCTCTATGTTGAGGACGATCCGGTCAACGTCGAGATTGTTCGTGGAGCGATCGAGCATCGTGAGGATTGGCTACTCGCCTTGGCTTTCAGCGGAGCCGAGGCCCTCGAGGTGACCAAGGCGCTGGTGCCGGACCTTTTCCTCTTGGATATCAACCTCGGCGACACCACCGGCATCGAGCTGGCCCAACGGCTGCGCCAGACACCGCTTTTTGTGTGCATACCATGCGTTGCGCTGTCCTCGGAGGACACGGACGATGTCGTCGCCGCAGCGATGAAGGCAGGATTCATGTACTACCTGCACAAACCATTGGACCTCGCGCAGTTTGATGTCGTGCTGGATGAGGTCGCGCGATTGGGCACTGGCAGCGTGGCGTGAGCTGTGCTCCGCAAAAATGTCGTTCGAACGCTTGCGGAAACTGACGGCAGTACGTTGAGAAGGGTGTCTTCCGCTGGCGAGCAATCCCGTCGACTCTGACTGTGCGCTCACGACGCCGTCACCAGCCCGTCTTCGTGGTGCAATCCGCCCAGCACAGATTTCACCCGCACCGGCGCATCCGTCAATGACGGGCATGACCCGGCTCGAGAAACTGCTGCCGATGCATTGGAAGCCGGCGTGAACGGCCCAATGCGCACGCCGCCGATGCAGGACGCGGCGCTCATCGAGGCGCTGAGCAACGCCACGAGCCTGGAGCTCTATCAGCTGGCCGCGCTGGTCGAACGCCTGATGAGCGATGGGGCCTGGGGTGTTCCGGTGTTCCGGGTCGTGCACAGACGCGTGGCGCCGGAAGGTCGATTTCGCCAAGCCGTTGGCCTCGCAGTACGCTGCGGCGCTCAGCCCCTGCTCGACCCTGCGCGCTTCATGCGCCTTCCAGAAAGCAGCGCCTTGCAACTGGGCGCGTTCTCCGTCCTGCGCTCGTGCCTGATCCGGCGCCACCGTGGCGTCTTCCATCACGAACTACTCGCTTCCGTCGAGAGCTCAACGATCGGCGATCAGCTACCGGCGCAAGAACGGGGGATCTCGGACAGATACCATCAGCAAACCCCGCGTCACGCGTGGGGTGCGGGGCGCCTCGGCCGTGCCCCGCGAAAGGATGTAAGTCGATAGCCCGGACAGGCTGTCATGCGCGGTACTCCGCGAGCCACAGCGGACAAGCGAGTCGGAGACACATCGCTGAGGGTTCGAAGACCCTCAAGCAGCATGTATCGGCGGTCGAGGCTCCGTTCGTCATTCTGCTCGAGCATCATGGCGCCGACGAGCCGAGTGATGGACTTGTCGTTGGGCGAGATGCCGACGACGTTGGGCGTACTTCATCAGTGACGCGGTCGATGCGTTGAACCTCAATGCGTTCTATGCCGGATACGCAGGCGGCGGCGCGCAGTCAGCCGTTCCATCCGGCGATGATGGTCAGGGTTCTGATGTACGGAGAGCTGGCTCCACTCGTTTCTCGTTTGAACACGACCCGGCCCGAGATAAGTGGACCAGCGGACCGTCCGCTCCGATTGAAATTTGAGCCAGCAATGTGACTTGACCGGACGGATACGCAGCAATCGACGAGCAGACTAGATCTCGACCGGTTGACGGATCATCAAGGCCCGATTGATGATGGCGTCGTCGATCGAGTGGCTGCCGGCCCACCGTCGGCGGGCGGCCGCCACGAACCGTCGCGGCGCTCCTGGGTGTACCAGAGCGTCACCTAATATTGCGCGCAGGTGCCGCCCGGACAGGTGCGTCCCCCAACCCGGCTACGTTGCCCGATGAAAGTCGGCCTTCGATACCGATCGATACGTGCAGCTTGCGGCCGGAGGCTAGATCGTTCGCGCCCGCTCTCCGATCCAAGCTTGAATCTCGTTCGCATGCCAAGCCACGGATCGGTTTGTGATCCGAACGGGTACGGGGAATGAGCGTTCCGCAATGAGTTTGTAGACGGTCGATCGTGCAAGCCCGGTCACCTTCATGACATCGGGCAGACGCAATAATGCAATTGAGACAGTGGCGTCCATCATATGACCCTGGGTGTTGAAGTAGCGCACGCGCTTGCTCTACGCGAGCTCGTCGCTCGCTGGTAGTCAGTGGTATTGGGTAGGCGTCAGCCTATCTCTTGACGATGAGCATGTCTTCCCGGCACACGCGTGCAAGTGTCGAGATTGAAAACTCTAAGTGCGGGGAGCGTCGAAGGAGCCGCTCGGGTTGAGTCTCAAGCGCCCATGAACGGCTTTTCGACACAGCGTCGTTCCCCGAATATGCTTCGAGTTGATACGCCACTCTACCGGCCGAACTGTGCCGGCGGTGATGTTCGCTTGCCCGGTATCGAGACAATGATTTGAATGCGGGTCACGACCGCTAACGCCAGCACGAAGCTGGATTGCTTGCGCAGCTCACCGCAGGCAGCGGGCTGAACGTGTGGAGAATGCTATGGACTCCTTGGTCCAACGTCAATCGCCGTGACGAGTGGTCGCACACGCATTTTCCATTGGCAACGTTATTGAGGGTGGACACGTTGCACGACTTACTTTCCGCCGGTCGCTGAACGAGTTGCGCGTAAATTCCCGGGCTGGAGCGAGGGTCACGGTTCGCGTGGTGCTTCTAGTCGATGAGGCGTACTGTCCGCCCTGTCGGCGCCGACGCTGACCTGCGCCGCTTTTGATGGACATGACGACGATCGAGTGAGCCACTGAATTTTGCAGTCGGCCCGCACCACATTTGGTTCGGCAAGGTATTCGGGTGGTAGCGGAGCGTCGGCGCGATGGCTCAGTTCGGCGGCGGCATCCATACATTCGCTGGAAGTCGTTGCGCGAGCGTCAGCCATAGGTGCTGCTTGGCTCGCGGCTGCTGGCCGTCTTCGGGACGTGGCAGCGCGACGGTGTTGTCAAGAACTTGATCGCCGGACGGATCGAGGATCTGACGCCGTTGCTTGGCCGGCTGATGACCAGGAGCCGAGACTTCAGGTGATCGGCGCCCAGACCGAGACCGCACCGCTTCCGCGTCGAGGGGTGTAAGCCGAGCCGACCCCCGCAACGGACCCCCCGAAGGGACGAGTTTCAGGGTAGACGGGCGGCAGGCGAGACACGAAGCTTCTCCCGATGACGGACGCGCCGATGATGGAGGGGGACAGGCCATGCGCAAGAAGATCGTCGACGGTGTGAGCTACGAATGCCCGATGTATCTGGTGCGGGCGGGCGATGGGTGGCAGATTCGTCCGCCCGGCCTCTCCACGAGGTACTTCGCCGACAACCTCTACGGCGGCGTGGGCGCGGCCTACGAGGCCGCGTTCCTCGCGCTGTCCAGGAACGCCCCGAGCACGGGCCGGCGGCGGCGCGTGGCACACAGGGGGCACTTGAACAATATGCCGCCCGGAACACCTGACGTGTTCCGGCAAGAGACGCTCCGCCCGGTCGGCCGACCGGTGGCTGCAACGAAAGGAGCTCAAGCATGAACCGACATGCCAACGCCGAGCCGGCAGAGTTGCCGAGCCTGCGCTCGATGAAAATCTCTCTGGCCTATTGCATTGGCTGCGGCTGCCACGACGCGGCCGCCTGCCGGGAGGACCCGAGCGGGCACGCCTGCCACTGGCTGGCGGTCGACCGCGGCGCGGGGAAGGGCGTCTGCTCGGCCTGCCAGGGCGAGCTCGAACGGTGGCTGGCGGGTGACCGGTCATTCACCGTGCGCTCTGGCCGCGAAGATCCGCCAACCATTTGCGCCGAGGCCGCAGCCCGCCGCGACGCCGTGACTGCGCTCATGAGGCGCATGGACAATGAGGACGGCGATTACGCGGCAGCTCGCTACGATCCGCCCTGCTGGTGATGCGGGTGCCGCGCGCAACCGTCGTCAGATTCGTGGCTGAGACCTCGCGGATCCCAAGCAGGGAAGGGCCATGCTGCGGGGCGCTGTGTGCGTGCCTTCGAAGGCTGAGGGGCTGGAGGGCTCGATGCCTCGAGAGAGTCGCTGGCATCGTGTCTTCCTGATCGTCATGCTCGATGAGCTGCACGACACGGCGCCCTCGTTCACGAGCCACCCTGCGAGCTTCCTCGTCGATGTCCGCTTGGCGAGACAGGTAGGTGCGCAGCCAGCTCGTCGGCTCCTGCTCACCGATTGCACGGTACTGCGGGCACCTTCGGGCCGATCGGAAGGAGCTCCCTCCGGCGCCACTGACGAGCACCGCGAGGCTCCGTTCGTCCTTGTCGGTCATGCACACCACTATCCCGAGGGCATGTCGAAGCAGGGTCTCGGGAGTCGTCGGAGCCTTCAGGGTGGCGACATGGCGGCCTGAGGGATCGAGTGGGCGGACAGTGGATTCCATGGAGGCAAGTCTGCTGTCGGCACCGGCCGGAAGGCACCGGAAGCTCCAGGGGAGGGGGTCCGAGATGGGCAGTGCTAACGGCCAACGGGCCGGGGTGGGCGTAGCGATCCACTCAGGTTCGCGCGGAGCACGGGGCGTCGACCGGCGGTCGTCGCGGCGTCTCCCTGCACGCCTCACAGAAGGCAGGGTGCGGCGGCCTGGTGCTGTGTCATGAGCCACGCGCATCACCGCAACGCGGTGTCTCGATGGACGGGTTTGGCCCTTTCGCGGCAGCACCTCCCCGTTGAACACTGGCCGACGAGCCGCGCAGTGCGGCGCTACCGACGGCATCCATGAAAGCGGAGACGGTCCACAAAGCAACCCAGATGCTGGGCGCCTTGCTCGAGGGCGGCGCGACCTATCGGCAGGCGGCAACTCGCTTCGGCGTCGGCTCGTCGACCGTCGAACGCCAGGTCAAGGCGCTGCTGCGCCACGTCGCCCGCGTCGATGGCCTGCCCGGCATCGACGATCCGGCGCTCGCGTCGCTGCAGTTGCTCCGCCACTGCGCCGTCCCGGTGATGGGTGCCGTGCGGGCCTTCGACCCCGCCGCTGCGGCCGTTCGACCGCGTCGGGGGCGCGTCGACCTTGAAGATCTCGCAGCCGGTGCCAGCCGGCTGCGCCGGCTGAGCGGCAATCCGCAGCGTGACGTCGCTCTGCTGTACGTGCTGTTCTGCACTGGCGCGAAACCGATCGAGATCGCGCGACTGGAGGTCCGCGACTACCTGAGCCACGACGGCTCGGTGCGCGCCGTGTCCGAACTGCGGGCCGAGGCGGCCGCGCGAGGCCGTCCCCGACCCCTCTACTTCCATTCGACGCGCGCTTGCGCGGCGATCGATGCGTACCTGCACGAGCGAACAGTGAAGGGCCACGGCATGCGCGATGCGAGCGACTACCGTGGGCTGGATCCCAGGACGGCGTTGTTCCTCACCGAGGCGGGGCGCCCGTTCGAACTGCGCCGCCGCAAAACTGATGGGCGACCCGGCAGCCCGGCGCTGATAGCGGCGTATCGGACGATCTTCACCCGCACCGGCTGGATCGGCGTGACGGCCCAGAGTGCCCGGAATCAGGTGGCCTGTCGGTTGGCCGACCGCGGTGCCGACGCCGAACAGGTTCGTGAGCTCCTCGGCCTGGCGCACCTCAGTTCCGTCAAGCGGCTGCTGCGCCGGCCCGCCCCGCCGCTCGAAACGCTGGTCAAGGACCTCGCCTAGCGCGGCACCAGCCATTGAAGGACCGTCCATGGATCAGCCGAAGTACTTCGTTCGCGGACGGTCCTATGCGGCCTTGGACCCGGCCTTGCAGCAAGCCCTCTCGCGCGTCTACGACACGTCGGAACGCCCGCGCTGCATGTGCGTGCAGGGGGGCGTCGAGATGTATGTGGCCAAGCATGCCGACTATGTGATCAAGCGCATGCCCGGCACCGGCCACCTGCACCACGTGAGCTGCCACTCGTTCGAACCCGAAGCCGGGAGTTCGGGACTCGGCGAACTGCTCGGCGAGGCCATCGTCGAGCACGCCCCCGAGCAGGTGGAGATCCGTACCGCGTTCCCACTTGCACGCGTCGCGGGCAAGCCGATGCCTCGCGGCAAAGCGGTGGACGATCCGCCGACCGTGAGCGCGCCGCGCAAGCGCATGAGCCTGCGCGCAGTGCTCCATTTCCTGTATGACCGCGCCGGCTTCAACCGGTGGTACCCGCGGATGGCCGGCCGACGCAGCCAGGCGGTCCTCTGCAAGCACCTCACTGCGGCGGCCCAGGGCGTGATGCTGAAGGGATGCAGCCTTGACGAGCGGCTCTACGTGCCCGAGCAGTTCCGGCTCGCGGACGCCGCAGAGATCGGCGAGCGGCGCCGACGCAAGCTGGCGATGCTGATGTCGCCCGAGGCCGACGTGCAGTTCAGGATGGCGATCCTGGTCGGCCAGTGGGTCGGCGTGGAAGTCACCGCCTGCGGCCGCCGCCTGATCGTCAAGCACATGCCCGACGTGCCGCTGGTCATCGACACCAAGGCGTGGGAACGCGCCGAGCGCGCCTATCACCTGACCCTGCAAGCCGTCGACGCCGACGTCGAACAGAAACCGCGGATCCTGATGGCGGCACTGATCTACGCAAAGCGCGAGCACCTCTACCAGGTGGATGCGCTGAGCTTGATGCTCGTCAGCGATCAATGGATTCCGCTCGAGGGCCTGTATGAGCTGGGATTGATCGAGGCGCTGCAGCGCGAGGGGCGGGCGTTCGTCAAGCCCTTGAAGTTCGACGCCAAGACCGCCGCCGGTTTTGCGAACGTGCTGCTGCTGGATGCCGGTGCGCGGCCGGTGCCGCTGCACGTGATCAGCCCCTTCATGGCGCCGAAGGACCGCAGCATCAAGGACAAGGCGGTGCGCGCCCTGGGCGATGACGCATGGGTCTGGCGCACGGAGCGCGACCTGCCGCCGTTCCCGCCGCAGGTTCCGGCGCGGGTGCCTTCGGCGTGCCGGCCCGTCACCGAGCGGCCTCAGGGTCCCGAATGCACTGACGTGCCTGAACGGCCGCCGACCGACCTCGCGGCGAGCGTCGGCGACGCGACGACGGCAGCTTGACGCGCGACGCGGTGCGGCTCGACAGGGTCCAGTCGTTGCCCACTGCGGCCGCACGACCGTGAGCCTGCCCCGCCGGTGCCAGATTGCAATCCGGAACGGGGCCGTATTTGGCACGCCGCTCCGGGTTGACGGTGACGTCGACCCGCGGACCATCAGGCAACCCGTTTCGGGAAGCCAGCCATGTCCGAGGACGTACCGCCCCCCGCCACGAAGCGCCCCGGCCGCACCCCGCGGTTGTCCGACGCCGAGTGCCGCGAGATTGCCGCCGAGTTCGACGGCACGACGCCGACCGTCGACGCGCTGCTTGTGCGCTGGCAGCTGCGATACCCCGGCCTGCGACGCCACAACGTCATCCAGGCGGCGCGTCGCGGCGGCTACATCCCTGCGGCGGCGCGCCGCCGCTGGACGGCGAGCGAGGACGACTTCCTGCGCACGCACTGGCAGCGCTTGTCCCGGGCCGAGATCGCGGCCACCCTCGGTCGCAGCGTCCCTTCGGTCGGGCTGCGCGGGCGCCGTCTGCAGCTCGGCCGGCACAAAGGCGACGCGCGCACGCCCCGCTGCCGTCGGCGGGACGGCGTTCTGGGCGCCGCTGGATGCGCTCCCGACCCCAGCACGTGCTGCGGGAGCCCGGTCAGTCGGTATGGCGACAGCGCGCGCTACGCCGCCCGCGATCCTGGCGAGGGGGACGTCGTGCGTACCCAGGCGCGTCAGCGTGGTCTCGAGGGGCACGACCCGGCGTCGAGGCTGCGTGCGCGCGTATCGGCGCAAGAGAACCTGTGGCTGTCGACCCTCGGCTGGCCCAAGGCGCCGGCTTGAAGTGCCTGGCCCGACCCGTCGCCTGAACCCATGCTTACCGATGACGAGAAGAGGCAGATCCGCGCGTGGATGGACGCACTGCGTGACGGCATCGACGGCTTCCGCTCGCGCCGGCCACAGCTCGAGATGATCGCGACCGTCGCCCACACGCTGGCCCATTGCCGCTGCGAGGACTCGGCGCCGGGAGAGGGTGAGCACATCGCGGCGATCGAGGCCGGCACCGGTACCGGCAAGTCCTTCGGTGCGCTGGTCCCAGCGCTGGTGATGGCGCGCTCGCGCCGACGGCGCCTCGTGGTATCGAGCTCGACGGTCGCGCTGCAGCAGCAGTACGCCGACAAGGACGTGCCATTGCTGCAGCGGATCAGTCCCTTCGGCTTCAGCTTCGCGGTGGCCAAGGGCCGCCGACGCTATGCGTGCACGGCCAAGCTGATGGGCCGGGCGGCCGACGCCGGCCAGCATGAGCTCGAGGTCGACGGCGAGGCCGGGGCGGCGCCGGACACCGCGGCGACGCGGCGCCGGCGCACGATCGTCATCGGCCTGGCCGAGGAATTCGAGGCCGGCCGCTGGAGCGGCGACCGCGACGAGCTGCCGGTCCCCGTCAGCGAGGCGATCTGGACCGAGCTGAGCACGGACCGACAAGGCTGCTCGGGCAACCGCTGCCTGGAATTCTCGCGCTGCCCGTTCTATGCGGCCCGGCAGCGCGTGCGAGAAGCCGACCTGGTGATCGCGAACCACGACCTCGTGCTGTCCACCCTCGGCATGGAGGTCGGCAGCGTGCTGCCGCCGGCCGCCGAGACGATCTATGTCTTCGACGAAGCGCATGGCTTGGCGGCCAAGTTGGTCGAGCACCTGTCGGCGCGGCATGCGCTGCATGGCGCCCAGGAGTGGCTGCGGGGCGCCATCGAAGCGGTGCGTGACGCGGTACTCGCGCTGCGCCTGTCGTCCGTGCTGCTCGCCGACGCCAGCGCTAGCGGCGAGCGGCTGGCGGCAGAGCTCGGGCAACTGCGCGAACGCATCCACGCGCTGCGCGCTTTCGAAGACAAGCAGGCGCGACGTTTCAATCGGGGCGTGCTGCCCGACTGGGTCCGGTCGGGCGGCGAAACCATCCGGGAGGCAGGGCAGGCGCTCGCCAAGACGCTCGCGGCGCTGCGTGAGGCCCTGCTCGAGCGGGCCCCGTCGGAGGGGGCGCTCGCGACGCACGTGCTCGCGGCCATCGGCTTCTTCGTTGGCAAGCTGGAGAACCTCAACGCGACCTGGGACCTGCTGCTTCACGAGGATGCCGACGGTGAGGCGCCGGTGGCGCGCTGGGTCGAACGCCAGGACGACGACAAGGGTCGCGCCCAGGACTACCTGGTGTGTGCCGCGCCGATCAGCGGCAGCGGCCGCCTGCGCGGACTGCTGTGGAACCGCGCGAGCGCCGCCATCCTGATGTCGGCGACGCTGACGTCGGGCGGCAACTTCGGCCTGTTCCTGCGCCAGACAGGCCTGGCCGGCCTCAAGCGCGTGGCGTTCCTGCAGGTCGACTCGCCGTTCGACTATCGGACCCACGCCAGGCTGGTCATCCCGGCGATGCGCGCCGATCCCAGCGAGCCCGCCGCGCACACCAGCGAAGTCATTCACCGGTTGCCGGGCTTGATGCTCAGCCGCGGCACGCTGGTGCTGTTCGCCTCGGCCCGCCAGATGCGCGCGGTCCACGAGCAGCTGGCCGAGGATCTGCGGCGGGTCACCCTGATGCAGGGAGCCCTGCCGAAGAGCGAGATGCTGGCCCGGCACCGGGCAGCCATCGACCGCGGCGACCAGTCGGTGTTGTTCGGGCTGCAAAGCATGGCCGAAGGCGTCGACCTGCCGGGCGCCTATTGCGAACACGTGATCTGCGTGAAGTTGCCCTAATCGCCAGCTGGCGATTACGGGAGCTATCGCGAGGAATCCGCAATGTGAAGGACGGACCCACTGGACCTGGCAAGGAGAGCATCATCACGGCGTCCTTGCTGCGCATTTGCTGGCTTTGCGCATGCGAGCGGGCGCGACCTCGTTGGTCCGGTTGGGATAGTTTCAACGTTCGCCTTCGTCCGTCAGTCCGTCGTCGGCAGAGCCGGTCGATACCGCGTCAACAGCGACGCACCTATCGCGTTGCCCGGGCGGCCTGTCCCAGGCGCACCGGTCTTCGTGAGGGAGCTGCTGGTCACGCGACCGCGGAGGATGTCGTCAGTCGACCTTCGCCTTACTCACCCAAATTGTCTTCCTCGTCATCTCGCGCGCGCCGCTTACCCGTCACATACGCCCAGAAGGCCGACT
>Ga0207695_10009393_pt1 | contig 12094 bp, 10 predicted proteins | sample KBSC54metaG_FD_184354 | JGI IMG/M metagenome (GOLD analysis project Ga0207695, IMG submission 184354) | Corn rhizosphere microbial communities from Kellogg Biological Station, Michigan, USA - KBS C5-4 metaG (SPAdes) (version 2) | ecosystem: Host-associated > Plants > Roots > Rhizosphere > Soil...
CACGCCGGATCTCCTCCGGTACCGTCTCCTCCCATTCGTTGTAGGTCACCGGACACTCCGCGAAGCCCAGCACGAATCTCTGAATCCGGCGCGGGGGGATGGCATCGGGAGCGCGCAGGCGGCATCTATCTGTCCCCGGGAGGCGGCGCGCTCCGCTTCGCGTCGCTGCGCCGCGGGGAAGCGTCGCGCGAAGCGCGACTGCGGGAAGCGCTGGCCTTCGGCCAGCTGCGGGAAGCGGCGAAAGCGCTTGGCAGCGCATCGCCTGCGGGAAGTGGCCAGCCGCCATTGGCGGCGGCTTGGGTGGGCGGCCTCTCCCCGCTACCCTTCCCGTGGGAATGGGCAATCGGGAATGGGGAATCGGCCTCTCCCCACCGCCCTTCCCTTGGGAATCGGCAATCGGGAATGGGAAATCGGCCTCTCCCCACCGCCCTTCCCTTGGGAATCGGCAATCGGGAATGGGGAATCGGCACCGCGGGCGTAGTGCGTAGCGCGTGCCGCAGCCGCGCTTCGCTTCCCGCAGGGCGCTCCCGAAGGGAGTCGCCCGCTTCCCGCAGTCGCGCGCCGCGCGACGCTTCCCGCAGGTCGCCTCCGGCGACCGCTTCCCCGCGGCGCAGCGACGCGAAGCGGAGCGCGCCGCCTCACGTCACGGTGCGCTCCTGTCCCTCGAACGCCTTCCACGTCTCCTGCTCGAGTATCTCGTCGATCGCGGCTACGACGGCGTCCAGCTCGTCGTCGGTCGTGTAGAAATGCGGCGCAACGCGAATGCCCGCCTCGGGGCGATAGTCCACCAGGATGTCGCGCGCCAGCAGCGCCTGCGCGACCTCGTACCCGTGCGGCACTCCGAAGGCGACCGTGCCGCCGCGCCGCTCCGGGGCACGCGGCGCGTTCACCGGATAGCCACGACGGTCGGCGAGCGCGATGAGGTGCTCCGTCTGGCGCATGCTCTTGGCGCGGATGGCGGCAATGCCCGCGCGACGCACGAGTCGCGGCCCCGCGAGCGCGGCGTACAGCGCGGGGATAGCCGGTGTGCCGGTGAGCCAGCGGAAGGCGCCGGTGGTGTAGTCCATGCACTCGTCGAACGCGAAGGGATGTGCGTGCGCCTGCCAGCCCGTGAGCGCCGGCGCGAGCGTGTCGCGCACCGCGGGCGCCACATAGAGGAACGCCGCGCCCGGTCCGCCGCACAGCCACTTGAGCACGCCGCCGGTGAGAAAATCCACGTTACACTGCCGGACGTCCACCGGAATGACGCCCACCGAGTGATACGCGTCGAGCGACACGAGCGCACCCATGTCGTGCGCGCGCCGGCAGATCGCGTCGGCCTCCATGATGAACGCGGAGCGGAACAGCACGTGCGACACCGCGACCAGTCGGGTGCGCTCATCGATCGCGTCGAGCAGGCGGCCGGTATCCACGCTGATGTTGTCGTCTCCAGGCACGACGACGATGCGCGCGCCGAGACGGGCGGCGAGCGCGTCGTAGACATAGCGCACGGACGGAAAGTCGAGTCCGCTCATCACGATGGTGTCACGCGGCGCGGTGTAGTCGAGCGCCGAGAGCACGCTGGCCTGGGCGAGGGTCACGTTGGGCATCATGGCGACGTCGCCCGTACCCGCTCCGATGAGCGGCGCAATCTCGTCGCCCACCGACACCGGCATCTCCCACCAGCCGCGGGACCATGCCCGGACCCCGAGCTCGCTCCAGTCGCGCGCGTATGCCGCGAGCTGGTCCGCGGCGGCGCGCGGCATGGCGCCGAGCGAGTGCGACACCAGGTAGGTCACGCGGTCCAGGATGGGGAACTCCGGCCGGAGCGCGAGCAGCGGATCGGGAGACATGGCGTATCGGAGGAGGGTTGCGTTCGTCTCACATCACGACGTTCGCGGTGGGACGGAAGCCGTGCCGCGACGCCGTCTGTCGGCATCGCCAATGTATTCGCGGCACCCCCTTTGCGTTATCGCCCGGTGCGGTGCATCGTCATGCGCGCCGCGGGCGCAGGCTGCAAGTGCGGTCGTGACCACGAACTGCCGTGCCGCGAGCAGGACTCACTTCTTCACTGGAGGATACTGCATATGCTACGTGCGGGACTCATCGTCGCGGCGTTGGCCGCGCTGACGTTGGGCGCCCCATCAGCGCGGGCGCAGCTCACGGAACCCGCGCCCGCAATGATGGGTCCCACGATGCGGGCAGCGGCCGTCTCTCCGGTGCTGCAATTCTCCTCCACCGGCGCCGACGCCAATACGGCGCGGATGTACACGATGACCAACGGCGAGAAGCTGATGGTCCTGGGCGGCGTGGCGTTGCTCACTGGCGCCATCATTGGCGGCGACGCGGGCACGATCATCATGGTCGGAGGCGCTGCGGTGGGCCTGTACGGGCTGTACGTTCAACTCAATCGGCCTCACGGCGTCGCGGAGCTGGGCTACGCGCATGATTTCTGAGTAGCTGGACGCCGGCCCCTGGACGCTGGCTACTTGTAGCTGGTAGCTGCTCACGGCGGACGCACGACGTACCAGCTACCGGCTACCACTTTCCCGTCCATGCCCCCTGCTTTTCCCAAACGCATAGCGCTCGTTCTTGGTGGCGGCGGACTCAAGGGGTTCGCGCACATCGGGGTCATGCGCGCCCTCGAGGAACGGGGCATCGAGCCGGCGGTGTATGCGGGCACGAGCATCGGAGCGCTCATCGGCGCGGCGCGCGCCGGCGGCATGAGCATCGAGGAAATGGCGTACCACGCGCTCTCGGTGCGCAAGCGGGATCTCTTCCGCATCAATCACATGGGCATGCTGCTCGAGCGCATGCATTCTCCCTCGCTCTATCTCGAAGAGCCGCTCCGCGAGCTGTGTGGCCGGGTGACGCCGGCGGGGACGTTCGATGAACTGCCCGCGCCACTTCTGGTCAACACCGTGGACATCGAGCGCGGCACGCGCATCGTCTGGGGGCTGCCCGGTTTGCGACATGTGCCGGTGCTCGACGCGGTGTATGCGTCGTGCGCGCTCCCGGGTTTCTTTCCACCGGGCTACGTGGACGGGCGCATGTGCATTGACGGCGGCACGATCGACAATCTTCCCATCGCCATCGCATCGCTCGGCATGGAGGCCGTGATCTCGGTTGACGTGGGCTCCGTGGAAGTGGGACGCGTGCGCGACATCGCGACGCAGGGCTTTGCCGCGATCTTCATGCGGGCGGCCACGATCATGATGCACTCGCTGCAGCAGCGCCCGCTGGCGACGTGGCGCGGCGTGCCCATGCTGCTCATCCGTCCGCAGGTGGGCGAACGCCACTGGTTCAGCTTCACGCGCACGGACGAGCTGCTCGAAGCGGGCTATGTGGCGGCCGGTACCGTGCTCGATCAGGCGATCGCGGGACTGAGCGCCGAGGGCGGTGTCTTTCCGCGTCAGGAAGTATCGCTCACGGTGGACCGCGAGAAGTGCATCGGCTGCGGTATCTGCGTCGCGCTGGCCCCGCAGATCATGGCGCTCGACACCACCGGCAAGGCCTACAGCATGGTGTCGCCACTCGAGTGGTCACCGGCCGACGGCGAGTTCGTGCAACATTGCCCCACGGAGGCAATTACAGTAGTGTCGCGGGAGGGACATCGCCGCACGAAACGTCCCAGCAGCGAGCCCACGGTAGGCGTGGTGAGCAACTAGCGACGCGCATGTACACCACCTGCATTTTCTGTCACGGCGGCCTGGGCACCAACGAGGTCGTCGAGCCATTTCCCGTGGGCCGGCGACTGGCGTTCGATCCCGCGCGCGGGCGGCTGTGGGTGATCTGCCGCAAGTGCGGGCGGTGGAACCTCACGCCGCTGGACGAGCGGTGGGAAGCGATCGAGGAGTGCGAGCGCCGCTACCGCGATACGCGACTCCGGGTCTCCACCGAGAACATCGGACTGGCGAAGCTGGCGGAGGGGCTCGAGCTGGTGCGCGTGGGCAAGCCCATGCGCCCGGAATTCGCGGCCTGGCGCTATGGCGATCGATTCGGCCGGCGGCGCCGCCATGCGGTGATCATGGGCGGCGCCGGCGCGGCGGTCGCGGCGGCAGCCACGCCGGTCGCACTGGCCAGCGCGCCGGTGGTCGTGCTGGGATACATGGTGCCCTGGCTCGCCCTCCCCTACACCGAGCTCAAGGACTATGTGCAGCTCCGGCGCGTGGTGGCGCGCGTGCGGGATGGCGGCCACACGCTCACCGTGCGGGCTCGGCATCTGAGGGACTCCGCGCTCATCGTCAACGAGCCCGGCCAGGAGCCAGTGCTGGATCTCGCGCACGAGTACGGGCGCCGGCTCGTGACCGGCACTTCCGCCATGCGGGTGACGGCCGCGCTGCTGGCTGGCTCCAACATGCTCGGCGGCTCGCGCCGCGATGTGCGGGAAGCGGTCGGGCGTATCGAGGCGGTGGGCGATCCGGCGCACTTCTTCGTCGCGGCATCACGGTTGTCCCGGAGAGCTGGCGGGCGGATGATGGCGAAGATGCGGAGCATCGGCGCGCTCAACCTCTCGCCGGTGGAGCGGCTGGCGCTCGAAATGGCGTTGCACGAGGAGACCGAGCGGCGGGCCATGGAGGGCGAGCTGGCGATGCTCGAGGATGCGTGGCGCGAGGCGGAGGAGATCGCGGCGATCGCCGATTCGATGTTCTTGCCGACGGAGATTGTGCTGCCGGGGGGCGGGGACGCGGAGGGCGCGGGGAAGCGCCGGCCTGCGGCCGGCTGACCGCTTCCCGCAGCCGCGCTCCGCGCGGCGCTTCCCACAGGGCGCCCCCGAAGGGTGGCGTCCGCTTCCCGCAGTCGCGCTTCGCGCGACGCTTCCCGCAGGCCATGGCGGGCCGAAGGCCCGCCATGGCCTGCCACCCTACTTCTGCGGACCCGCGTACGTGCAGCCGATGACCTTGCCGTTGTCGGCGTCCACGTTCACCTTTTCAACGACAGCCTTGTTCGCCACGTTGATATCGAAGGTGTAGATCGGGACGCCAGCCTCACTCCCCGTTGTCTGAGACTTCAGGGTGCCGCCGCCCACCCACTTCATGGCGGTCTTTTCGGCGGCAGCCTTGCTGACCTTGTTGGCGCTCGACTGGGCATTCGCCGCGACGGCGCTCAGCGCGAGCCCACAGCCAACCAGAAGTACATGTGCCACTGTCATGGTATCTGCTCCTCACCGTGCGATCGAGGCGTCCTGGCCACGGGAGAACGCAGAACAGGATGATCCGGATTGACTCCTCTCGTCACGGTTATGACCAGCCGGTGAACCATCTCCCGGGCGTGCGCGCATGTCGCGCAAACGCGGATTCCCGCCCATACTGGTTGCGATATCCGTGCCAGCCAGCGGCAATTGTATGGATATCCATATGAATTCCGTCGCCTGACCGGTGTCCAAACTGCTCGCTGGGTTGGGCTCGTTCGTGGGCGGTTCGCTCGGCTGGTGGGTTGGCGCGCGCATCGGCACCATGACGGCCTATCTGCTGAGCGTCGTCGGCACCGGGCTTGGCCTCTATCTGGGGCATCGGCTGGCCACACGACTGCTCGAGTAGCCGACGTGCCGGCCGCCACGTGGCGCCTCGTTCATTCCGCTTCCCCTTCGCCGCAACGCATCACCTCACGTTCAGGAAGACCATGCAGACTCTTCGTCAGATCCTTGCCCGCCGCGGCCCCGGCCGCTCGCTCCTGTTCTGTGTCGCGGCGTGCGGCGTACTGGGGCTCGCCGGCTGCCTCAAGGGGTACGAGTCCACCGGCCCGGGAGCACCGGCCAACATCGTCGGCAGCTACCTGCTCATCAGCATTGACGGCGCGCCACTTCCGGCCGACGTCAACTGGGATGGCATTCCATCCACCCTCCACGCCGACACCCTCGCCTTCTTCGAGGGCGCCCAGTGGGAGGAAGTGAGTCACCTGACGCTGCAGCGGGATACCTCGACACAGTTGCTGGTGAATTCGGGCGCTGCCACGCAGCTCACGGGAGACAGCGTTTCTCTCGGGAGCGTACTGGGCTCCGGTATCTACGCGAACGATACGCTGACGGTGCGCACGACCGCGACCTATGCCTTCGGCACCGGGCGCCTGCTCGTCTTCGCTCGCTTCTGATCCGGCCATCATGTCGAGCATCAGTTCCACCATGCGAGCAGTCGTGGCGTGCCTGTCGCTCGCGGCGTGCGCCTCGTCCGGCACACAGCCGGCGATGCCCTGGCCCATTCACTCCATGGACCGTCCGGTTCCGGCGATCGTGACGCCGGGCGCGTACGTGGCGGACTCGCCACCACCGTCCGATGCGATCGTGCTCTTCGACGGGCACGACCTCTCGCAGTGGCGCGCGAGCGATGGCGGTCCGGCGAAGTGGACCGTCACGGATGGCTACTTCCAGGTGGCGGCCGGCACCGGCGCGATCCAGACCGCTCAGGGTTTCGGCGACTGTCAGTTGCACATCGAGTGGCAAGCGCCCGCGCCGCCGCACGGCGAGGGACAGGAGCGCGGCAACAGCGGCGTGTTTCTCATGGGGCTGTACGAAGTGCAGGTACTCGACTCGTACGACAATCGCACGTATGCGGACGGTCAGGCGGCAGCGCTCTTCGGCCAGTATCCGCCGCTGGTGAACGCCAGTCGCAAGCCCGGCGAATGGCAGACGTATGACATTGTCTTTCATCGTCCGCGCTTCACCGGCGGCGGCGGTGTGGCGAGCCCGGCGCGTGTGACGGTATTCCACAATGGCGTGCTGGTGCAGGACAACGTCGTGCTCACTGGACCGACGGCGTTCGGCAAGCGTCCGCCATACAAGGCGCATCCGGACGCGCTGCCGCTGTCGCTGCAGGATCACGGCTATCCAGTGCGTTTCCGGAATGTGTGGATCCGGAAGTTGGAGTAGGCACCGTGTGCGGTGCCTGGACGCACCGGCGCTCCGGCGGCCCGGAACACCAACTGCCGGAGAGAAGCCGGGATCCTTGCCACTCGATTTTTTCATCTCGCGGGGGTTGAATGCAGAAGGTGTCGCAGCGGAAGACATACGATGTGTGCATCGTCGGATCAGGCGCGGGCGGGGGGATGGCGGCCTATGTGCTCACGCAGGCCGGCGCCGACGTCATCATGCTCGAGGCCGGTGGCATGTGGGACCTGGCCAAGGACTCGGCCATGCTCGAATGGCCGTACGAGTCGCCCCGACGCGGGGCCAGCACGAAGGATCACCCCTTCGGTGAATTCGACGGCTGCATTGGCGGGTGGGACATTGAGGGCGAGCCGTACACGCGCGCAGCGGGCACACAGTTCGACTGGTGGCGTGCCCGCATGCTCGGCGGACGCACGAATCACTGGGGGCGCATCTCGCTGCGCTTCGGTCCTGACGACTTCCAGCGGCGGAACCTCGATGGGCTGGGTGACAACTGGCCGATCACGTACGCGGACGTCGCGCCGTACTATGACCGGGTGGACCGCCTCGTCGGCGTCTTCGGCAGCAAGGAGGGACTCCACAATCATCCGGACAGCATCTTCCTGCCGCCGCCGACGCCGCGCTGCTGGGAGTTGATGGTGAAGCAGGCGGCGGACCGGCTCCGCATCACGTGCATCCCGTCACGGCTGTCCATTCTCACAGAGTCCATCCATGGGCGCGCTGCCTGTCATCACTGCGGGCAGTGCAATCGCGGGTGCAAGACGAATTCGAATTTCTCGAGCACGGGCGTGCTGATCCCGCCGGCCATGGCGACGGGCAAGCTCACGCTCGTCACCAACGCCATGGCGCGCGAGGTCACGACCGATGCGCGAGGGCTCGCCACCGGCGTGAGCTACGTGAACAAGCTCACGGGCGCGGATGAGCACGTGAACGCCCGGGTGGTGGTACTCGCCGCCAGTGCGTGCGAGAGCGCGCGACTGCTGCTCAATTCGCGCTCGTCGCGCTTTTCCCATGGGCTCGCGAACTCGAGCGGGGTCGTGGGGAAATATCTCACCGACACGACGGGCACGGACGTCGGCGGCTACATCCCGAAGATGGTGGACCACGTGCCGCACAACGAGGACGGCGTGGGCGGCGCGCACCTGTACATGCCCTGGTGGCTGGACAACCGGAAGCTCGACTTTCCGCGCGGCTATCACATCGAACTGTGGGGCGGACTCGGCGTGCCGGCGTACGGCTTCATGGGCGGCATACAGCGCTATCCGTCGGGCGGCGGTTACGGCAAATCCCTCAAGGACGACTACCGCAAGTATTACGGTGCCACGGTCGGCTTTTCCGGCCGGGGCGAGATGATTCCCAACGAAGAGTCCTACTGCGAGCTCGACCCCGGCGTCGTGGATCAGTGGGGCATTCCGGTGCTGCGCTTCCACTGGAAATGGAGCGACCATGAATACAAGCAGGTGAAGCACATGCAGGAGACCTTCCGGTCGCTCGTGGCGCAAATGGGCGGCGAGGTGTTCTCGCCAATGCCGTCAAAGGAAGAGGGCTACGGCATTGCCGCGGGCGGACAGATCATTCACGAGCTGGGCACCACGCGCATGGGCAACGACCCCGCACGCTCGGTGCTCAACGCGCACGGCCAGGCGCACGACGTGAAGAATCTCTTCGTGGTTGACGGTGGGCCCTTCGTGTCGCAGGCCGACAAGAATCCGACGTGGACCATCCTGGCGCTCTCGTGGCGCACGAGCGAATACATCGCGGACCAGCGGAAGCAGGGGGTCGTATGACAGCGCATCGGACAGCGGGAACGGGGAATGACGGTGGCGAGCAGCCTGCAGACAAAGTTCGCGAGGGAACGGGGACGCGCCCGGGACTGAGCCGGCGGGCGATGCTCGAGGTCATGGCCATCGCGTCGCTCGCGACCGCGTGCGAGGCATCGCCGGCGGTGGTGGAGAAGGCAAAGAGAGCCGCGCGCGATGCGTCGGCGGCGCGCGCGAACGGCGGAACGGTGACGCACAAGTTCTTCACGCCTCACGAGTGGGATACCGTGGAAGTGCTGGTGGATCTCGTGATCCCGCGCGACGAACGATCGGGGAGCGCCACCGACGCCGGTGTCCCCGCGTTCATGGATTTCATTCTCGACGAGTACAAGAACAACCGAGTCCCCATTCGCGGCGGACTCGCGTGGCTGGACCGCGAGTGCACCGACCGCTTCGGCACCACGTTCGTGGATTGCAGCGTCGCGCAACGCACCGCGGTGCTTGACGACATCGCGTGGCCCAAACGCGCGAAGCCCGAACACAGTCAGGGCGTCGCGTTCTTCAATCGCTTTCGCGACCTGACTGCATCGGGATTCTGGTCGAGCAAGATGGGCGTGGAGGACCTGCAGTACATCGGGAACGTGGTCAACCCCGACTGGAAGGGATGTCCACCGGAGGCACTGAAGAAGCTCGGGGTGTGATAAAAGCGAAAGAAGGCAAAAGGGTCAGAGTCGACTGACGTTCAATCGACTCTGACCCTTTTGCTTCCATTGCTTCGCATACGTGATCGCAACATCAGCACTACGTCATCGCGGATGAGTCGCTCGGCGCTCTGACGTATCGAGGCATGTTGTCACCAGGGCCATCATCGAACGCGTTCCCGCTGGATCATCAGCCACGCGTTCCCGAGGCCCCGTATGCACGTCCTCACACCGAGTCGCCTGGCCATCCGCCGGCTGCGACTCATAGCGCTTCTGGCGCTGATTGCCATGCTCATGGCGTTCACGCGCATCGTGCGAGATTCCAGCCCGAGTCTCGTGGTTCCCGGGCAGGCGTTCACCGCGGCAGGCAACGCTGCGCCGCCACTCCACTCGTCGCCGCGGTCCGACCGGGCCGCCGAATGGCGCGTGAACGGCGGCGAGGGAGGCGACCACTACTCGTCGCTCGACGATATCACGCGCGCGAACGTCGGCTCGCTGCGGGTTGCCTGGGTGTATCGGACCGGCGATGTGTCGGACGGCGCGCCGGACACGCACGGGCCCTCCACCGCATTCGAGGCTACGCCTCTCCTGCTCGACAGCACGCTCTACATCGCGACGCCGTCATCCAGAGTTGTTGCGCTCGATCCGGAGCGCGGCACAGCGCGCTGGATCTTTGACGCAGGACTCGAGCGCGCCGCGCTGGGCGATATGGAAGTCACCGCACGCGGTGTCGCCGGGTGGGTGGACTCGTCGCTGACAGCCGGATCGCGTTGCCGCACACGGATCTTCCTGGCCACCTTCGATGCGCGCCTCATCGCGCTCGACGGCGACTCGGGTACGCGCTGCGCGGGATTCGGTGTGCATGGAACCATCCAGCTGCGTGACGGGGTGCGCGGCACGGACGTGTCACCGCGCGACTATCACATGACTTCGCCGCCCACCATGGTGGGCGACGCCGTCATCGTCGGATCCTCCGTCACCGACAACCTGCGTGTCGATGAGCCAAGTGGCGTCGTGCGTGCGTTCGACGCGCGCACGGGTGCGCTGCGCTGGAGCTGGGAGCCGCTCGCCACGTATCGCGCGCGCAGGAACGTGATGATCGCTTCGGGCACGCCGTTCGTCTCTGGAGCAGCCAACTCCTGGGGCATCTTCACCGCCGACCCGGCGCACGACCTCGTGTTCATTCCAACGGGCAGCGCGAGCCCGGACCACTTTGGCGGATTGCGTCCGGGCGATGACCGGGACGCGAACTCCATTGTCGCGCTGCGCGCCTCCACGGGCAAGGAAGTATGGGCGTTCCAGCTGGTGCATCATGACTTGTGGGACTACGACGTCGCTGCGCAGCCCGCGCTGGCCACAGTCGTGCGCAATGGCGTGTCGATTCCCGCGGTGGTGCAGGCCTCGAAGACGGGCATGCTGTTCGTGCTCGATCGCCTCACGGGAAAGCCGCTCTTCCCGGTTGAGGAGAGGCCGGTGCCAGCGAGCGATGTGCCCGGCGAGGTCGCATCGCCCACGCAGCCCTTTCCCGTGCTGCCCAGACCGCTCGTGCCGCAGGGATTTCGTCCCGACGACGCATGGGGGCTTTCTCCGCTGGACAAGCGGGCGTGCGCACGCCTCGTGCGCACGCTGCGTTCGGAGGGAATTTTCACACCGCCGAGCCAGCGCGGCTCCGTCGTGAGCCCGGGATTCCTGGGCGGCATGAACTGGGGCGGCGTTGCCGTGGACGCCACGCGCGATGTCGCCGTGGTGAATACGATCCGCGTCGCGATGATCGAAACGCTCATCCCGCGGGCGGACGTTGCCACGCAGGCACGGCAGATCGGGCGGAAGGGCAACGTCGCGCCCCAGGCTGGCGCGCCGTTCGGCAGCAAGCGGGAGGTACTGCTCTCGCCCATCGGAATCCCGTGCAGTCCGCCGCCGTGGGGAACCCTCGCGGCGGTTGACCTGAATACCGGTGGCATTCTCTGGCAGGTGCCGCTCGGTACCATGTCCGACTTCGTCCACGTGTCCGCGCCGCCGTCCTGGGGCTCGCCATCGCTGGGCGGACCGCTCGTCACCAGCACCAGCCTCGTGTTCATCGCCGGCGCCATGGACCACGACCTGCGCGCGTTCGACATGGACACCGGGCGCGAACTCTGGAAGGCGGCGCTGCCGGCATCCGCGCAGGCATCGCCCATGACGTATCGCGTGCGGCCTGGCGGCCGGCAGTATCTCGTGATCGCGGCGGGTGGCCATCACGACATGCGGACGCGGCTCGGCGACTACCTCGTTGCCTTCACCCTGCCATGAGGCGCGCATTCGTGACCGGCGCGACCGGCATGCTCGGCTCGTACATCGTGCGCGGCCTGCTCGCGGAGCGGTGCGAGGTGCGCGCGCTCGTCCGCCACCCGGCGGAAGCCCGGTGGCTCGAGGCACGCGGGGTCCGCCTCGTGCCCGGCGATCTGTTCGACGGCGCCGCGATCCGGCGAGGTGTGGAAGGCTGCGATGCGGTATTTCACGCGGCGGCGGTCATCGGCCCACAGATCGAGTGGGAGCCGTTTCGCGCGGGCAACGTGGATGGCACTCGACGCGTGCTCGACGCGTGCGCCGACACTGGTGCCCGTCTCGTTCACGTGAGCAGTACCGCGGTCTATGGCGACACGCGCTGCGTGCAGGCCACAGTGGATGAGGACATGGCCCTGCCCGTCCTGCCGGAGCGTGACGCCTATGGGCGCTCCAAGCAGGAGGCGGAGCGCCTCGTGACGGATGCGCACGACCGCGGGCGGGCGTGG
>Ga0207695_10009395_pt1 | contig 12094 bp, 11 predicted proteins | sample KBSC54metaG_FD_184354 | JGI IMG/M metagenome (GOLD analysis project Ga0207695, IMG submission 184354) | Corn rhizosphere microbial communities from Kellogg Biological Station, Michigan, USA - KBS C5-4 metaG (SPAdes) (version 2) | ecosystem: Host-associated > Plants > Roots > Rhizosphere > Soil...
TCTCCTTGTACGACATCCCCTCGGTCACCCGCAGGGTGAACACGTCGCGCTGCATCGGCGTCAACGCCGCCACCGCGCGCCGCATCCGCGCCTCCGTTTCATCGGCCACCGCCACGTCTAACGCGTCGTGCTCGGTGGCCGCGTGCCAGTCTTCGATCGCCACCACGTCGCGCCGGCCCTTCCGGGTGCGCGCCCGGTCGCGCACGAGATTGCGGGCGATCGTGAACAGCCACGTCCGGAGCGAGCTCTCGCCGCGAAACCCATCCAGCGACGCAAAGGCACGGACGAACGTGTCCTGGACGACCTCCTCCACCTCGCGCCGTTCGCCTAACGCAGCGACGAACCGCGCCAGCGGCGTCGCGTGCCGCTCCACGAGGAGCGTCGCCGCCCGCTCGTCCCCGCTCCGCCAGCGAGCGATGAGCGCGTCGTCATCCGGCTCATCGGCCGTCCGCCTGGGCTCAGTCATCCCGTCGCTCAGTGAGACGCAGCCCGCGGCCCGGTGTTAAGGATCGCTTGACGCCCCCTTTTTCCGGGCATAGGTTGCAGTTGAACGATCGTTCGAAAGCCTGCTGGGGGGTGGAATGGCTGGACCGACCCGGGATCAGAAGCTCGACTCGCTCCTCTCCGCCGCGGCAAAGGTGTTCGCCGAGCGGGGCTACCATGAAACGAGCATGCGGGACCTGGCCCGTGCGTCGGGCGTGTCGCTGGCGGGCGTGTACTACTACGTCCAGAGCAAGGAAGAACTGCTCTACCTCATCCAGAGCCGCAACTTCGAGGCGGTGCTTGCCGGGATGCGCGCCTCGCTCCACGGCGTGACCGATCCGATCGAGCGCATCGGCCGGTTCATCGACAACCATCTCGACTACTTCGTCGCGCATATGGCGGAGATGAAGGTGTTGTCGCACGAGGCCGGCGCGTTGTCGGGCGACTATTTGCAGAAGGTGAACGAGATGAAGCGCCAGTACACGCGGGCGCTCATGGATGTGCTGGCCGACGTCGAGCGCGCGCACGGACCGGCGCACCTGAATCGGCGCGTGGCGGCGTATTCGCTCTTCGGGATGATGAACTGGATTTACAACTGGTACGATCCGTTGGGTGATGTCGGCGTCGAGATGCTGAGTCAGAACATCTGCCACCTGTTCCTGGGTGGATACGTGGGGCTGCCGGTGTCCGATGCCGCGCTGCCCCGGTCGTCGGCGGGATGACACTGGTCGCGTTCCACAGCCGGTGCGCGACAATACCATGGACTCTTTACACCCGAGGTTGATCGATGGCTACCGCCACAGTAACTGACCGCGAGTCGGCGACGCTGGTCACGTACAGCCAGGATGGCAACATCGCGATCATCGAGCTGAACGATCCGCCGGCCAACACGTACACGCACGAGATGATGCGGCAGTTGGACGAATGCATTCTGAGGGCGCGGTTCGACAACACCGTGCAGGTGATCATTCTTCGCGGTGCGGGCAACAAGTTCTTCTCGGCGGGCGCGAACATCAACATGCTCAACGAGATGGATCCGACGTTCAAGTACTACTTCTGTCTGCACGCGAACGAGACGTTGAGCCGCCTCGAGCAGACGCCCAAGCTCGTGATCGCGGCGATCAACGGGCACTGCGTGGGCGGCGGTCTCGAGATCGCGATGGCGTGCGACATTCGGTTGGCCAAACAGGACGCCGGCAAGATCGGGCTGCCCGAGGTGAACCTGGGCGTGCTTCCGGGCACGGGCGGCACGCAGCGGCTGGCGCGGTTGGTCGGCAAGGCGAAGTCGATCGAGCTCATGGTGACGGGGCGGACGTTCTCGTTCGAGGAAGCGCAGACGTTAGGCATCGTGAACGAGGTGTATCCGAAGGACAACTGGTGGGAGAGCGTGCTGCTGTACGCGCGGCAGTTCTGTCTGCCCAACAAGGCGGCGATGGCGGTCGGGCACATCAAGCGGTCGGTGCAGTCGGGCGCCGAGGTCCCGCTCGAGTATGGGCTGGCGATGGAGCGCGAGCTGCAGAGCCTGTTGTTCAAGAGTCTCGACGCGAAGGAAGGCATCGGGTCGTACGTCGAGAAGCGGCAGCCGACGTTCAAGGGCAAGTAGGCGCCGGCGATGACGGCAGTGGAAACGGAGCGGTTCCCCACGCGGCTCATCATTCACGGTGAGCCGGTGGAGGCATCCTCGGGCAAATCGTTCGGGGTGGTGAACCCGGCGACGGAAGCGACGATTGCGCACGTCGCCGAGGCCGGCGTGGACGACGTGCATCGCGCGGTGGAGTCGGCGCGGCGCACGTTCGAGAGCGACGCCTGGCGCAGCCTGTCGGCGCGGGGGCGCGGGCAGATGCTGTATCGGTTAGGCGAGCTCTGTCTGGCCCACAAGGACGAGCTGGCGCGCCTCGAGACGCTCAACAACGGGAAACCCATCTTCGAAAGCGCGATCGATCTTCGCCTAACAGCCGAGACGTTCATGTATTACGGCGGGTGGGCGGACAAGGTGTATGGGGAGACGATCCCCGTGGACGGGCCGTTCCTCAATTACACGCTGCGCGAGCCGTTAGGCGTGATCGGCGCCATCGTGCCGTGGAACTTCCCGATGTCGCTCGCGGCGTGGAAGATCGGGCCGGCGCTCGCGTGCGGGAACACGATCGTGCTCAAGCCGTCGGAGGAGACGCCGTTCACCGCGCTGCGCATGGCCGAGCTGGCGCTCGAGGCCGGGTTCCCGGCGGGCGCGTTCAACTGCGTGCCGGGGCCGGGTCGCGTGGCCGGCATGGCGTTGGTACAGCACGAGGGCGTGGACAAGATCGCGTTCACGGGCTCGACCGAGGTGGGCAAGGAGATCATGCGCGCTGCGGCCGGCACGGTGAAGAAGATGTCGATGGAGTTGGGCGGGAAGTCGCCGAACATCGTGTACGCCGATGCCGATCTGGATGCGGCGGCGCGCGGCGCGCTCACCGGTATTTTCTACGGCAAGGGAGAGGTCTGCGCCGCGGGCTCGCGCCTGCTCGTGGAAGCCGAGATCGAGGACGCGCTGCGCGGCAAGATGCTCGAGCGCGCCAGGAAAATGGTGGCCGGCGATCCGCTCAACCCCAAGACCCGGTTAGGCGCAATCGTCTCCAAGGCCCAGATGGAGCGCGTCCTCGGCTACATCGAGAGCGGCCGCAAGGAAGGCGCGACGCTGCTCACGGGCGGCGAGCGGGTGCCGGTGAACGGGAAAGGCTATTTCGTTGCGCCGACGATCTTCGGCGACGTGGATCCCGGCATGACCATCGCGCGGGAAGAGATCTTCGGTCCGGTGCTGGCGATGATGACGTTCCGGGGCGGAATGGATGGCGCGATTCCGTTAGCCAACGACACGATCTACGGCCTCGCCGCCGGCATCTGGACGCGCGACATCAAGAAGGCGCTGCGCACGGCGCGGGCGGTGCGCGCGGGCACGGTGTGGGTGAACACGTACAACATGTACGACGCCGGCTCGCCGTTCGGCGGCTACAAGCAGTCGGGATTCGGACGGGAGCTGGGATCGTACGCGCTCGACGGATACACGCAGGTGAAGTCGGTGTGGGTGGATCTCTCGTGAGTGCTCCGGTGATCGTCGCCGCGCTCCGGACGCCGATCGGCCGTCATGGCGGCGCGCTCGCACGCGTCAGGCCGGACGATCTGGCGGCGGGCGTGATTCGCGCGCTCGTCGAACGCACCGGCATCGCGCCGTCGAGCATCGACGACGTCATTCTGGGCTGCGCGAACCAGGCCGGCGAGGACAACCGGAATGTGGCGCGCATGGCATCGCTACTGGCGGGGTTGCCGGTGGAGATTCCGGGGCAGACGGTCAACCGCTTGTGCGGTTCCGGCCTGCAGGCGGTGGCGAGCGCGGCGCAGGCGATTCGCGCCGGTGAAGGCGACGTGTTCGTCGCGGGCGGGGTCGAGAGCATGTCGCGCTCGCCCTGGGTCATGCTCAAGCCGGAGGAAGGATTTCCCCGCTCCGCTCCGGTCGCGGCGGACACGACGGTCGGCTGGCGGTTCACGAATCCGAAGATGCCGCGCGAGTGGACGATTTCGTTAGGCGAGACGGCAGAGGAAGTGGCGAAGCGCTGCGGCGTGTCGCGCGAGGAACAGGATGCGTTCGCGGTCGAGAGCCAGCGGCGAGCGGCGTGCGCGATGGCCGATGGGCGCTTCGATGAGGAGATCGTGCCGGTGACGGTGCCGGGACGCCGCGGTGACGCGACCGTCGTGTCCCGCGACGAACATCCGCGTCCCGACGTGACGATGCAGAGTCTCGCGGCCATGAAGCCGGCGTTCGTGAAACAGAACGGCACCGTCACCGCGGGGTCGTCGAGCGGGATCAACGATGGCGCGAGCGCGCTCGTCGTCATGTCGGAGCCGGCGGCGCAGCGAGCCGGGCTTCAGCCGATGGCGCGGATCGTCGCGTCGGCGGTGGCCGGGGTATCGCCCGAGGTGATGGGGTTGGGTCCGGTGCCGGCGACGCGCAAGGCGCTGGCGCGAGCGGGGCTGCGGATGTCGGACATCGATCTGGTCGAGCTCAACGAAGCGTTCGCGTCGCAGTCGGTGGCGTGCATGCGTGAGCTGGGATGCGACCCCGCGCGCACGAACGTGAACGGCGGCGCGATTGCGTTGGGTCATCCGTTAGGCGCGTCGGGCGCCCGGGTGCTGACGACGCTGGTGCACGAGATGCGGCGGCGGGAGGCGGCGCGCGGGCTGGCGACGATGTGCATCGGCGTCGGCCAGGGGATCGCGATGATCGTGGAGCGCGTGCGATGAGCTACGAGCACATTCGCGTCGAGCGCGAGGATGGCATCGGGACGCTGATCCTCAACCGCCCCGACAAACTGAATGCGTTTGCCGGGACGATGCGCCGGGAAGTGGCTGATGCGTTGGACGAGCTGGAGGACGACGATGCCGTGCGCGTGATCGTGCTCACCGGCGCGGGGCGTGCGTTCTGCGCCGGCGCCGACATCGGCTACATGTCCGAGCTCATCGCCGCACGCGACGAAGCGGCGATGGCGGCGCTGGTCGAAGCCGGCCGGCGCGTGGTCCTGACGATGCGGGCGTCGGCCAAACCGGTGATCGGCAGCATCAACGGTCCGGCGGCGGGCGGCGGCGCCAACCTCGCCCTGGCCTGCGACCTCCGCATCGCCAGCGACCGCGCTTCGTTAGGCCAAACGTTCAACCGCATCGGCCTGCATCCCGATTGGGGCGGCACGTACTTCCTGCCGCGACTGGTCGGTCCCGCGAAAACGCTCGAGCTGTTCTGGCTGGCCGAGATGGTCGACGCGGCCGAAGGGCTGCGCCTCGGGCTGTTCAACCGCGTGGTGCCGCACGATGCGTTAGGCACCGAGACGCGTGCGCTGGCGGCGGCGCTCGCCGCCAAGCCGCCCCTGGCCATCGCGATGGCCAAGCGCGCGGTGTACGCGTCGCTCGAGCGGTCGCTGCCCGAGATGCTCGACTATGAGCTGGACGCGCAGCTCCGGTGCTTCCGGAGCGGCGATGCGGTGGAAGGCATCACGGCGTTCCTGGAGAAGCGGCGGCCGGCGTTCGGTCAGTCGGCGGCCCGTTGACACGCCGGCCCCGGTAGGCGTAGGGGCCGGAGGCAGTTCACCAGAGGAGCACCACATCATGGCGTTGACGAAAATCACGAACTTCGACGACTGGGTGGACCTGTTCAAGGTCTGGCAGGACGACATCGGTCTCGAGGCCAGGGAGCTCAAGGATTACAAGTTCGACGTGAAGCTCGGCGATCTGGACGTGCCGGAGATCGAGTTCGGCCACTACCGGGGCAATCACAAGTGGCCCACCGTGATGCACATCCCGGATCAGCGCATCCGCGACGCGCTGCAGACGCTCATCATCTTTCAGGGCGACACCGAGTTCGCGTCGGTGGAGCAGCAGCGCGCGCTGCTCGAGCACGCGCCGAGCGACTACGATTTGCTCGCGATCTATCGGGTGATGGCGGAGGAGATGCGCCACGGATGGCAGATGTCGTACCTGCTCGTGTCGCACTTCGGGGATGAGGGCAAGCGCGAAGCCGAAAAGCTGCTCCAGCGCCGCGCCGACGAGCACGAGCGCCTGTTAGGCTCGTTCAACGAGAGCGTCGAGAACTGGCTCGACTTCTTCGCCTACACCGAGTTCATCGATCGCGACGGCAAGTACCAGCTCCAGATGATGTCGACGTCGGCGTTCGCGCCGCTGTCGCGATCGATGAAGCCGATGCTGCGCGAGGAGTCGTTCCATTTAGGCACGGGCAACAACGGCCTCCTGCGCATCATCAAGGCGGGGCGCATTCCGACCGACGTCATGCAGCGCTACTTCAACAAGTGGGTGTCGACGGCGTTCGACCTGTTCGGCACCGATGGATCGTCGTCGGCGCAGTGGGCGTACACGTGGGGGCTCAAGGGGCGGTTCGACGAGCGGACGAACCCGCAGTCGCCGGACCCGGCGCGTCTCAACGAGTACGCACGCGAGTTGTACCGGCAGGAGGTCCAGGGGTTGATCGACCGGCTGAACCTGCACGTGCCGGAACATCAGCCCAAGCTCAAGGTGCCGAGCATCAAGTTCAACCGGCGCATCGGCCAGTACAAAGGGCAGACGTTCAACCTGGACGGGGAGCCGATTCCGCGCGAGGGTTACAAGGCGTATGTGGAATCGGTGATGCCGACGGCGGCGGACCGCGAGCTGTTGCGCTCGATCTTCAAGGAGAACGACTGGATCCAGCCCAAGAAGAGTGACGACTAACGCAAGTGAACCGGGGCCGGGCGCGGGGCCGGCGCGCCGGCCGGGTCCCCTGCTCATCGGGCACCGCGGCGCGCCGCGGGAGCGGCCGGAGAACACGCTGCCGTCGTTCATGCGCGCGCTCGAGCTGGGCGCGGACGGCATCGAGCTCGATGTGCACGCCACGAAAGACGGCGTGGTGGTGGTCCACCACGACGAGGTGCCCCGCGCGGCGGCGCCGAGCGGCCGCCTAACGGGAAAGCGCATCGATGCGCTGACGTTCGATGAGCTGCAGGGCTTTTCGGTGCGCGGCATGGCGCTCATCCCGACGCTTGCCGAAGTGTTGGCGGCGGTGCGCGGGCGCGCCGACGTGTTCATCGAGCTCAAGGGCGCGGGCGTGGAAGCGGCCGCGGTCGACGCGATACGGAAATCGCCTTCCCCGGGCCGATGCGCGGTGCACAGCTTCGACCACGAGGCGGTGCGGCGGGCCCATGCGATCGCGCCGGAGATTCGCGGGGGGATCCTGTTCGACCGTGCGCTGGGCGACGTACCGGCGGCCATGCGTGCCGCCGACGCGCTCGACGCGTGGCCGCGGTGGGATCTCATCGATGCCGGGCTGGTGGCGGCGGTGCACGGCGCCGGCGGGCGCGTGATCGCCTGGACGGTGAACCGGACCGAGCCGGCGGCCGCGCTGGCTGCGTTAGGCGTGGACGGCCTGTGTACGGATCACCTTCCCCTCCTGCAGCAGGTCTTGCGGCCGGCGGCGCTGTCGTCGTGACGCGCACCATGCCGGTCGTTGCCGTCATCGGCGCGGGCACGATGGGCCACGGCATTGCCTACGTGGCCGCGCTCGCCGGCTGCCGCGTATGCCTAACAGACGTCAGCGCCGAACAGCTGGCGCGCGCCGTCCAGGCGATCGGCCGGGCCTTCGACAAGGCGATCGACAAGGGCAAGTGCACGGCCGCCGAGCGGGACGCGGCCCTGGTGCGGCTCGCGACCGCGCCGACGCCCGAGGAATGCGCCGCCGACGCAACCATCGTCATCGAGGCCATCCCCGAACGCATCGTGCTCAAGCAGGAGCTGTTCGCGCGGCTGGAGCGCGTCGTCGCGGACGACACGCTGCTGGCCAGCAATACCTCGTCGCTGTCGATCTCGGCGATCGCCGGCCCGCTCCGCCATCCGGAGCGCGCGTTGGGCATGCACTTCTTCAATCCGGTGCCGGTGATGAAGCTGCTCGAGATCGTCAGCGGCCAGGCGACGAGCGCGGACGCGGTGGCGCGGGCGCGCGCGTTCGCGTCGCTCCTCGGCAAGGAGGCGATCGTCGTTCGCGACACACCGGGGTTCGCGACCAGCCGGTTGGGCGTCGTCCTGGGGCTCGAAGCGATCCGCATGCTCGAGCAGGGCGTCGCCTCGGCCGCCGACATCGACCGGGCCATGGAGCTGGGCTACAATCATCCCATGGGTCCGCTCCGCCTGACGGACATCGTGGGACTCGACGTGCGGCTGGCGATCGCCGAGCACCTGTACGAGACGCTGCGCGATGACACGTATCGGCCGCCGGCGCTCTTGCGCGACAAGGTGGCGCGCGGCGAGTTAGGCAAAAAGACGGGCCAGGGGTTCTACACGTGGGAGACGACCGTATGAGCGACGGCGGCGTGGTGGTACACGAAGTGCGCGGGCGGGCAATGCTGATCACGATCAACCGGCCGGACAAGCGCAATGCGCTCGACCGCCAGGTGCGGTCCGAGTTTCTCGACGCGATCGCGGCGGCGCGGGCGAACGACGCGGTGCGCGCGATCGTCGTGACGGGCGCGGGCGACAAGGCTTTCGTGGCCGGCGCCGACATCAGCGAATTCGAAGAGCGCACGACGGTCGAGCAATGGCGTGTCATGAAGAGCCCGACGATCTTCGACGCGATCGAGCGCTGCCCCACGCCGGTGATCGCCGCCGTCAACGGCTACTGCCTGGGCGGCGGCATGGAGCTCGCGCTCTCCTGCGACATTCGCATCGCGAGTGCGTCGGCGCGGTTCGGGCAGCCCGAGGTGAATCTGGGCATCATTCCCGGCGGCGGCGGCACCCAACGCCTGCCGCGCATCGTCGGGTTAGGCGCGGCGCTCAAGATGATTCTGACCGGCGAGATGATCGGCGCCGACGAGGCGCTCCGGTTAGGCTTGGTGAACGAAGTGCTCGACCCCAGTGCCCTGCTCGACCGCGCGCTGGCGCTCGCCGAGACCATCGCGGCCAAAAGTCCCGTGGCCGTGGCGGCGGCAAAGGAAGCCACGCGTGCCGCGCTCAATCTTCCGTTGGACGATGGGCTCAAGCTCGAGACCGCGCTGTTCCAGCTGTGCTTCGCGAGCGACGACCGCGCCGAAGGTGTGCGCGCGTTTCTGGAGAAGCGCGCCGCGCAGTTCACCGGGAAATGAGCGGCGCCGCCGCGACCGACCAGCGGTACGTCGTCACCGATTTCCACATCCACATCCAGCCGTGGCGGCAGCTCAAGCCGGCGGTAATGGAGACGATGCGGCGCGGGAAGGAGCAGCACTTCGAGTTTCTGCTCGCCTTGATGGATGATCCGCGGTTGCTGCTCTCGATCATGGACGAGCAGGGCATCCAGCGGGTGGGCATGGTGAATTATCCGAGTCCCAACATCATGGGATTCGGCGACGACACGAATGACTTCGCCGCACGCTACGCGCAGGCCGATCCGTCGCGGCTGCTGCCGTACGGCGGCGTGGATCCCGTCACCACCCGCGACGCCGCCGGCGGCGTGGCCCGGCTGCTCGAGTTAGGCACGCGCGTGCTCAAGCTGCACCCGCCGCACCAGGCGTTCGCGGCCAACGATTACACGCGCGGGCTCGATGCGCTCGCGACCATTTACAAAACGTGTGAAGATCGCGGGCTGCCGGTGCTGGTGCACACGGGCACGAGCATCTTCCCGGGCGCGCGCAGCAAGTACGGGAACCCGATGGAGCTCGACGATGTGGCGATCGATTTTCCGGATCTGCGATTGATCATGGCGCACGGCGGCCGGCCGCTGTACATGAAGGAGGCGTTCTTCATTCTGCGCCGGCACAAGCACGTGTGGCTCGACCTGTCGGGCATTCCGCCGCGTTCGTTGCTCGAGTATTTCCCGCGGATCGAGGAGCTCGGGTCCCAGCTGCTCTGGGGAACGGATTGGCCGAGTCCCGGCGTGGAGAGCATGAAGAAGAACGTCGACCAGTTTCTGGCGTTGCCGTTGGCAGAGCGGGTCAAGCGCGCGGCGCTGGAAACGAACGCGCAGCGGTTGTTGCCCGCGCGGTGACCCTGGCGACCTTGTGCGTCGCCCCATAGCTTCCGCCCCCGACAACGCACCACCCCTCACAGGATGGAGGTCACGCGAAGCAATGCGCATGCTCGCTCTCGCGCTTGCGATCACCGTGGCTGGATGCGCGAAGCAAGCGCCCGCCACGCAAGCGCCCACCCCGGCCCGCGCCGCTCCGACGACTGCCAGTTCGAGTGACTCGACGCCGGCAGCGACCTACGGGCCCGGCGCCCTCTCGGTGCCTAACGCAGACCCGTATCCGAGCACGTACAAACCGTTCCCGTCCAAGCCGACGCTCATCGAGAACGTCACCATTTTCACCGCCGTCGGGCCGCGCATCGTGAACGGCGCGCTGCTCATGAAGGACAACAAGATCGCCGCCGTGGGCAAGAGCGCCGACGATCCCGCGATCAAGCAGGCCGAAGGCGGCGAAGCGCCCGTAGTGATCGACGGCGCGGGCAAGTTCGTCACGCCCGGCATCATCGACGTGCACTCGCACCTGGGCGTCTATCCTGCGCCGGCGGTCGAGTCCAACAGCGATGGCAACGAGCTCGTGAACCCGGTCACGCCGTACGTGTGGGCGGAGCATTCGATCTGGCCCCAGGATCCACAGTTTCCGCGCAACCTCGCCGGCGGTGTGACGACGCTCCAGGTGCTGCCGGGATCGGGCAACCTCTTTGGCGGACGCAGCGCGATCCTCAAGGTCGTGCCGGCGCGCACGGTTCAGGGCATGAAGTTCCCCGGCGCCAAGTACGGCCTAAAAATGGCGTGCGGCGAAAACCCCAAGCGCGTGTACGGCAATCGCGGCGGGCCGCAAACGCGCATGGGCAACATGGCCGGCTATCGCGCCGAGTGGATCAAGGCGGAAGCGTATCGCCGCAAGTGGGACGCGTGGCTCAAGACCCGCAAGGGCGAGCCGCCGACGCGCGACCTGGGACTCGAGACGCTCGCCGAAGTCCTGCGCGGCAACATTCTTCCGCAAATGCACTGCTACCGTGCGGACGAGATGGCGCAAGTCATCGACATGTCGCACGAGTTCGGCTACAAAGTTCGCGCGTTCCATCACGGGGTCGAAGCGTACAAGATCGCCGACCTCCTGGCGAAGGAAGGCATCGGCGCCGCGGTGTGGGCCGACTGGGGCGACTTCAAGATGGAAGCGCTGGATGCGGTGCGCGCCAACATGGCGCTACTGTGGAAGGCGGGCGTCAAGGTGATGATCCACTCCGATGATCCGTCGGGCTCGCAGCGGTTGAACCAGGAAGTGGCGAAGGCGATGGCGGCGGGCCGCGCCATCGGTCTCAACATCACGGAAGAAGACGCGGTGAAATGGATGACCATCAATCCCGCGTGGGCGCTCGATCTCGACAGCAAGATCGGGTCGATCGAGACGGGCAAGGACGCCGACGTCGTGCTGTGGTCGGGCGATCCATTCAGCGTGTACACGCACACGGAAAAAGTGTGGATCGATGGCGCGCTGCTCTACGACCGGAGCGATCCAAAGGCGCAGTGGCGCAGCGACTTCGAGTTAGGCTTCGTGCCGGACGAGACGACGGGAGGGACCCAGCGATGACATCGCGCACGCTGTACGTCATGGCCGCCGCATGCGCGGCCGCGTTCATCGCTCCCGTTAGCACGCTGGCGGCGCAGACGGTCGCGATCACCGGGGGCAAGGTGTATCCGGTGAGCGGTCCGCCGATCGAAAACGGGACGGTGCTGATCAAGGACGGCAAGATCGTCGCCGTCGGCGCCAACATCACCGTTCCGGCGGACGCCGAGAAAGTGGATGCATCGGGCAAATGGGTGACGCCCGGGTTGGTCGACGCGGAGACGCAGTTAGGCCTGGTCGAGGTCGGGTTCGGGGCCGGCGCGAACGAGTCGCGCGCGCGCAGCGAGCAAGGCATCACGCCGGATTTCACGTCGTGGGATGGACTCAATCCGCGCTCGGTGTTGATTCCGCCGGCGCGCGAGGAGGGCGTCACGAGCGTGATGTCGACGCCGGGCGGCGGCCTCATTGCCGGACAGGCGGCGATGATCGATCTGTTCGGCGACACGCGCGCCGAGATGATTCTGCGCGCGCCGGCCGCGATG
>Ga0207695_10009396_pt1 | contig 12094 bp, 7 predicted proteins | sample KBSC54metaG_FD_184354 | JGI IMG/M metagenome (GOLD analysis project Ga0207695, IMG submission 184354) | Corn rhizosphere microbial communities from Kellogg Biological Station, Michigan, USA - KBS C5-4 metaG (SPAdes) (version 2) | ecosystem: Host-associated > Plants > Roots > Rhizosphere > Soil...
TCGCCTCGGTCAACGTGCTCGAAGACCCCGATATCCGTGCCAACTTGCCGCGTTACTCGAACTGGCCGACGTTTCCGCAGTTGTTCATCAACGGCGAATTGATCGGCGGTTGCGACATCACTCTCGAATTGCAGGAAAGCGGCGAGCTCGCGCGCATGGCTAAGGAAGCGCAGAAGGCGGCATGAGGATCGAACTGCGCGACACCGCGCGCCTGCCTGCGGACTGGAAAGCGAAACCGGATTCCCTGCGCGACCGCGTCGTGCTGATCGTCGGCGCCGCTGGCGGGCTCGGCGGCGCGAGTGCGAAAGCGGCGGCGCAGGCCGGTGCGAAAGTGATCCTGCTCGGACGCAAGGTGCGTCCGCTGGAAAAACTCTACGACGAGATCGAAGCCGTGCATCCTGGCGCAGCGGCCATCTATCCGCTCGACCTGGCCGGCGCCTCGCCGAAGGATTACGACGATCTCGCTGCGACGATCGAACGCGAGTTCGGCCGGCTCGACGGCGTCGTCTTCGCCGCCGCGCAGTTCGACGGCCTGCAGCCCGCGGTCGATGCCAAAGCGGAAGCCTGGCTGAAGACGCTGCACGTCAATCTCAACGCTCCGTTTTTGATCGTGCAGGCATGCGCGGAGTTGCTTCTGAATGCGCAGCAGGACGGCGCGAATGCCAGCGTGGTATTCGTGCTCGACGATCCCGAGCGCGTCGGCAAGGCGTTCTGGGGTGGCTACGGAACGGCCAAGCACGCGCTGATCGGATTTGCCTCGACCCTGCACGAGGAATGGGAAACCAGCCGCGCGCGCGTGCACGCTCTGTTGCCCGCGCCGATGCGCAGCGCGCTGCGGCGCATGGCCTATTTCGGCGAGAACACGATGGAGTTGCCGACGGCGGACGCTGCGGCGCAGGCCGTGATTTACCTGCTCGGTGCGGAAGGAGCGGCCGCGCGCGGCAAGGTGTTGGACTTGCGCTGAGGCTCGCGCCCGTCGATCCTGCGGAAGTCGGAACGGTGGTCGAACTTCACTAGGGGGAAACATGGGTACGAGCATCACCACGCTGTCGGCCGGGATCATGCTGTTCCTGATCCTCGACCCGCTCGGCAACATCCCGATCTTCCTTAGTCTGCTCAAGAACGTCGCGCCACAGCGGCGCCGCTACGTTTTGATCCGCGAACTCGTGATCGCCCTCGTCACCTTGTTCGCCATCCTGTTCTGCGGCAGCACCGTGCTCAAACTGATGCAGCTGCGCATCGAGTCGGTCAGCATCGCCGGTGGCATCGTGCTGTTCCTGATCGGCGTCAAGATGGTGTTCCCGCGCGAGGGTGGCGTGTTCGGCAACATGGAGGGCGGCGAACCGTTCATCGTGCCGATGGCGATACCGGGCGTGGCCGGGCCGTCGGCGATGGCCGCGCTGATGCTCATGGCGAACTCGGAACCCGGCCGCACGGCGGACTGGAGCATCGCCCTGTTCTGCGCCTGGCTCGCCACGGCGCTGATCCTGCTCGCATCGACCTGGCTGTTCCGCCTGCTCGGCCAGAGCGTGCTCAGTGCGATCGAGCGCCTCGTCGGCATGCTGCTCGTGGCGTTGTCGGTGCAGATGTTCCTCGACGGCTTTACCGCCTACATGAAACTGAGTTGACCTCGTGTCCTTTCTCCCAACGGAGAAGGGACGCGGATTTCGCCGGTTTGTAACAATGCGCCGTTAGCGTGTCGCCCACGGGGAGAGGGCGACACCATGATCAGCGTCGAACGCAGTTTTTTCGAGAAGTTTCCGCGTCTTGCCGCAGGCCGCGCGCGCAGTTTCTCGCAGCCGGTCGTCGAACTGTTGCGCAAGATCGCCTGCGAGGAGCGCATCAACCGCGTCCTCGCCGACCTCGCTCCGTTGACCGGCTTCGATTTCGTCGAGCGCGCGCTGGAGAAGTTCGGCGTCAGCTATCGCATTGCGCACACCGACCGCGAGAACATCCCGGCCGAGGGCCGCATCGTCATCGTCGCCAACCATCCGCTCGGCGCGTTCGATGCGCTGGCGCTGGTGCATCTGGTCGGCGGTGTGCGCCGCGATGTGCGCATCCTGGCCAACGACGTGCTGTCCCAGCTCGCGCAGTTGTCTTCGCTGTTGCTGCCGGTCAATGTGTTCGGCGGCGGTGCGTCGGCAGGACGTCTACGTGACGCCTATCGCGCGCTGGAAAACGAACAGGCACTGATTGTGTTCCCCGCGGGCGAAGTATCGCGCATGGGCCCGCAGGGCGTGCGTGACGGGCGCTGGTCGTCCGGTTTCGTACGCATGGCGCGGCACGCGGGCGCGTCGGTACTGCCCGTGCATATCGCCGCGCACAACTCGCCAACGTTTTATGGCGTATCGATGCTGGCCAAGTCTTTATCCTCGTTGTTGCTTCCGCGCGAGATGTTCGTCCCGCAGCAGCTCGGCATCAGCGTCGGCGAACCGGTCGCGGCGAGCGAACTCGGAACGGACCAGGCCGAGCCGGTGGCGCAGGCGATGCGCCGCCACGTCTACCAGCTCGCCAAACGCCGGCCGACTGTGTTCGTGACTTCGCGCACGATCGCGCATCCCGAATCACCGCTCGCGATCCGCCACGCGTTGAAGCGCGCGCAAGGGCTCGGCGCGACCCAGGACGGCAAACGCATCCTCTTGATCGACGCACAGCCCGACTGCCCGGTGCTGCGCGAAATCGGCCGCCTGCGCGAGCTGTCGTTCCGCCGCGTCGGCGAGGGCTCCGGCCTGCGCCGTGACCTCGATCGTTTCGACACGCACTATCGCCACCTCGTGCTCTGGGACGAGCAGGCGCTGGCGATCGTCGGCGCGTACCGCCTCGGCGAGGGCGCACGCATCCTCGCCGCACAGGGCCTGCCCGGACTGTATTCGTCGACCCTGTTCGACTACTTACCGCCGGCGCGGGAATTCATCGCCGAAGGCGTGGAGCTCGGCCGCAGCTTCGTCCAGCCGGCGTATTGGAATTCGCGCAGCCTCGACTATCTCTGGCAGGGCATCGGCGCGTATCTGCGCCATCGTCCCGACCTGCGCTACCTGTTTGGCCCCGTGTCGATCAGCGCGGCGCTGCCGCCGGCGGCGCGCGAATGGATCGTGCATTGCCATCGTCACTATTTCGGCGATGGCGAAGGCTTGGCTGCGTCGCGCAATCCGCTGAAAATTTCGCCGCACGTGGAAGTGGCCGCCGCGCACGCCTGGGCCGACAAGGATGCCAAGGCCGGTCTGATCCAGCTCAAGCGCCAGCTTGCGCAGATGGAGTGCGCGATTCCCACGCTCTACAAGCACTATGTCGATTTGTGTGAGCCCGAAGGTGTGCGTTTCCTCGCGTTCGGTACCGATCCGGCGTTCGGCCATTGCGTCGACGGCCTGATCCGCCTCGACCTCCGGTTTCTGCGTGCAGCCAAGCGTTCGCGCTATCTCGCGGCGGCTTGAGCGTTGATCCAGTTCATGTTTGTAAAATTTGCGACGGAACTGGCAAACGTTAGAAAACTGTCATAAAGTGTAGTTAAGCTCGTGTTAACACGTCTTGCGCGCGTCGCGGATCGTGTGCATACGCATCAAACTGGCCGAGCGCCGGTTGGATCAAGTGGCATCACAGGGGGTACCAGGCCGGCAGCGCATGCGCGCCGCGCAGAGCTATTGGGATCCGCAATCGAAGCTGGAAACGGTCAGGAGAGAGAAAACATGATGAAGAATCAGTTGAGGGTCAAATTGCTCGCGGGCGTGATCGCATCTGCGCTGGCGGTGTCCGCCCCGGTCTATGCACAAGACACCACTTCGGGCCTGACCGGTCGCGTGGTCGACGCCAAGGGGGCGCCCGTCGCCGGCGCCAAGATCAAGATCGTGCACGTGCCGTCCGGCACCACGTCGAACGCCACCGCCGATGCGAACGGTCGCTACGTTGCGCAGGGTCTGCGCGTCGGCGGTCCGTACCACATCGAAGCGACCGGCGGCGACATCGCCAAGGAAGCCGATGTCGACAACGTATTCCTCAACTTGGGCCAGGTCTCCACGGTCAATCTGGCCGAACCTGCCGTAGCTGCTGCGCAGCTCGAAGGCGTCACTGTCACGGCCAACGCCGCGCAAATCGCCGTGTTCAACTCGGACAACAAGGGCCTTTCGACCAACATTTCACACGCTCAGCTCGAAGCCGCGGTCAACGCCGACCGTTCGTTTCAGAACATCGCGCGCATGGATCCGCGCGTTTCGGTCACCGACCGTGACTCGGGCAACGTTTCCGCGAACGGCAAGAACTACCGTTACAACTGCATCACGGTCGACAACGTCAACGCGGGCGACCCGTTCGGCCTGAACGGCAACGGCCTGGCGACGATCACCGGCTCGCCGATTTCGATGAACGCGATCGACTCGGTGCAGGTCTCGACCTCGAATTTCGACGTGTCGCAGCGTGGCTGCGTCGGCGCCAACGTCAACATGGTGTCGAAGAGCGGTACCAACGAATACCACGGCGAGATCTACTACGGCTATCGCACGGCCAAAGATGGCTTCATGGGCGAGATCGCCCCGGTCGGCAGCGACGTGGACAGCCCGTACCTGGGCTGGAAACGCGAGTGGACGTCGGGTTTCAACGTCGGCGGCCCGGTCATCAAGGACACGCTGTTCTTCTTCCTGAGCTACGAGCAGAGTAAGCGCATCGGCTATGGTCCGTCTTCGGGACCGAGCGACGCAACCAGTGCCGGCACCTCGCCCGTGCAGGGCATCAATACCGCGTTCTACAACAGCGTGCTCAGCAAGGCAGACAGCCTGGGTCTCAATCCGGGTGATCGCTCGCTCGCCAATCTGACCAACAAACGCTATCTCGCCAAGGTCGACTGGAACATCAACGATCAACAACGCGCTGTGTTTCGCTACAGCGAGACCAAGGAATTCCAGCCGGTGACGACCGGCAGCGCGACCCAAGTCAGTCCGAACAGCAACTGGTACTTCAACAATCGCAACATCAAGAGCTATCTCGGCCAGTTGTTCAGCGACTGGAGCGACGTATTCTCGACCGAGGCCAACCTGCAGTTCACCAAGATCGTGACTTCGCGCGGGCCGTTGGTCGGTGGCTACCAGCCGGTGGTGTCGGTGTCGAACTCGACCACGTCCTCTACGCCGAACGTCACCCTCGGCACCGAATTTTCCAGCCAGGTCAACGCGCTCGACATCAAGCAGGTTTCGGGTTACTTCGCGGGTACCTGGCATCTGGGTGAGCACACGGTCAAGGCCGGCCTGAACGGTGCCCAGGACAAGGTCTACAACGCCTTCATGCAGGGCTACTACGGCAGCTACACGTACTGGGCGCCGAGCAGCGGTTCGATCGACAATTTCGCCAACGGTGCGTGGGAAAACTATCAGATCAAACAGCCGGCACCCGGCTTCGATCTCAACAGTTCGCAGGCGAACTTCAAGAAACAGCAGTACGGTGCATTCCTGCAGGATACCTGGCAGATGACCGACCGCTTCTCGCTGACCTACGGCGTGCGCATGGACGCTCCGCGTTTCCCCGCGAGTCCGCTGTACAACCCGTGCTTCGCCGCCGCCCCAGGCACCGCGTTCACCGCGAAGAACTCGGACGGATCGACGCTGTGTACCGCGTCCAAGGGCGGCTTCGGCTATGCGAACAACACGCTGCCAAGCACCTCGCCGATGTTCCAGCCGCGCGTGTCGTTCAACTACGATTTCGACACCGAGTACAAGACGCAGTTGCGCGGCGGCGTCGGCGTGTTCGTTTCCGACGTGCCGACGGTGTGGTACTCGAACTCGTTCGGCAACTCGGGCCTCACCTCGGTCACCTACAACATCACCGATCTGAGCAGCAATCCGGTCGGCACACTGTTGTGCAGCGCGAATGGCACCTCGTTCACCAAAGCGACGGGAGCTACCTGCCCGTCCGGACAGATTCCATACGTCAAGCAGGCGCCCTCCTACAACGCGGCCAATCCGCTGATTCCGGGCGGCACCACTCCGGCGCCTCCGGGCGCGAGTGGCGCGTTGATGGGAGTCGATACGATCGATCCGAACTTCAAGATGCCGCGTACCACACAAATCGCGCTCGCATTCGATCGCGAATTGCCGTGGATGAGCATCATCAGTTCGGTGGAATTGAACTACACCAAGACCAACGACGACATCCTCTACAAGATGCTCAACTACGGTACGCCGACCGGCGTCGGTCCGGACGGACGCAATCTGTACTACAAGACGACCTCCGGTACGTTCGCGACTTCCAGAGCGAATGCGAACCCGGCGTTCGGCACGGTGACCGAGCTGACCAATTCGCATGCCGGTCAGTCCACCTCGCTGACGTGGTCGTTCACCAAGCCGATGGCGGACGACTGGAGCGCGATGATGGCGTTCCGCGTGGGTCACTCGACCGATGCGAATGCGGGCGCGTCGAGCGTGGCCAATTCGAACCTCCAGGCCAACATGTGGGTCAACCCGAACCAGGACAGCATCGCGACGTCGAACTACGACGTGCCCAAGCGCTTCATCGCGGGCGGCACCTGGCAGCACAAGTTCTTCGGCGACTACAAGACCCAGGTCAGCCTGTTTGCCGATCTGCATTCGGGCGCACCGTACAGCTGGATTGCCGGCAATGACATGAACGGCGACGGCTACTCGCGCGATCTGATCTACATTCCGAACTCGGCTACCGACGTGGCATGGAAGGCGGGCACGTCGGCCACGCAGATCCAGCAGTTCATGAGCTACGTGCAGAACAATCCGTATCTGCGCGAGCACATGGGCCAGATCGCCGGCCGCAACGCAGTGCGTTCGCCCTGGGTCAATCAGTTCGACTTGTCGTTCAAGCAGGAAATTCCCGGCATCTTCGAGGGCAACAAGGGCGAACTGCGCTTCGACTTCTTCAACTTCGGCAACCTGCTCAACAGCAAGTGGGGCGTGGAGAAGCGCGCGACGTTCCCGCTGTTCCGCCAGCTCGCGAACGTTTCCGGCATCGATCCGGCGACCGGCAAGTACATTTACGACATCACCGGCGCGCAGTACAAGGACGCCAACGGCAACTATCGCCCGCAGCAGCTGCTCGTCAACGAAACCGGCGGCGGCGGCACATCGATCCCGAGCCAGCGCTGGTCGGTCATGATGACGGCGAAGTACACGTTCTGATCGTTCGTTCGCGTACGCAGAAATGCGTCGAAAAAAGCAGGCCGGCGTCCGTGAGGGCGCCGGCCTTTTCTTTTGACGGAACTTGCGCTGCGCGTTGTGCGACCAGATACTAGAAAGTCGCTCCAATCTACGATGTAACGGTTGCCGGGCCGAGAGCGGATCCAGAGAGTTCAGGTCAAGGAAAAATATTAAATGTCACAACCCACGGTAAACGCGCGCATCTCCCCGGTCGCCGGCATGGACGTGCTTTCGCGCGACGAGGTCACGCGCCTGCGCGACGCGAGCCAGGGCGGGCTGCATACGCTGCTGCAGCGTTGCGCGCTGGCCGTGCTCGTGTCCGGCGAGACGGTCGGCGACGACCCGCGCAGCATCTTCGAGCGCTATCCCGATTTCGACATCCAGGTGCTGCAGCAGGACCGTGGCGTCAAGCTCGAGCTCAAGAACGCGCCCGCGCGCGCCTTCGTCGAGGGCAGGATCATCCGCGGCATCAACGAGCTGCTGTTCGCGGTCGTGCGCGACATCGCCTACGTCGCGACGCAGATGGATGCAGGGCGTTTCCACCTCGACACTTCGCACGGCATCACCCATGCGGTGTTCGAGATCCTGCGCAACGCGCGCGTGCTCAAGTCGAACACCGATCCGAACCTCGTCGTCTGCTGGGGCGGGCATTCGATCAACCGCACCGAGTACAAGTACACCAAGATGGTCGGTTACGACCTCGGCCTGCGCGGGCTCGACATCTGCACCGGCTGCGGTCCCGGCGCGATGAAAGGGCCGATGAAGGGCGCGACGATCGCGCACGACAAGCAGCGCCTGCGCCGCAAACGTTACATCGGCATCACCGAGCCGGGCATCATCGCCTCGGAGTCGCCGAACCCGATCGTCAACGAACTGGTGATCATGCCGGACATCGAGAAGCGCCTCGAAGCGTTCGTGCGACTCGGTCACGGCATCATCGTATTTCCTGGCGGCGTCGGCACGGCCGAGGAAATCCTCTATCTGCTTGGTATACTTTTGCACCCGCAGAACGCCAACGTGCCGTTCCCGCTCGTGTTCGCGGGACCGAAGGAATCGGCCGCGTACTTCGAGCAGATCGACGCGTTCCTGCGCCTTGCGCTCGGCGAGGAAGTTGCGAAGCGCTACCGCATCGTCGTCGACAATCCGCTGGAGACGGCGAAGCAAGTCGCGCGGGGCATCGAGAAGGTGCGCGAATACCGCATCGAGAGCCAGGACGCGTTCTTCTTCAACTGGGGCCTGCACATCGAACTGCCGTTCCAGCAGCCGTTCAAGCCGACCCACGCGAACATGGCCGCGCTGAACCTGCACCGCGAGCAGCCCAAGCATCTGCTCGCCGCCGACCTGCGCCGCGCGTTCTCCGGCATCGTCGCGGGCAACGTCAAGGAGGAGGGCATGCGCGCGATCGCCGAGAACGGCCCGTTCGTGATCGACGGCGATCCCGAGATCATGCGCGCGCTCGACCGGATGCTCACGAGTTTCGTCGAACAGCAGCGCATGAAGCTGCCGGGCACGGCTTACGTGCCGTGTTATCGCGTGAAGACTTGAAAACTGCGGTTCGATACGGATCTATGTAGACAAGACCGGGCGAACGCGGCGGAAGTTACAGGGCTGGCGCCTGCGCTCCTCGTGCTTCCCACGCCCACAAACGAGTCAAGTGAAATGAAAGCGACACAACAACTCCACAATCTTGGTCAGAGCCTCTGGCTCGACAACATCACGCGCGAGATCCTCGACAACGGCACCTTGCAGCGCTACATCGCCGAGCTGTCGGTGACCGGGCTGACCTCGAACCCGACGATCTTCAACGAGGCGATCGGCAGCGGCTACTACGACGCCGCGATCCGCGAGAAGGCCAGCTCCAAGTCAGGATCGCCCGGCAAGTCGGGCGAGGCGCTGTTCATCGACATCGCACTCGAAGACCTGCGTCGTGCCGCCGACCTGTTCGCGCCGACTCATGAGAAGACCGGTGGCGTCGACGGCTGGGTGTCGATGGAAGTCTCGCCGCTGCTTGCCGCCGACACGGCCGGCACGATCGCGGCGGCGAAGGATATTTTCGCTGCTGCGCAACGCTCCAATCTGTTCGTCAAGATTCCGGGCACCCCGGAAGGCGTTCCGGCGATCGAGGAGGCGATCTTCGCCGGCGTGCCGGTCAACGTGACTTTGCTTTTCTCGCGCGAGCAGTATCTTGCTGCTGCGGAAGCGTACCTGCGTGGCATCGAACGGCGCGTGGCGGCGGGCTTGAGTCCGGTGGTCGAATCGGTAGCCTCGGTGTTCGTCAGCCGCTGGGACCGCGCGCTCGGCGCTGACGTGCCCGCCGAATTGCACAATCGGCTCGGCATTGCGACGAGTGGGCGCACCTATCGCGCGTATCTCGATCTGCTCGCATCCGATCGCTGGCAGAAACTCGCGGCGCAAGGCGCGCATCCGCAGCGCCTGCTCTGGGCGAGCACCGGCACGAAGGATCCGAAACTCTCGCCGAACCTCTATGTCGAGGCGCTGGCCGCATCCGACACGGTCGACACGATGCCGGAGAAGACCCTGCTCTCGTTCGCGAAGGACGGCAAGCTCGGCGCGGCGATGGCCGTGGATGGCGGCGATGCCGAAGCGCTGCTCGCGCAATTCGCGCGTGCCGGCGTCGATGTCGATGCCCTGGCCACGAAGCTGCAGGTTGACGGCGCAAAGGCGTTCGTCGATTCCTGGAACGAACTGATGCAGCGCATCGCGACGAAGAGCGCCGCGCTCGCGGCGGCATGACGCCGAAGACGGGCACCGCCGCGACGCCTGGGCAGTGGGCGCCCGAGTCCGCGCTGGAAAACATCCCGCGCCTGGTCACGGCGTACTTTGCGATTGCGCCCGATGCGAAAGAGCCGACCCAGCGTGTCGCCTTCGGTACCTCGGGCCATCGCGGCTCCTCGCTGCGCGCGAGCTTCAACGAGACGCATATCCTCGCGGTCACGCAGGCCGTCTGTGCCTATCGCAAGACGAAGGGCATCGACGGTCCGCTGTTCCTCGGCATCGACACGCATGCCTTGTCCGAACCGGCGTTCGCGACCGCACTAGAAGTGCTCGCTGCAAACGACGTCGAGACGATGATCGCCGTGGGCGGCGAATACACGCCGACGCCGGCGGTGTCGCATTCTGTACTTGTATACAATCGTGGCCGTACATCGGGGTTGGCCGACGGCATCGTCGTCACGCCGTCGCACAATCCGCCCGAAGACGGCGGCTTCAAGTACAACCCGCCGAACGGCGGCCCGGCCGACACCGACGTGACCGGCTGGATCGAGAAGGAGGCCAACCGCCTGATCGAGGGCGGTCTCGCCGAAGTGAAACGTGTGCCGTACGCCCGCGCGCGCACCGCGGCGACCACGCACGACCATGATTTTCTCGGCAGCTACGTTGCGGACCTCGGTAACGCGATCGACTTCGATGCGATCCGCGGCGCGAGCCTGAAACTCGGCGTCGACCCGCTCGGCGGTGCCGGCGTGCATTATTGGCGGCGCATTGCGGACACGTACCGCTTCGATCTCGACATCGTCAACGAAACGGTCGACCCGACCTTCCGCTTCATGACCCTGGACTGGGACGGCCGCATCCGCATGGATCCGTCGTCGAAGTTCGCAATGCAGCACCTGATCCATCTCAAGGACAGGTATGACGTCGCCTTCGCCTGCGATACCGACCACGACCGCCACGGCATCGTCGCGCGCAGCGCAGGCCTGATGCCGTCGAATCACTATCTGAGCGTGATGATCGACTACCTGTTCCGTCATCGACCGCATTGGCGCACCGACGCGGGCATCGGCAAGACCGTTGTGTCGAGCGCAATGATCGACCGCGTGGCGAGGGGACTGGGTCGTCGCCTGTATGAAACGCCGGTCGGCCTGAAATGGTTCGTCGACGGCTTGCTCGCCGGCTCGCTCGGCTTCGGCGGCGAGGAAAGCGCCGGCGCCACGTTCAGCCGCATCGACGGCAGCGTGTGGACGACCGACAAGGACGGCATCGCTGCGGCATTGCTTTCCGCCGAGATCACTGCGTGCAGCGGACGCGATCCGGGCGAGTACTATCGCGATCTGACACAGAAATACGGCGAGCCGCTGTCCAATCGTGTCGACGCGCGCGCGAATGCGGAGCAGAAGAAGAAACTCGCGCAGCTCACGCCCGACAAGATCGACATCACCGAACTGGCCGGCGAAAAAGTCGAACACGTGCTCGACCGCGCGCCCGGCAACGACGGCCGCATCGGCGGCATCAAGGTCATGGCCGCCAACGGCTGGTTCGCCGCGCGCCCCTCGGGCACCGAAGACATTTACAAGATCTACGCCGAAAGCTTCATCGACGAGGCGCACCTGAAACGCGTGCTGGCCGAGGCGCAGGCCGTAGTCGACAAGACGATCGGCGCAAGCTAGCGCGCTTTTCTGCTCTTGATTTTGCCCTTGATCTTCGGGTCCCCGTTTTGCCGCGGCGAGGGCGGGCCGGAAATGTCCGTAAGGATCGCGCGCACGATGCGCGCGAGTTCGTTGCACGCACGGGGACGTGCGTTCAACGAACCCCGGCGTGGCCTCGCGAACCGCCGCAGGCGGCGCGGCATCCGGGGCGGCGTCTTTTTGGTTACTTTTTCTTCGCTGGAGAAGAAAAAGTGACCCGCGCGCGGGATGCGCGCGGAAAGGCGAACGGACGCGACAGCGATCTGAAACGGCATTTACTGAACAGCATCTTGCAGATTACATGCCGCTCCTGCGGCATGCCCTGCGGGCCATTCGCTGCGCGAATGTTCGCTTCGCATTCTGCCTTCGTAGTCCAGCAATCCTGCCGGGATGAAGAACAAGAGCAGCCAGCGTCAGCGCACCGCCGGTATCGTCAACTTGCCCACGCGACAGGAATTGCGCACGCGCCCGCCGCAGGACTTGACCGAGAGATTGTCCTTGTCGACGCAGATGCGCACTTCC
>Ga0207695_10009399_pt1 | contig 12093 bp, 9 predicted proteins | sample KBSC54metaG_FD_184354 | JGI IMG/M metagenome (GOLD analysis project Ga0207695, IMG submission 184354) | Corn rhizosphere microbial communities from Kellogg Biological Station, Michigan, USA - KBS C5-4 metaG (SPAdes) (version 2) | ecosystem: Host-associated > Plants > Roots > Rhizosphere > Soil...
TTCGATGTCCTGGTGCGGATCATCCGCGACGTTGATCAGCCAGCGCCGGTTGTCCGGATCGTCGCTCTGCGCCATCGACTGAATGACCTGCGCCTCGAGGTCCGCGCTGTGAAGCGTCGGGAAGACGTCGCGCAGGTAGGCGAAGTCGCTCGCGTTGGCGCGATAGTGGCCCAGAGCGAAAATCGCGCGCGACTTCACGTCCTCCGACGTGGATGGCGACGTGATGAGATCGCGCAGAATCTTGCCCGCGCGCTCGCCGCCGTGCTGCGACAGCGCGAAGATCGCCTTGTCCTGCAGATCCTCATCCTTGGTCGACGTGAGGATCGAATCGAGCAGCGACACGGACCGCTCGCCCGAGACCTGCCCGAGCCAGAACACGGCGGTCTGCCGCACGTCCGACGACGGATCGCCGCGCGCCACGCCTAACAGAATGTCCGCGCTCTGGTCGTCCTGCTTCTGCGCGACGATGAACACCGCCTTTTTCCGCAGCGCTTCCGAGCACGCGTCCCGCCGGGCGAGCACTTTGCGCAGCACGGGCAGCGCCTCCTGCGCATCCATCTGCATCAGCGCGTTGAGCGCCGCCACGCGCATGTCATCGTCTTCGTTCGGGCAGCCGTGCGCGGCGCTGTCCGCCTGCCGCGCCACTTCCTGGCCCGCGTTGGGGTCGCCGCGCTGCGCCAGCACCCCATTGATCCGCGCCGTGAGCGCAGCCGCGTCGCCGTGTGTGGCGGCGGCGGGATACCTGGATCGTTGGGCAGCGAGCGCATCGAGTGCCGCGCGGAGATCGCCGGATCCGCCGCGGCGGTAGAGCGAGAACGCCTGCCAGTAGAGCGCGTCGCCCGCGTAGCGCGACGACGGATACGCCTCGGCGATCCGGCCGAAGACCGCGGCGGCCCGGCGATAGTCGCCGTCGTTCATGGCCTTCCGCGCGACCCGATAGAGCGAGTCGGCGGAGTCGCCGGGGAACATCGCCGCCGGCGCCTGCGTCGCGAACCGTGCCGGCGCCGGCGCCGGTTTTGCGTTAGGCGCTGACGCCGGTTGGCGCGGCGCGCCCATCAGCAGGACGAACGACAACACCATCAAGAAGGTCGGCATCGAGATTCTCCTCAGGAGCCAGTCGTGACGGCGACATTCCCGGGGGGCGTCGCGTCGCGAAGTCGGGTCATCATGTTTTGGCTGCGGACCGCTTGTTCGATGATCTCGAGCTCATCGCGTTGCGAATCCGGTTGGGACTTGAGTTGGGCGATCTGTGCGAGCACCACTTCCAGATCGCTCAGCAGCGTGCGCGTGCGTGGATCGCGCGCCCGCGGGGAATCGAGCAGGAGCCGCGTCGTCGTGAGGAGATCGCCGGCCCATGCACCGATCTGCGGGTCGAGGTCGCCGTGCGCGGACTCCGTATTGAACGTGGTGAGCAGCGCTTCGGCGCGGCCGAGGTGATCGGCGGCCGCCGCGTCGAAGGTCGCCGATGCGGGGCCGCCCGATGCCGGCGCCCTGCGGGCGTTCGCCGCGTGCGGCGCGGACGCCGGTCCGAGCGGTGCGGCCGGCACCGGCGCCGCCGGCGACGCAGCCGGCCCCAGCGCAATGGCCGCCGGCGGGCCGCCGGGCGCGCCCCTCCGGCCCGCGATCCAGGTGCCCAACGCGATGCCTAACAGAAGCGTGGCGGCCAGCGCCGTGGCGCCGAGCCACCACCGCCGCCGCGGCGACACCGGCGCCAGCCGGCGCACCCGGCGCTCGGCGTCGATGCGGGCCCACATCGCCTCGCGCGGCGTCGGCGGGGGCTCGTGATACGAGCGCGCCGCACGCTGCAGGAATTCGTCGAACTTGTCGTCGCTCATGCGGTCCATTCTCCGGCAAAATCCGAGAGCATCTCGCGCAGCCTGGCGCGCGCCCGTGAAAGCTGCGCCTTGGACGTCCCCGGCTGTATGCCTAACGCAGTACCGATCTCCTCGTGCGTGTATCCTTCCACGTCGTGCATCACGAACACCGCGCGAAACCCCGGCGCCAGCGCATCGATCGCCGCCGCCAGCCGCTGCTTGAGGTCCGGCTCCGACCGCCTGGCCGTCCACCCGTGGTCCCGCGCTTCATCCAGATCGGCCTCGCGGGTCCGGAACCGCTTCACCTTCCGCAGTCCATTCATCGAGACGGACAGCGCGATCGTGTGCAGCCACGTCCCGAAACTGGAGTCGCCGCGAAAATCGCCTAACCGGGCGAACGCGCGGATGAACGTCTCCTGCGTGAAGTCCTGCGCGAGATCGTCGCTCCCCGCCAACCGGTACGCGAGCCGATAGACACGGTCGACGTGCGCGTCGTACAGCGCGCGCTCGGCCGCGGGATCGCCGGCTCGGGCTCTGGTTAGTAATGCTGCGTCGTCCACCGAACCTCGGTCGCAAACAGTCGTGGGCGAACGCGATCCCACGCAGTGACTTGTCCTTGGGACACGACCCGCGCGAGAAGGGTTGCGTGGTGCGCCGGCCCGACCCGTACCCGGCGGCCGCCGCCCGACCGGCCCTGTATTAGCCGGCGATTGCGAACCTCGGCCGGACGGTCAGACTTCGTGCATGAGCTGCCGTTCGTACGCGGCGAGCACATCCGCCCGGCTCAAGATGCCGACGATCCGCGGATGCGATTCGCTCATCACGACCGGAATGACCTCGATCGCGCGGGCATTCATCTTTCGCAGCGCGACGGCGAGCGAATCGGATGGCAATACCACCTCGGTCGGAGCGGCGAGGTCGGCCGCGAGCACGACGCCGGCCAGCACACCGCGATCCAGCATCGCCTGCCGCAGTCCATCGTACGTGATCACGCCGAGCAGCACATCATCGACGTCGACCACCGGCAGCGTTGGATACCGCGTGCGTCCGGCCGCGGCAATCACGTCGGCCAGCGTGTCCGATGGGCGCACCACGATCGGGTGGGTGTCGAGAGCCTCCGCCGTGCGAATGCGATCCATCAGCGCGCGGTCGGCGCCGTGTGCGAGATGCTCGCCGCGGCGCTCGAGCCATCCATCATATAGTCCGTACGGCGCGGCCTTGCGGGCGACGGCGAACGCGATGACCGACACCAGCATCAACGGCGGCACGAGCTGGTAGTCGTTCGTCATCTCGAACACCATGAAGATGGCGGTGATGGGCGCGCGGTTCGCGCCGGCCACCAATCCAGCCATCCCCACGAGCGCCCACGCCTGCGGATGGAGCCCGAAGCCGGGGAAGGTCAGGTAGCCGATGCGTCCCATGGCGCCGCCCAACGCGGCGCCGATGAACAGCGTCGGGGTGAAGACGCCGCCCGATCCGCCGGAGCCGAGCGTGACGGCAGTGGCCACCGATTTGGCGAGCGCGATGCCTAACAGCAAATACCACGCGATGCCGCCGAAAATGGGTGTGGGAATCGCGAGGTGTCCGTTGCCGACGAGCAGTCCGCCGGACGCATAGACGATGAGCCCGACGATCAGGCCGCCGAGCACGGGCCGCAACCACCGCGGGCCCCGCGCCCTCGAGAATGCCGTCGCCGTCGCAAAAAAGGTCCGCGTATAGAACGCGGACCAGAGGCCGCACACGATGCCCAACAGCGGATAAAAGATGAAGATTGCCGCCGGACGGATCGTGCCGTAGGCCGGAATGTGAAATGCCGGGTGCGCACCGAGGAACGGCCGCACGGTGAGCGCGCCGGCGACGCTGGCGATGACCACGGGGCTGAATGCCCCAATGGAGAATGACCCGAGCACTTCCTCGAGCGCGAAAAACGCGCCGGCGAATGGCGCGTTGAATGCCGCCGCAATCCCGGCGCCGGCGCCGCAGCCGACGAGAATCTTCAGGCGCCGCTGCTCGAATCGCAGCCCCTGGCCGATGATCGAACCAATGCCGGCGCCTAACACAGCCGTCGGGCCTTCGCTTCCGGCCGAGCCGCCCGATCCCAACGTCACCGCCGACGCCAGCGTGCGGACCAGGATGTCCCGCCACCCCAGCACACCGCCGCGTTTCGCGACGGCCAGTTGTACGTCGGCGACGTTCTGTCCGTCCGGAATGCGGCGTACGAGCGCCCACGCCGCCCACAGCCCCAGCGCCGTGAGCGCCGGCCGATACGCCACGTGCGTCGTGATGTGCAACCGCGTCCCGACCATGGTGATGAAGAGATCGTACGCGGCATCGATCAAATGGTAGAAGCCGACGACGCCTAACCCCGCGCCGACGCCGATGAGCAGCGCGAAGCCCATCAGCAAGGCGCCCTCGTCCCAATCGGCGCGCGCGAACAGCGTCACCACCCGTGCCCACGGCGTGCCCAAACGCGAGAGCAGCGCCTCACGGAAGTGGAGCGGACGGCTGCGATCCATTATCGGAGAGCGATCATCGGTTAGGCGGCGCCGCCTCGAGCTCGACCATCAATCGGCGAAAGCTGTCATAGCGCTGGATGGCGACGCCGCCCGCCTCCACCGCGGCGCGGACCGCGCACCCCGGCTCGTCGTGATGCCTGCAGTCGCGAAACCGGCACTCGGCGATGAACCGCCGGAACTCGGGAAAGCACCGATCCAGCTCGTACGGCGCCACGTTCCATACCCCCACTTCGCGCAACCCGGGCGTGTCCATGACGTAGCCGCCGTCCGGCAGCGGATGCATCGTGACGCCGACCGTCGTGTGCCTCCCCTTGTCCACCGATCGGCTGATCTCGCCCACGCGGAGCGCCAGTCCCGGATACATCGCGTTGAGCAGCGACGATTTCCCCACGCCCGAAGGACCCGTGAGCGCAGACACCCGGCCGCTCAGCACATCGCGGAGCGCTCCGAGGCCCTGCCCGGTGGACACGCTCGTCTCGTGCACCGGGTATCCCGCGGCGGCATACGGCGAGAAGACATCGCGCGCATCGTCCGGAGCGAGGTCGCGCTTGTTGATCACGATCCGCGCCGGCACGTCGTTGGCCGCAGCGATGACGAGGAACCGGTCCAGCATCCGTGCGTTAGGCGTCGGATGCGCCGCCGCGAACACGACCACCATCTGATCCACGTTGGCCGCGACCACGCGCTCCCCGTGCGCACCCCCCGGTGCGCGCCGCGCCAGCCGCGAGCGGCGCGGCAGAATCTCGGCGATGGCCCAGGTGCCGTCCCGCGCGTCGCGCTCGAGATCGACCTCGTCGCCCACCACGAGCTTTGACGAGGCCCGCTGCTTGACCCGGCCGCGGAGCGAGACCTCGTGCTCCGCACCCGCGGCGTCGCGCACCCGCCAGACGCCCCCCGATCCGCGGAGCACGACCGCCTTCACGCTGGTACCGGCGCGCTCACGCGCCGTCCTCATCACGCATCACGTCCCACCAGGGGCGATCTGCGTTAGGCGCCCGTTCGGCGATCAACGCGTCGAGCATCTCGCGCACCCGCTCGAGCGGCAGCGCGCCGACGCGCTCGCGCGCCTCGTCCTCGGTCGCAGCCCGCTCCAGAAAATCCGTTTCCAGATGGCCGCTCACCCGGGGCTCGCCCGGACTCCACTGCACAAACAAGAGATAGGCACCAACGGGCGCCGCCGCATCGCCGGTCGCGTCCGTCTCGATCGACACACTGTACGAGCGGCCATCGCGTCCTTCGAATGCAGCCGGCCGCGCGTGCACCGCCGTGTAGCCGCCGAGCGTCCGCTCGTCGCCTTTCGAGTGATCGGGTGGAAGAAACCTACCCACGACGCATCCGCGCTGGCCAATGCATCAGTGCCGGCCCGCGAGGAGCTCGCGAACCATGTTGCCCGTGATGAACGCGACATTCGCCGGACGCTCCGCGAGCCGGCGCATCAAATACGGATACCACTGTGTGCCGAACGGCACGTACACCCGCATATTGAACCCGTCGCGCACGATCTGATCCTGCAGGTCTCGCCTAACGCCGTACAGCATCTGGAATTCGAAGCGCTCCGGCGGGATGCTCTGCGCGCGCACGAATCGCTTGGCCTGCGCCAGGATCGCCGGATCATGCGTGGCGATGCCCGGATAGTTGCCGTTCAGCAGGAGCTGCTGCATGCACTTCACGTAATTCGCATCGACGTCGCGCTTCTCCGGAAACGCGACCGTCGCCGGCTCGTTGTACGCGCCCTTGCACAACCGCACCCGGCACTTGAGCTGGATCGCCCGCTCCACGTCCGCCTGCGTGCGGTAGAGATAGCTCTGCAACACGATGCCGACGTTCTCCGCGAAGCTCGGATACAACCGGTCCTCGAACAATCGGAGCGTGCGATCGGTGTAGTCGCTGCCCTCCATGTCCAACCGCACGAACGTGCGGTAGCTGCGTGCACGCTCGAGAATCTGCTGCATGATGTCGACGCACAGCTCTTCGCTGATGTCGAGTCCCATCTGCGTGAGCTTCACCGACACGTTCGCATCGACTCCAGCTTCGTTGATCCGGTCGAGCATCTGCAGGTACGACCGGCTCGCCGCGCGCGCCTCCGCTTCGTTGGTCACGCTCTCGCCTAACAAATCGAGCGACGCGCGAATCTTCCGGGCATTGAGCTGGCGCACGGCTGCCAGCGCCGTGTCCAGCGTTTCCCCGGCAACGAACCGTGACGCGAATTTCTTCGCCATGCCGTTGTGACGCACGAAGTGGAACAGCCGAGGTTGGTTGGACAGATAGAGGAAAGTTCGACGCAGCATGTCGTCTGATGATCGGGGACGGAGAATGCGACTCGGCCGATGAACGCCTTACAGACGCGCGGCGGCGCATAAGCTAGCCCTCGCGTTCACCGCCATCCAGTCAATCGAGCCAGCGTCCGCCGCCTTGCGCCGCCCGGTCGTGCAGAATGCGAGCCGGCTCGAAGCGCGGCGCGAACCGACCATGGTACACCTCGAGCTGACGCACGATGTGCGCGAGCCCGACCGAATCCACGTAGCGGAAGGGCCCGCCGCGGAACGGCGGAAAGCCGATGCCGAACACGGCGCCGACATCGCCGTCCCGCGCCGAGCGAAGAATTCCCTCCTCGAGGCACCGCGCCGCTTCGTTCACCATGGCGAGCACGCATCGCTGTTGCATCTCGAGCACAGGAATTTCCGTTCGATTCGTCCCCGTGGGCAGCAGCGCGTAGATGGTGTCATCCACACCGGTCTTCTTGCCGCCCGGCGCGTCGTAGCGATAGAACCCGCTTCCGCCTTTTCTGCCCAACCGCCCCGATGCGACGACGCGCGACAACGATTGCGATGGCGTGAGCCGGTCGCCGAACGCATCGCGCAGCACCGTGGCCACCTTGGCGCCCACGTCGAGGCCGACCTCGTCCATGAGCGTGATCGGCCCAACGGGAAAGCCGAAGTCGATCAGCGCGCGATCCAGTGCTTCGATCGACACACCCTCGTCCAACAGGTAGCCCGCTTCGTTGAGAAACGCCGCCAACGTGCGCGTGGTGTAGAAGCCCGGCCCGTCGTTCACCACGATCACGTGCTTGCCGAGCTTCTTGCCGAACGCGACGGCGGTGGATGTTGCCACGGCCGTCGTACGAGGCGTCACGATCACCTCGAGGAGCGGCATCTTGTGCACCGGCGAGAAGAAGTGCATGCCGAGCACTTGCTCGGGCCGCTTCGACACTTCCGCGATGCGCGAAATCGGGATCGTGCTCGTGTTGGATGCGTAAATCGCGTCGCTCGGCATCACCTGCTCGGCTTCCTGCAATACGCGCTGCTTGAGATCGATGTCCTCGAACACGGCTTCGATCACCAGGTCGCAACTCGAGAATCCGGCGTAGTCGGTGGTCCCGCCGACGAGCGACATCTGGTCCTCGAACTGACGCCGCGTGATCTGTTTTTTCTGCACGCGCTCGCCGATCACGGCGCTCACCGCCGCGAGGCCTTTGGCGACGCGCCCGTATTCCGCGTCCTTGAGCCGGACGATCACGCCCTGCATGGCGGCCACCGAGGCAATGCCCGCGCCCATGAACCCCGCGCCCAAGATGCCTAACTTGCGCACGGGCAGCGGCGCCGCGGCCACCGCGGTCCCCGAATCCTTCTTGAGCGCCGTGGTCGCGAAGAACAGATACACCAGCTGGCGCGAGACCTCGGACACCGCCATCTCGCCGAACAGGCGCGCTTCCTCGGCGTACCCGCGGTCGCGGCCCAGCTCGTAGCCGGCGCGCACGGCGTCGATGGCGGCGATCGGCGCCGGATAGTTGCCCATCGTCTTGGCGAGCGCGCCGGCGCGCGCCCGCGAAAAGATGAGACGCCTGCCTAACGGGTTGTCCTCGAGCAGCACGCCCGCCACCCCGCGCGACGCCCGGCCGCGCGACCGCGCCAGCGTGCCGTCGGCCAGCTGCCGCGCCCGATCCACCGCGATCTCGCGCAGGATGGACGGGTGCACCATCTCGTCCACCAAGCCTAACTGCAGCGCCTTGCGCGCCCGCACGTTGCGCCCGGTGAGCATCAGGTCCAGCGCCGCGCGCAAGCCGATCAAACGCGGCAGGCGCTGCGTGCCGCCCGCGCCCGGGAAGATGCCGAGCTGCACCTCCGGCGCCGCGAGCACGCTCTTCGGATGGTCCGTCACGATGCGATACGAGCAGGCGATCGCCGCTTCCAGTCCGCCGCCCAGGCAGGCGCCGTGAATCGCCGCCACCACCGGCACGCGCAAGTGCTCCAGCCGGCTCATCAGTGCTTGCCCGCGACGACTCAGCTCTTCCCCGTCGTGCGCGGTGCGCAAGGCGTTGAACTGCTCGATGTCGGCGCCGGCGATGAAATTCTCGGGCTTCCCGGACATCAACACCACCGCGCGAACCGCAGCGTCGCGGTCCACACGGTCGAGGAACGACGCAAACTCCGCCACCACCTGCGCGTCGAGCACGTTCACCGACGCGTCGGGCACGTCGAGCGTTGCGACCGCGATACCGTTCTGGATGTCGACCGCGAGCGCGGACGCCGCTTGCACCGGGTCCGTCGCGGCGCTCACGCGGCGTTCTCCAACACCATCGCGAAGCCCATTCCGCCGGCCGCGCACACGGTCATGAGGCCGAACTGGCCGCCGCGCCGCTTGAGCTCGTGCGCCAGCGTCGTCGTGATGCGCGCCCCGGTGGCGCCGAAGGGGTGGCCGATGGCGATCGAGCCGCCCATGACGTTGAGACGCGACCGGTCCACTTCACCCATCGGCTGCGACAGGCCCGCGCGCGCCGCCCACGCCCTGCTCTCGAATCCTTGCAGGTTGGACAACACCTGGGCCGCGAACGCCTCGTGCATCTCGACCAGGTCGATGTTGGCCAGCGTGAGGCCGGCGCGCTCGAGCGCTTTCGGAGCCGCAAACACCGGCGCCTGCAACAACTGCTCGCCCGGGTCCAGCGCGGCGTACGCGTACGAGCGAAGGTACGCGATCGGCTGCATGCCTAACGAACGAGCCTTCTCCTCGCTCATGAGAATCACGGCCGCGCCGCCGTCGGTGAGCGGCGACGAATTGCCGGCCGTCACCGAGCCGTAGCGCCGGTCGAACACCGGTTTGAGCGCCGCCAACTGCTCCAGACTCGTGTCCGTCCGCACGCCGTTGTCGGTCGTCGCCCACGCCTCGTACGATGGCGACACGAACAACGGCATGATCTCCGACGTTAGGCGACCGTCCTGCGTCCCCGCCGCCGCCAGCCGGTGCGATCGCAACGCGAACTGGTCCTGTTCCTCGCGAGGAATGTGGTTGAGCTTGGCCATCTTCTCCGCCGACTGCCCCATCGTCTCGCCCGTCGATGGCTCGGCGATCGCCGGGGTCACCGGCACCAGGTCCCGCGGTCGCACGTGCGAGAACGCGCTCACCCGCGCGCCCAACGACTTCGCCTTACTCGCGCGCACGAGCACATCCGCAAACCGGCGCGAATGCAGTATCGGCACGTTCGACAACGACTCGGCACCCCCCGCAATCGCCACGTCGGCGTGGCCGAGCACGATCTGGTCCGCCGCGTCGGTGATCGCCTGGTTCGCCGAAGCACACGCCCGACTCACCGTGAACGCCGGGATGTCTTTGGGCATCATGGGCAGCAGCGCCACCTCGCGCGCGATGTTCGGCGCGAGCACCGATGGCACGACGGTGCCGAACACAATGATGTCGATTTCGCCCGGATCGAGCGTCGTGCGCTCGAGTAGCTCTGCGACTACGGCGCGGCCGAGGTCCTGCGCGCTCATCGGCTTGAGAATCGTTCCCGCCTTGGCGAACGGGGTACGCAAACCGGCCACGAGCGCCACCCGCCGGCCGTTGCGTCCATAGCTTTCCATGGCGGAAACTTAGACCTGCGAGTTGCCGGACGCCATTCGGCATGACGTCCCGAGCCCTCGCGCCCCCCGCGCGCGGACCCGTATCGTTCTTGCACTCATCGCCGCGACACACCCTCCTTCATCGCCATGACCTGCGCCACGTATCGCTCACCCGCGGCATCGCGCACCAGGCCCTCACGATTTTCCAAAATCACCAACGGCGCCAGAAGCGCCGGCAGCTCGTCGCTCTGCAAGAGGAACGCGTCGCTGCTCGGTCCCCTGCCCAACGCCCGTTGCGCAACGGTGAACGTCTCGACGATCGCGGCGCCGCCGGGTCGCAGCAGCGATGCCAGCGAGGGAAACAGCGTGCGATCCAGAAAATTGACGCACACGATCGCATCGATGCTGCCGCTTCGAAGCGGCAGTCGCGATGCGTCGGCGGCAATCGCGTCCATCGCCGCCGCGGCGCGCGCATCGGCGAGTGCGGCCGCGACGATGTCGACGGCCACCACGCGATGCCCGGCGCGCGCCAGCGGCACGGCATGACGGCCTCGTCCGGCAGCCAGATCGACGATCGTGTCATGTGCGCTCAGCGACAGCGCACGCGACATCACCCATGCCGATGGAGCACCGAGCGGCGTCCCGAGAGCCGCACGATGGCGCGCGTCCCACGTCTCGCGATCGCTCATGCCGCCATGACGCGGCGCGCCCGGTGACGACAGCAGCGCGACCCGAATTCGGCGCCGCCAACCGGCCCGCGTTCATCGAGGCACTGGCGCGGGAGGCGTTCGACGTGCTCGTGATCGGCGGCGGCATCGTCGGCGCCGGGGTCGCCCGCGACGCCGCCATGCGAGGGCTGCGCGTGGCGCTCGTCGAGCAATCCGATTTCGCGAGCGGAACGTCGAGCCGTTCGTCGCGGCTCGTGCACGGCGGCCTCCGCTATCTCGAGAATGGACAGTTGCATCTCGTGTTCGAGGCGAGCCAGGAGCGGCGCACGCTCATGCGGATCGCGCCGCACATCGTGCGACCGCTGCAGTTCTTGTGGCCGGTGTTCGACGGCGCACGCATTCCAACGTGGAAGTTGCGGGCGGCGCTCACCCTCTACGATGCGCTCGCGCTGTTTCGCAACGTGGCGCCGCACCATGCGCTCGACGCCGCAGCGATCTCGACGCTCGAGCCTGCGCTCCGCCGCCCCGGGCTGCGCGGCGGCGCTACCTACTTCGATGCGGCCACGGACGATGCTCGTCTCACCCTCCTCAATGCGCGCGCCGCCCACGATGCCGGCGCCGTCGTCGTTACTCGCGTCCGCGCCGACGGCCTCCTCCTCGAGGCGCACGCCGTGCGCGGCGCGCGTGCGCACGACATCATCGGAAACCAATCGTTCGACATCGCCGCACGCTGCGTCGTGAACGCCACGGGCCCCTGGAGCGACACCATCCGCCGATTCGCGCAGCCTAACGCAACGGCGTCGGTGCGCGGCACCAAAGGCGTGCACCTGGCGCTTCCGGCCGAGCGCGTCGGCAATGCCGGCGCGCTCACGCTGCTGTCGCCGATCGACGGACGCGTGTTCTTCGTGCTCCCGTCCGGTGCGACCACCATCGTCGGCACCACCGACACCGATTACGATGGCGACCCGGAGGCAGTGTGCGCCACTCCGACGGATGTCGCGTACCTCCTTCAGTCGGTAGATGCGTACTTCCCCGCTGCGTGCCTGACGCCCGACGACGTCATCGCCGCCTGGGCCGGCATCAGACCGCTCGTCGGCGGAGACGCGCGTCAGCCCGACGCGCTGTCTCGCGAGCATGCGGTCACGACGACGGCGCCCGGTCTCATCACCGTGTCCGGCGGAAAGCTGACCACGTATCGCGTCATGGCCCGCGACACGGTCAATGCCGTCCAACGGTCGCTCGGCCAGCGCGTGAGCGAGGC
>Ga0207695_10009410_pt1 | contig 12087 bp, 8 predicted proteins | sample KBSC54metaG_FD_184354 | JGI IMG/M metagenome (GOLD analysis project Ga0207695, IMG submission 184354) | Corn rhizosphere microbial communities from Kellogg Biological Station, Michigan, USA - KBS C5-4 metaG (SPAdes) (version 2) | ecosystem: Host-associated > Plants > Roots > Rhizosphere > Soil...
GTCGCCAGCGTTCCCATTGCATTGGCGTTGTCGGGATCGAGCTCGAGCGCGCGCTGCAGCGCCGCGCGGGCTTTGGGGATGACATCGGCAACGGCGCCGAAGTTGTATTGCGCGTAGATGCGCCAGGTTTCTCCCAGGCCGGCGTATGCCGGCGCGTACTCGGGCGCCAGCGCGATGGCCTGTTGAAAGCACTCCAGAGCGGGGAGGATCGATCGTCCCCGCCGCAGCGCGAACGCGCGCCCCCGGGCGCACAGCTCGTACGCCTCCACCTGCGCCGTGGTGGCCGGTGCGGCCGGTTCCGCTGCCGGCTTCACCAGCGTCACCTGCAGCTTCGCCGCGATGGCGCTCGCGATTTCATCCTGCACCGCGAACACATCCACGAGCTCGCGATCGTAGCGCTCCGACCAGCGATGATATCCATCGGCAACGTCGATGAGCTGCGCGGTGATTCGCAGCCGATTCCCCGATTTGCGCACGCTTCCCTCGAGCACCGTCGCGACGTTGAGCTTCTCGCCAATGATCCGCAGGTCCTCATGTCTCCCCTTGAAGGAGAACGCGGACGTGCGGGCCGCGACACGCAGCCCCGGGATCTGCGCCAGCGCATTGATGATCTCCTCGGCGATGCCGTCGCCGAAGAACTCGTTGTCGCTGTCCGCGCTCATGTTCTCGAACGGGAGCACGGCGAGCGACTTCTCGGGCGGCGCCGCTTTCGCCAGCGATGCGTCGGCTTCGCCGAGCGCCGCGGCGAAGAACGCGCCGCTCTCGTAGCGATCGTGCCGCGTGCGCGAGAGCACTTTCTGGATGGCGCGCGCGACCGGCCGGGGCACACCGTCGCGCAGCGCGCCCACATCCGCCGGCGCCTGCACGAATCGCTTGGCGATCACCGCTTGCACGTTCGTGCCTGTAAACGGCTGCTCGCCCACGAGCATCTCATACAGTACGCAGCCGAGCGAATAGAGATCGGTGCGGGCGTCCACGTCATCGCCGGCCGCCTGCTCGGGACTCATGTACGCGGGCGTGCCGACGCTCATGCCGGTCTGCGTGAACGCCTGACCCTCGACGGCGCTCAACGCCTTGCCCACGCCGAAATCCGCCACGAGGGCATGCCCTTCCTGCAGCATGATGTTCTCGGGCTTGATGTCGCGGTGCACCACGCCGTGGCGGTGGGCATGGTCGAGCGCGCCCGCGACTTCGACCGCAATCCGTACCGCCTCGTCAACGGGGAGCTGCCGCGAGCGCTCGAGCCGGTCGCGCAGCGATTCCCCGTCGACCTTCGGCATCACGTAGTACAGCGCGCCCGCGGCCTCGCCCGAGTCGAAGAGGGGGAGAATGTTCGGATGATTGAGGCGCGCCGCGAGGCGGATTTCGCGGAGAAACCGTTCCGCGCCGAGCGTCTGGCCGACATCGGAGCGCAGGACCTTGATGGCGACCTCGCGATCGTGCCGGAGGTCGTGCGCAAGATAGACCGTGGCCATGCCGCCCGCGCCGAGCTCGCGCTCGAGTCGGTACCGGTCGGCGAGCGCCACGGCCAACTGCTCCACCGCGGTGGTGGGTACATCGAGGGGCATTGCCAGCGAACCGCCGGGTGGACGTGCGTCGAGGTGTCGGGTCCTGAGGAATTTGCGCCGGCAGGAAGATACGCTATGGGCGGGGAGGCGCCATAGCGGAACTCCGACAAGCGCCGGATGTCATCTTCACGACCTCCGGCGCGTGGATCGCCTGTGTATCGGAGTGCATCCCGATGCGCGGTAGCCTGCGCACTCCATCGGTCCGTGATCTTCGACAGGTCGCGGTATGCTCACTGCCACAAAGTGGCGTGAAAATCCCCCGAGGTGGTCTGGCTTTCTCCAACGACATGGCCCTCGTCGTTGATCGCCGTTGCGTCACTATTCTCCCCGCCCAATGTGCCCAGATCCTTCATCCCCTGGCCACTGTGCCAGAGAAAGGCGCGCTCAATGTGTCCGTCCCCCAAATTCGTCCTACTGATTCCTACGACCTGGCCCGTGATGTTGATCCCACGCGCCGAGCTGAAGCCGCCTCCCAGGTCACCCAGATCCTGCATCCCTTGCCCGCGTCGCCAGAGAAAGGCGTGTTCATGGCCCAAAGTTATGCTGATGCTGGTGAGCAGACCGACGACCTCGCCCCTGGTATTGATTCCGGCTGCACCACTGGACCCTCCGTCCTGGGGGCCCAAGTCCTGCATCCCTCGCCCGCGCTGCCAGAGAAAGGCGTGCTCGCGACCCGCATCTGTGGTGAGAGTGCCAACGACCGCGCCCGCGCGATTGATTCCGGAAGCGGAGCTTTCCAGCCCGCCCAGAGTACCCAGGTCCTGCATCCCTGCCCCGCTTTGCCAGAGGAAGGCATGCACCAGCGCGGAACCCGTGGAGGCATACCCCACGATCTGGCTCCGGTCATTGATGCCGTTTGCAGCGCTCGTCTCTCCACCCAGGGTGCCCAGGTCCTGCATTCCCTGCGCGCGCCGCCAGAGGAATGCGTGCTGCTGCCCCGAGGCCGTGAGGCTGTAGCCCACCACCTCGCCCCTTCCATTGATCCCAGTTGCGGAACTCATTGCTCCACCCAGCGTGCCCAGATCCTGCATTCCCTGCCCGCTCTGCCAGAGAAAGGCATGCACGTCTCCGGACGCTGTCTCGCTCTCTCCCACCACCTGAGCGATGGCGTTAATCGCGAAAGCGGTGCTTCTCGCTCCTCCCAGTGTGCCGAGGTCGGTCGCGGAGAAACCGGACGCGCGCCGGCTCAGTTGCTGCGCATTCTCGACGGGAGGCATCGTGACGCCCTGGTCAGCGCACCCTCCCATCAGCACCGCGCCCAACACGGAGCAGATGACAACACGACGGCGCGCGCGCCGGTGCCGTCGCACCAGCGTACCATGGAACCGATGCGCACCGCCCGACTGCTTTAGCGGAACAGACATGGAACCTCCACAGGTAGCGCCGTTGCCCGTGCAATGCATCCGGCAGCGCGACGGATGCCACACGCGAGCAGGCTGGTCGACACGGGTGTCCACTATTGGTGTCGCGGCGAAATGGCGCAAGGGATGGGTGTGAGTACGCGCTTCGCGCGTGATTCCAATGGGATCGTTGTCCGCACGCGCAACGCACGGTGTGGAGGTCGCGTGAGTCGTGCGCCGCAGAAACGCCCTGCTCGCAACGGGAGATGAGGTCGCAAGATCGCTAGCTTGAGGGGAACAGATGCCAGAGCTATCAACAATGCCTACCGACGATCCCCTTGCTGGCCGCCACCCAACCAGCCACGAACGGATGACCGGCATCCCCTGGAATGCGTCGTACCTCAACGACGCCCCCGCGCCCTGGGACATTGGCCATCCGCAACCAGCAATCGTGCGTCTGGCATCCCGTGCCGCATTCACCGGACCAGTCCTCGACGCCGGCTGCGGCACTGGCGAGAACGCTCTTCACGTAGCGTCGCTCGGGTTTTCTGTTCTTGGCGTCGACGTCGCCGAGACAGCACTGGCAATCGCGCGCAAGAAGGCCAAGGACCGCAACATCGACGCGAAGTTCCTGCTCGCCGATGCTTTCCAGCTCGCGCGCCTAGGCGGCACCTTCGAGACGGTGATGGAGTGCGGCCTCTTCCACACCTTCGACGCCGACGAACGACCGCGCTACGTCGCGAGTCTCTCCTCGGTCACCGATCCCGGTGCAACGCTCTACGTGTTGTGCTTCAGTGACGCCGCTCCCGACACCGTCCCGCATCCCGTCAGCCAGAACGATCTTCGCGCAGCCTTCAACCAAACCACCGGCTGGCAGACCGCCGCCATCGAAGCCGACCGCGTCCTCACCACTTTCCACGGCGACGACGGCGCACCCGCCTGGCTCGCGACGATCAAACGGATCTAGTCTGTCGCGCGCTCGATCGCGCTCCCAGTCACTCGCTCACTCGCCCGCCGCCCCGAACCACCTCTCGACCGCCCCAACCAGCTCCCCCTGACTCTCCCCTGCCCACGCCACATGCCCGTCCGGCCTCAACAACACCGCCGGCACGTCGAGCTCCTCGCTCTCATCCGCGACATAGTCCACCCGGTTCCCCCACCCCTCTACCGACAGCCTCCCCGTCTGATCCAGCAGCATCCCGTGTCCCCCGCGCATCTGCTCATAGAGTCGCCCTTGGCTTTTCAGCCCCACGTCCCGCAACCGCCGCCCGAGCAGTGGATGCGCCGCGTTCCCATCGCCGAAGTCGTACCGCACTCCGATCGCGGTGATCTTCTCGATCAGATACCGCCTCACTCCCTCGAACTCCATCAATTCCGACCAGAGCCGACGCACCGCCTGCGGCCCCGGCTCGTTTGACAGCAGCACCATTTGCGCGCGGCTGTTGTTCAACACGTCGGCGGCCACGGGGTGTCGTTCGGTGTGATAGCTGTCGAGCAGCCCCTCCGGTGCCCAGCCACGGATCTCGGCGGCCAGCTTCCAGCCGAGGTTGAACGCGTCCTGGACGCCGAGGTTGAGGCCCTGACCGCCGGTGGGCGGGTGGACGTGCGCCGCGTCGCCGGCCAGCAGCACGCGGCCCACACGGTAGCGCTCGGCCTGCCGGGTGGTGTCGCCGAAGCGGGAGAGCGAGCGCGGTGTGTGCACGCCGAAGTCGGTGCCGGCGGTTGCTTGCAGTTGTCGCTTGAACTCTTCGAGCGTCGGCGGGACGGCGCGGTCCTCGGCCACTCCCTCGGCGGGAACCACGACGCGGTACACTCCGTTGCCGAGATGCCCGAGGCCGAAGCGCTTCTCGGTCTTGCGAACTTCGCTCACCAGGGCTGTCAATGTCTCCTGCGGTACGCCCACCTCCATCTCGCCCAGCAGCGTCTCGACGCTGCTCGGCTCACCGGGGAAGTCGACGCCGAGCTGCTTGCGCGCGGTGCTGCGGCCGCCGTCGCAGCCAACGAGGTAGCGCGAGCGGAGCTCGGTGCCGTTTGAGAGCTCGGCGGTCACTCCGCGTTCGTCCTGACTGAGCCCCACCAGCTCCTGGCCGCGCCGGATCTCGGCGCCGAGTTCCACTGCGTGTTCCGCGAGCACGCGCTCGGTGACGGGCTGCGGGATGCCGAGGACATAGCAGTGCGCGGTGTCGAGCTGGACGGGCTCGGGATTGTCGATGGCGGCGAAGAAGGCGCCGGTGAGCAGGTGCTTCCTACCGTGCGCGAGGAAGCGATCGAGCAGGCCGCGCTGGTCCATGATCTCTATGCTGCACACGTGCATGCCGAGCGAGCGCACGACCTTCGTGGGTTCGGCGTCGCGCTCGAGGACGAGGACGCGCACGCCGTGGAGGCGGAGCTCGGCGCCGAGCATCAGGCCGGTGGGGCCGGCGCCGATGATTATGACATCTGTCGTGTGTGTCGCATCAACCATGAATCCCCCATGCCTGAAAATTGAGTGGGCGAGTGTAATGGGGGGCGAGGGGCTTGTCGCAAGCCCCGGGGTGGGGTATATGTTGGAAGTGGCGGGGGGAGCTCGAGAGAGCTGCCCCCCGCCTTTTTTCGCCTCGCGGCGTGTGCGCGTTTCCCACACGCGATGAGTTGTGTCGGCCGTGACCTGTGTCGCGTCACGAGGCGCGCCAACGCGCCGACATCCGCTACAAGTCTGTGCCGCTACAGGACTACTCGCTCCGCGAGTGGACCGGTATGCATCGGCGAACGCCGTCGCTCAGAATGCGATCCATCAGAATGCGACCCAGAGGAAGACATAGACTGTGTTGTTGCCGGAGGCATTGCGGCCCACGCCATCATATGCGAGCGATGCGCCGTTGAACTTGTCGTACCGGATGTACTGCGCTCCGACCCGCGTGTTCAGCCAGGCATTGAAGTCGATCTCCCCGATAGTGCCGCTGCTGCTCGGCGATCCGTGTGCACTGCCCGTGACGGCCGCGGGCGCGAAGAGCGCCGTATCTCGAGTTCCCGTGGTCGTGAAATAGCCGGCTGTGAACGTGAAGCGCGTCGTCGGAAGGTAGGATGCATTGATCCGGAACTCGTTCAGCGCGTCCGTCGGGTTCGGCACCGGGGCGCCGGCGGCCGTCTCAATCGACCCGGTGAGCGACTGGCGCTCATGCAGATACGTGGTGCGGGCAATCAGCGCTCCAGTGCCCAATCTACGCTCGTACTGCGCATCGACGCCGACGTCGGTGAAGCGGTTGGTGAACTGGCTTACGCCGGCCGGGTAGAGCGTCGCGTCGAGACCGTACGTTCCGACCATCAGATAGTTCGGCCCGAACGTGCGCTGCACGGCGAGTCGCCAATACGGAATCACGCCCCGATTGGCGTTGACCGAGGTCGGCCCTGGCGGCCCGGCGACGCCTTGTTGGGCGGAGCGGTACGTCGTCACTTCCGCGTACAGCGTCTGGTCCCACATTGCATACGCGCCCAGCCCCACCACCTGTTGGGCAAACGCTCCCTCGACTTGCATCGCGGCGGCAGGTGACGGCGCGACGCTCGACGTGACGAACGGGAATCCCCATGCCGGCGTCGTGTTCCAGAGGTCCTGCATGCTCGGATTGTTGTTCAACGTGAGGCCATAGATGACCTGTCGGCCGCCCACGGTCGCGTGGTCGGCAAATCGAATCTCCGTATTGTCAATGCCGATCGATCCGGCATCGGCGGCGTACGTGAGTTGCGTAAACGCGCCGATCTTTGGTGTGACCTGGCCTCCGAGAAACACGCTCAACTGCTCCGGGAACGCGGTGGCGTCGTTCTGCGCTCCGGGTAGCGCGGTCTTCAGGTGCGTGAGCGAGGTAACGATCATCGCTGACGCGGGCGGAATCGGAGCCAGCTCGAGTGTTTGACGCACCGAGTCGCCGGCTACGATCGTCGGCAGCGCGGTGAGCGTATAGCCATTGAGCTTGAACAATCGCCCGAACGGCGTAAGCTCGGGGAATCCGTAGTGACAGGCGCTGCACGCGAGCTTGGTTTGACGCGAGAAGCTCGGAATCATGCGCGCGTAGGCGACGCGATACGCGCCGTGGGGCATGTTCATCCGGTCGGCGCGCACGTACCCGAATGGGTCCGTCGAATCGGTCTTCCTGCGCGCGGCAGGCTCCGCCGTCGCGGTCCGCGTCGAAAGAGCAATCATTCCCACCAGCGCGACAACGGCGAAGCGAGTGCGGTTCGGCGAGCCCGGGCACGCGAGCATGGTGTCCCCCTGTTCAGGTCTTCGTGCCGATGAGCACGAGGAGTGTGTGGAGTGCTACTTGACGGATCCGACCATGAGAGTACCTCGCATGCCGACTGACTCGTGGGGATCGCATGCGAACGTGTAGGCGCCATCGGGGAAGCGCGCGTCGATTACCAGGTCGTACGTCTGACCGTTGTTGACCAAATACGGCCCGACCGCGGCGTCTCCGAGGTTGGCGCTCTTGGGGTGCGTGCGGAACGAGACGTTGTGCGGCGCCGAGCTCTGCTGAACAAAGCGCACCGTATCGCCCCGCTGGGCGTTGATGGTCCCGGGCTCGAAGGCGAACTGACCGTTCGGCTTGTCGACCAAATGAACCATGATCACGTGGCCAGTGGGTACGGCCTGCGCCGCACAGACAGGAGCAGCGAGGGCCATTGCGAGCATGGCCAGGACCGGGCGAAGCGCGTGCGACATAGAGCCTCCACGATGAGCGTCCAGGGGCGAACGGGCCGATCATCCGGCTCCGCGCCAAGTGTCGTAGCGTCGCGATCGCCCCGCAATCGGGCAAAGCCCTTCACACTCTCAGGCAAACGCCACACGGCCTCAATGAGTCTGATGTCGGGAGTTGCCCGCGTGGTGGCCGCGTTCTGCCCGAACGAGACACGTCGCGCCAGCGTGGCGTTGCACCGGTGGCTTCACCCGGAGCGGACGGCCGGCGCTGGAGCATCAAGCAGGCTTCGGGTGGCACAGTCTGCGACACGCGCTTCGCCAGCTGCGAACGGAGAGCACGCTGCAGAACCGGGGATGCAACAAGCCCCGCCCAACCGTACAGGGCTGGACGAGGCTTGAACTTAGAAAAATGGGCCTGGGAAGAGTTGAACTTCCGACCTCACGCTTATCAGGCGTGCGCTCTAACCAACTGAGCTACAGGCCCCTGCCAAGCCAACAAAGTTAGCCGGGCCAGACAATCGCGTCAACGCGCCGCTGCAGCGCGATTTCGCATAGCAGCGCCGCAACGTCCACGCGCGCTGCAATGCACTCCCCGCCGCACCGCACCCCCTCTGCACAACGCCTCGCCGCTCGACATGAGCGGCGAGGCGTGAACGCATTTGCGACAAGCGTCATACAACGGGTCCAGGCGCATCCTCCGCCCGGTACTCCGTTCCCGCTTCCCTATTCCCTACTCCCCTCACTCATCGAACCGGTGCGGGTGCCCGGGTTTCGGTCGCTGCACATCCAGATCGTCGTACTCATCGTCGAGATCCACGAGGTCATCATCGTCCTCGTCGTCATCATCGTCCTCATCCTCGTCGTCGTCCTCGTCGTCGTCGTCGTCGTCCTCATCATCGAGGTCGTCATCATCCTCGTCGAGGTCCGTGTCATCCTCATCCTCGACGTCGTCATCGTCATACTCGTCCTCGTCCAGCTCCATCTCGTCGAGGTCGTCATCGCGCGCTGCTGCCCGCGCCTGTTCCAACGACTCGAGCTCGTACCGCATGACCCGGATCTCCTTGAGGGTGAATTACACAATTACAGGGAAGCGCGCTCGCGCTTCGCTTCCCGCGAAAGCTTCCTGCGATCGTTCGCGCTCAGATACCGCTTGCGCAGCCGGATGGATGCCGGCGTCACTTCGATCAGCTCATCCTCCTCGATGTACTCCAGCGCGAGCTCCAGTGTCAGCTCCCGCGGCGGCTCGAGCTGGATGTTCTCGTCGCTCGCCGTGGTCCGCATGTTCGTCAGCTTCTTCTCCTTCGTCGGATTCACGTCCATGTCGCCGGGACGCGAATTTTCCCCGATGATCATCCCCTCGTACACCGGCGTGCCGGGGGCAATAAACATAGTGGCTCGCTCCTGAAGATTGAACAGGCCGAACGCCACCGCCATACCGGGCTCCATGGACACCAGCGTGCCCCGCTTGCGGCCCGCGAGCGGGCCCGCCCACTGGCCGTACTCCAGGAACCGGTGATGCATGATCCCCGTCCCCCGCGTGTCCGTCATGAATTCCGAACGATACCCGAACAGGCCGCGCGCCGGTATCCGGTAGAGCAGCCGGACCATCCCCTGCCCAGGATTCTTCATCTCGATCATTTCTGCCCGACGCGGACCAAGCTTCTCGATCACCGCTCCCAGATAGGCCTCGGGCACGTCGATGGACAACTCCTCATATGGCTCCAGACGTTCCCCGTTCGCGCCGGTGCGCGTGATCACTCTCGGCCGTGACACCTGGAATTCATACCCCTCGCGCCGCATCGTTTCCATGAGAATCGACAGATGCAGCTCGCCCCGACCCGACACGGTCCACGTGTCCGTGCTCTCGGTGTCCTCTACCCGGAGCGCCACGTTTCGTTCGAGCTCCCGGTACAGCCGGTCGCGCACCTGACGCGACGTCACGTACTTCCCATCCTTGCCGGCGAAGGGCGAATTGTTCACAATGAAATCCACCGAGATGGTCGGCTCCTCCACCGCGATGCCGGCCAGCCGATCAGGGTGCTCCACATCCGTCACGGTGAGGCCGATCTCCACGCCTTCGATTCCCGCCAGCGCGACGATCTCGCCCGAGGGCGCTGATTCGAGCTCGACGCGCTCCAGCCCCTCGAAGCCGAACAGCTTCGTGACCTTGCCGCGCTCCATGGGCCGCGAGGTCTCGAGCGGCAGGAGCGCCACGGGATCGCCCACGTGCACGGTGCCGCGCTCGATGCGGCCAATGCCGAGCCGTCCCAGGTACGGCGAATGATCGATCGTCGAGATGAGCATCTGGAAGGGGCCGGACACATCGCCCGGCGCCGGCGGCACGTGCTCCACGATGGCCTCGAACAGCGGCACGAGATCCGTGCCCGGCGTGTCGAGATCCATGGTCGCCGTCCCGTTGCGCGCCGAGGCGTAGACGACCGGCGCGTCGAGCTGAGCCTCGTCGGCTTCGAGCTCGATGAGCAGGTCGAGCACTTCATCGTGCACGCGGAGCGGGTCCGCTCCCTGGCGGTCGATCTTGTTGATGACGACGATGGGGGTGCGACCGAGCGCGAGCGCCTTGCGCAGCACGAAGCGGGTCTGCGGCATGGGGCCGTCAAAGGCGTCCACGACGAGCAGCACCCCGTTCACCATGCGCAGGATGCGTTCCACCTCGCCGCCGAAGTCGGCGTGTCCCGGCGTATCCACCACGTTGATCTTGACACCATGCCACCGCACGGAGGTATTCTTCGCAAGGATCGTGATCCCGCGTTCCCGCTCGAGCGGATTGGAGTCCATCACCCGCTCCTGCACGACCTGGTTCTCGCGAAATGCCCCGGCCTGCCGGAGCATCTTGTCCACCAGTGTAGTCTTGCCATGATCCACGTGCGCGATGATGGCGATGTTTCGAATCTGCATAGCCTGCAAATCTATCGGATGATGACCATCGCTAACAGGCACGGCACTCGGAACGACGCGGGATCGCTACCGCACGCGTTGCCCATCACCCGGCGGCCGGCAGGGCCGCACCGCTTCCACCCATTCCCGGAGGAGTCATGGAAGAGCACGAGGCGGAACAGGAAGCTGAATACCCCCGCGGGCGCGGCTACGGCCACGATTACATGCGCGGTGGCGAGGTGTTCGGCGGCTACGGATACAGCGATCGCCACGAATACCTGCGCCCGCGGGGGGCCAGCGGAGAAGATCCGACAGCACGTGATGACGAGGAATTTCCCCAGGATGAGCGCGCCGGCGGCTGGGAGATTCCGCACGAGATGGATGACCAGCCGGCGGACAGTGCCGCGCCGGCGGATGCGCTGCCCGATGGCGAGGGCGAGGGCGAGCTCGATGGACAGGATCTCGGCGCGGGTGCGCCGGTGCCGCTGATCGATCGGACGCTGGGCGGCGCGACGATCGGCGGTCTCGACCGCTCACGCAGCTACTACGTGACGCAGGCCCAGTTGCAGCAGCGGTTGTACAGGGCGCCCAGGCAGGACGAACCCGGAAAGAGCTAGAGCGTCCGCGAGGGGCCGCCTATCTCACGCTCGTCGTCCGCGATGCACCCTTGGCGGACACCTGCCGCGCCGCTGCGGCATCCGGCCCCTCCACGAAGCTCGTGTCGTGGCCGCGCTGGGCCATCGTGGCGAGCAGCCCCTGCTTGTCGGATGCCTTGAGATACGCTTCCTTGGGCTCCACGGTGCCCGCGTCCACGTGCACCATGAGCGCGTCATTGAGCATCACCATGCCCAGGCGCCGCGACGTCTGCAGGATCGACGGAAGCTGATACGTCTTCCCTTCGCGAATCAGATTCGATACCGAGGGCATGCTGAGCAGCACCTCGAGCGCGGCGACGCGGCCGCCGCCGATCTTGCGGCACAACACCTGGGAAATCACGCCCTTGAGCGACTCGGAGAGCATCACGCGGATCTGCGACTGGCGGTCGGCGGGGAACTGATCGATCAGCCGGTCCACCGTGCTCACTGCGCTGGTCGTGTGCAGCGTGCCGAACACCAGGTGGCCCGTTTCCGCGGTCTCGATCGCGATGGACATCGTCTCGAGATCGCGCAGCTCGCCCACCAGAATGATGTCCGGATCCTCGCGCAGCGCCGCGCGCAGCGCGTGCTTGAACGAACCCGTGTGCGTCCCGACCTGGCGCTGCGTGATGATGCACTTCTTGTTCTCGTGCACGAACTCGATGGGATCCTCGATCGTGATGACGTGATCGCTGCGCGTGCGGTTGATGAGATCAATGAGCGCCGCCAGCGTGGTGGATTTCCCGGAGCCGGTTGGCCCGGTCACGAGCACGAGTCCGCGCGAGAGGTTGCACAGCGCCTGAATCGCCGGCGACAGGCCCAGCTCGTCCGCCGTGACCACACGCGCGGGAATCACCCGGAACACCGCCGCCGCGCCATGCCGGTCGCGCAGTGCGTTGCAGCGGAAACGCGCCAACCCGGGCAGCTCGTACGCGAAGTCCGTATCATGGTGCTCGGCGTATTCACCGCGATTGCGATCG
>Ga0207695_10009413_pt1 | contig 12081 bp, 12 predicted proteins | sample KBSC54metaG_FD_184354 | JGI IMG/M metagenome (GOLD analysis project Ga0207695, IMG submission 184354) | Corn rhizosphere microbial communities from Kellogg Biological Station, Michigan, USA - KBS C5-4 metaG (SPAdes) (version 2) | ecosystem: Host-associated > Plants > Roots > Rhizosphere > Soil...
CCTTCGGATTATGGGCCGCCGCCGCCACCGTACGGTTGCTCAAAGCCGCCGTCGTGCCGTTCCTGTTCGTGCTGAATCAGGCAAAAGCCAACGCCAGCATCACCGCCCAGGCCGCCGCCTCGCTATCGCATCACGGTCCTGTCGCCGAAACCTTTATCGGCGACCGCGTGCCCTACGCGGCCGCGATGACGGACGGTCGCACCGCCGTCGAACTTGCCCCATCCGGCCCAGCGGCGCTGGAAACCGCTGCACTCTGGAAAAACATTAAAGCATGTTTGCATGCAAACATGCTTGCAACCAAGAAGGTGGCTACGCATGCCTAAAGCAGAACCCCTTACCCCGGCAGCGCTGTCCGTGGGGCAGATAACGCCCAAGGCAGCAACGCCCGCGCGTAGCGCTAGCGTCGTCGCGGCAACTGCCAAGTCGGGGCACACGACGAAAGCCCCTCAGATGCCATTGCAGATACGCCTGCCGCGCGAGGAAGTACGGGCGATCAAGATCGCCGCCGCCGAGCGCGAGCAGACCATCAGTGATTTCATGCTTGCATGCTTCCATGCATACATGAAAGGTTAAAAGCATGCGCAAGGCAGCGAATTGCATCCCGCTAACGCTCAAGCAGCGGCAAATTGTTGATGTAGGTACGGCGATCGCGCAGGACAAACCCACCGATCAGGACAAGGCATTTCTCGCGCGGCAGCTCGTGCAGACAACGCTGCCGCACAGTGACCCCGGTGACGTGCCGGTGTGGTCGCGTACCAATGGCAATCTGACGCTCACGATTCAGCAGGGCTATAGCAAGGATGGCAAGGGGATCGGCCATCCCTACGGCACCATCCCGCGATTGCTGCTGTATTGGATGACCACGGAAGCGCTGCGCACTGAGTCGCCGCGCTTGGAGCTCGGCCGACATCTGGCTGGTTTCATGGAGGAAATCGGCCTAGACCCGGCAAGGGGAGGGCCGCGCAGCGACCGTGTTCGCCTGGAACAGCAGATGCGCCGCTTGTTTGCGGCCCGCGTCAGCTTCGAGGGAACGGTGGAGAAAGACGGCGAGACCGCCGAAGTCACGGAATACATGCCGATCGCGCGCCGCACCGTTTACTGGTGGAGCAGCAAGCAGCCAGGGCAATCAACACTGTGGGAGAGCTATGTCGAGCTCGATCAGGAGTTCTTCGAGTCCATTACCGCGAATCCGATCCCGGTCGATCTGCGTGCGCTGCGCGCCATCAAGCGCAGCCCGCTGGCGCTCGATATCTACTCGTTGCTGACTTATCAGGCATTTCGCGCCAGCAGAGCAGGACGCTCCCGCTTCATGACCTGGCCGCAACTGCAGAAAGCGCTCGGCACCAGCTATGCCGAAACGTCGAACCTGCGGAAGGCCATCAACGACACCCTCAGGAAAATCAAAGCAGTGTATCCCGGCCTGAAATTGGGGACGCGCGAGGGCGGGCTAGAGGTCTTGCCAGACAGTCTCCCGGCAGTTGCTGCGCGCTAGCAAAAAGTGCTGAAACGGTACCCCCTTTAGACACAGAGAAATTAATAGTCCTAAATATCCAGGGGTGTTTCGCGGGGGGCGAGTTATCCACATTTTCTGTGGATATCCAAAGTTATCAACGCTGAAACGGTACCCCCCCTCAGTGCTGAAACGGTACCCTAAAAGTGCTGAAACGGTACCCTAAAAGTGCTGAAACGGTACCCCCTACTTATATGTAGTAGTAAATATAGTTAAGACCTGTAGTTGTTCGCCTTCGGCTTGTGGACAGCAGGAGCTGCCCACAAGCCTCACGGCGACAGCAATCAGGGTTTTTTGAAGTGGGCAGAGTGGAGAAGCCAGAGGTGGAGGCAGAAGGAAGGCAGTCATGGCTACATCTGTGGTCGAAAGAGGAGCCCCTAGAGCGGAGAACGACACTGTCGAGCTGGTTCTCTCCGCCCGAAGGGCCGATCGCGGTACCAGGCGCTTTAGAGGCGCTCTAGCGTCAGCCGACGGCCAGGTTTAATCGGCTTCTCTCCATGCTTCTCGAGACTGACTCCTAGCCGGATCCTTACGGTGTACTAATCAATCGACCATGGATAGCCATGTTTATTCAAAGAGTTATCCACGGCCACTTTGTCGCGCCCCCTCCGCTTTGGGTGTTAGCCTGAAATTGGACTGTCGACACGCGGATTTTCAGTCCGCTGCTCTGCCAAACCCAATTCAGAGACCCCTTGCACCCCATGCAAGTGCGCTACCTGGTTTGTTCCCGAGTTCGTGCTCTGATGAACAAGGTTGTAGGTTCAAATCGCACCCCCGCTACCACTCACCGACCTCTGGGTGATTCGAACTCTCTGCGCCCCGGCACGCCTGCAGCTAAACCAGCCTCGTCGTGGCGCTAGCTGATTTTTAGCTCCATCGGCGCACCTCGCTTCTGGCAGAGAGCCGGTCGAACGCAGCGTGCGCGGTCCGCACGGCCCCCCGAACTCGGCTCCATCAGCGACTTGAGGTAGCAGCTGGCCGCCCTCGCTCAATCACCGAGCAGTACCCTTTTAAGGTATTGGTCTTGGAGAGATTCGATCTACCGAACATCTTTCTTCGTAGCCAGGCTCTCCATCCCCCCACAGCGGTCTTGAGCTCCGCGCCCATGTGCTCTGGCGCCGTCACGCCCACTAGTTCGCAGATAGAGCGGTTAGATCGAACAGTGCTCGATCATCCGGCCGGGCCAATGACTCATCGAGCCATCGGTGCAATTGCCCTTTATCGAACTCGCCCTGGTCGAGTTTCGCCAGGACGATGGCACCCACTAGGATCTTCCGCCGCGTGTCGGCCTTGCGAGTGCGTTTCGATTCGAGCGCTTTCTGTCGCGCCGCGGCTTGCTGTTGTTGTGCCTTGAGCTGCCGCAGCTTCCCAGACAGTGTTGCGATGCGATCATCGAGTTTTGACATGACACCTGTCTCCCCATCGCGCGCGCCCTGATTTTCAGGGCTGCACGCGCGCATGATCAACTTGCCACAAGAGTCCATTGCCGCTCAGCGAAGAGTCGCGAGACCCTAACGTCAACGCCGGGGTACGTGAGGCGTTGACTCTCGGGTTCGGCCCCGGAAGGGCGCACTTATACGTCGCTTCGCGACGTGTGCGAGATTAAGAGGCCTCGTCGTGATGCATTGAGCCATGGCGATCTACCACCTGCATTCCAAGATAGTCTCGCGTGCCGATGGCCGCTCAGTTGTGGCGGCTGCGGCATACCGCTCTGGTGAGCTGCTCTATGATCAGCACGTCGGCAAGACATTCGACTACACGCGCAAAGCAGGAGTTGAGTACACAGAAATCCTCGCTCCACCCGAGGCACCATCCTGGGTCTATGATCGGGAGCGGCTTTGGAATACGGTCGAGCAGGTTGAATGCCGGAAAGATTCGCAGCTCGCGCGCGAGATCGAAATTGCATTACCGATCGAACTCAACAAAGACCAGCAAGTCGCACTGCTGCGTGATTTTGTCAGGGACACTTTTGTCTCGCATGGCATGGTGGCGGATGTCGCCTTGCATCTGGATAACGCCGACAACCCCCATGCCCATATTCTGCTGACCACTCGGGAGTTGACATCAGAAGGGTTCGGGTTAAAGCGCCGTGACTGGAATGCCCGTACGGAGCTGATGGAGTGGCGGGAGGCCTGGGCCGGGACGGCCAACAAGCACCTGGCGCACGCCGGCCTCGATATTCGCATCGATCACCGGACGCTTGAGGCGCAGAGGATTGACCTGGTTCCCGGCCGAAAGATCGGGTTGTCTGCTGAGCGTCAACTGGAGCCGGATTTACCCCGTGGCGTGCTTGAGCGGGTGGCCGAACAGCGGGAGATCGCCGCCGAGAACGGGAGGCGGATCCTCAAGGATCCGGGGCTGGGCCTGCGGGCGCTGACTCATACCCAGGCGACTTTCACCCACCATGACATCGCCAAATATCTCCACACCCGCACGCAGGGTGCGGAGCAGTTCGAGTCTGCCTATTTGAAAATGACCACCGCCCCGGAGCTCGTAAGGCTCGGGGTCGATGACCGCGGCCGAACCCGGTTCACGACCGCCGAGATGTTGGGTATTGAACGCGAGATGCTGGATCGGTCGGAGCGCTTGTCAGCGGCTCGAGGGCACGCCGTATCGAGGTCCCATCAGACACAAGCCCTCGCCCATGGACGCAGTTTGTCGCCGCAACAGCGCGAGGCCTTCGAGCACCTGGTCGGGGAGGGCAATCTGCGCGCGCTCGTCGGTATCGCGGGCTCTGGCAAGAGCACCATGTTGGATGCAGCACGCCGGGCCTGGGAGGCGGCTGGATACTCGGTCAAGGGCGCGGCGCTGGCCGGCATCGCTTCCAAGGGTCTGGAGAGTTCCAGCGGAATTACGTCCCGAACGCTGGCGAGCTGGGAATGGCAGTGGAGCCAGGGGCGCGCGCTACTCGGTGAGCGCGATGTACTCGTTATCGATGAGGCAGGTTTGGTCGGTACGCGCCAGCTCGCGCGCGTGTTGGAGCGGGCCGAGCAAGCCGGGGCGAAGGTGGTCATGGTCGGAGATCCTGAGCAGCTCCAGGCGATCGAGGCAGGGGCGGCGTTCCGCGGCATCGCGGACCAGGTTGGCCGGGCCGAGCTGACGGAAGTCTGGCGGCAGCGCATCGATTGGCAAAAGGAGGCGACGAAGCAGCTTGCTGCAGGCTGCACGGCGGATGGTCTGGAGGCCTATAGAAGTCGAGGGTTCATACGGGCCCTGCCTACCAGAGATGACGCGCGCGAGGCCCTGTTGGCTGCCTGGGACCGCGACAGGAGGGAGCATCCCAAGAAGTCGCAGCTCATGCTGGCCTACACCCGTGATGAGGTCCAGAAACTCAACAATCGGGCACGGGAGTTCCGGCGCACTGCGGGAGAGTTAGGGCGCGGCGAGGTGATTTCGACAGTCCGCGGCGCGCGCGAATTCGCCACGGGTGACCGGTTGTACTTCCTCAAAGGTGAGCGCAGCCTGGGCGTTGAGAACGGCTCGCTCGGTACGGTTGAGAAGATCCGCAACGGCATGCTGCAAGTGCGGTTGGATGGAGACGAGAAGCGGCGGGTGGTGGTGGATGCGAATCAGTACCCGCACATCGATCACGGGTATGCCTCGACAACGCATAAGAACCAAGGTGCTACTGTCGACCGGACGTACGGGCTGGCGACGGCTCACTTTGATCGACATGCCGCCTATGTTGTCTTGAGTCGTCATCGGGAGAGCGCAACGGTCTTCTATGGCCAGGACGATTTCCAGGGACGCCGGCAGACTGCGGAAGAGAACTTCAAAGCCACCTTGTCGCGAGCCAGATTAAAGGAACTCGCGCACGACTATCTGGATCGGGACCAGGTCAACGAGCGGCGTGCACCCGCTTCGGAGCATGCAATGGAACAGGACAGTGTGACGCCGGCGTCCGCCCTGACGGCCGCGGAGCGGCTCCGCCAGCGCTCCGACCAGGTCGCGCAGCGGTTGGCTGTGGAACGGGAGCATGAGCGGGCCGGTAAGGCACTGGAGCAGCAACACAACACGCCCTCACTGGAAGTGACCAAGGAGCGGGAAATCACCAAGGACCACGACCACGGACTGGAGTTCTGAGTTCATCGGCCACGTTCTAACAACAAGGTGAAGGCGGTATGGATCAGCAGGACCTGGTGCGTTTTGAGAGCGAGGCAGCCGAAGTCGCTGGGGCGATGAAAGAGTTGTTCAGGGAGTTTGAGCGACACCTGGGAGAAATCGTTAGTACGCAGCGCATGGCCTCGAGCGAGGCGCGGGCCGAGGGCGCGGAGGTGACGAAGAACTTGCACGAACTCAGGACCGCCGCTCGGGTCATGGTCACTGACCAGCGCGAGCTGCTGGCCCAGCTTGAGCGGGAATGGCAACTGCGGATCGATGAGAACGCGAAGCGCGCCGGCGAGGCCCAGGCGAAGGCCTTCGGAGAGAACATTGCGCAAGGCCTGCAGGGGCAGATCGTAGATTTGGCGGCTGAAGTTAAGAGAGCCACTCAACACCTCACCTGGAAATCCTCCCTGCGATGGGTGTTGGGAATCGCGATTGCGATTCCGCTTACCGTCGGAATTTGTATGAGCGCATTCCTGCCACACGTTGAAGCGCCAATTGTCCAGAAATCGACCACTACTAAGCCGAGCGCTGGGTTCCCGAGTGCGGTAGGGCTCACGGCCGCACAGACGCGGGAAGCAGTTTCCAAGCTGTCGCTATGCCAAGTGCCAAAGACCAACGATTGGCATGTCTGCATTGAAGTCGATAATCCACCGCGCATGGGGTTAGGTTCCCTCGACAAGCCCAGGGTCGTCATCCGGGGGATGTAGGAGCAGGGCGCAGATTAATGGGGCAATAGGCCTCTGCGCTGCGCGTTAGGGCACCGGCCTGTGGCAAGACCGTTAGGTTGGGACCCAGACCCGGGCATCCGCACCTTGCTTCAGCGCTGATGCTGGGCCGGCTTAGATGCCGGTGTTGGAGTCAGTGGCAGGAGCTTTGTGCTGAGCTCGTCAGGCGGATTCCGCTGCGGTGATGAAGAAAGTTTGGCGAGGTGGGTGTCTCGAACGCACGGCGTGCCGGTTTCGGCGCGGGGCGGCGCTGACGCGGCGAAATCCAAATCCGCAACCGCTGCCGCCGAGGCTTGAAAGCTCGACAGGCAGTTATATGCAGTGCCAGCGTCAGGTCGGAGAAGACCGCCGCGACCGATTTGGCCGCGGCGGATCTAGCCGTGGACCTTCCGGGAAATCGATCAACTCGATGACCAGGCGCTTTGGGGACACTAGAACGCGCACTTTGGAGCCGATTAGAAAGCCCGCTTCATCGAGCCAACGTCCGTGTACACGCAGGAGTGGCACCGTGTCGGGCTTGCCGTCGGGTCGGCGCATTACGGTGAGACGTCTAAGGGACGCGGGCTTGGTGGGGGAGGGCGCTCGCGCGCCCGACGGCGAAGCCGTCGTAGAATCTTCAATAGCCATGATCATCCTCTTACTCAGGGTGGTTGTGGTCAGGCGCCTGGCGGTGCGCTAACACCGTCCGGCGCCGCTTTGCTTCAGTTCTCTCGGCGCGGTCCTTTCAACAATCGGTATTTCTTCAAAAGATCATCAACGGCCTCACGCAATAGAACCGCTTGAGCAATGCGGGACTCCTTCACGAGCTGCATAAATAGCTCGTGCTTTTCGGGATCGAGATACACCGTGTGCAACTTGCGTTTGGTCGTGGTCACAATTTAGACTTTACGTACTTTATATAATGTATTCAAGGCGTCCTAAGCTCCTTTTTGAGAAAACCTAGCGGATAGGTTAAAATGCTATGCCTACAGTGCTACGGGTAGATGGTTTTCGAGTGATCATCTGGCCTAACGACCATGCTCCCCCACACGTTCATGTGTTTTCGGCGGAGGCGCAAGCCACGATTGAGCTAGGTGATGCAGGCCGTCATCCCAGGCTACGCGAGAATTTGCGCATGAAACCCGCGGTCCTGGCCAAGGCATTGCAGGTGGTATTCGAGCATCAAGCGATGCTGATGCAAAAATGGAGAGAGATTCATGGCTGACTGGATTAGCAGAGAGCTACAGCGGTCCTTAACCAAAGCAACTCAGGCGGGTGAGGCGCGGCTTGCTAAGCAGCCCCGGGCGGTTGATGCTTACTATGATGCGCGTAAGGCGCGGCTTGTCATTGAGCTCAGCAATGGGGTCATTCTCATGTTGCCGCCCCGTTTGCTGCAGGGTTTACAAGACGCAACCCCTGCCCAAATCTCAAAAGTAGAACTCACGCCCCTCGGCACCGGGTTGCATTGGGAAGATCTCGATGCGGACCTCAGTGTCGCCGCTCTAGCGAGCGGTGCCTTCGGTTCGAAGGCATGGATGAGTGAGCTAGCACGTCATGCCGGCTCAAGTACCTCTGCACGCAAAGCGATCAGCTCGCGCGAGAACGGTAAGAAAGGTGGGCGGCCGCGTCTGCACAAAAATATCTGACGCACGGGGGCTAGTAGCTGACTTTGAAAGTCGGCGAGTCTTCCGGTCGGCTCTTGCGCCTGTCGTACATGCGAGTCGTTGAGATGTCGGAATGACCGAGCCACTCCTGCACTTTGGCGATGTCCGCCGCGTGCTCGAGCGCGTTGGTTGCCGCAGTAGCACGCATGACGTGTACCCCGCTGGGTATCCCTAACTTGGCGGAGTAACCGCACACGATCTTGTAAATGCCGTCCGGGGATAGCGCGCGATTGAGTTCACCAGTGCGATTGTTGCGGATGGGGCGGAAGATGGGACCCGCTTTGTCGCCGGCGTGACCCGAGGCCTCGAGGTAGTCGGTCAGCAGTTCATTGCTAGCGGGATGCAGAGGGATGTTGCGAATCTTTCCTCCTTTCCCGTGGATACGAAGATGAGGCACGCCGCGGCGGTGGTGCAGATCGGATACTTTCAGTGAGGAAACTTCTTCCCGCCTGGGACCGTGATAAAGCAACACCGACAGCAGTGCTCGATCCCGTAGGCTCCTCAGGCTGTCGTCGTTGGGCTGTTTCAGGAGCTGACGTGCCTGCGCATCTCCGAGCGCCGGCGTCTTGCCTTCGTAGCTTTCCACCTTCGGCCGCTTTACACCGTCGACCGGGTTGGTAGCAACGGCATTCCGCTCGCATAGATATTCAAACAGGGATGAGAGTGCGGAAAGCTTGCGGCGTAGTGTGGTGCCGGCGAGCTCGCGGCGCTCGAGGTCCGCGCGCCAGGCGAGAACGTGGGCGCGACTGATCAACCGGAATTCCTCCGGTGCGGTAATTCCGACGAAGCCCATAAACTCCTGCAGGTCGTTGCGATAGGCGCGACGGGTGTTGGGATTGTCGATGTTGGCGAACCACTCGGCTGCTGGCGGCACCTGGGTGAGCTGATGAAATTCCGGGGCGGTCAGCGCTCGCGAGCTCGTGCCCGTCGACACCATGGGATTCGCGCAAACCATCTCGTCGGTCTTCACTTTAATAGCTGATCTACCTTAATAGCTGATTTACCTTGGAGAACCGCTTTTAGCGCCGCTTGTGCCTCTGGATCACCGGGGAGATTTTTAACGTCCATACCTAGAGCGGCCTGACCCGACAAGATCTTTGCTAAGCCCTGTCGAATGGCTGTCTGTTCTACCTCGAGCGTGAAGTGTGCCTGCGGCGCGTAGTATTCCCCTTTCAACTGAGCAACAGTGAAGTCGTAACCGAGTTCCTCGGATATCTTGTGAAGCAGGTCCATGAATAGATCAACACGGCGTATCCCCCAAGCTTCAGGATTGTTCTGAATGTTGGTATTCAAGTGCGCGATGTAGTCTCTGTAAGCGTCGGTAATTTGCCGTTCCCCAAAAAACTCTATCGGGACCGCGTTTAGAGCATGAACGTGCTCGGGAGCTACAGACGAGGACCGCGTTCGCATGAGGGTATGGAAAATTTGCTCTCGCCTAGCACGTTTTCCGCGCGTGCGATCGAGATACACTTGCACTTGCACCGCGAAAACCGGACCAAGTAGCGTCGCGAAGACGATCGCCAGGTCCGTGACCTTTATTGTTTCATCCCACTGCATTGCTTCCCCGCTTGTCTTTGTAACCGTACATTCGCCCGTTGTGCTTGGAGGGGGGATTCGAACCCACGAACACCCGATCGTTCAACCTAAAATATTAGACATTTATTCCCGATAAAATATGTTATCAAGAATAGGAGAAAAAGTTTCCCGATCGTCAAGAGCTCCTCTGACACTGAGTGACACTTCCTGGCACCCCTTAGCATCTCCTGACCACTTCTATGGCATAGCCGATGCACTGGAGCCGGCTCCGAAACTCTAGGCAGTTGGTCGATTCCACGATATAAGGAGGTCGTCCCTCCGCTGAAAAGAACCACCGAGCAACTTCAAATTTTGCCGAAGTGGTCATTGGAGGTCCCCTATGCTGGTCTACGAGCTCGCTGCCCTGTCGGAGCTGTCTCTCGTCATCGTGGAAAACTGCGGAGGGTTCCGTACGCGGCTGCCGCTCGGCGGGGGGCAGATCCAGCAGATCGGCATCCTTTTCGCGGCGGCGTATGTCATCGCAAGACTGATCGAACTCCTAAGGTAGTGGCCGGTGGCGACGCTGAAGAAAAAGAAACGCAAGAAGCTCGATCCCCAACTGCGTGAGATAGCTAGCCGGCGGGCGCACCTCGCTCATCTTCAACGTGTGGTTCGGCGGGCCAAATCTGCGACCGTTCTGATCAGGCTAGAGAGGCGAGCTATGTTGGGGCTCACGAAGTGGATGAGCATTCCAGACCCGCCAGAAGGATGGACGGGGTTTGTAGAGCGTCTCGCTAAAAGCCGCGGTGCTTCTCGACTCGCGGAATGGTGGAGGAGTTGGATACTGGAGATCGATTCGAAAACCTACCCAGCGGATGACGATGAATACGAGTCGGTGCTACACCTAGGGCTGGGTATCGCAAGTTATGCCGAACCTCTGTTTGAACATCCGTCCTGGTCTCACGAGATGTTGGCGCATAAAGATGAACAGCAAGAGTTGATACAGCGTGTACTAGCCCATCTCGAGGAAGCACAAAAGGCAAGTGAGGGCGTACGACTCCTCTGGCCCGACGCAGGCCGTTCAAAAAAGGCCAGGATTCGGTCACAAAATCCTGTCTACTTCGCGATTGTCGACGTTCGAACCATGCTAGAGGATCGGGCTTTGCTCCTCGGCTATATCAAACCAAGAGACGTCGTCACGATCGGCCGGCGTGGTCGGGCGGCAGCGGATTCACAAGCGGCCGGACGTGGCTACGCTGTCCGTGGGCTCGCGCAGTTCATGCGTCCCGTGCCCGCCGCGATCCGCGAAGCATTTATCACTAATGTCCTAGAGTGTGCTGGCCAGGGGACGAGCGCGACGAGACAAAATGTCCAAGCGATTCTTCGCGCCGCCCGACGCTTATAGTAATTAAGAGCATCGCGCGTAGTGTTTCTCCTAAAAGAAGCTCCCTGCAATTCTTGTCGGGTCGGCAAAACGGCTGACGAGCGCGGTGTAGCTCAGTCTGGATAGAGCACCCTGTGTCGCTAGGTATCGCGAGATTCGCGGATGACCGGCAGGGAGGGCGCGGGTTCAAATCCCGTCACCGCGCCAGTGATTTCGATGGGCTGACCGGTCGAGCCCGTCCGAGCACGGCACTCATAATGCCGGGGTCGAGGGCCATTCCTGGTTCCCAGGAGAACCGTTGGCGCAGACGTCCCCCTGCCTTCAATCTCGGAGGCCTTCCCCAGGTTGGAATCGAACCAACGACCAACGGATTAACAGTCCGGCGCTCAATCGCTGAGGTGGATCGGACGGGACTCGAACCGGGCCTCCCCAGGGTACAGAGGGATGGTCGGGTCATTCCGGCACGTGGGTTCGAATCCCACCCTCTCCGCTTTATGCTGTCATGGGCTCAATGAGGCCGCGGCGTTAGGGCCCCCGCGGACAACCATTGCGCGGGTCGTACGTAACACCCCAGTCAATGACGCTTCAATGAAGCCGCGGCGCTCTGCCGCGAATAACCGTTAGAAGAGCGGCCCGTCGTCATCCATCAACGACACCTTCCTTGTGCATCATCATGCTTGCATGCAAGCATGATGCAGTGCTAAGTTGCTGGCATAGGAGCGTGCTTGCATGCAGACAATTGTCATCAATTCGCAGAAAGGCGGCAGCGGCAAAACGGCTCTATGCGCGCATCTGTCGGTGCAGGCGGAGCGCGCCGGAGACGGGCCGGTTTACCTCATCGACACCGATCCCCAGGGCACCCTGAGCCAATGGCACGAGCTCCGCACTGCCGAGGCACCCCGCCGCGTCGATGTTGCCCTGGAGGAAATGACTGGCGGCCTTCAGTTGCTGCAGGAACGCGGCACAAGCTATTGCTTCATCGACACGGCACCTACCCGCGCGGACGAGACCACCGCCCTCTTTCGTCTGGCAGATTTGGTGCTGGTGCCCATCCGCCCGAGCCCTTCGGATTTATGGGCCGCCGCCGCCACCGTACGGTTGCTCAAAGCCGCCGTCGTGCCGTTCCTGTTCGTGCTGAATCAGGCAAAAGCCAACGCCAGCATCACCGCCCAGGCCGCCGCCTCGCTATCGCATCAC
>Ga0207695_10009415_pt1 | contig 12081 bp, 9 predicted proteins | sample KBSC54metaG_FD_184354 | JGI IMG/M metagenome (GOLD analysis project Ga0207695, IMG submission 184354) | Corn rhizosphere microbial communities from Kellogg Biological Station, Michigan, USA - KBS C5-4 metaG (SPAdes) (version 2) | ecosystem: Host-associated > Plants > Roots > Rhizosphere > Soil...
GCGGTGTAGGTGCCCGGCTCGTGAGCGCGATTCCGTCCATTCTCGCCAGAGAGTCGTTGACGATCCGGGGCGAGTCGATGCTGCTGAACGATGTAGTCGTGACTGGCGTGGCCGGAGCGGCCGATTCCTCTGCTGTCGGCCAAGCGTACGCCACGACGGCACGCGCGCGCACCGACAGGGGCCTTTCGGGTCCTGCGCTGCGAATCCGCTTCCGCTCCACCGCCTTTTTTCTGGCGTCAGTTGTCACGGACAGCACCGGTCACGCGGTCGCGCGTGCCCGCCTCCCCGACAATCTCACGACGTATCACGTGATGGCGGTCGCGGTGAGCGCCGGCGATCGATACGGGAGCGGTGACTCCACGCTGCTCGTCACGCGCCCGCTGATCGCGCGTCCCTCGCTGCCACGCTTCGTGCGGCCTGGTGATTCGCTCGTGGCTGGCGCGGTGGTGAACGACCGCGACGGCTCGGTGCGGCGCGTGACGGTGCGCGCCGAGAGCGATGGCATGCCGCTACGCGGCGCCACGCGGCGCGACATCGTGCTGGTCCGGGGCAAGGGCGCCGAGGCGCGCTTCGACTTCGCCGTACCCTCGCGCGACAGCGCGCGCGACACAGTGGTCGTACGACTCGGCGCCAGCGATGGCGTGCACGCGGACGCCGTGGAGTCCCGCCTCGCCGTGCGTCCCGACTATCATCCGCGCGCACACACGCAGCTCGGCATGGTGCGCAGCGAGAGCGACGTCGTCATGATGCTCCCCGCCGGCATTGATGCGGCGCGCTCGCGTCTTTCCATGCGGCTGGGGACGTCGCCGCTCGCGCCCATGCTGGCCGCGTATGACTGGCTGCGCGTCTATCCGTTCGACTGCACCGAGCAGATCTCGAGCGTCGGCCTCGCGCTCGCGGCCGTATGGCGCGCAACGCGCGAGCGCGATCCCAGCGAACTGGGCGGCGACCCGCGCGCGCGCCTGCAGGAGCTGGCCGATGCGCTCGCGCGCCGCCAGCGCGCGGACGGCGCCATTCGCTACTGGGACGACGACCAGTGGTCGAGCCCGTGGCTGAGCGCGTACGCCGGGCGGTTCCTGCTCGAAGCGCGTGATCTCGGCGCTACGGTGGACAGCGCGACGCTCGCGCGACTTTCCGACTATCTGCGGGACACAGCCGACGCTCCGATCGACACCGGCGGCATGAATCGCTTCGAGCGCCGGACCCATCGCCTCGAGCTGAGCGAACGCGTGGCGGCAGTGGACTTCCTGCGGCGGGCTGACACAGAGGATGAGTCGGCGGAGGATGCGCTGCTCGACGTCGCGTCGGTCATGACGTGGGAAGACCGGCTGCGCCTCGCCGAGGTGGTCGCATCGCGCGCGGACCGGCGAGCGGAGGCTGGCGCGCTGGTGGATGCAGCGTGGAAGACGGTCACGCGTGCGGGCAATCGCGTGGATCTCCCCGACTCGGCGCACGCTGGCCGCGAGTTCCCGTCGCGCGTGGCGCTGGCGGCGCGACTGCTCACGGCCTCGCTCGCACTCCGACCGGACGAGCCCTTATTGGGCGGGCTCGTGGAGACGGTGCTGCAGCAGGGGCGCGCCGAGCGCGGGTGGGCGTGGACCACGCAGGACTATGCATCCGCAGTGATGGCGCTGGCGGCGCTCGCGGATACGAGTGGATCAATGCGTGAGGTACACGTGCGCGCGGGCGGCCGCGAGATTTTTTCGGAGCGCACCACCGGCAACGACCCCGTGGATTCGGTTCCGCTTACCGGTCTGCTCGAACCGGCGCGCAACGGACAGGTGGCGCTGCATCTGCATCTGAGTGCGACGCCGGGCGCACGGCCCGTGTACTATGCGCTCACGGTGGAAGAAATCCCGAGCGCGCCGCCCGTCACGCCGGACATCCAGGGAATCGTGGTGGAGCGCTGGTACGAGCGGCTGAGCGACGGACAGCCGGTGACGTCGGTGAAGGAGGGCGATCTCGTTCGCGTGCGTCTTCGCGTGACGGTGCCGGCCGATCGTCAGTTCGTGGCGGTGGAGGATCCGCTCCCCGCGGGTCTCGAACCGGTGGATCTGAGTCTTCTGACGTCGGGCACGCTCAAGCCCTTCCTGTCAGCCGGGAGTGAGGCCGCCGAGGCGCCGGACGAAGGCGAGGGCGATGGCCCGATGTGGCAGCGCTGGCTCTATGGAAGCTGGGACGGCGGCTGGTGGAGTCCGTGGGAGCACAAGGCGATCTACGACGATCGCGTGGTGTACTTCGCGCGCATGCTGTGGGCGGGCACGTACACGGCGAGCTACGTGGCGCGGGCGACCACGGCGGGGAATTTCGTGCGGCCGCCCGCGCACGCGGAGGAGATGTACAACCCGGGGCTGCAGGGGCGGAGTGATGGGGGAGTTTCGGAATGCGGGTAGCCGACGCTGCACCTTGAGTACAGCGCGCGGCGCGCGCGGCGTCATTCCGGCGCGAGCCGGAATCCAAGCTTGCGGGCGACGGTGCGCTGCCGGCCGTCGAGCGTCAGAAAGGTGATCGTGCCCGGCGCAGGAGCCAGGTACAGCGCGACCGCGAGATGCCAGCAGCCCGCGCCCCGCACATGGCCGGCGGCGAGTACCCGGTCGATTTCATCGTCCAGGAGCCGATCCGGGATGATCCTGCTGAGCGCAGGGAGCATGCGCGCGTCCGCCACCACCTGTTCGCGCGCGAACACCGATCGGATCTCTGCATCGAGAAGATTCGCGGCGAGGAGCTGGTCAAATTGCGCCATGCGTCGCGACAGCGTGCTTGCGCCGCGCTCAGCGAACGCGATCGCAACGAGGCACGACGTGTCGACGTAGGCGACCTTCATTCGCCCCGGTCATCAAGGAAGCGCTTGAGGGCGCCCGGCTTTCGAGCAATCGGGCCGAGCCGTTTCACGGGGTGAACGGCGGGAATGATCACGCCGTGCTCCACCAGTTCCGCCAGGCGCGCACCGAGATCCGGCGACTCGGCTGCGATGGGCCGGATCTCGGCCGAGGGTTCGCCGTGCACGGTGACGACGATCCGGTGCCCTTCGCGAACCCGGCGAATGATGGCGGAGAGCCTGGCCTTGGCCTCATACAATGAGTAGGTGTCTCGCATGAATCCACTGTAACTAGTCTGGTCAGACTAGTCAATATTGGATACGGGCGGCCCGGCGGCGCCGGGCGCGGATACGCTCTGTGCCTCAGCGGGCCGCGGCGCGTACGTGGCTTTCGATCGCGGGGAATTCCCCTTCGCGCGCAGTGGCTCCTATGAGGGCGTCTGGCAGGGCACGCTGCTCGTTGATAAGGCCGATGCCACGGGCACGTATTATCGCCGCAACCGCAGCTATGACCCGTCCACGGGCCGCTTCACCCAGGAAGACCCCTGGGGCTCGCCGGCGGGCTCAATGTCTATGGCTTCAATAACGGCGACCCCGTTAATTTCTCGGACCCGTTTGGACTATGCGGTACACCAGATGGTGGCGACGATGGCAAGGCCTGCCCGCACGACTTCGATGGATCGGATGCCGCCGCAGTATTTGCCCAGCTTGACCGCATGCGCCCGGCGATGGCGAAGACCATCAATATCGCCACAGCGGTGTCCGCTGCGCCGGTAGTGGCCGCTGCTGCGGTGGAGGGTGGTGAAGGCGCACTTGCGGCCGGAATCCCGGCAGCCGTCGAGCGCAGTTCGGCTGGCCAGTTCGCGATAGGATTTGTGAAGGGAGTCGCCGCAAGTGCATAAAGCCCTGGGACAAAGGTTTCAGGTGTCACGACTGTGGAGAAGGTGGGTATTGTGGCGGGAAGGGTTGCGGGTTGGGCTGCCAGGAACCCAGACAAGGTCGCGGCCTTGTTCCATCGGATTCACACGATGCTTCGCTGACATCGAGCCATGGAGAATGCGATCGTGAAATACCTCGGGATCGGCATTGTCGTCTTGTTCATTCTTCTCGTCCTCGGCAGGCTGGGGATGAGACCGGCGAGGCACCGACATCTCGACACTCCCTTTTTGCGGTCTCTCCTCGATTTGTTGTACGTGCGGGGGTTGGACGGTGGCTTCTTGCATGTAGCGGTGATAAAGTCGCAGCAGTTTGTCCGGGTCTACAAGTGCATCCATCAGCCGGATGTCGTCTCGTTAGAGCTTCACATTCCCCGTTCGACATACCAGCACCTCCAGGTGCCCACCGCCATGGACACGCTGAACGCCCTCGGCGCGCAGCTGTTCACGGGCCAGACGAGAGGAGTTGCGAGCGGCGAGCCTCGGGACTCACTGGTCATCGATTGCGGTCCAGGCATTTCGAGGGCTCTCGTGGTCCTTGAAAGCGTGCTTCGCGACGTGCTGCAGTTGGATCCCGAACGCCAGTGTGTTGCCCACATTGAGGGCGCAGACCCAGACCCACGAGCGCATCCTGGATTTCGAGTGGCACCGTGAATCGTGCCGCGGACGAACGATGGGTAGCGCGACTTGTAGGAGAACACCCAAATTCGGCTCTGTGTGGAAGTTGGTGATGCGAGCGGTATGGGCGTCCATTAGCATTGGGAGCATGCAGTGGCTGGAGCAGCATCCCATGGATGCGACCGCTTTGTGTCCCGCGCCAGACGAGCTCTGCCTCGAGCGAATCGTGCTCTCACGAGCGTCCATCACTCTCGTCGCGATGGCTCGGCGAGTGGAAGTCCCCTGTCCTGCCTGCGGCTTCCCATCCCAGCGCGTACATAGTCGCTACGTGCGCACGCTGGACGACCTGCCATGGCACGGCGTGCGAGTCCGCATCGAGGCGCATGTACGCAAGTTCTGCTGTGACACGCCCCGGCTCCCTCACCGCGAGAAACGGCCTGGCTACTCCGGAAGGCCCACGCCAAACCGGCCGAGCTGAGTACCGAGGAGCGAGCCCACGTGGAAGCGCTGGGCAGCGAGTCTCCGGCTCTGGCCACAGCCCGCAGGCTGGTCAGGGAGTTCGTCGAGATGCTGGACCACCACGACGCCAACGCGCTCGAGCCGTGGCTCGCCGCCGCCGGCGACAGTGAATTGAGGGCCTTCGCCGCGGGCGTCCGGCGTGATTGCGACGCCGTGCTGGCGGCGCTGCTCTTCCAGTGGGCCAATGGCCAGGTGGAGGGCCAGGTGAACCGAGTGAAGCTGGTCAAGCGCAGCATGTATGGGCGCGCCGGCTTCGCCCTGCTCCGCAAGCGCGTGCTCCGCGCCGCATGATCGCCACATCCGGTGAGCGGAGGATGGAGATCCCGCATCACCAACTTCCGCGCAGAGCCGAATTTGGGTGTTCTTCTACACCTGGTCGTCCTCGATCGGCTCAAGGCCCACCGGACGGCGGCGCGGTTGTTGGACGCCGATGTCCTCGACCTCTCACCGGAGAGTCCGTATCGCGTCGCGTGGTTTCCTGGCTACGCGCCCCGGTTGAATCCAGTCGAACACGTCTGGGGCCACACCAAGTACGCCGACCTGGCCAACTACATCCCCGAGGACATTGACGCCCTGCCCGCCGCGATCGATACGTCGCTGGGCCGCACCAGCACCGACCAACGCTGCTCCGTAGCTTCTTCCGCTTCGCACAGCTCGAGCTATGAGCCGTACCCATTTTACCCTGAAAGATCAATAGAAGCGTGGCGAGCCCATTCGAGAGATGCACGGCGACCGTGCCATCACCGCCTCGACCTAGCGCACGCGCTGCCGCCCCTCCGCGTTCACACTGACCGCAATGCCTCGGCCGGACTCACTGAGCCAGCCCGAATCGCAGGGGCCGTCAACGCGCCGACGACGACAATCATATAGGTGCCGAAGATTGCAGCCGTTGTGATCACGGGGACGGGTCGCATTCCCACGACGAACACTGTTGCCACCCGCATGGCAACCCAGACTGCCGGCAGGCTGAATGCAGCAGCCAACGCCGTCCAACTCAAACCTTCACGAATGACAACAGAGGCCAATTGGCGGGGTGACGCCCCCAGGGCAGCGCGAATGGCGTGCTCCGTCGTTCGCGCGATCGTCGCATGTGAGGCCACGCCATACAGCCCGAATCCCGCGACGGCCAGCGCAACAATCGCAAGACCGGTACAGAGCCAGAACATGGCGATGGCGGGAAGGTCGCGCTCCCTCCGTTGTGCTTCAGCGGCATAGATGCGGAGTCGTCCACCGCTCTGAGGCAATTCATGCACGATGGCTGGAATGATCGCTCTCGTCAGCGCGCTCGATGTCGCAGCGACACGCACGTACAGGACGAACGATGGAAGCGGCGATTGGCTCAGGGAGCGGTAATAGACAGGCTGGACTCGCTCGGCGGCGGTCGTCCGAATGTCGGGGACGACGCCAATGACTTCGAGCGGATATGCGCCGAGTTCATACACAGTCATTCCGATCGGTGGTCGGTCGCCAGCGATGGCTTTGGCCAGCGTCTGGTTCACCAGAATGCGGGTGGGCTGGTCGCGTCGGTCAGCGCTCCCGAACTCCCTTCCAGTCCGGACCGGAAGCCCCAGCGTGGCGAAGTGCCCTGGGCTGACGACGTCCATGCCCGCGACTATGCCATCACTTGTTGAGGCCGTAGCATTGCCGGGGAGCGTCAGCAAGGGCCGCTGCGACATACCATAACCACCGAACAACTCGGCAACGGACCCGGACACCCCAAGCACGCCAGGAAGCGACGAGACCGCGAGCGCCACTCGATTGTAGTCGTCCAGCCACTCCTGCGGAGATCGTCCCGGTGCCCCGCGCATGCCGGTGACAACGAGCAGACGACTCGTGTCAAAGCCCACGTTCACCGAGCTCTCCTGCCGGACCGCGGTTGCAAGCTGAACAGCGACACAGGTAAACGCGAGCGCAAGCGTGAATTGCAGCACCAGGTAAACCCGTTGCAGGCGAGATACGCGGTGCGGTGTTATCCCGTGCCCTTGATGAACGACATCGGTCGCACGCGATCGCCAGACCTGCAGTGCGGGCATCAGCGCGCACAGTCCCGCGAACAGAACGGCCGCGCCACAGCCGACGCTGACAGAGAGGACGCTCGACTGCAACCGTAAGCGCTGGAGCGCCGGAATGGCCCGTACGTAGTGCAGCGCCACCGTTCCCAACCCCAGACCCAGGAGCAGACCGGCGGCCCCGAGGAGTATGGGCTCGATGCACGCGTCGAGCAGCAGGTACTTTCGCGGAATTCCCAGCGCCAGTCTGATGTGCCAGTTCCGCTGGCGACCCGCCGTCCTGACGACAAAGAGATTGGCGACATTCGTCGCCGCGATCACAAGCACGCAGAGCAGGACCACGAGCGGTGCGAGCGCAGCCTGGCCCTCCAGCGTGCGGAGTTGATCGAGCGTGCCCGGTTGCGCAGGAGCGACGTCGAGATGCCAGCCGTACCTACGATCCTCGTGGAACTCGGCAAGCGGTGCGGACAGTGCGATCACCGACGTGCGCAGCAATTGACCGTCCGAATTAGCCGGAATCGCGGCCACGACGGAGAGGTTATCGAACTCCCGGTACGTCAGCAGCCCCGCATCTCCGGTCAGGCGCGGAAGAAGGCTTAACGGAATCCAGGCATCGATACCCTCATTCGGATACAACCCACGGAAGGATTCATTAACGACGCCGGTGACGCGGTAGCGGTGATCATAGATCGTGAGCTCAGGCGCTTCGTGATCAGTCTTCAGTTCGCGCCAGAGCGCCTCGCTGACGACGAGTCCGCTCTCGTCTTCCGCTGGCCAATGGCCTCGTACGAACCGCGCATTGGCTATGGCAAAGTAGTCCCCAGCCGCGGCAGCGATGCGCAGCGATTGGTCACCCCCCGGAAGTGTGGCATTCACATCCTGAGTCGTCCACGCAGTCAGGTATCGTGACGCTCCATTCGGGAGGCCCCTTCTGAGATCCTGATAGTCCGGAAAGGAGATACCGTGCGTGATGGTGGTGTTGCGACGTCCAGTGCGAATCGACCGAATCGTGAGGAGGTGGCCCGGGGCTTTGGCCGCCATGTGCCACAGCACTGCCGCGTCGAAGACGCTGAAGGCGACGAGAATAGGCCCGACCGCAATGGCGATTGATGCGACCACGGACAGAGAGAAGCGCGGCGTTTCGCGCAGTCGCCGAAGCGCACGAATGATTTCCAACCGGATCACGGGAACGACTCTGCGTCTGTGCCCAATGAATCAGACGGCAACATCAGCACCCAGCCCATTCCGGTGCGCTCTCGTCATAGTCGTTGCGCATATCGAGTATCAGACGAGCCGTGGAGTTGGACGGCACGTGAGGTGCGCAGGGATGCGTCGTCGTTCCGAAGCAAGCCGGAAGCAGGACGCCCTTTGCCCTGTATGGCTCACTGACGTAACAGCGTCGGCCGGTACGGACGACGCCGGTCGGGCAGAACGCTCGCTACTCCGCCCTTAACGTCTCCATGGGATCCACCCGTGCCGCCCGCCACGCCGGCACCACACACGCCGCGATGGCCACGATGACGAGCACCGCCGCCACCGCCCCCAGCACCACCGGATCGTGCGCCGTCACACCATACAGCAGTGACGCCACCAGTTTGCCGAGCGCCAACGCCACCGCGATGCCAATCACCACGCCCACGATGACAACTTTCACGCCCTGCGCAATCACGACCCGTGCCACGTGCGCGCCCTGCGCACCGAGCGCGATGCGCACACCGATCTCGTGGCGGCGCTGGCCTACGACGTAGGCAATCGTGCTGTAGATGCCTACCGCGGCGACCACCAGCGCAAGCAGCCCAGCCACGGAAAAGAGCGTGGCGCCGAGTTGCCACTTGTGGAAATTCGCCGCCAGCACAGCCTCCATGGGTATGACCTGTGGCACGACGTCAGTTCCCAGACGGTTCTTCATCTCGCGAATCACCGCGACACGTGCTGCTTGCACCTGGCCTGCGCGCGCGCGTACGATGATCGTACCAGGCTTGTTGCCAGCCGGCGCCTGCGCCAACGGCACGAAGTACGCAGGCGCCGGCTGCTCGGTCACCTGATTGATGTGTGCGTCAGTCACGATGCCCACAATGCGCCGGCACGGCGCACTGCGTTGCTCCAGCATGATGCAACTGCCCAGCGCATCTCCCTTGGGCCAATAGCTCCTCGCCATCAGTTCGTTCACCACCACAACCTGCTCGGCGCCGGGTCGGTCCGATGCGGCGAACCCGCGCCCGCGCCGAATGCGCATTCCGGTTGCCGCGAAGTAGCCCGGCGATACGAACGAGACGATTGGTTGTCCGAATGGCCCCACCGATTGGAGCGAATCCCGTCCCGGAATGAAGAGGTCTTCAAACGAGAAGCCCCACATGGGCGGCACCATGGCCAGCGCGGTTCGTTCGACATCCGGCAGATTATCCAGCCGCGCCGCGAGATCGGGAAGTGCCGCAGAGATCTCGCGCTGGCGAGCGGTGTCGTCGTCCAGTGGAGCCGCAGACGCGAAGATGAGCTGGCGACTGTCGTAGCCGATGTCGATGGCCCGAACATGGCGCAGACTTCGCACGAACAGACCCGCCCCGGCCAGCAACACCACGGAGAGCGCAGCCTGCAGAATGAGCAGGGCGCTGCGCGTGCGGCTGCGAACGCGATACCCCTCACGTGCGCCCGCCTTGAGCGCGGAAGTGAGTTCCGGCCGGCTGCCTTGCACTGCCGGCAGCATCCCGACCACGACCCCGGCAATGAGAGTGATCAGGATCGCGAACAGCATCACCCGCGTACTCACGCCACGACTGCCCCAGTTCAGGCCGGGGAGCAGCGTGTGACGGAGCAGACCGGCTACCCACCAGGTGACGACCAACGCTGCCGTGCCGCCGATTGTCGCGACAACCATGGCCTCACCGAGGAACTGCGCTACGAGGCGCCGGCGACTCACGCCAAGCGCCAGCCGCACGGCGATCTCGCGGCGTTTCCCCAGTGCACGAACCAGCATCAGATTCGTGACGTTGGCGCAGGCAATGAGCAGAATGATGAACGCGACGCCGCCGAGTCGCTGAGAGATGGAGAATTCCGCCGTGTGGAAGTCGCGTCCGGGTGCTCCATTGAGCGATGCCAGTGATGCCGTGGCGGTGCTGTCGTGGAAGAACTCGCCGCGGTCCACGTTGGTTGCCGACGCCACGAGCCGCTGCCACTGCGGCGCGGATGAGGTGCGGGCGAGTATGGACAGTGACAGCGTACCGAGGGCCTCGTACCAGTCCGCCTTTCGTCCGGTCCAGCTACCCATCGTGTTGTAGGGTAGCCAGAGGTCCACCGCGTCCAGCGACACGCCGCGGAATCCGTCTGGCGCCACGCCGATGATGGTGTAGCGATGCGGGCCGAGATCGAGCAGCTGGCCCAGGATGTCTGTTCGGCCGGCGAGATGATGGATCCAGAAGTCGCGTCCAACCACGACCACCGGACTGAGTCCAATCACGTCTTGCTCATCCTGCGCGAAGAAGCGGCCAAGCGCGGGCCGAACCCCCAGCACGCCAAAGTAGTCGCCAACCACGTACGCTGCCGATGCAGTGGGCGCATCGCCGCGGCGTCCCAGTCGAACCTGGTCGTCCACATACGCCGCGATCGTCACCCCTGCGGGCGCGGCGTTTCTTACGCTGCGTACTTCGGGATAGCTGTAAACGCTGCGATGCCACAGCTCCCCGGACGGCCGCCCATTGTGCTGCGTCACCAGCACGCGCCGTACCTGCTCGGGATGCGCCACTCCCGCCGGCGGCTGCAGGAACAATCGGTCCAGCAGCGAGAACACCACCGCATTGACCCCGATCCCCAGCGCCAGCGTTGCCGCCACCATCACCGTAAACCCCGGCGAGCGCACGAGCCCTCGCACCGCGTGACGCAGGTCCAGCCACACCCCCTCCCACCAGTCCGCCCGCTTCCGCCGCTCTGCCATGCGCCGGTCGATCGCCACGAGCTCCGTGCGCACCCGGGCCACATCGCCAAACTCTTCCACCGCGTGTGCGCGCGCGGCCTCCGGCGTCTCCCCCGCGGCCACCAGCTCCTCCACCCGCGCCTCGAGGTGAAAGCGCACCTCGGCGTCCACATCCGCTTCCGGCGTCCGCCGCCAGATCCGCACCCACCGCCGCCAGCCCTGCGTCATGCCGTCTCTGGCGTGGCGCGCATCACGCCCGCCACCGCGCTCACGTAGCGCTCCCATGTCCGCGACTCCGCCCGCAGCGCGCGGCGGCCGGCAGGAGTGAGCGAATAGAACTTTGCCCGCTTCCCCTTGTCCGACATCCCCCACTCGGACTCCACCCACCCCTTCTCCTCCATGCGGTGCAGCGCCGTGTACAGCGCGCCGTCCAGAATGCGGAACGCCTGCCCCGAGCCGCCGCGAATGAACCGCGCGATGGCGTAGCCGTGCATGGGCTGCCAGGAAAGCGCGCGCAGCACGAGCACGTCGAGCGTGCCCTGCAGGAGGTCCAGCTCCGAAGTCGTCATGGCGCCATTATACCCTCAGCAATTGATACAATCAAGTGTTGAGGGAACGCATCCGCCCGACACCGCGCACCTTCCGCCTGCGTCTTCAGCGCGCTATCCATAGCAGCGCCACGAGCGCTGCGTCCGTACGTCCCGCCTCTCCATTGCATTCGCGATCCCCAGCCCCTAGCACCCTAGCCCCCTACAATGCACCCCTCAGCCCTCGCGACCGGACTATTCCTCGCCCTCCTCACCGCTCCTACTCCCGCACTCGCGCAGCAGGCCCGCTCCGATCGAGGCAGTGCCGGCAGCGGCGCCGCCATGGACCTCTCCGCCGCCAAGCCCGGCCGCGATCCCAAACAGCCCATCGACGAGGCGTACACGAAGAAGATCCGCGAGTACACCACGGAGCCCTTCTTCCTCTCGCCGCTCGTGGACTACCTTCCCGCGTCCAGGACCGTCCCCACCCCCATGGCGGTACTCGGCGACATCGCCGGCTCGCCCACGAAGCTGCCGTACTCCAGCGAGGTCTACGAGTACATGCGCATGCTCGCCAAAGTCACACCGCGCGTGCGCGTCTACTCGATTGGCCGCACCGAGGAAGGACGCGAGATGATCGCCGTCGCCGTCGCCTCGGATTCGCTCATGGCGTCGCTCGACCGCAACAAGGCGAACCTCGCGCAGCTCGCCGATCCGCGCACCATCAACATGGACGACGCGCGCGCCG
>Ga0207695_10009417_pt1 | contig 12081 bp, 10 predicted proteins | sample KBSC54metaG_FD_184354 | JGI IMG/M metagenome (GOLD analysis project Ga0207695, IMG submission 184354) | Corn rhizosphere microbial communities from Kellogg Biological Station, Michigan, USA - KBS C5-4 metaG (SPAdes) (version 2) | ecosystem: Host-associated > Plants > Roots > Rhizosphere > Soil...
TGCCGACGAGCGATGCGATCACGAAGGCGCTGCGCCATCCGGCCACCAGCGCCAGCGCCGGCAGCAGCGCACCGGACAGGGCGGCGCCCGCCGGAACACCGGTCTGCTTGATCGAGAACGTGAGTGCCATGCGCGCCGGCGAGGCGGTTCGCTGCAGCAGCTGCGACGACGCCGGCGTGATCGGTCCATAGCCGAGGCCGATGACGAGCGCGCTCAGTGCGAGCAGCGCGACCTGGTGCGCGGGCGCGACCGCCATCGCGACGACGCCGAACGCGCACAGCACGACGCACGCCTGCGAGACGCGGATCGAGCCGAAGCGCTCGATGAAGCCGCCCGACGCGAGACTCGCGAACATGCCGCCGGCGTAGACGAGGCCGACGAAGGCGCCGATCCAGCGCGATTCGACACCGAAATCGTGCGCGATCTCGGGCGCGAGTACCGCGGCCGCGCTGGCCGCGAACGACACGTAGACCTGGATCGCGAGCGTCGCCGCGAGTGCCGTCAGCGCGGTACGCGCCGGCGTCATTCGCGGCGGTCGCCGCAGTACAGCGTGCGTTGCTCCGTCACGACGACGTCGACGCCGAGGTCGTGCGCCGCGGTGGGCACGGCGTCGACGATCTGCATGTCGAATGCGCCGGCGACGCGGGCGGCCGTCGGCGAAACGAACGGCAGCAGTCGATCGTAGTATCCGCCGCCATAGCCGAGCCGCCGGCCCGCCGTGTCGAATGCGACGCCGGGAACGAGCACCCAGTCGATACGATCGAGTGCGATCGCGGGGCAGCCGACGCGCGGCTCGGGAATGCCGCGGTAGCCCGGCTCGATGTCGCGCCCGGCGTCGGCGATGCGATAGGCGCGAAGCATGCGCTCGGCGGGCTCGACACGCGGCACTGCGACGATCTTTCCCGCGGCGAGCGCGCGCTCGACGACGAGCATCGCGTTCCATTCGCTGCGAAACGGCAGCGTCAACAGGAGCGCCTCGGCCTTCGCGAACCCGTCGAGGCCGGTGAGGCCTGCCGCGATGGCCTGCGACGCCTGCGCGCGCCAACGTTCATCGAGCGCCTCGCGCGCCGTGAGGACACGTTCGCGAAGTTCGCGCTTGTCGTCCCGCAAGCTCATTGCGTTGGCGATTCAGGCGGCCCCACCACCGCTTCGACGGCGCCGGCGATCGCGAGCAGTTCGGCGTCGGCGCCGGCGCGCGCGAGCAGTTGCAGGCCGACGGGGAGCGCATTCGCGAGATGACCGACCGGCAGCGAAATGCCGCAGAAACCGAACAGGTTGCCGGGGCGCGTGAGGCGCAGCGCATCGCGGCTCCATGCCGCGGCGGCCTCCGGCGCAGCGTACGGCTCGATCGGCGGCGCGATGCGCGGACACGTCGGGCACCAAAGCGCGTCGACGCCGGCCACGGCCGCCTGCGCCTGCTGCGCGAGCGCTGCGAAGCGACCGCGCAGCCGCAGGAACGCCTCCGCAGTGAGCGTGAGTCCCGGCGCAATCCGCGCCGCGGCCACGGGATCCATCCGCTCGAGATTCGCATTGACGCGATCGCGGCCGAGGTGCGCCACGAGCTCGGCGGCGAGGAAGCCGCCGAACGCAGCATCGAGATCGGACAGCGGGGGCAACGTGACCGGGACGATCTTCACCCCGGCCGCACGCAGCAAGCCTTCCGCAACCTCGATGGCGCGGGCGACGTCGGCGTCGAGATCGTCGAAGAAGTGCGTGTCGGGCCGGCCGAATACGAGCGTATCGAGCGGTCGTGCGCGTGCGGGCGCCTCGTCGGTCAGGGCCTGCCATACGCTGGCAAGATCGGCCGCGCGATGCGCGAACCAGCCGGGACTGTCGAACGTCGGCGACAACGGGAACACGCCGTCGATCGGCAGCCGGCCTGCCGTGGCTTTGAAGCCCGCCACGCCGCACAGCGCCGCCGGCTGGCGTACCGAGCCGCCGGTGTCGCTGCCCAATGCGACAGCGCAAAGCCCGGCAGCCTGTGCGACCGCCGAGCCCGAAGACGAGCCGCCGGGCATCCGGTGCACGGCCGGGTCGCACGGATTGCGCGGCGTCGGATGCGACGGGTTGAAGGTGCCGAACGCAAATTCGGTCGTCCGCGTCTTGCCCAGGATGATGGCGCCGCCGCGCTTCAGCCTGCGCACGATCGTGCCTTCGTGCGGGGCGCAGCCGCTGATGTCGATGCGCGAGCCCGCGGTCATCGGCATGCCTTGCGCTGCGTACAGGTCCTTGAGCGCGATCGGCACGCCCATCAACGGGCCGAGATCGGTGCGCGCGAGAAGATGCGCATCGACGGCGCGGGCGGCGGCGAGCGCGCCTTGCGCGTCGACGTGCGTGAATGCGTCGAAGCGCCCGTTCGTGCGCGCGATGCGATCGAGCAGATGCGCGGTCGTCGCTTCGGCGCCGATGTCGCCACGGCGCAGCCGCGCGCCGTATTGCGATAGCGACAATCGCTCGAAGCTGGCGTACCGGGCAGGCGAGCCGGTCGCCTCGGGGTTCTTCCTGTCGTTCACGCAACTCTCCTCAAACGCGCAGCGGCGCGCAGCACCTATAATGGAGCATGACCCTGCGCGCCGCCCCTGGTGGTCTTTCCCGATGAATCACGCCCATCACGTTTACCGCAAGCGGCGCGACGCCGTCCTCAAGTCGATGCGCGAGCGCAGCGGCGGCGGCGTGGCGCTCGTGCCGACGGCCGCCGAAGTGCCGCGCAATCGCGATTCGCTCTATCCGTTCCGGCACGACAGCTATTTCTATTATCTGTCGGGCTTCCCCGAACCCGAAGCCGTGATCGCGCTCGTCGCCGACGCCGAGGGTGATCGTCACGTGCTGTTCTGCCGCGAGCGCAACGAGGAGCGCGAGATCTGGGATGGCTTTCGTTACGGTCCCGATGCGGCGAAGGAGATCTTCGGCTTCGACGAGGCGCATCCGATCGCAGCGCTGCACGACAAGCTCCCGGAAATCGCCTCGAACCGGCCCGCGCTGTTCACGCCGCTCGGGCTGTTCGAGCCGTGGGATCGCAAGGTCACCGAGCTGCTGAACGAGGTGCGCAATCGCGTGCGCACCGGCGTCGCCGCGCCCGACGAGGTCGTCGACGTCCGCGCCACGCTCGACACGATGCGGCTCGTCAAGGACGAGCACGAGGTCGCGCTGATGCGTCGCGCGTGCGCGATTTCGAGCGCGGCGCACCGCCGCGCGATGGGTGCGACGCGTCCGGGGATGTTCGAATACCAGATCGAGGCCGAGCTGCTGCACGAATTCCTGCGTGAAGGCGCGCAGGCGGTCGCCTACAGCTCGATCGTCGCGTCGGGACCCAACGCGTGCGTGCTGCACTACCGCGACAACAACAGGCAGATGAACGACGGCGACTTGCTGCTGATCGACGCCGGCTGCGAATACCAGGGCTACGCGTCCGACATCACGCGCACGTTCCCGGTGAACGGCAAGTTCAGCGGGCCGCAGAAGGCCGTCTACGAGGCCGTGCTCGCCGCACAGCTCGCCTGCATCGACGCGGTGAAGCCCGGCGCATCGTTCCACGATTACCATGCGGTGGCCGAGCGCGTGCTCGCCCAGGGTTTCATCGATCTCGGCCTCGTCACCGGATCGCTGGATGCGGTCCTCGAGAGCGGCAGCTACAGGCAGTTCTACATGCACCGCGCCGGACACTGGCTCGGCATGGATGTCCACGATGCGGGCCTCTACCAGGTCCGGGGCGAATCGATGCGGCTCGTGCCGGGGATGGTGCTGACGGTGGAGCCGGGCGCATACATCCGGCCGGCGGCGAACGTGCCCGAAGCTTTCTGGAACATCGGCGTGCGCATCGAGGATGACGTGCTCGTCACCGCCGACGGTGTCGACAACATGACCGCCGGCGCGCCGAAGTCGGTCGCCGAAATCGAAGCCGCCGTCGGCAAGTGATCCATGACGTCGCCGTCGCCGGCGCCGGACCCGTCGGAGCAACGCTTGCGCTCGCACTTGCCGGCGCCGATCTCGACGTCGTCGTCGTCGATGCGCGGCCGCGCGGCGAAACGGCCCGCGTCGACCGCACGCTCGCGCTGTCGCACGGCGCGCGGCTGATATTCGAACGGCTGCGCATCTGGACGCCGCTCGCAGCGGCGCCCGGTGCGGTGACGCCGATCTTTGCAATCGACATCTCGCAGGCGCCCGGATTCGGCGCCGTGCAGCTGACGGCGGCGGAACAGGCGCTGCCGGCACTTGGCTATGTCGTGTCGTACCGCGCGCTTTCGCAGGTGCTCGACGCCGCGTTGCGCGATGCCGGCATCGACGTGCGCTTCGGCGCAGCGGTACGCAGAGTCTCCGGTGGAAGCGATGCCGCCCGGCTCGAGTTCGAGGCGTCGGCCGATGAACCGCTCGAAGCGCGCCTTGCGGTGGTGGCCGACGGCGCCGCTTCGTCCGTACCCGGCATCGCGCGCCGGCGTCACGACTATGGCCAGGTAGCGATCGTGGCCACCCTTGCGCTCGATCATCCGCACGGGGGCGTCGCCTACGAGCGCTTCACGCCCGATGGGCCCATCGCGCTATTGCCGGAACGCGACCATTACGCGCTCGTCTGGACGCGCCGTCCGGCCGATGTACCGCAGTTGCTGGACCTCGGCGAGAGCGCCTTCCTCGCGTCCCTCGCAGCCCACTTCGGCCGACGCGTTCGCGGCTTCACCGCCGCGAGCGGCCGGCGTGCCTTCCCGCTCGCGCTCGAAGTTGCGCGCGACATCACGTGCGCCCGCACCGCGGTCATCGGCAACGCCGCGCAGGCTTTGCATCCTATCGCCGGGCAGGGGTTCAATCTCGGCCTGCGCGATGCATGGGACCTGGCGCGAATGATCGTCGATACGCCACGCGATGCGCTGGGCTCGGAGCCCATGCAGGCGCGCTATCGGCGGAGCCGCGCGCGCGACCGACGCGCAGGCATCGCGTTCACGCACGGACTTGTTCACCTGTTCGGCAACGACTGGCCGTGGCTACGCTTGCCACGCGGCATCGGCATGATGCTGCTCGATGCGATGCCGATGGCCAAGCGTGCGTTCGGCCGCGCAATGCTCTACGGCATGCGCTAGCAGTACACGCGAATGTAGGCGGTGGCTGTCGCGTTCGGCCTACATCGCTATCCGGATGCGCCCGGCAGCCGTGCCGGCGACCTTTCGCGATAATGGGCTCACACGCTTGCGCATCGATGCAGGCATGCGGCACGCCTTCCGCGTCGCCGTGCGCGCCGGGCTTTCGCCTGGCGGCTTCCCAGGATCGAAAGGAGAGATGCATGAAACCAAGGCAATGGATGCAGATCGCCGCGGTGGCGTCCGCGATGGGCTTGACCGGCGCGGCCATCGCGAACGACATGGATCGCTCGCCGGGCACCGACAATTCGTCGGCCGCGACGACCATCGACAACGACGCGACGTCTGCCCAGGGTGCGAACCCGGCCGCCGACCTCAACAGCAATGCCGACGTGAACGGCGGTGCGGGTCTTCGAGGCAACGCGAGCGGCAACGCGTCATCGTCGACCGATACGAACGGCACCGCGGCGGCCGACCTGAACCGGGGCGGCGACCTCAACGGCAGTGCGGACGTCAGCGGCAATGCGGCGCTGCAAAACGGCAACGCGACGTCCAGCGACAATGCGACGTCCGACCTGAACGGCCAGGTGGACCGCGGAACAACGCAAGGCAGCACGATGACGTCGCCGAGGTCGAACGCATCGACCGATGCCAATGCGCCGTCGGGTGGCGCGCGTTACGGCAGCGGGTCGAGCGCGACGTCGATCGGCGGCAGCGACCGTCTCGGCAGCACCAATTCCGACAACTTCAATACGTGGATGAGCGACTACGCGTCGCAACACAACGGGCGCATCACGCGCGAGGAATTTCTGGCGCAGATGGGCAATCGCTGGGACCGGCTCGACGCGCAGCACCAGGGTTATCTGACGCCCGATCAGGTCGAGGAAATCCTCGTGATCACGCCGGAAGCTGCGTCCGCCTCGCCGCCACGGACGGGCTCGGACGCGCAACCGGGTGACATGGGCCCCGGCAACGCGCGAGGCGAATGACCTGACCCGAACACCCGCTTTGACTTCAACGGCGACGCGCGGGCGTCGCCGTTTTCTTTGGTCGCCATCGACGCTCGTCGTCTCGTACTCGACGCGTCGATGCGTATGGGTATAATTTCAGCCCGCCTGAAGGAACCCCTCGAACGTCGTGCACATCGGTGGCCTCCTATTGCCGAACAATCTTGCCGTCGCGCCCATGGCCGGCGTCACCGATCGGCCCTTTCGCATGCTGTGCAAGCGCATGGGCGCGGGCTACGCCGTGTCGGAGATGGTCGCGGCGAACCCGAAGCTGTGGGGAACCGACAAATCGCGCCGGCGCACCGATCACGCGGGCGAGGTCGCACCGATCGCCGTGCAGATTGCGGGTGCCGATCCGGCGATGATGGCCGACGCGGCGCGCTACAACGTGGATCGCGGTGCGCAGATCATCGACATCAACATGGGATGCCCGGCGAAGAAAGTCTGCAACGCGGCGGCAGGTTCCGCGCTGCTCGCCGATGAAGCGCTGGTCGCACGCATCGTCGACGCTGTCGTGCATGCGGTGACGGTGCCCGTCACGCTCAAGATTCGTACCGGGCCCGCGCCGCATTCGCGTAACGCCATCACCATCGCGCGCATCGCGCAGGACGCCGGCATCGCGGCGCTGGCGGTGCACGGACGGACGCGCGCGTGTCTCTTCGTGGGACCGGTCGAATTCGATACCGTGCGCGCGGTCAAGCGCGCGGTGCGCATTCCGGTGTTTGCGAACGGCGACATCGTGACACCGCGGCAGGCACGCGACGTGCTCGCGTACACCGGCGTGGACGCATTGATGATCGGGCGCGCCGCGCAGGGCCGCCCCTGGATATTCCGCGAAATCGCGCATTACCTCGAAACGGGACGCGCGCTTGCGCCACCGTCGGTTGCCGAGGCGCGCAGCGTGATACTCGAGCATCTCGACGATCACTACACGTTCTACGGCGAAGAGCTCGGCGTGCGCATCGCGCGCAAGCACCTGCATTGGTACAGCGCGTCGTTGCCGGGCGCGCTCGCGTTGCGCGCACAGGTGAACGCCGCCGAATCGACCGTTGCACAGCGCCGCGCGGTCGACGGTTTCTTCGCGCGGCTCGCGCTCGAGACCGAGCGGCTGCCCCGCGCGGACGAAGCGCTGCGCAACGATCGTCCGGCCGCAACGCGCGCGGCGCGCCCGCCGGCGTTCGAGCTCGAGGCGCTGGCGGCGTGAAGAAGGGCGTTCGGCTGAATGGCAGCAACGAGATCGGCCGCAGCGTCGAGCATTCGCTCGACGAATATTTTCGCCGGCTGGACGGCGAGCCGCCGCACTGCATCTACGACATGGTGATCGCGCACGTCGAGCGCGCGCTTCTCGCGTCGATCCTCGAGCGGTCGAACGGCAACCAGACGCAGGCCGCGGAGATGCTCGGGCTCAACCGCAACACGCTGCGCGCCAAGCTCGCGAAGTACAAGCTCATCTGACGGCGCCGCCGATGGCCGGCACTGTGACGCGGGCGTTGCTGTCGGTCTCCGACAAGGTCGGCATCGTCGACTTCGCTCGCGGTCTCGTTGCACGCGGCGTGACGCTGCTGTCCACCGGCGGCACCGCCCGGCTCCTCGCCGGGCACCGCATCGACGTGACCGAGGTCGGCGACTACACCGGCTTCCCCGAGATGCTCGACGGACGGGTGAAGACGCTGCATCCGAAGATCCACGGCGGCATCCTCGCGCGCCGCGACCTGCCTTTGCACCGTGAAGCGCTCGCGCAGCACGCAATCCCGGCGATCGACCTCGTCGTCGTGAACCTTTATCCGTTTCGCGAAACGGTCGCCGATCCGCGCTGCACGCTCGACGAGGCCATCGAAAACATCGACATCGGCGGACCCGCGATGCTTCGCTCCGCGGCGAAGAACTGGCAGCACGTCGGCGTCGTCGTCGCGGCGCAGGATTACGAAGCGGTGCTCGCCGACCTCGACGCGAACGGCGGCGCGCTGTCGACGCCGCTGCGCTTTCGGCTGATGCAGCGCGCGTTCGCGCATACCGCCGCGTACGACGGTGCCATCGCGAACTGGGTCGGCGCGCGCAACGCCGGCGGCGAGGTCACCGGGTTCGCACAATCGTTCCACTTCGCGGCCGAGCTGCGCCAGCCGATGCGCTACGGCGAGAATCCGCACCAGCGCGCGGCGCTTTACCGCGAGCCGGGCGCGGCGGCTTCCGCGATGGCGTCGTATCGCCAGTTGCAGGGCAAGGAGCTGTCGTTCAACAACGTCGCCGACGCGGATGCGGCGTGGCGCTGCGTCACCTCTTTCGACGCGCCGACGTGCGTGATCGTCAAGCACGCGAACCCCTGCGGCGTCGCGAGCGCGGAGCGTCCGCTCGACGCGTACCGGGCGGCTTTCGCCACCGACCCCGACTCCGCATTCGGCGGCATCATCGCGTTCAACCGGCCCGTCGACGCGCAGACGCTCGATGCCGTTGCCGCGCAGTTCGTCGAGGTGCTGATCGCGCCGGGCTACACGCCCGATGCGCTGTCCGCGATCGCGCGCAGGAAGAACGTCCGTGTTCTCGAATTGCCGCTGCCGTCGCCCGATGCCGCAGCCGGCGAATGGGACCTGAAGCGCGTCGGTGGCGGCTTGCTGGTGCAAAGCGGCGACGAGCACCCGATCGATGCCGCCGATCTGCGCATCGTGACGGCGCGCGCGCCGACCGGCGCACAGCTCGCCGATCTGCTGTTCGCCTGGCGTGTCGCGCGTTTCGTCAAGTCGAACGCGATCGTCTACTGCGCAGGGCTGCGCACGCTCGGCATCGGCGCCGGACAGATGAGCCGCGTCGATTCGACGCGCATCGCAGCCATCAAGGCCGGCAACGCGGGGCTCTCACTCGCCGGCTCGGTCGTGGCGTCGGATGCATTCTTCCCGTTTCGCGACGGGCTCGACGTCGTTGCCGACAACGGCGCCGTCGCGGTCATCCAGCCGGGCGGAAGCGTGCGCGACGAAGAAGTGATCGCGGCGGCGAACGAGCGGGACCTCGCGATGGTGTTCACAGGGGTGCGCCATTTTCGCCATTAGCGGCGGCATGAACGGATCGCGCCGATGAAAGTGCTGATCGTCGGCGGCGGCGGCCGCGAGCATGCGCTGGCATGGAAGATCGCGCAGTCGCCGCGTGTGACGCAGGTGTACGTCGCACCCGGCAACGCCGGCACCGCAGCGGACGCCGATCTCGCCAACGTGCCGCTCGACGGCATCGCGGCGCTCGCCGCGTTCGCGCAGCGTGAATCGATCGGTCTCACGATCGTCGGGCCCGAGGCACCGCTCGCGGCGGGCATCGTCGACGTGTTTCGCGGCGCCGGGCTGCGCATCTTCGGGCCGACACGCGCCGCTGCGCAACTCGAAAGCTCCAAGGATTTCGCGAAGGCGTTCATGGTGCGCCACGCCATTCCGACGGCGGCATATCGGACGTTCACCGAAGCTTCGGCGGCGCACGCCTATGTCTCGGCGCATGGCGCGCCGATCGTCGTCAAGGCCGACGGCCTCGCTGGCGGGAAGGGCGTCGTCGTCGCGAGCACGACCGGCGAGGCGCATGCGGCGATCGACGCGATGCTGACCGGCGCGGCGATGGGCAATGCGGGAGCGCGCATCGTGATCGAGGACGTGCTCGAAGGCGAGGAAGCGAGCTTCATCGTCATGGCCGACGGCCTGCACGCGCTGCCCCTCGCGTCGACCCAGGACCACAAGCGGCTCGCCGACGGCGACCAGGGCCCGAACACCGGCGGCATGGGCGCCTACTCGCCGGCGCCCGTCGTGACGCCCACCGTGCACGCACGCATCATGCGCGACGTCATCATGCCGGCGATCCACGGCATGGCGGCGGAAGGCCTGCCTTACACGGGATTCCTGTATGCAGGCGTGATGATCGACGCGTCCGGCGTGCCGCGCGTGCTCGAATTCAATTGCCGGCTCGGCGATCCCGAGACGCAGCCGATCATGGCTCGCTTGCGCTCCGATCTCGTCGTGCTCGTCGAGCACGCACTCGACGGCACGCTCGATCGCGTCGAGGCCGAATGGGATCGGCGGGCGGCGATCACGGTGGTGCTCGCTGCCGCGGGCTATCCCGATGCGCCGCGACGCGGTGACGCGATCGGCGGACTCGACCGCGTGACGCGCGACACGCATCCCGACGTCACGATATTCCACGCCGGGACGGCGCAACACGAAGGCCGTGTGACGGTGAGCGGCGGAAGGGTGCTCGGCGTCACTGCACTCGGCGATTCGCTGCGCCAGGCGCAGCGCGCGGCGTATGCGGCGATCGCGTCGATCGGCTTCGACGGAATGCAATACCGCCGCGACATCGGCCATCGCGCGCTGGCGCGGCGCAATGGCAGCGCATGACGGACGCGCAACCGATGGCAGCGGAGACGCCGGACATTCCCGCCGTGCGCGCCTATCTGTCACGGCTGCAGGCCTCGATCGTGGAGGGACTGACGGGTTGCGGCGAGCACGCATTTCGCCGCGACGAGTGGCAGCGTCCGGAAGGGGGCGGCGGCGTTTCGATGTCGGTCGAAGACGGCGAAGTGTTCGAGCGCGCCGGCGTCCTGTTCTCGCACGTGACAGGATCCGCGCTGCCGGCATCCGCAACCGCCCACCGGCCGCAACTGGCCGGGCGCCCGTGGGAGGCGCTCGGCGTGTCGCTGGTGCTGCATCCGCGCAATCCGTACGTGCCGACCGTGCATCTCAACGTCCGGCATTTCTGCGCGGTTTCGCACGATGCGCATGATGCGGCCCCCCTCTGGTGGTTCGGCGGCGGGATGGACCTGACGCCGACCTACGGCTTCGTCGAGGATGCACGGCACTTTCACTCGGTATGCCGCGACGCGCTCGCCCCGCACGGTGCCGAGCTGTATCCGCGGTTCAAGCGTGCGTGCGACGCGTACTTCCACCTGAAGCACCGCGGCGAGGCGCGCGGCATCGGCGGCATCTTCTACGACGATTTCAACGAGGGCGGCTTCGCGCGCGCGTTCGCCGTGACGAAGAGTGTCGGCGACCATTTCCTCGACGCGTACGTGCCGATCGTGCAACGGCGTCGCGGCATGCGCTACGGCGAGCGCGAGCGCGATTTCCAGGCCTACCGCCGCGGACGCTACGTCGAGTTCAACCTCGTCTGGGATCGCGGTACGCTGTTCGGGTTGCAGTCGAACGGGCGCACCGAAGCCATCCTGCTGTCGATGCCGCCGATCGCGCGCTGGCGCTATGAATGGGCGCCGCAACCCGGCACGCCTGAAGCCGCGCTCTATACCGACTTTCTTCCGGTGCGCGACTGGCTGACATGAACAGCGACCCGCGTCCGGCGGCTGCTTCGCCCGACGATCCGCTCGCCGAGCGGCGCATCGGCGGCGAGCGTGTCTATGACGGCACGCTGCTCGATGTGCGGCGCGACCGCGCAAGGATGCCCGATGGCAGCGAGGCCGTGCGCGAATACATCGTGCATCCGGGCGCCGTGCTGGTCGTTCCGGTGCACGACGACGGGCGGATGATCGTCGAGCGGCAGTTCCGCTATCCGCACAACCGCAGCTTTCTCGAATTTCCCGCGGGCAAGCTCGATCCGGGCGAGTCCGCCCTCGAAAGCGGCGTGCGGGAACTGATCGAGGAGGCGGGCTTTCGGGCGCAGCTATGGCTGCGTCTCGGGACGATCCATCCGGTGATTTCGTATTCGACGGAGGCGATCGTGCTTTATGCGGCGCGCGGGCTCGTGCATGTCGGCGCGCGGCTCGACCCCGGTGAATTTCTCGAGCTCGTCGAATACACCGAGCCCGGACTGCAAGAGGCGATCGACGCCGGACGCGTGACCGATGCGAAGACGATCTCCGCACTGGCGCTCTATTCACGCTGGAATGCGGCGCCGGCCCGAAGCGTGCGGTTGCGCATCACCGGGCGCGTGCAGGGCGTCGGCTATCGCGACTGGGCGATGCGCGCGGCAGCGCTGGCGCAACTGCACGGCTGGGTGCGCAACCGCCGCGATGGCAGCGTCGAAGCGCATGT
>Ga0207695_10009418_pt1 | contig 12080 bp, 14 predicted proteins | sample KBSC54metaG_FD_184354 | JGI IMG/M metagenome (GOLD analysis project Ga0207695, IMG submission 184354) | Corn rhizosphere microbial communities from Kellogg Biological Station, Michigan, USA - KBS C5-4 metaG (SPAdes) (version 2) | ecosystem: Host-associated > Plants > Roots > Rhizosphere > Soil...
CGGCACGGTTGGTGAGCCAATTAATCCCGAGGCCTGGATGTGGTACCGCGAGATGATCGGCCACAACCGTTGCCCGATCGTTGATACCTGGTGGCAAACCGAAACCGGCCACATCATGATCTCGCCAATACCCGGCGCAATTGCTACTAAGCCGGGTTCCGGAACCAAACCCTTTCCAGGCGTTGTACCCGATGTTGTAACTATGGAAGGCGAACCAGTCCCAGCCGGTTCCGGTGGATTTCTCGTTCTGAAGCAGCCTTGGCCAGGAATGCTGCGTACCATTTACGGCGATCCCGACCGCTATGTGAAGCAATACTGGTCGCAGATCCCTGGCATGTATTTCACCGGCGACGGTGCCCGCAAAGACAAAGACGGCTACTTCTGGATCATGGGTCGCGTGGATGACGTTATTAACGTCTCCGGCCATCGCCTGAGCACAATGGAAGTGGAATCGGCTTTGGTCGCGCATGCGTGGGTTGCCGAAGCTGCAGTGGTTGCGCGGCCGGATGAAGTGAAGGGGCAGGCGATTTCGGCATTTGTGACGCTCGAAGGCGGCCGCAAGCCCACTCCCGACCTGAAAGAAGAGCTGCGCAAATGGGTCGCCAAGGAGATCGGCTCCCTCGCCAAGCCCGACGACATCCGCTTCACCGACTCTCTTCCCAAAACCCGCAGCGGCAAGATCATGCGCCGCCTTCTCCGCGAACTGGCCACCAATGGTGAAGTCAAGGGCGACACGACAACGCTCGAAGACTTCACAGTAATAGCAAAGTTAAAAGAACAGGAAGAGGCCTAGGAACTTCTTCTTTGCAGTAATCCCTTGCTGGGGGTTTGCCATCAAATACTTACGCTTGCGTGAAGCAGAGGAGGATTTGATGAAAGCTAAACTGTTCGTGTTTCCAGCCATGTTGCTATTCGCTATAGCCGCAGGGGGACAAGGCAACCAGACCCCGGTTCCCCCGCAAGCGGAACAACGGATCCAACGAGAGGTGCGGCACCAGCTGTTGTTGCTGCCATACCTGAGCGTGTTCGACAATCTGGCCTATAAAGTCCAGGGCTATACCGTTACATTGATGGGGCAGGTTACGCGCCCAGTTTTGAAGTCCGATGCGGAAAATGTGGTAAAGCACATTGAAGGCGTCGAAAAGGTAGATAACCAGATTGAAGTGCTACCCACCTCGCCTATGGACGATGGGCTGCGGCGCAGACTTTTCGTTGCGATTTACGGATATCCCAGCCTCGAGAGATATGCTATGCCCGTTATTAAACCAATTAGGGTCATCGTCAAGAATGGTCATGTGACTCTCGAAGGAGTGGTGGATAGCGAAGCGGACAAAAACACGGCTGGTATACGGGCCAACAGCGTTTCTGGAATTTTTTCGGTCAACAACAATTTGCAGGTTGTAAAGCAATAGGATTCGCGACTGCGCGGCTGCGGACTCTCCCGACGCTCGATCCACAGCCGCGGTTTCGCATTAAACTTGCGGGTTTCAGATTTTTGGTTCGGTTGCAGGAGATCCCATCCCGCAGCGCGCCCTCATTCCAGCGCGAAACTTCTCCCGCTCTTCCGGAGTCATCTTCTCCCAGCGGCCCCGCATGTAGCGGCCACGTCCCATGTGTGGCCTCATCCACCCTCTTTGGCCGCCAAACAAAATCCAGCACAGGCCTAGCAATCCCACCGCTTGCCAGTAAGTTATTTGGCGAAGTCCGAAGAGCGCTGGCATCAGCCAGTTCCACAGGTGCAGGACGGCCTCGCCGAACCCTATAACAAAAATCGAAATAAAAATAATCCCGATAACCAGAAATTTCACAATTCGAACCGCTCTATTCGCCGCCATATGCTTCTCCTTTTAGTTCAGAAATTCGTCATACACTGACTGCAGCCTTTGCCGCAGGTGCAGCACCGCGTATCTCTTTCGCGAGAGCAGAGTGTTGATGCTTACTCCGGTCTCGGTCGCCAATTCTTTGAAACTACGCCCCTCAATCTCGTGCCCGATGAATACGCTGCGCTGTTCCTCTGGCAGCTCGTCCAGCGCGGCCTCGAGTTCTTCGATTAAGACTGTCCGCGTGTAAGCCGCTTCCGGCCCGGTATCTGGGGAAGGAAGAAATTCCTCGATGGAAAGCATTTCGCCTTCCTCAGATTCCACGTTCAAGTCCGCTAGTGGCTCTGGCTTCTTCTTGCGGAACCCGTCGATGATGCGGTTCCGTGCTACCTGGAACAGCCATGCGCCTACCATCTCAATCGGCTTCATGAGGCGGTACGCTTCGACCAGTTCGAAGAAAACTTCCTGCAGGATGTCTTCAACGTCACTGGGATCAGCGACCCGACGGCTGATGAAACCGCGCAGCCGAGACCGCTGTTGCTCGACCGCTTCAGAGATCTGCCGGTCCTGTTCGCGCGTCATGTCGATGGCCAGCGCCTTCATCTAGAAGTGAAGACGATTGGGAAGCCCGAATATTGTAGAGAATCAAAAGCTGAACGAAACAGGCAGCTTGCCGGGGTTAAGCTGAGGCGAATCAGTGCGATTCGGCGGTGTGGTTTCGCCAATCTTTGAACGCCGAGCCGTTCTTCAGATGTTCGGGGAAGTGGGTTTCGTAGGGCCCGAGTCGAGGACAAACCAAACGATGGAAGCCGAATTTCTCCATCTCCTTCCGGGCTTCTTCTGGTGTCCACCCTTCGTCGGCCATGCGATAGGCGGCGATCATCATTCCCGTGCGGTCATCGCCGTAGCGGCAATGGACGAAGATTTTCTTGTCACGATTTTCGCGTAGCAGCTTCAGGAATTTCGCGAAAACGTCGTCGCGAGGAAACATGCAGTGCCATTTTAAAGAGACGAATTTCATGCCGGCTTTGTTGACATCTTTCTTTTCGTTGTCTTCGCCGCTCAGCCGTAAATCAATCACCAGGTCGATCCCCATCTGCTTGAGATGTTCGTAGCCTGTCAATTTCGGCTGTCCGCCGCGAAACAGGTGTGGAGTTACCTCCCCGAAGTTGCTCACGCCGATGACGGTGATTCTGCGTGCCGGAATGTGACTAGCTGCCGCATGTGGAGTGAGGGCGACAGGTTGGTCGGACGCGACGGCTATACAGGCGGCAAATATTACGGCGTAGTTACGACGCCAGAACATGGTCGATAAGAGTCTATCCCGAGCTGTTGTTTTTTGAGAAGTCAGAGTATTTCAGGAGCATTAACTCAGATAATGTTGTAGTGATCACTGGCCGCGGTTAGTGGCCAGTTGCTTTTCCTGCGGCGTCATCTGCCGCCACAGAACCTGCAGGTCAGCGGAGATGCGGCTGTTCTGCGGTTCTTCGTGCAATGCCCTCGCAAACCATCGATACGCGGAAGGCAGGTCGCGTCCCACGCAATGTCCGGTGGCGTACATGGTGCCGAGCACGGTTTCAGCTTTGGAATTTCCATGCATCGCCGCGGTGCGCAAACTGCTTTCTGCTCGTGCGCAATTTTGCGGCACGCCATTCCCGTAGAGAAATTTTTCACCGGCAAGTTCGAGGTCGGCGTCCGGTGAAGCGCCCGCCGCCGCAGCCCCAGCCGCACGTGAAGGCGTAGGCTTGGGCTCACGCGTTCGCGCCGGTTCCTTGGCTACTCGTGAAGCCTTGGCCACACCCGGAGGCGGAGTTGCATTGGCCTCTTCGGTTGCATTCTCATCTTGCGAAGCGGCGTTCTGCTTCTCGGCCGAGTTGTCGTTCTTGGCAGGCGTTGCTGCCGCATTTTGCTGCGGGGTGGCTGGGTTCTGCTGCTGGCCATTTTGCGCAGCGGCGCCGTTTGCCGGCGGAATATCAGTTTCAGTCGGCTTGCCCGTAGTCTGGTTTTTTGCGTTCTCATCCGGCTGCGTCGGCAGGACGTCGCCCGCGCCAGTCATGGGCTTGTCGATATGAGTTTGCTGGTCATTATTTGAAGCTGGTGCAACTTCCGACGGCGACGCCGACGCCTGCTCGCCGCTGCCCATGCGATTAAAAGGGAATCCATTGTGCTTCCACTGCCACCCCAGATAACCAGCAGCGCCGAGGGCAATGAACAACATCAGGATCAATCCCACATGGCTCTTCGGCTGATCGTCCTCGTAGAGATAATGAAATTCAACTTTAGGGTCTTCGGCGAGCCCGAGGAATGACGGGCCGTGGACATTTTCCGTGTGTCCATTACCACTTTTTGGCGCGCGGGGCGCCTCTTTCGCGGCCGCGAGCTCAACCGCTGGCGGATGCGCCAATGAAGCCCCGCACATCCCGCAGAAGCGATACTCAGGACTATTGTCGTACCCGCAATGGGTACATCTCACGTACATGGTTTCAAGCATATCTTAATATTTGGATGGCAGAAAGGCTGCTGCCGTTGGAAGCTGCTGGATGAGAAGTGCAACCAGCTAACCTGCACAAATCGAAGTTCTTAAGCCCACGCCTTATCTCAGATCGTTATTTCTGAAGGTGTCGCTATTGGTGCGAGCTTTTGTGTGGGGCCTGCACGGATTGACCTAATCCCCCAGTTCCTACCGCCATTCTAGGCGGATCCACAACTCTGGTAACAATGTGCACACCGTTTGGGCAAGGAGGAGGCCACTTGTAATTGACGTACGAGAAACCCGCGATGATCACAATCGATAAAACCAGACCTGGAAGCAACACGAACGCACTAATTGGCGATTCTCTGAGCGGCACATATGCATTGGGTTCGACTAGCGTAGCAGTCGAATGAGTCCCTTGCAGCCAGCAGCGCACGATGGCAACGCTGGTATCGCCGAAAATCAGCGGCCATTCAGTTGCTTCCGCCGCCGCCGCCAACTCCAGCATCTCCGGCGCAAAGCGTCTTCTGAACGATGACGGATAAAGCATGAGCAGGATGCGGTAAGCGTACAAGAAGCATTTTCGGATATTCATGCTCCCCTCTCATCCAATTTTCCCAGGCGTGTTCGCGCCACATTGACGACTTGTCGCAGTCGTCGCACTTCAAGCCGCAGCGCGCGCTCGCCACTGGAGGTCAGACAGTATTCGCGCCTGGTCTCGCCGCCCTTCAGTTTACGCTCAGTTTCGCCAACCAAGCCACTGGCCAGCAATCGATCCAAATTAGCGTACAGGGTTCCTGGCCCCAGCTTGAACGTCCCTTCGGACTGGCGCTTCACCGACTGCATAATGCCATATCCATGCAAGTCAGATTCGGAGAGCGCGAGAAGAATATGAAGAGCGGCAGACGAAAGCGGCCGCTCGTTTCCGTTATTGTCATCCTTGACTTGCATATCGTTATTTGATATATCACATGTCGATATATCAAGCAATGACTTCGACACGATCATTATGCACGAAGATCTGCTGAAGAGGAAGATCCGATGAAACTTGTACCAACTATTTCCGTGTCCTTCGTGGCCGTTTTGCTTTCGGCCGTGTTCATGCCGCTACTGGCTGCGAAAACCACGTCAGGAACGGCCGGGACCGCGCCGGCTGTCGGTGGAAAGCAGGACGGGCAACATGATTTTGACTTTGAGCTGGGCAGCTGGATTCATCTGAAGCGCCGCCTTCATCCGTTGACTGGTTCCAATACCTGGGTCGAATTTGACGGCACTTCTGTCACCCGGAAGGTTTGGGACGGCCGCGCTCAACTCGAGGAGTTCGAAACTGATGGCGCAGGTGGCCACATCGAAGGTCTGACCACGCGTCTTTACAATCCAAAAACTCACCAATGGAGTCTTTATTGGGCCAACAGTAAGAACGGCACCATGGAACCGCCGCAGGTCGGCGAGTTCAAGGATGGCGTTGGCGAGTTTTACGCCATGGACACCTTGGATGGAAAAGCCATTGTTGTTCGGTTCGTTTGGTCAAAAACTGATTCAAACATGCCGCACTTTGAGCAGTCATTCTCCAATGACGGGGGCAAGACATGGGAAGTGAACTGGATCACGGACCAGACACGAACAGGTGCAGCAGCGAATACTTCTGCAGAGCAACCGCAGGCCCACTCAACTATAGCTGCGGGCGTAGACCGCGAGATCAGCAACGCGGAAAATCAGATCGTCGAAGTTGCGGAGGCAATGCCGGAAGATAAATTTAATTTCTCTCCCGAAAGCCTGAATATTTCCGGCGGCGACTACAAGGGCGTGCGCACGTTTGCTCAAGAGGTTAAACATGTCGCCGCTTCTAATTTTGCGATTTGGTCCCCGCTCACCGGCGACAAGTTTCCCAAAGACTTCATGGGCGGGAACGGTCCCGAAAACTTCAAGGCCAAAGCCGAAATCATTCAGTTTCTCAAAGATTCTTTTGCACTTGGGCATAAAGCGGCCGCTACGTTGACCATTGAAAACATGTTACAGCCCGCCGAAGGCAGCAAGTCTTCCCGTCTGCGGCTGGCAGAGTTTGCGGTTTCGCATGCATACGATCACTACGGACAAATGGTCGAGTACCTGCGCATGAACGGAATCGTGCCGCCGGCCAGTCGGCAAAAATCAGACTGATTGGAATATCTCTTGCCCTTCAGCCAAATTGAGGAAAGCCACTCGAAAACCTCGATTTGTGATGAAGGACGGGCAGGTAGTCAGGAACAACTTGGCCTCGCATTGAGGAGCAAACTCTATTCGCGGAAACAATCTAGCACTCAATCGGAAGGAGAAATCTACGATGAAGCGATCTTCGAAGCGGTTTTCGTTCGCCGTGGTGGCGCTCACCCTACTGACCGCCGGAATCAGTCTTCATAGTCAGGCCCAAACGCAGAATCAGCCTCCCGCTCCGGCTCTTACGCGTGCCGATGAAATGCTGCAAGCATGGAATCAGGTCGGGAACAAACTCGTCGCCATGGCCGAGGACTTTCCCGAGGATAAGTACGATTACAAGCTACAGAAAGACCAACGCACCTTCGCGCTAAATCTTCTGCACGCGGCCGCCCTCGATTTTGTCCTGGTACGCACAATCTCCGGATCGAACATCGGGCCCGACTTTGGTAAAGGCGACAACCCCTCGCGCGACGCCTTCAAGACGAAGGCCGACGTCGTCAAATTCGTGCAGGAGGCCGTCGCCGACGGAGCGAAGGTGATTCAACAGCAAGGCGACGCGGGGCTGGACAAGACGACGAAATTCTTCGGCAACCGGCTGGCCCACAACTCTTACATTTGGATGTTCGCCATCGAGCATAGCGGCGAGCACTACGGGCAGCTTGTTGTCTACTACCGCGCAAACAACCTGGTGCCGCCGGACTCGCGACGGAATCAGGCGAAAGAATCGCAGCCGGCGACTGCGCAGCGAGCGCCAGGCACCGTGTTCCGCGACTGCCCGGATTGCCCCGAAATCGTGGTGGTCCCCGCCGGCAGCTTCACCATGGGTTCATCGGCCGAGGAAAAATCCTGGGCGGCAAGCCATGGCAGTAGTTTGGGATCGGTTGCTGATGAAGCTCCGCAACATCAGGTCTCAGTACCGTCATTCGCCCTGGGCAAGTACGATGTCACTCGTGGCGAGTACGCGGCATTTGCTCGGGAGACGGGATACCCGGCCGGTGATGGTTGCGGCCGGGGCCGCGCCATCTTCAAGTGGGAGAAGGATTCGAAGTTGACTTGGGAGAATCCCGCCCATGCGCAGACTGACCGTGATCCAGTCGTGTGCGTGAGCTGGCAGGATGCGCATGCATATATCGCGTGGTTGAACCGCCATGCGCATAGCGGTGGCGCGGCCTCAGCAAACGGGCCTTATCGGCTGCCCAGCGAAGCGGAGTGGGAATATGCCGCGCGCGCCGGAACGACAACTAAGTTTTACTGGGGCGATGACGACGCTGCCGCATCGGTCCACGCCTGGTTCAATGCCAACTCCGGCTGCGAAAAAGTGGAAGGTCTTTTTTGCGACCATGGCCAGACCCATCCGGTGGGCGCGAAGCCGCCGAACGCATTCGGCTTTTACGACATGGCAGGGAACGTCTGGCAGTGGACTGAGGATTGTTACGACAACAGCTACGCCGGCATTCCTACCGACGGGCACGCAAACGAGGCCGCTTCGAGCGACCCCAAGGCGAAGGACGGTCAAGGCAATTGCCTCCGAGTTGATCGTGGCGGCTCGTGGATGTTTCCAGCGTGGCTGCTGCGACCGGCCACGCGCGAACGCAATCCTGCCGACTTCCGCGCTGACATCATGGGGTTTCGCGTCGCGAGAACGCTCCCATGAAGCGCGCAACAGATCCGCGCAACAGATCAAGGAGACGCACTCCAATGAAGCAAATGACGATCCGAGTGCTGTTCGCAGTTTTTGCCTTTGCCGCAAGCGTTGTGGGACAACGCACAAGCCCTGCGCCAGATGACATCGTTTACGCGCGACCTGGCCAGCTCGTCGATGTCGGCGGATTTCGGCTGAATCTCTATTGCATGGGGAGCGGCTCGCCCACGGTGGTCTTCGATTCCGGATGGGGAGACTGGGCGCCCGCGTGGTCGAAGGTGCAGCCAGAGATCGCCAAATGGACGCGCGCCTGCAGCTATGACCGTGCCGGCACTGGATTCAGCGATCCCGGTCCCATGCCTCGGACCAGCGTGCGCATCGCCGAGGAGCTACACACTGCGCTTCACCATGCCGGGATCGGCGGGCCCTACATTCTGGTGGGATCCGCCTTCGGCGGCGACAACGTGCGCACGTTTGCCGACTTGTACATGGACGAGGTTGCGGGGCTGGTCCTGGATGACGCCGATCCCACCGACGTTGAACCGAAGGCAATGCAAGAAGAGGAACATCGAGGACATGCTGGGATTCCTTCTGACTTGCGCGATTGTCGTAACGCGATTGCCGAGCACAAGCCGTTGCCGGCGCAAGATTCAGGTCCTGGGCGGCCGCCACAGACCTGTGCTCAGCAGTTTTTTTTTCCGGGGGTTGCCGGAAGCTGAGTGGTCTCCGGAATTGAACGCCAAAGTGTTGGAAATCGCACAAACCAAAGTTGCCATGTATGACGCTTATTCTTCAGAAATGGAACAAACAGCGTCGGACGAAACCTATCTGCAACAGCAGCGCCGCTCATTCGGCTCGCGTCCCATCCGCGTCCTTACCTCGAGAAACCATGGCGTCGGCCATCTGGAGAGTAAGCCTCCGGACACGCCGAAGCACCTCAAATATGAGCAGGAGACCACGCTGGCCCAGGCGCGCTGGCTCGAACTATCTTCCAATGCTAAACAGATCTTCACCCACAATAGCTCGGAATACATCCAGTTTGACGAGCCCGATACCCTGATCAACGCCGTACACGAAGTGTCTGACTGGGCAAGGAGACCCGTAACCGCACGGTGACTGAAAATGTTGCCAACCCAATTCCTTAGGAGTCCCCCGGATGAAACTGCTTGCCGCTGCACTGGCAGTCTGGCTCCTTCCGGCGCTGTCAATGGGCAACAAATTCGAACTTGCGAATTACGACGGACTGATCCTGGGCGGGTGTCTGCTTGAAAGACCATAAATTGATACCGACCGGGGCAGCGATCTGAGGAATGTTCGTTGCGTCTGAGGTGTATATCTCGGTTTTGATAACATCGGCAACTGTTCCTATGGGCTGAGCCCCATTCATCAGCGTGAATACGATGTGATCAGGAAACCATTCCATCCTTGCGGTGGTCAGGGTCCCTCCAGTGACTTGAAAATTGTCTTCCCACGCGGAAACTCCCTTGGGCTTGCGATGACCAGTCGCAGGATAAACCGTGAAGTCGGCATTGCACCCGTGACAGGTTTTATTCCATTGAGAAAACTCGATGTCGATTTCGTCTTCTGCATTCGCGCCGATGTGATGAGCAGGACCGTAAGTGAACAGGCCAAGCACGGTCACCGGGTCCATGGCGTACACGTTGCCTTCGACGATCCATTGATAGGTTCCAAAGCCCAGGTTCTCGATAGTAAATAATTCCGCGGCCGTCCATTTTCCATTCTGCTGCACGATACGCAGATGCAGGTATCCGTGATCATCAATAGTGACGTTGGCAGGATCTCCGAGCGCAACACCAGCCATGCCTCCGTTCGTCACTTTCCACGAACGTCCCGACCAGGTGACTGTCTGTGCATGAGCGACTAGCAAAGTCGAGAGCAGAACGAAGCAAAACATCAACCAAAGCATTAACTTTTTGAACATAGAATTTGTTGAAGGTATCACAGGTAAGGGTGCCCCACTCAAGCTCCGCTTGGGTGGGGATTTTCGGTTGACCGTACTCGTACCGTTGGAAAGATCCCAGCTCTCTCCCGAATCCGCGCCGTCCAGTGAGATTCAATTTCAATCGGCCCGCGATCACCGGTCAGATAATGCCTGAAGCTGCTCCAACTCCAATCTTCGGCACGCTCAACCAATCCCCGCCGCACCGGATTGCGATGAATGTACTTCAGTTTCTCAACGAACTTCCGTTCAGACCACACGTTGAAATCGTAGTAGCGTGCCTGCCAGAAGGAGTCTTTCTCCCGCAGCGCCAGCCTTCGTGCGACTCCCTGTTTCAATGATTGAATAGCTTGCGCCAGCGTGCCGCCTTCCGGTTCGCTGATCAAAAGGTGTACATGTTCGGGCATAACCACGTATCCATACACACACATCCGGTGCTGCTCTCGAACACGTTCGAGCGCCAACTGAAAGGTGCAGCGAGCCTCGACTGTTCCGAGATTAGGTCTGCGCTTGTAACAACTAAAGGTGACGAAGTGAGAATCGCGGGTTTCTTGAAAACGCTTTAATCCCCAAGGCACAGGGAAAATGTAGCTTCGTGTCCAGGCTGAAGTCTGTGACGGATGAACATCCATCCTTAGGAAATAATTCAACGAAATTCACAAAGATGCCCGACTCAAACTCGGGTGCCCCAGTCAAGCTCGGGCACCCCAGTCAAGCTCGGGCACCCAGTCAAGCTCGGGTGCCCCACTCAAGCTCCGCTTGGGTGGGGTATTCCAATTCATCACCTCGTAATTGAATAGATCCGCTCCCGTTTGCAATTGGAAACCTCTAACCAGGACACCAGGATTCAAGCAGGACACTAGGACTCAAAACCCCCGCCCAAGCGAAGCTTGGACGGGGCACCCGATTGAGTTAGCCTGAGCCACCCGTCCAGAACGCAGCTGAACATCATCCAAACAAGTAGCGTTTTCGACATTGAATTGTTGAACGTATCACAGATAAGGGTGCCCCACTCAAGCTCCGCTTGGGTGGGGATTTTCCACTCCGTTATTAGTCGAACCAGCCCGTTCTCGTTTCCAACTCAGCGCGATACTACCCTCGCACACCAGAATTCAAAACCCCCGCCCAAGCGAAGCTTGGACGCGGCACCCTAGTGAGTTAGTATGGGCCACCTGTCGATGTTGAAAGTTAGAGATCCGCCCCCCTCAACTTGCCGCCTTCCGCTTCACGTGTTAGCCTGATTACGACAACTAAACGTTGAAAATCAGAAGGAGTGCATCAGGTTAGTGCTAGCCAGAGAGCAAAAGAAATCAGTCATTGATCAGTACGGTACGCATGCTACCGATACCGGCAGCCCGGAAGTTCAAGTCGCTCTGTTGAGCGAGCGCATTGGTCAATTGACGGACCACTTCAAAATGCACCAGAAAGATCATGGCTCACGCCGCGGTCTTCTCATGCTGGTCAGCAAACGTCGCCGTTTGCTTGACTACCTCAAACGATACGATTCCGAGCGCTACAAGACGGTTGTTCAAAGACTCGGCCTCCGCAAGTAGGAGGCTGTTTCTATTTGGACGTTCGTTCCTATGTCTCCGGAACCGCGCCGTATCTCGTCCGGCGGCTTGAGGTTGAAGGTTACTTTCCTTTCGTCTGGCAATACGCTTCGAGCAATGAGCTTTAGCAGTGAGCAATTTTAGCTGCAAAAGTTGTACGTATGAGCTTGCTCGAAGCTCGCCGCTCCCAGCTCACCGCTGACTGCGCGCCCTCCTTAAAGGACAAATCATGAAACAAGAAATTTCTGTTGATCTCTCCGGCGGTAAACGGATCTCATTTGAAACCGGAAAATTAGCCAAGCAGGCCCACGGGTCCGTCGTCGTAAGAATGGGCGACAACGTCGTTCTCGCCACCGCCACCGCAAACCCCGAGCCGCGAGAGGGAATCGACTTCTTCCCCCTGACGGTTGACTATCGCGAATACACCTACGCCGGCGGA
>Ga0207695_10009422_pt1 | contig 12078 bp, 8 predicted proteins | sample KBSC54metaG_FD_184354 | JGI IMG/M metagenome (GOLD analysis project Ga0207695, IMG submission 184354) | Corn rhizosphere microbial communities from Kellogg Biological Station, Michigan, USA - KBS C5-4 metaG (SPAdes) (version 2) | ecosystem: Host-associated > Plants > Roots > Rhizosphere > Soil...
TAAAGAATGAAAACAGGGCTACTCCCGGCCAAATATCAATGGGTAAACGCAACAGCGTAGAAACGGCCATCAATATAGCCCGCGAAGCCAGACAAATACTTGGCGGAATGGGTATTACCGGCGAATATTCGATCATGCGCCATATGATGAATCTTGAATCTGTTATTACGTACGAAGGAACACATGATATTCATTTATTAATAACCGGAATGGACATTACCGGGGAAGATGCTTTTAAGTAACATTTTTGACACCAAATCAAAAAGCCTCATAAATCAAAACATCATCTTTACTTTCACGTATAAGTGTGGTGTTACGAATATTTATTGATGCCTTTATTAAAATCTAAAAACAAGTCGTTTACACTTACCGTGAGTACGTGTATAGCAATCTTGTTTTTGTGTTTTTTTTCATTGTTTATTATTTCATGTAGCAAAAAAAGCACGGAACCCACCGACTATTCAGACGCCTTTAAACCGGTGTTTGCCAACACTTCCCGTTATTTTGACTTCGGCCAGCCCGCCCGCGGCTTATATTACCTTGACTCAGCATTCGTTCATATTAAAAAGCCTAATTTGAACGACCGGTTTAGATATTTTGGCTTTCATTACGTTTATCAACAGAAGACCAAAGGCAATTATAAGCTTGCGTTGGCTTTTGCCGATAGTATGCTTTCAATGGCACAACAAAGTGCTAGCAAACAGCAGTATCTTTCCAATTTTGCTGAAGGCAATTATGCAAAGGGCGACTCTTACTTTAGCTTGAATCAATATAATGACGCGTATCAGTGTTACTTTCAGGGATATCTAATCGCTAAAAATTATTTGAATAAAAGATCGCTTTCCGATTATACTTATCGCATGGGTATGATCATGTACAAACAGGCGCATTATAAACAGGCTGTGCAATATTTTAAGGACAGTTATGCCCAAGGCCTGGCCGTTCCGGATAATGGCGAGGTCGACTTTCCTGCCTTTTATAGAAGGCAAGAACTGCTTGACAATATTGCTATAAGCTATAAGCATTGTGGTAATATTGACAGTGCAGTATTTTATTTCGATAAAAATCTTGCTTTTATAAATAGCAACAGTGATCGTTTTAAAAACAGGGCCAACATGCTTGAAATGGCCCGGGGGGTGATTTATGGCAATAAAGCGGATGCTCTGACCATCAACCACCAATATGACAAAGCGGAAAAGCTATTGAGAAAAAGTATTGCTATAAACCTGAGAAAAGGAGGAGACAATAGAGATGCACAATTAGCAGAAATTAAATTGGCCCAAATTTATTACAATCAGCATAAGAGTGGCTCCTTGTATAAGCAGTTAATAAGTTTACGCAAGCAACTGAATGTTTTAAGTAATTCCGAAGCCGAAATTGACTGGAACAGGTTGATGGGCGCATATTACTTAAAGAAAAAAGACGCAGTTAAAGCGCTAACTTATATTCAGAACTACAATCTATTAAAAGACTCAGCTATTAAAAAGCTGAGCACACTAAAAGAAAGCGATGTAAATCAGCAACTAGCCAACTTTGAGAAGCAACACGAGATAGAGAATTTGAGCAATAACAATAAGCTGCAAAAGATATATTTATCTGTGGCTGTTATTTGCGCATTGATGGCTATTGCGATCATCTTCCTGGTATGGCGCAATTGGAGCCGGTCGAAGCTGGATGTAATTACAGTAAAAAAACTGAATGAGGAAATTAATTTGCAAAAGAAAGATCTTGAAAAAGCTATTGACGATATCAAAAACAGCAGCCGCGAGAAAGATCGTATTTTGCGTACAGTAGCGCATGATTTACGCAATCCGATTGGCGGTATAGCCTCGTTAACCAGCATTATGGTTGAAGAAACCGGGTATGATACCGATCTGCAATATCAACTAAAGATCATTAAGGACACATCATCGGATACACTTGAGCTGATCAATGAAATATTGGAAGCTACAAACAATACTTCAACTGATTTAAAAAAGCAATTGGTTGAAGTGAACTCATTACTAAATAACAGCATTGAATTATTGAGGTTTAAAGCTTCTGAAAAGCATCAGGAAATTATTTTAGACCCATTAAATACCATTGAGCAGCTGCACATCAACCGCGAAATGATATGGCGTGTAATCAGCAACCTGATCAGTAACTCTATAAAATTCAGTCCCGTGGGCGAAACTATTTACTTGAAATGTGTTAACGAATCAAACCACGTTCGAATATCTGTAGCCGATAATGGCATTGGTATTCCGGATGAAATGAAGGATAAGGTATTTAATATGTTCACTGATGCCAAACGGGCCGGCACTATTGGCGAGAAATCATTTGGGTTGGGGCTTTCAATCTGTAAGCAGATCATCGAAAAGCATCATGGTAAGATTTGGTTTGAAAGCAAACCCGGAAAGGGCGCTACGTTTTACATCCGGTTACCGAAACCTAAAAAAACGGATATAGTTATTATTGAGGCAGATACTGAGGCCGGCAAACAAAAGGTGGGTTAACCTCAGGCTTTTAAAAAATCAGCATACCATTTCCCTGAAGATTTAATGATGCGTTTCTGCGTTGTAAAATCAACATGAACCAACCCAAAACGAGGATGATATCCTTCGGCCCATTCAAAATTATCGGTTAAGGTCCACACAAAGTATCCTTCTACTCTGCAACCTTCTTGTTTTGCTTTTAATACCTCTCTTAAATGATTCTGCAAATAAGCAACACGCTTTGGGTCACTCACTTCATCATCGGCCAGGCTGTCCGGAAATGCTGCCCCATTTTCAGTGATTAGTATCTTTTTGATCTGGGGATAAGCGTCAAACTTTTTGATAATGTGATATATCGCCGGCGGATATACCTCCCAGCCCATGACGGTTGTGTCTACTTTGCGATCTTTTGCCTTTACCAAACTTGCATTGATGTACGGTGTAAAAAACGAGTATCGAACAATTTCCCGGGTATAGTTTTGCAAGCCGATGAAGTCAAAATCAAATACCATATTTTGTTCATCGCCTGGTTGATAAAACTTTCCAAGTCCTTTCAAAACAGGCATATCACTAATGGGATATCCTAAGCCTAAGACTGGCTCGACAAATAAGCGGTTAACCAGTGCATCGGCTACTTTTGCCGCCTTTACATCCCGTTTATTGTCAGATCTTGGCTCGATATACGAACACGAAAAAGTGGTGCCTATTATTGCGGCAGGCAATATCTCGCGCAGTTTTTTAGCACCGGCAACCATACATAGTACAACATGATGAATAACAGGCAAAAAATTCTTGAGTCCAGTACGGCCGGGTGCGTGAATGCCAAAAAAATAACCCGCACCTGAAAACACAGACGGTTCATTCATCACCATCCAATATTTAACCCTATCTCCGAAGCTTTTGGCGCATAAAATAACAAACTCTGTAAACCATCCTACGATTCCCCGGTTGGTCCAACCACCTTTATCTTCCAAAATCTGTGGTAGGTCCCAATGATAAATAGTAACCCAGGGCTCGATTCCTTGTGAAATGCAATAATCAATTACGCGGTTATAATAATCTATACCAGCTTGGTTTACTTCGCCGGTTCCGTTAGGTAATACACGGGTCCACGAGATGGAAAACCGGAAATTTGGGATATTGAGTTTTTTTATCAGATCAATATCGGCCTGATAGTTATTATAAAAATCACAAGCTACGTCCGCTTTGTGACCATTCAGTACTTTGCCTTTTTTTGCGGTAAAAGCATCCCAGATGGACATTCCCTTGCCATCAACATCGTAGGCTCCCTCAATCTGGAACGCGGCTGTTGATACTCCCCACTTAAAATCTTCCCCAAAAAGCGCTTTATTCAATTGATCCATAAGTTATTGGCCCATATACAGCATAACCCGCCATAAAAAAGCATGGTTTGCTTTTAACGGCAGACAATAATATGAATCCCAAATTGTACAATATAATTGGATATAGAAAAGTAAACCGATAAAATTGTTTAGTGAATGAAGGTTGATCTCATGCTTTTTAAGATCATCCATTCACGGAAACTTCTGAATATAGCTGAAATGAGTTTCATAGCAAATCAATTTTTATTGTTTAAAGATAATATGGCCATATAACTTTATCATGACTTTCGTATTATATTTATGTAATGCACAAGCGTTGAAAAGTTGACATTAAACCTACTCAAATTCAATCGAATCACTTGCTCTGTTAACTACATTTGATGTATGAAGGACTATTTTATCCGTCCGCTTCATTACGATCGACAGGGCGCACAAGTTGGTCAATATTTAAAACTTGCAGAGACTGATCTGCCAAACACTGGTTATATATTATTTGCGGGATAACAATGAATTTCACAGCCGTGTTTGGAGTTTAAACGTTATTTTTGAACCGAAATACATCATTATGAAAAAACTATCTGTAATACTTCTCGCAAGCATGATTTTCGCAGCCTGCTCCGACAACAAAAAACAAGAAAAAGAGCTCCTGAATAATATCCTTAAGGTTCATGATAAGGTAATGGGTAAGGATGAAGCACTCATGAAAAACAAAATGACTTTAGACAGCCTGTTGAAATTACCTTTAAAAGACACCGCCGAAAAGACAAATATGAAAGCTGAGGAACTGAAATTAAAAGCCGCCGAAGAAGCCATGGAAATTTGGATGCAAAAATTCGATCCGGACATTATTAATAAAAAACAGCATGATGAGATAGTGAAGTATTTTAATGAACAGGAAAAAAGCATCAAATCGGTTGACTCGCTAATGGATGCCGCTGTTAGCGAATCTACCAAATATCTCTCAAGCAGATCAAAATGAGAAATACATCAATAATAGCACTTATTGCAATATTGCTGTGGAGTGCCTGTAAATCAGGTTCTGATAAGAAAGCGCTACCCATCTATGGTAACCGCGAATCTATAACCAAAATGGTCAACGGCAAGCAGGTGACGGACACCATTTATCAAACCATTCCTCCATTTAAGTTTGTTAACCAATATGGCGATACTATAAGCAACAAAACGCTGAACGGAGATATTTATGTGGTTGATTTCTTTTTCACTACATGCCCTTCTATCTGCCCTATTATGCATCGCAACATGCTGAAGGTGTATGAAGCATTTAAGAATACTGGTAATTTTAAGATCATATCTCACACTATCGACCCAAAACATGATAGTGTACCCGTTTTGAAAAAATATGCCGATAAACTTGGCATTACCGGTAACATATGGTGGTTTTTACAAGGCAAAAAAGAAGAAGTTTATACCCTTGCCGAAAAGAATTACCTGGTTGCTGTGAAACAGGACAGCAGTGCATCGGGTGGCTATATTCATGCAGGATATTTTGTATTGATAGATAAGCAAAAGCGTATACGTGGTTCATACGACGGAACCGACCCCAAACAGGTGGATGAATTGATAGCAGATATCAAAACTCTACAGGCTGAACCAGATCAAGAAATCGTACAATGAGCTGTAAATTAGTAGGGTGTATGGTCGCTTTGGTGGGTGTTTTACTTGTTGCAGCATGTCAAAGTGATGAAAGTTTAGAGTTTAAGCGTTATTATTCATCCGGCGCGCTGGTTTATCAGCAACACTGTCAAAATTGTCACGGCGCTAATGGCGAAGGTCTGTCAGCACTCATTCCTCCCCTTTCCGATTCAGGTTATTTAAGGAAGAATCTTAGGTCGTTGCCTTGCTACATCAAAAACGGATTAAAAGGTCAAATCATCATAAAAGGTAAAACTTTTGAAGATTCAATGCCTGCTGATGATTTATCACCAGTAGAAATTGCCCAGGTATTAACGTACATTGGTAACTCCTTTGGAAATAAACTGAATACCATTAATGAGCAATCCACTCAAAAAAACTTAGCCGATTGCAAGTAAAAACAATTCACCAATCAGCTTAACCAACTAAATCAACTATCTTTGCATTGCAAATCGTTCTATCGCTCTTCTTTTGAAGAGAGGAAAGTCCGGGCAACACAGAGCATCCTGCTTCCTAACGGGAAGGCGCCGTTCAGCCGGCGACAGAAAGTGCCACAGAAAATAAACCGCCCCGATTTTATTGGGGTAAGGGTGAAAACGTGAGGTAAGAGCTCACGGCTTTTCCTGGCGACAGGGATCGCGGTAAACCTCAGGAGTTGAAAAACCAAATAGGTCCTGGAAATGAAGCTGCTCGCTTCTGTATCGTTTCGGCGGTCACCAGGATGGGTAGGTTGCTTGAACCTTTCAGCAATGGGAGGGCCAGATCAATGATAGAACACGACAGAACCCGGCTTACAGCTTTGCTGCTGAAAATAACCCCGTTTCATGAATGGAAGGGGTTATTTTTTTTAAAAGTGTTTGCTTTTCTATACAATTTTATAAATTAGCACGTTACATTTCTACTGAATTTATAAACACATGGCTAAAATTTTGATTATCGATGATGAGCGGGCAATCCGCAGCACCCTGCGCGAAATACTGGAATATGAAAATTACGAGGTTGAAGATGTCGATAATGGCATCGATGGTCTTGAGCTGATTCAAAACCGCGATTATGACCTCGTTCTATGTGATATCAAAATGAACCGTATGGACGGCATGGAGGTGCTTACAGAGGGGCTTGCCATAAAGCCGGACCTGCCATTTATTATGATATCCGGTCATGGAACAGTTGAAACAGCCGTTGAAGCCAGCAAAAAAGGAGCGTTCGATTTTATTTCCAAACCACCTGATCTGAACCGCCTATTGATTACGGTTCGAAATGCTTTAGATCGTGGGAACCTGGTTTCTGAAACAAAAGTTTTAAAACGAAAAGTTTCTAAGGTTCGTGATATTTTGGGCAATTCACAACCTATTCAAAGAATTAAAGAAACCATTGAGCGTGTGGCTCCTACCGATGCCCGTGTGCTGATCACAGGTGCAAATGGTAGTGGTAAGGAATTGGTTGCTCGGTGGCTGCATGAGAAGTCAAATCGTTCTCATGCACCCCTGATTGAGGTAAACTGCGCCGCTATACCATCAGAGTTGATCGAAAGTGAATTATTCGGACACGAAAAAGGATCATTTACCTCGGCAGTAAAACAACGTATAGGCAAATTTGAATCCGCTCATGGAGGCACACTCTTTCTGGATGAAATTGGTGATATGAGCCACTCAGCACAAGCCAAAGTATTGCGGGCTTTGCAGGAAAATAAAATAACCCGGGTGGGAGGCGAAAGGGAAATTGAAGTTGATGTACGCGTGGTTGCTGCAACCAATAAAGACTTGCTTAAAGAAATTGAGGCCGGGAACTTCCGTATGGACTTATACCATCGTATAAGCGTAATTTTGATCCACGTACCACCCCTTTCAGAGCGCAGGGATGATATCGGTATGCTCACACACACCTTTATTGAGGAAATCTGTAACGATTATGGTATGCCTCCTAAAAAAGTGTCTGAAGCTGCTATTGAAGAGCTTAAAAAATTGCCGTGGACCGGTAATATCCGCGAGCTTCGAAATATGGTGGAGCGTTTAATCATTCTTAGCGATAAAATAATCACTGACAATGATGTGCGGGCTTTTGCCAATCCTTCAGCTATTGTTCCGATGACTACTGGCGCCTCCTCTGCGCCTCAAACAGATTTTGATCAGTTTGCTAACTTCCAGGAATATAAGGACTATGCAGAGCGTGAGTATATTAAATTCAAACTGGAAAAAAATAACTGGAACGTATCAAAAACTGCGGATGATATTGATATTCAACGCAGTCACCTCTATAGTAAAATCGAAAAATTTGGTTTAAAGCGAGGGGAATAAAATATCGTGATTACGGCGCTTGAGAGACAAAGCCTCGAGCGCCATAATGTTTTGATACTTTTATTGAAAATTCCTTCCCTTGTGAAAAACCTTTTCTAATCCTTTATTTTGATCCGGTGTTGCATTTCGTTGATCCGGAGATGCAGTACGCTCATCAGCACGTGACAAAGAAAGCACTGGCACGTCTTCATTTTTTTGAGGTACCAGATCTGATAAATATTTTGACAGGTTGAAACAACGGTTAACAATTACATGAATAACCAATCCTTCGATCTGCACCTTGCCTTCTACCATTAGCAGACGGGACTGAAGGATTTCCTTACGGTACTTGTCAAACAGTTTTTCCCAAACCACCAGGTTAGAGAATCCCGTCTCATCTTCAATGGTAATAAATAAAACCCCCTTGGCTGTGCCAGGCCGCTGCCTGACTGTTACCAAACCTGCTACTTTCACTAAATCTCCATCTTTAAGAATTGATAATTCGCTCGTCGTCTTTACATGCAGCAAGTTTAACTTCTCACGGACAAAGCTCACCGGATGCGCCTTCAGAGATAATCCTATAGATGCATAATCCTGAACAACATGTTCCGCCTGGGTCATAAAAGGCAAAGCCATTTGAGATTCTTTTGTACTTTCCGAAGGCTGACCTGCGAAAACTCCGGTAGGTTTATCTCCAAGGGCAGCCACTTCCCATAAAGCCTGTCTACGATCGAGCTCAAGCGATCTGAATGCATCCGCATCAGTCAATTTTTCTATGGTAGTTTGCGATATACCTGCATCACTCAGCTGATTAATGCAGGTATAACCATTCCCACGTGCTACAATCAATAGTTGCATTTCGTCTTCTTTCAATCCTTTTACCTGCCGGAAACCCAATCGCAATGCACAGTACCTGCCTTCTTTTTCTTCCAGCGTATTATCCCACATGGAATGGTTAATATCTACCGGTCGCACGATAACGCCATGTTTCTGTGCATCGATTACGATCTGGGCAGGCTGATAAAAGCCCATAGGTTGACTATTTAATAAAGCTGCTGTGAAAACATCGGGATAATGGCACTTGAGCCAGCAAGAAATATAAACCAAATGAGCAAAACTGGTGGCATGGCTCTCAGGGAAACCATAACTGCCAAATCCTTCCAACTGTTTAAACACCCGGTTTGCAAATTCCTCCTCATATCCTTTTGCCATCATCCCATCGACTAGTTTTTTCCGATGCTGGCTCACCAGGCCTTTTGCCTTAAACGTTGCCATACTGCGCCTTAATTGGTCAGCCTCAGCAGGTGTAAAACCTGCTGCTACCATAGCAATTTCCATGGCTTGTTCCTGGAATAATGGTACGCCTTTAGTCCTGCTTAAAATTGGCCTCAACTCTTCATTAGGATACTCTTCCGACTCTTTACCATTACGACGGCGCAAATAAGGATGTACCATATCCCCCTGTATCGGGCCGGGCCGAACTATCGCTACTTCTATAACCAGATCATAGAATTTTCTTGGCTTTAGCCGCGGCAGCATCGACATCTGCGCCCGGCTTTCGATCTGGAAGACGCCCAAAGTGTCTGCCCTGCAAATCATATCATAAACTTTCTCATCATCCTGCGGGACATTTTCTAAAGTGAGATCGAGCTTGTAACTCAATTTAGCCAGGTCGAACGCTTTACGTATACAGGTTAACATGCCCAGCCCCAATACATCAACCTTTAAAATGCCCAGATCTTCCAGGTCGTCTTTGTTCCATTCAAGCTGAGTACGGTCTTCCATGCGGGCATTCATTACCGGGCATATATCAGAAAGTTTACATTGGGTAATAACGAAGCCCCCGGTGTGTTGCCCCAATTGCCGTGGAAAGCCCATTAACTGGTCAGTCAGCTCCAAAATTTTGAACAAATGCGGGTCATCCGGATTCAGCCCCTGTTCAAGTATCCGTTGACGATCAAAAGCTTCTTCAGAAAAATCCCAGATTGCACCCGAAAGTCGTTTGATCGTATCTTCGGATAAGCCCATCGCCTTGCCCACATCCCTGATTGCGCCTTTATGTCGTTCCTGGGTTACAGTTGCCACAATAGCTGCATGCTCACGACCATAGGTTTCATATATCCATTGTATAATCTCTTCGCGCCTTTCATGCTCAAAATCAACATCCACATCGGGCCATTCATCTCGCGCATCGGACATAAATCTCGAGAACAGCATTTCTGATTTAGTGGGATTTACAGGGGTTATACCCAGGCAAAAACAAACCGTGCAGTTTGCGGCCGACCCCCGCCCCTGGTGCAGGATACCCAGTTCTGTTGCCTTATTAGTATATTCATATATCCTCAAAAAATAAGGTGCCAACTTCCGCCGGGTAAAAAAAGCCAGTTCAAACTCTATCTGCTTAATTATTTTAGGAGTTATTTTATCGCCAAGCAATTTTTTAGCACCATTCCAGGTATGTTCTGCAAGATGCTCATCGGCTGTGCGTCCATCCGGGCTTTTCCATTCAGGTTCTAAGTATTTTAAAGTATCGAGTGAGAACTGGCATGCCTCAGTTATCTCTTGTGTTCGTGCTATAGCATCAGGATCTTGATGAAACAAGCGCTTCATTTCGTCAATCGTTTTTAAATGGCGCTCAGCATTGGCATATAGTTTAAACCCGCCATTATTTATGGTGCATTTCTCGCGAACGCAGGTAACCACATCCTGCAACTCGCGCCGCTGTACTTCATGATAATAAACATCATTGGTTGCTACCATAGGTACACCCAATTGCGAAATCCGGTGAAGTCGTTTACCATCATCTCCATTATAATACCGGTTAGCTGTTATATAAAGCTCATTGCCCAATGCCTTATGATATTCCTTTATATCCCTTTTGAATGAATCATCAAAATCAAATCTTTCATTTAAAGATTCTGGTGCAATAGCAATAAATTTCATCCCTTCAGCATGCTCAAAAACGTCGTTTTTATAAAGATCACATTTACCTTTTTCGGCCCGCAGGTTGCCTTTGCTGAGTAAGGCACATAATCGTCCCCAGGCAGTAATATCTGTAGGATAAGCAAGCAGGCTTGGCCCATCCAACAGATCAAGCCTGCAAGCCGGGATAAATTTTATTTTCTTTTCTAAAGCCTCTGCTGTTTTATGGGCTCGTACCACGCCGGCCACACTATTACGGTCGGTAATTGCAATAGCGGTATAACCAAGGGAATGTGCTTGCTGCACCAACTCTTCGGGGTGTGAGCCTCCTCTTAAAAAGCTAAAATTGCTGGTCACCTGTAATTCTGCATAACTCATAATATCAGGCAAAAAAACCATGAATAAACCATTCCCGCGGCTGATCATCAGAATAATGCCCGGCGCGGAATAACCAGTAACGCTGCCCATCCTGATCTTCCACGTAATAATAATCCCGGTGCTCGCCTTTTTCCAGCCACCATTCACGCTCAATACGCTCAGGGCCGTCAGATCTTTTGACCTGATGAACTTTGTTCTTGTAAACGAAGAGCATTGGCGGATAATCCGGTATTGGAGCTGTTACTTGTACTTTTTCAGGATTTTGCAATAACAGAGATGGCCGTGGTCTGTCAGTACGCCAGGCGGTCATACGTTTATCCTGCAAAGTTTTGGCCTGTTTTATTGATCGTTCCGGCCAATGACACTCCTGTGGTAAATACCGATGAATACTTGATGCCCCCATTTTGTTGGATATTTTGTCAAGAAGCTCCGTCAGACGTCCATCCTCTAAGCCTCCCACTGTAGTTGACCAAAGCACTTCCTGTTCAGGTTCCACATCTTCCACTTTTAATGCATCCAACGTAAATAGTTCTATTCCTAAAGCAGGTTCAATAAGCGGTATTTTTAATTCAAATAACTTAAACAAATGATCGATATAGCGTGACGCCTGGCTTGTACCGATGCTTACCTGTATGATCTTATCATCCACCCGGTAACATTTTAAAATAGCTGTTCTTAAACCCTTTCCTTCACCTTCCAAACGACGACAAAGGGCTTCCAATAGTTTTCTGATCGCAATTTCGATCCCCGTAGCTGTTCTGATGGGCTCCAGGCATGGCAAACGTTCATGATACGGCTCAACGGGTTGCAATAGCTGCAAGGGTTCATCTTCGTTACCTAAAGCCTGGTCGAGCCGCATTAAAAAATCCTGTCCAAAACGGCGTCTCAATACCGAGCGTCCCATGCCGATAAATCCCCCGATGGTGTAAAACCCCAGCTTTTGCAATCGTTCGAGAGTTAATGGTTCCAATCGTAATGCTGCGGCTGGTAGGGATAGTAAAGCATCCGTTTGCCCACCTTCTTCTATTATAG
>Ga0207695_10009426_pt1 | contig 12076 bp, 8 predicted proteins | sample KBSC54metaG_FD_184354 | JGI IMG/M metagenome (GOLD analysis project Ga0207695, IMG submission 184354) | Corn rhizosphere microbial communities from Kellogg Biological Station, Michigan, USA - KBS C5-4 metaG (SPAdes) (version 2) | ecosystem: Host-associated > Plants > Roots > Rhizosphere > Soil...
CTTACGGTCAGCTGCAGACGGCGGCGCCTGCGGCTCCGAAGGACGGCCGGCTCGACACCCGCAGCAATGCGTCGTTTGCCGCGGTCAACGACCTGTTGAAGGCAGGCAGGACTGTTAGCCGCAGCAATACCAACGGTGATTTTTTTGTCGGCAACCGGGCGGGCGCCACCCGCATTAGTGCCGCCCGCATCGCCCTCTGGGACGCGTACGGCGGCTCGATGCCCTCCGGCTGGACCCGCTATATTCTCGAACAATATCATTTTCCTTTCCAGGTGATCTATAGTAAGGACATCGACTCCGGCAACCTCCGCAGCAGATACGACGTGATCATATTCGTCGGCGGCGCCATTCCAGCTGCACCCGGCGCAGAAAGCAACGCCCGCGGCGGCGGCTTCAGCCGGCCCGACCCCAATCCCGACAGCATACCCGCAGAATACCGCGGTCATCTCGGACGCATCACCCCTCAGAAGTCCATTCCGCAGCTGGAACAGTTCGTCAGGGCCGGCGGCAGGATCATCACCATCGGCAGCAGCACCAGTCTGGCCTATCACCTCGGCGTACCCGTACACGACGCCCTCGTCGAGATGGCCGGCGCCCGGGAGCGCAAGCTGCCGAACGAAAAATTCTATATCCCCGGCAGTGTTCTGCGCGTGAGCCTCGACAGTACCGCTCCCGCGACATGGGGCATGATGCACGACGCCGACGTATATTTTGACCAGAGCCCGGTTTTTAATATCAACCCCGAAGCCGTCGCCAACGGCAGCGTCCGTCCCATCGCCTGGTTCGCCACGGACAAGCCCCTGCGCAGCGGCTGGGCCTGGGGTCAGGCCTATCTCCGCGACGGTGTGGCGGCGTTTGTGGCTAATGTCGGGCAGGGAAAGCTCTATGCCTTCGGCCCGGAGATCACCTTCCGCGCGCAGACGCACGGGACTTTTAAATTGTTGTTTAATGAATTGTATACGACAAGATAGTTCGGCGCCCTGACGCGTCGCGCCGCAATAAATTGGCCCGGGTATAAACCCGGGCCTTTAACGATTGCTATATGTATGAACGATTGCCTATTGGTTGACGCTATTGGTTGACCCCGAACTCCTCCCATCCCTGGGCCGCGGTCCGCGTACAGGTCATGCTCTTTGCGCCATTCTCGCTTGAAACGAACAGCCCGTTGGTACTCCGCAGCGTCACGTTGCCGTCCGCCGCCGTGATCCAGTCAAATACCTCCCATGTGCTGTAGGCGGCGCGATTACACGTGATCGCCTGCTGGCCGTCCTCCGAAGAGACGTATTTACTCATCGCCTGCAGCGCCACCTTGCCATGGCCCGCGTCCACGACCAGGAAGTTCTCCCAGCCCTGGGCAACAGCGCGCGTACAGGTCATGGCCTTTGTCCCGTTCTCACTGCTGACAAAGAGGCCGTTATTGCCCCTGAACGTAACCGTTGTCCCTACCGGCGCGCCGGTGCTAACCGCACCACCCGCATTCACTACCGACTTTATAGCCGACAGCAGCGAACCGGCGCCCGTCGCGTCGCCCGAAAGCTCCCAGATGCCGATGCCGCCGCCGACGCTCATCGCATAGCTGGTCTTGCTTTTCATGGTCAGCAGACCGTTGTAGCCGAACGTGCTGTAGACGTCCAGCGCAGGATTGGCTCCCTTCGAAAGGATCGTGTTGTAGTTGACCTCCGCCGACCCCGAATTCGGGTCCTGCGAAGAATCGTGCCCATAGAACGGCACACCCAAAATGGCCTTCGAAGCCGGACAACCCCTGCCGAGCCAGTACGCCATACACTGCGCCGCCAGCTCGTAGGTCGAGTGCTGGAAATTGTTGTCGTCATAGGCCATGATCATGACGATGTCCACGACGTTGAAGACGCCGCTCAGCACATAGTCCCCGTCCAGACCGATGACGGCGATACTGAGGATCTTGCCGTTGTTGTGCAGGGCAGCCGACAGCTGCGTCAGCATGGTCTGAAAATTGGTGGCCTGCGTCCCGGTCGACGGGTACTCCCAGTCGATGTCTACCCCGTCAAGCCCATACTGGTTGCAAAAAGCAAGCATGTTGTTGACGAAGTTGGTGATGTTCGCGGGGCTGGCCACGATGCCCGCAAACCCGCCTCCTCCTCCTCCGCCGCCTACGGAGATCAGGGCCTTTACCCCGCTGGCGTGTGCAGCGGAAACCATGCTGGTCAGCTTCGAAGGGTTGTCGACCGGCTGATAACCGCCGCTGGACGTGGGGATCAGAAAGGCATAGTTGATGTGGGTGAGGTTCCCGAACTGTACCTGACTGACGCTTCCCGACCAGGAGGTAAGATAGCCCATGACCTTGAAGGTGGAGGCCGTCGCCGCCCGCGGGAGCGTTCCCGTTGTACCGGTGACACCGGCGTCTTTACGACAGGAGGAAAGGAGCAGGACCAACGCTGCGGTCCAGGTAAGCACTGAAGTTTTTCTCATGATAAGATAGGTTTTAAATGAGGGCTAAAGATATTGTTTTGGGCTATCCGCGGGGTCCTGTCAGATACGGCATTACTACTTCAAATGCCTGTTTTTCCGCAAACGTTTTCGTGCGGCTGCAGCTTCGCCGCAGATTTTTCCGTACTCATCCCATTTCACTTCTTGTTTTGGGAAATTCCCTTAAATTTGGTGTCTAGTTTAAACGTAGGAAGGCTATGCCCGAAAACAGCGATTTTTATCCCCAGGTGATGCAACGTTATAAGACTCAGCAGGTGACGGATGGACAACAGACGGAATTTATCGCCACCCTGCTGCGTGTGTTCGAAGAGAAGATATTCAACGCCCGGGAATTTGACTCCTTTCCCATCGGAATGATCGTGGATTATATCCAGCGAACACATATCTATTATCTGGAGAAGAAGCTTCCCGAGATCGAACAGAGCATACTGCTGATGTCGGGGCACTACGAGTCCGGCCACCCTATCCTTCTCGCACTACGCAACTTCTTCCACCGGTATGTCCAGGACCTCTCCGAACATATCCAGGCGGAGGAATCCCGCCTTCTCCCCTATATTCAACTGCTGCGTGAGGCCGAAGAGAGTCCCTCGGACTTCTCGCGAACACTGATCGCGCGCCGCGACTATTCGATCGACTGTTTTCTCGGCGAACACCACGATACCGAAGACGAGCTGAAGGATATCCGTCAGACGATACGTCTGTATGAGCCGCCGCAGGACAACGAATCCCTCTACCGCATACTGCTGACACAGCTGCAGATATTCGAGCAGGACCTTTGCGTCCACGCCCATATCGAAGAAGAGGTGCTGATCCCCAAGGCCCGCCGGCTGGAGAAAGATCTGAATAATCAGTTGGTGTATCTCGCGCCCCTTAACTGACCGGAGGGAAGTTAGTCGGACCAGGGCAGTCATCTAATCCAACGGCTTCACCATAATGTTTTTGAAATGGAGCTTGCTGTTGGGGTCATGACCCTGAAGTGCGAAAGTCCCGCTGGAAAGCACGCGTCCCGCCATATCCTTCGGACGCTTTACGTTGTCGGGCTCGGTGTAGTCGACAACCGTCTTATCATTGATCCTGATCGTGATATGTTTTCCCTTTACGCTCACGTACTCGGTAAACCATGTGTTGTCCTTTACGTAGACTTCCTTCACGTCCTCGACGGCATAGAGGCTGCCGGTCCTGCGCCAGTCGGTATGTGAATTGTTCACCTGTACCTCATATCCCTTTGCGGGCCAGCCGCTCTCCTGGTACTGTGTATGAATATAGATGCCGGAATTGGAGCCGGGTTCGGTCATTACGTCGGCCTTGAATTCGAAGTTCTTAAAGTCGTGGTTCTTTACGGTCCCGTCATAAAAGAGGTGAGCGGTCTGGCCATGCGCTACGATCGCCCCGTCCTCTACGGAAAAGGTGGAGGCGTTGTTGCCTACTTTCCAGCCGTCGAGCGTCTTGCCGTCGAACAGGGATATCCAGCCGTCCTGTTTCGGGGTCGCTGCCATCCATCCCGTGAGTGCCGCCATCGATCCCGCGAGCGCTGCCATACATAATATCTTTTTCATATAGTAAGTTTTGACCTGCGATAATAAAAGTATCGATATTTTTCTTTAGCAAATAAACAATTGCTATTTTTCGGCCAAATCCAATATCTGTCAATCATGCGTCTCAGCAAGATCCTGTTCCTGTCTGTCTTCTCCGTATTTTTTAGCGCCGGTGTCCGGGCGCAGATCGAAATAGCCCATTTGACTACAAAAGGACTTTCCTCCACCGGCGTTGGTGGTTTTATCCATGGTGCGATCCCTGTCGGTAAGGCCGACGATATCGGTCTGGAGGCGGGCATCTATGCCTTCAACGCGACCTCGAACACCCACCTGCTCTTCCTCCCGCTGCTGGTGAGCTTTCGTCATGCCTTCAGCCCGAACGGGACCGGCATTTACGTCGAGCCCCTCGCCGGCTATACCATCGGCTCCACCGATATCCCGCAGACCGATGCCGGCGGCAATACGCTGTATAATACGGATGGGACGGAAAAAGACATAAAGGCCAGCGGCCCCGCGGCCGGGCTGGGCGTGGGATATATCATCCCGTCTTCCTCCGTCCCTCTCAATTTTGGTATTCGGTACGAACGCGTTTTTGTCTCCGGCGGCGCCCCGGCGCAGAGTTTGATCGCCTTCCGGGTGGCGTGGTCGTTGCTGACGGCCAAGAGGCTGAAGGGGGTGTGAACCGCGGCCTAGCGCTCCAGCCCGATCCCGTCGAGGTCATCCAGCCGGGCCTCGAAGCCCCATCCCCAAAAATCATGGGCGATACCGACCAGCAGTTCGTTATCCCCCTTTCTCAGCGGCACGGTAACCTGGGCATTGTCCAGAGACAGTCTTCCGCCGGGCCTTTTTGCTATGGGCTCGCCGTAATGGTTCTTGTCCGCATACAGCCACTGGCCGTTGAGAAATATCCAGACATCGTCCACAAACCCTATGTGTAAGTTGGCGAGCCTTGCGCTGTCCGCATGTATCGTGGTTTTCAGCCAGCAGATGCGGCGCGGCTGGTTGCGGTTGGACGGATTGCCGCCATACAGCCTCGTCAGGTTCACCAGGCCGCGGCGCTCCGCCACTATCGGGGTCCAAACGGTTTCCTTCCCCGGCAGCATCGTCCTGGCAAAATCGACCCCTTCGGGCATGGTCACGGCCCCCGTCACCTGCCAGCGCCGGAGCCATCTGGTGTCGGCGGCAGTGGGGTCAGGTCCCTCAACAGACGACAGGCCTTCGGTCTGTCCCGGACGCAGCACGAGGTGGGAGATGACGCGGTTACCCGAAATGGCCAGCGTGCCGTGCGTCGTGTTCCCTTCGAGGCAGGGCACGTCCAGCGTAGGCCACTGCTGGTTGTTGACATACACGCGCATCTGTCTGCCGCTGATGACCAATTTTACGTGATGGGGTGTCCCTACGTCGTAGCTGGCGCCGGTCTGGTAGTGATACATCAGATCCCAGCAGTTGACGCCCTTGATGGTCGGCGCATACTGGACGCCCTGTATGGCATAGGGGTGTCCGGCCCCGACCGGTGTCCGGAAATAAAAGTTCTCGTTCTCGAGCGTGTCCTGCCACCTGAAGTAGAACGCCGCAAACCCTTTTTCGGCCAGTATATCGTCAAATTCGATGGTCCCGTCGCCAAAATCGGTGTTCTTCAGCACCACGAGCCCGTCCCCCACGATCTTCATCGCAGGCGAGCCGGCGCTGTCGGTAAACTCTACGGCGCCAGGCCTGAAGTCCCAGTTCGCGGCCTTCAGCGGGACCAGCCCGGCCTTTGGCGACATCGCCGGATCCTTCGCGGGGTTCCCGGCCTTCCGCTGCGCCATTACTGTCATAAAGGGCAATAATCCCAAAAAGAAAAATAGTCTTTTCATTTTTTGTATGCTTTCCTGCAAATTGGGGAAGCCGCTGAACAAGCGCTGTTCAGGCGCAGTTCAAGTTGGTTCAAGGTCGTCCACAACTCATAAAAAGCGGAGTAGGGCATTTTTTCTTAGATTGCCAATACCAAAACCTCTATAACATGAGAAATCTGCTGCCCCTGTGCCTGCTGGCCCTATCCCTTCATTCCATAGCCCAGTCCCAGCCCCGGTGGATACAACAACCCTGCGTTTCGCCGGACGGAAAATGGATAGCCTTCGGCTACAAGGGTCACCTGTTCAAGGTCTCCTCTTCCGGCGGCGCCGCCGTTGCGCTAACGCTGAACAATGCCTACAACGGCTACCCCGTCTGGAGCCACGACGGCAAAAAGATCGCCTTCGCCTCCGACCGCTACGGCAATTTCGACATATATATCATGTCCGCGGGCGGCGGAGAAGCCGTCCGCCTTACCACCAACTCGGCCCGGGATATCCCCTACGATTTTTCTCCGGACGACCAGTCCGTCGTCTTTGGGACCGACAGGCACGATATTTATACTTCTGCCCGATTCCCGTCGGATGGGAATTTCATGAAGCTCTACGACGTGCCGGTGAAGGGCGGATCGAGCATTATGCTGAACAGCGCCGGGATGGAATTTGCGCACTACAACGACAAAGGCGACAAGGTCATCTACCAGGACCGCAAGGGCTATGAGGACCCCTGGCGCAAGCACCATACTTCCGCCGTCACCCGCGATATTTGGGTCTATAATACATCCACGCACGAGTATACCAAAGTCTCCGACTTCAGGGGTGAAGACCGCGAACCCGTCTGGGGCAAAGGAGGGAGTTTTTATTATCTGAGCGAACGCAACGGCAACCAGAATATCTTCCGCGCCTCGCTGGACAACACCGCCCAGCCACAGCAGCTGACCCAACTCGACAAAAATCCGGTACGCCAGCTATCCCGCAGCAACGACGGCCTGCTGGTCTTTACCTATGCCGGCGACCTGTATACGCTGACAGAAGGCGGCCAGCCGCAGAAATTATCGATCACCCTCGACGCCGACTTCTCCGGCGACGAGACGACGATCATCCCCGTAAAAGGGGACGTCTCCGAAATGGCGGTCTCCCCTGACGGCAAGCAGATAGCCTTCGTCTACCGCGGAGATATATTCGTCACCTCCGCCGACGGGGCCACAACCCGCCGCATCACCAGTACGCCCTACCAGGAAAGGATGCTGAACTTCAGCCCGGACGGCCGCAGCCTCCTCTACTCGGCGGAAGCACACGACTCCTGGGACATACAGCAGGTAAGCATAGCCGCTAAGGACGAGCTCTATTTCTATGCGGCCACGCAGCTGACGACAACGCCGGTCCTTAACACCGCCAAAGAGGAGTTCGGCGGCGTCTACTCTCCCGACGGCAAAAAGATCGCCTATCTGGAAGAGCGGAATATCCTCAAATCCTACGACCTGGCAACCCACAACAGCACGGTCCTGATCCCCGAGGGCGTCAACTATTCCTATGCCGATGGCGACCAGTACTACGCCTGGTCCCCCGACAGCAAATATATTCTCGCCCAGTCCGGCGAAGGCGGCGGCTGGAACAACCACGAGGTGGTGCTGATAAAGGACGACGGCTCGGGCAAACGTACCAATCTCACGTGGAGCGGCTTTGACGACGAGCGCCCGCAGTGGGGCATCGACGGCAAAATGATGTACTGGCTCAACAACCGGCAGGGCATGAAGAACCTCAGCCGCGGCAGCCAGACAGACGTGTACGCGATGTTCTTCGACCCGCGGGCCTGGGACCGCAGCCAGCTGAGCAAGGAGGACTTCGAACTCCGGCTCGAGATGGAGAAGAAAGACTCGGCGTCCAAAAAAGCCCCTGAGCCTCCCGTCATCAGTCTCCGCAACCTGGAAGACCGCACCCAGCGGCTGACCTCGACCTCGACGATGATCAGCGGAGCCAAACTTTCCAAAGACGGAGAAAAGCTCTACTACCTCGCCAGCTATGAGAAAGGCTTCGACCTCTGGGTCGCCACCCTCCGTACACACGAGACAAGGCAGCTGGCAAAACTCGACGCGACGGCCGGCCGGCTCGAGATGTCGCGCGACGGGAAATCCCTCTTCGTGCTGGCTGGTGGGAGTATCTACCGCGTCACCACGGAGGACGGCAAGCTATCTCCCGTACGAATCAATACGGAAATGGAGCTCGACGCCGCCGGCGAACGCACGTATATCTTCGATCACGCGTGGCGCCAGGTGAAGAAGAAGCTCTTCGACCCGCATCTGCAGGGCGTGGACTTCGACTACTACCACACGCTGTACCGGCAGTTGCTTCCGCATATCAACAACTACTATGACTTCCAGGTGCTGCTAAGCGAGTTCCTCGGTGAGCTGAATGCGTCGCATACTGGTGGTCGTTACCGCCCGGACTTCCCCAACGGGGACGAGACGGCCGCGCTCGGGCTGCTCTACGATCTCTCGAAAAGAGGCGACGGGCTGGTCGTGAGAGAAGTTATCACGGGCGGTCCCTTCGACGTCGACGGCACGCATATGGCGCCCGGTATGGTCATCGATAAGATCGACGGGCAGGCGGTGACCGCGGGTTCGGACTGGGCCTCGTTGTTGAACCACAAGGCGGGCCAGCTGACGCTGGTCAGTTTCCACGGGGGTGGCGCCTCATATGATGAGAATATAAAACCCATCAAACCGCAGGTGGAGACAGCCACGCTGCTGTACAACCGCTGGACTCGCATGATGGAGCATATGGTCGACAGCCTTTCGGGCGGGAAGGTAGGGTACGTGCACGTGAGGAGCATGGACGACCCCAGTTACCGGGTCACGTTCGACAAGGTGCTCGGGAAGAATATAGACAAGGCGGCGCTGATAGTCGACACCCGATTCAACGGCGGGGGCTGGCTCCACGACGACCTGGTCACCTTCCTCGGCGGGAAGCTATATTTTACCCTCCACCCCCAGAACCATACCACCAAAGGCGGCGAGTCCCTGAACAAATGGACCAAACCCAGCTGTGTCGTGATGAGCGAAGGCAACTATTCGGACGCCTTCATGTTTCCCTACGCCTACAAGGAACTGAAGATCGGCAAGCTGATCGGCATGCCCGTCGCCGGCACCGGTACCGCCGTCTGGTGGGAGACACAGATCAACAACCGTATCGTCTTCGGTATCCCGATGGTGGCCTCCTATGGCGCCGGCGAGGACCATCCCACGGAGAACCACCAGCTGGAGCCGGATATCCGCGTGCCCAACGAATATGGCCGGGTCCTGGCCGGCGAGGACCAGCAGATCGCGGCGGCGGTAAAGGAGATGTTATCGGCGGGGAAATAAGGCCGCGGGTCACGCGGGGGGTCGCGGTTCACGCGGGGGGCCGCGGGTCCCGTCACCCGATGAGCACAACCGACTGCGGGACCCCGACCTGGTCTACTCGTGCAATACCAGAATGGCCTTGACGCTGCGGTTCATCACTTTGTTGACCGTGCTGGTATTGAACAACCTGTAAACGATATTGTGGTGCCGCTTGACCAGGCTCAGTATATCCGTCTGGCTGGTGACGATGAAATTGATGATCCCTTCGGTCGGGCTGTCCTCCCGGAGGTATTTGAATTCGAGGCTGGAATGCGGGAATATCGCCTTCAGCGCCTCCTCGCCTTTCTCGTTCGTCTTCCATTCCGGCGACTCGATGATGTTCACCACGTTCATCTTTTCGGTACCGAAGGCCTTCGCGAGTTCGTTGAGGACATTCACGTCCTCCACAGAAAGACTGGTGTTGAAGTCTGTGGCCAGCGTGACGACCGGGTTGACGGCGAATTTTCCTTCGAGGGGAATGATAAGGGTCGGCGTCTTGATCTTCTCTACCATGGTGCCGGCATTGCTGCCGAACAGCCCCGCGATGCCCGTCGAGCCCATTGTCCCCATCACCAGCAGCTCGATAGGATTGGACTCGATATATTTAGCGATCACTCCGCTGACCGAGCCGACCTCGCAGGTAGTGCTGACGGGCACGGCCTGAAAGCCGGCGCGGGAAGTAAAGCCCGCCGCCCAGTTCTTCAGCGCCTCCCGCTTGTTGTTATGATAGTCTTCTATATATAGCGCGTTATAGGTATTGTTGAAGATGCCTTCGAAAGACCCGATGGCGTGGAGGGCGCAGACTTCCGCATTGATGACCCGGGCCAGCTCCATGGCATATTCCATGGCATTGGAGGCGCAGGCGGAAAAGTCAGTGGCTACAAGTATCTTTTTCATGTTGTAGTGGTTGGGGATTTAAGATTATACGAAAAGATGAAAAGCGAGGAATAGCAGCAGTCCCAGCAGGATACAGACGGGAAGGGTCAGGACCCAGGCCATGGCGATGCTCTTCAGCGTATTCTTATTCAGGTTCTTCGTGCCGTTGCTGGCTACCATGGCCCCGGCGATACCGCTGGAGAGGACGTGGGTGGTGCTCACGGGAAGACCAAAGCCGCTGCTGAGACCGATGGTGCCGGCGGCGACGAGTTCGGCCGTGGCGCCCTGCGCGTAGTTGAGGTGCTCCTTGCCTATCTTTTCGCCGATGGTGAGCACTATCCGTTTCCAGCCGATCATGGTACCGATACCCAGCGAAAGAGAGATGGTGGCGATGACCCATACCGGCGCGTAGTCCGTCGTCTTGCCGAGCGCCCCGGGGACCGCCGACAATGTCGTGCGGTCTTCCGCCGAAATGGTTGCCGTGCCGCTGCCCATCACCGCCCTGACGTCCTTTACCACGGCCTGCACCTGTTTTCTGAACGCAAAGACGTTCTGGTCGGTCCTCGAAGCGTTAGTGGCGATGGTCGCCTTCGCCGCGGTAACGGCCTCGCCCAGCTGACTCACCGCAGTCCGGTCCTGGTCGTTCGCGACGCCTATGCGCGGCAGCGCCTGCTCCACTGTCGTTAAAGATACCAAAATTTTATCGTCGCTAACGTTGCGGTCAAGCGCAAACTTCGCCGGCAGGAAAGCGATCAGGATCAGCATCAGCAGCCCCACACCCTTCTGTCCGTCGTTGTTGCCGTGAAAGAAGCTGACCAGCGTACAGGTGGTGATCAGCAGCAGGCGGATCAGGATCGGCGGCCTGTCGTTCTCCCCCGAAGGAACGTGAAAAAGGCTGTGCGCCTTCACAACGTTCTTTAGAAACCACATCAGCAGCACCGACACGCCGAAACCGATCAGCGGCGACAGCAGCAGCGACATACCGATCTCTCCGGCCTTGCCCCAGTTGACGCTCCCCTTGTAGAACATCGTGAAGCCGAGGCCCGCGCCGATCATCGACCCGATGAGGGTATGCGAACTGCTGCAGGGTATCCCCAGCCACCAGGTCCCGAGGTTCCAGATAATGGAGGACAGCAACACAGCCAGCACCATGCTGGCTCCTACCGCGGTAGGCAGCGCCATCATTTCGTTCAGCGGCACCAGTTTGAGTATCCCCATCGCTACGGCTACCCCTCCGGTGAATACGCCGAGGAAATTCCAGGTCCCCGACCAGGGAACAGCGACCATTGGTTTTAACGCCTTGGTATAGATGACCGTCGCCACGGCATTGGCAGTATCGTGAAAGCCGTTGACGAATTCAAAACCGACTACTGCGAGCAGACAGACAAAAAATAGGATCAGCAGACCCGAACTGAGATTCACCTCTCCGATCAACGGAAGGTTGATCAGGTTTAATACGACGTGCATGGTGCGAGCGTTTGTTTGGACTAAACCTAGTCAAAAACTTTCCACCCAAACCCGCCCCGGGCTTGAATTAATGAGGAGATAATATTATCTGCGGACCCGCCGGGCCGCAGCTGGAGTATTTTCACGATATTTACCTATATGATCATCCGGAAAAAAGAACACTGGTTCCTGATGCTTTTTATCTGGCGGGGCTCCGTGCTGCCGCGCCTCCTGCCGCGTCTGGTCCTGCTGCTGATCGTCTCCATCGCCGTCGTCTACTACGAGGACACCCTCGCCAAATGGGATATCCATATGAACCCGGCCCCCTTTACTCTTTTCGGTATCGCACTTGCACTCTTCCTCGGCTTCCGCAACAGCGCCAGCTACGAGCGGTTCTGGGAAGCCCGTCGTCTCTGGGGCGGCCTTCTCAACACGGGCCGGTCGCTGACCCGCCAGGCGCATACCCTCGTCGACCAGCCCAGCCAGCCTACTCCTTTTGTCAACTGTCTTATCGCCCTGGCCTTCTCGCTCAAACACCAGC
>Ga0207695_10009429_pt1 | contig 12074 bp, 13 predicted proteins | sample KBSC54metaG_FD_184354 | JGI IMG/M metagenome (GOLD analysis project Ga0207695, IMG submission 184354) | Corn rhizosphere microbial communities from Kellogg Biological Station, Michigan, USA - KBS C5-4 metaG (SPAdes) (version 2) | ecosystem: Host-associated > Plants > Roots > Rhizosphere > Soil...
GGTGTGGAACAGGCGGGTGTTGCGCCGCAGGCCCGCGGCGATCGAAAGCGCTTCCTGCGGGTTCTCTCCCGCCCACAGCACCACCGCGTCGAAGCGGCGTTCGTGCAGGTAGTCGAAGGCCGTGTAGGCGGTGAACGAGCCGACCACCTCGGCCCCATGTTCGGCGAGCGCGTTGGAAAGCGCCAGGAACTGCGGCGCGGGTTCGCCGATCGCCAGCACCTGGTGCGGCGTCGTCGGCGGCTCGATGACCTCCAGGCCGCGGCCCCGCTCGGCGAAGGTCTCCAGGCGCAGCTCGAATTCCTCTTCCGCCACCGCCGTGCGCACCAGGGTCTCCAGCCGCATGGCGACCTGCGCCGGATGCAGCGGCGGGGTGAGGGTGAGATCGAAGCCGCGGCGCTCGAGGGACGCATCCGGCTGGCCCACCGCCACAACCGGCAAGCGGCGCGGCGCGCAGGCTTCCTTCATCCGTTCGGCGAGGTCGAGCGCCTCAGGGCCGCCCGCCAGGTCGATCAGCGCCGCTTCGATCTGCAGATCGGCGAGCGCCGCCAGCGCCGCATAGCCGCCGCGAGCGGTCACGGTCCGCCAGCCCAGCCGGTCGAGGCCGTGGGACAACGGCCCCGCCAGGGCGTCGTCGCGCGCAACGATCACTACTCGCGCCTGGACGCCTGACGTCATGTCCCCCATCCCGAACGCCAACTTGCGCCCATGCGTCCTGACGAGAGATGAATCGCAGGGGCCGCGGCCAGCATAGACGGCGCGTTCCGGTTGTGACAGGCGCGGGCGTCGGGCGGCCCACAGGCCTTGGCTGACGAAGCGGCAGGGGCTCTAGTGAAGGACGCCACGGAGGAACACATGCGCCAGGGACCGCTCACCAGCCTCAAGATCATCGAATTCGCAGGCATCGGGCCGGGCCCGTTCTGCGGCATGCTGCTGTCGGATCTGGGCGCCGATGTGGTGCGCATCGATCGCAAGGGCGGCGGGCGGGGGGGCGCGCCGACCGACGTCACCTCGCGCGGGCGCCGCTCGGTGGCGCTCGATCTCAAGAGCCCGGCTGCGGTCGAGGCCTGCCTGAAGCTGATGGAACAGGCCGATGTCGTCTTCGAGGGCTTTCGCCCGGGGGTCATGGAGCGGCTGGGCCTGGGCCCGGAGGTGGCCCTGAAGCGCAATCCGAAGCTCGTCTACGGCCGGATGACCGGATGGGGCCAGACCGGCCCCTACGCCCAGGCCGCCGGCCACGACATGAACTACATCGCCATCACCGGCGCGCTGCACGCGATCGGCACGAAGGAGAAGCCCACGCCGCCCTTGAACCTGGTCGGCGACTTCGGCGGCGGCGCGCTCTACCTGGCGTTCGGCCTGCTCGCCGCGGTGACGCATGCCCGCCACACCGGCCAGGGCCAGGTTGTGGACTGCGCGATGAGCGACGGCGCCGCTTCGCTGATGGCCATGTTCTACGGTTTCAAGGCCTCCGGCATGTGGAAGGACGAGCGGCGCGCCAACATGCTCGACGGCGGGGCGCACTTCTACGACTCCTACCAATGCGCCGACGGTCGCTGGATCTCGATCGGCTCGATCGAGCCGCAGTTCTACGCCCTGCTGCTGGAGAAGACCGGGATCACGGATCCGGAGTTCGCCAAGCAGCACGACCGGGCGGCCTGGCCCGAGCTGCGCGAAAAGCTCGCCAAGGTGATCGCCGCCAAGACCCGCGACGAGTGGACCGAGATCATGGGCGGCAGCGACGTCTGTTTCGCCCCGGTGCTGACCCTGGAGGAGGCGCCGAAGCATCCGCACAACGCCGCGCGCCAGACCTTCGTCGAGGTGGCGGGCGTCACCCAGCCGGCGCCGGCGCCGCGTTTCTCCGCCACCCCAGGCGCGATCCAGGGGCCGCCGCCGCGCATCGGGGCGCATGACGAGGCGGCTCTGGCCGACTGGGGATTCTCCAGAAGCGAGATCGACAACCTCGCCAAGACGGGGGCGATCGACCTCGAGACCGTTTCCTGAAGGTCGCGTTCAGCCTGGGTTCAGCCGCGCGACCGCACTGTCGCCGTCGGTTGTTCGTCGCGCTCTCCCGTCCCTCGAAGCGGCGGATGACCTGGATGGCAAAGACACGCCCATCGGCGGCGCGTCACCCCTCAACCAGGTGGCGCGCCGTTCTGGCGTCGGGCGCACTCCGCATTGAGCTTGCACGCCGCGCCGTTCCTCCCCAGGCTCCGCGCCGATGACCCGCCGGCTGATGGCCCGACTGCGCCGCATGGATTGGGACCCCGCCCACTGGCTGCGCATGGGCCTGATCGTCACCGGCAAGGCGCTCGCCCGCATCTGGGGGCGCGATGTCATGCTCTACACCGGCGGGGTCTCGTTCTTCGCGCTCTTGGCCATTTTCCCGGCGCTGGCCATCATGGTCGGCCTCTACGGCCTCCTGGCCGATCCGGAGCAGGCGGCCCGGCTCGGACAGGCCCTCTCGGCGCTGGCTCCGCCCGGTGCGCGCACCCTGTTGCAAGGGGAGTTGGTGCGGCTGGTGGAAGCCTCGCACGTCGCGGTCTCCACCCAGAGCCTGCTCGCCCTCGTGGTCGGCGCCTACGCGGCCCACCGCGGCTTCAAGGCGCTGCTGGCCGGACTTTCCTTCGTGCATGACGAGGATGAGCCGCATGGCTTCGTGAGCTTCAACCTCCTGGCGCTGGCGGTGCTGGTGGCGAGCTTCGCGGCGATGGCGATCGTCTCATCGGTGTTCTTCGGCCTGCGGATCCTGGGCTCGGCCTTCGATCTGCGGCCGCTCCGCGGCGTCTCCTGGCTGTTCAGCGAGTGGACCTGGGCCAGCGCCAGCCTGAGCATCGGGCTCTCCTTCGTCTACCGTTTCGCCATGTCCCGGCGGCCGGTCGTCTGGCGCGCCTCGGTGCTCGGCGGCGTGGTGGCGGCGGGCCTGTGCCTCTTCATGTCCTGGGCGATCGCCTTCTACGTCGAGAACATCGCGCCCTTGGGAGCCACCTACGGCTCCATCGCGACGGTCGTGGCGTTTCTCATCTGGCTGTCGTGGAACGTGAACGCGATTTTCTTCGGCGGCGCGCTGGCGACCGAGGTGGAGCTCGCCATCGCCGCCAGCGCCCCCAGGCCGGCGCTCAAGGACCTCAGGGGCGCAAGGCCTATGGTTTCGCGACCAGGAAGCTGAACGCGCCGCCGCGCTCGTCGCGCGCGACGATCTCGGCCCCGATCTCGGCCGCGAAGTGGGGCACGTCGATACGCGCCATCGGATCGTCGGCCAGAAGGCGCACCCGCGCGCCGGGGCCGGCCGCCTCCAGGGCGCGGCGCAGGCGCAGCGTCGGCACCGGGCAGCGGTGGCCGCGGGCGTCCACCAGGATCTCGTCGTCCGCCATCGCGCACGCCATAGGGCGCCGCGACCTTGAACCCAAGCTCTGCCTTTGCGCGTTGAGGCGAGGCGTGAGGGGCTGAGGGGAGCGGCATGGCGTCCGAGGGGGAGGTCTTCGTCACCGACGTTCCGGCGCGGCTCGACCGGCTGCCGTGGAGTCACTTCCATTGGCTCGTGGTGGCGGCGCTCGGGATCACCTGGATCCTCGACGGACTGGAGGTGACGCTCGTCGGCTCGCTGTCCTCCGCGATCGCCAGTCCGCTGGCGCTCAATTTGACCGCCGCCCAGGTGGGCATGACCGGCAGCGCCTACATCCTGGGCGCGGTGATCGGGGCGGTGGTGTTCGGCCGCCTCACCGACCGGCTGGGGCGGCGGCGGCTCTTCACGGTGACGGTCGGCATCTACCTCCTGGCGACGATCGCGACGGGCCTGTCCTGGGGCTTCTGGTCGTTCGTGCTGTTCCGCTTCATCACCGGAGCGGGGATCGGCGGCGAGTACGGGGCGGTCAATTCGGCGATCCAGGAGCTGATTCCCGCACGCCGGCGCGGCTACACGGACCTGGCCGTCAACGGCACCTTCTGGGTCGGGGCCGCGATGGGCGCGCTGGGCTCGCTGGTGGTGCTCAATCCCGACCTGGTCCCCCAGGCCTGGGGCTGGCGGCTCGCCTTCCTGACCGGCGGCGTGCTGGCGGTGATCATCATCTTCGTGCGACGCTTCATCCCGGAGAGCCCCCGCTGGCTGATGACCCATGGGCGGCCGGAGGAAGCGGCCGCCGTGGTCAGCGACATCGAACGCCGGGTGGAGCGACGCACCGCCCTGCCGCCGCTCGTCGAGCCGATTCCGACGCTGCGCTTCACGCGCCGGGGCGAAACCAACTGGCTGGAGATCGCCGCGACCCTGTTCCGCACGCATCCGAGGCGGACCGTGCTGGGCGTGGTGCTGATGGCCACGCAGGCCTTTTGCTACAATGCGATCTTCTTCACCTATGCGCTGATCCTGACCAGGTTCTACGGGGTCCCCGACAAGAACATCGGCTACTTCATGCTGCCGTTTGCGCTCGGCAATGTGCTGGGGCCGCTGCTGCTCGGCCGGCTTTTCGACAGCCTCGGCCGCAAGCCGATGATCGCAGCGACCTACGGCGTCGCCGGAGCCCTCCTTTGCATCACGGGCTGGTTGTTCGCCCGCGGCGCGCTCACCGCCGAGAGCCAGACCATCGCCTGGAGCGTGATCTTCTTCTTCGCCTCGGCGGCGGCGAGCGCGGCCTATCTCACCGTCGGCGAGCTGTTCCCGCTGGAGACCCGGGCGATCACCATTTCCCTGTTCTACGCCTTTGGAACGCTGCTGGGCGGGGTGGGGGGCCCGGCGCTGTTCGGCGCGCTCATCGACACCGGCGAGCGCGGCCAGATCTTCAAGGGTTATCTGCTGGGCGGCGGGCTCATGCTGCTGGCCGCGGTCGTGCAGCTGTGGCTGGGGGTCTCGGCCGAGCGGCGATCGCTGGAGAGCGTGACGCCGCCGTTGTCGATGCTGCCCCGCGAGCGGTGAGGCTCAGCCTACCTGTCGCAGCGGACTGCGCCGCCGCTCCGCCTTCACCAGCCGCCACCCGTCGCGGGTGAGCACGAAGGCGTGCGGCGAGCCGTGCCAGCCGTTCGCCGCGGCGGCGCTGCCGGCCCGCTGCAGGAGCCTGCGCCCGCAGAGCCTGAGGCACAGGCCCAGTGAACCCGCGTCGCGGTCCACCAGCGGGCCGTCGAGGGCCGCCAGGAGCAGGGTGCGTTCGTCGGCTGACAGATCGTGGTCGCTCATGGCGGTCTAACGCCGCCGACCGAATCCCGTTTCCCCGGCGGAGCTTGTCAGGCGCAGGAACGCCGGCGGATCGTCATGAGGAGAGGCTGTCGGCGAAGCGGATCGCATAGGTGGACGCAAAGCCGCTTCACAACGGCCTGGGCTTACGAAAAGCTCGCGCGCCGCTGAGAGGGGGAGCCCATGAAGACCCGCGCCGCCGTCGCCTTCGCCGCCAAGCAGCCGCTGGAGATCGTGGAGGTCGAGCTGGAGGAGCCGCGGGCCGGCGAGGTGCTGGTCGAGATCAAGGCCACGGGGGTCTGTCACACCGACGCCTACACGCTCGACGGCTTCGATTCCGAGGGGATCTTCCCCTCCATCCTCGGCCACGAGGGCGCAGGCGTGGTGCTCGAGGTGGGGCCGGGGGTCGCCAGCGTCGCGCCGGGCGACCACGTGATACCGCTCTACACGCCCGAATGCCGCCAGTGCAAAAGCTGCCTGTCGCGCAGGACCAACCTCTGCACCGCCATCCGCGCCACGCAGGGCAGGGGCCTGATGCCCGACGGCACCAGCCGCTTCTCCTACAAGGGGGAGACGATCTTCCACTACATGGGCTGCTCGACCTTCGCGAACCACACGGTGCTGCCGGAGATCGCGGTCGCCAAGATCCGCACCGACGCGCCGTTCGACAAGGCCTGCTACATCGGCTGCGGCGTGACCACGGGCGTCGGCGCGGTGGTCAACACGGCGAAGGTCGAGCCGGGGTCGAACTGCGTGGTCTTCGGCTTGGGCGGCATCGGGCTGAACGTCGTGCAGGGCCTGAAGCTGGTCGGCGCCGCGATGATCGTCGGAGTCGACATCAACCCGGCGCGCGAGGCGTGGGGCCGTCGGTTCGGCATGACCCACTTCGTCAATCCGAAAGCTCTCGACGGGGACCTCGTGGCCCACCTGGTCCAGCTGACCGGCGGCGGGGCCGACTACACCTTCGACTGCACCGGCAATGTCGAGGTGATGCGCCAGGCGCTCGAGGCCTGCCACCGCGGCTGGGGCGAGAGCGTGATCATCGGCGTGGCGGAGGCCGGCAAGGAGATCGCCACGCGGCCGTTCCAGCTGGTCACCGGACGGGTTTGGCGCGGCACGGCTTTCGGCGGGGCGCGCGGCCGCACAGACGTGCCGAAGATCGTCGACTGGTACATGGACGGGAAGATCCAGATCGACCCGATGATCACCCACACCCTGCCGCTGGAGCGGATCAACGAGACCTTCGACCTCATGCGCCGCGGCGAGAGCATCCGCTCTGTGGTGCTCTACTAGAGCGTCAGCATCCCGCCTTCCGGGGCCGGGCGGGCGCGCTGGTTGTAGAGCAGCTTGCGGCGGCGATCCTGCTCCTCGGGCGGCAGCTTGGTCGGATCCTCCGGCGTCACGCCGGCGGTCACCGCCATGCCCTTCTGCACCGCCGGCCGGGCGGACAGCTCCTCGTACCAGCGCTTGAAGTACTTGAACTCCTCGAGGTCGACGCCGCGCATCTGGAAGTTCACGCTCCAGGGATAGCAGATCATGTCGGCGATCGTGTAGTCGTCGCCCGCCAGGTAGCGGCGATCATAGAGGCGGATGTTCATCACCCCGTAGAGCCGGTGCACCTCGTCGGCGAAGCGCTTCCTGGCGTACGACTGGTCGCCGGCGCTTTCCGGCGTGCGGCCGAAGTGGCCCTGCTCGCCGAACTTCGGACCCTGGTTGGCCATCTGCCACATGACCCACTGGGCGACCTCGTACTTGCCGCGAACATCCTGCGGCCAGAAGCGGCCCTCCTTCTCGGCGAGGTACATCATGATCGCGCCGCTCTCGAAGATGCTGATCGGGGCGCCGCCGCCCTTGGGCTCGGTGTCGACCATCGCCGGCATGCGGTTGTTCGGGCTGATCTTCAGGAACTCCGCCTCGAACTGATCGCCGCGGCCGATCTGCACCGGGACGATCCGGTAAGGGACGCCCAGTTCCTCCAGCAGGATCGTCACCTTCTTGCCGTTTGGCGTGGGCCAGTAGTGCAGCTCGATCATCGCAGGCGTCTCCGAACGACCAGGGAAAATGCGGCGCAACCCTAGGCCGCGGAGGGGGGCTCGCAAGCGGACAAAAGCTGATGCCCCCTTGAGCCTCGGCTGAAACGGCGTGGTCAACAGAAAATACACCAAGGAATTCAGCGCAATATTAAACGCGACCTAAGAGCCTGCCCGTCTCACGCGAAATTGGGCGCTCGACAGATGTTCAGCCTTCGCCATGCTTTTCAGATCCCTGCCGCGGTTGCGGCGCGCTTGCGGCGCGACCGGCGCGGCAACGTCGCGATCGTCTTCGCGCTCGGCATGCCGATGGTGGCGGCCGGCGCCGCGTTCAGCGTCGAGACCAGCTACGACTACTACCAGCACCAGCGCCTGCAGGCCGCCGCCGACGCCGCGGCGTTCTCGGGCGCGCTCGAGGTGGTCAACGGCTCGGACTCCACCACCGTCACGGCTGCGGCCAACAAGGCGGCGACCGACAACGGCTGGGACAGCTCCGCAGGCACGATCACCGTCAACACCCCGCCGCTCAGCGGTCCCAACCAGGTCCCGCAGGCCGTCGAGGTGATCCTCACCCGCAACCAGCCTCGCTACTTCACGGCCTTGTTCGTGGGCCAGCCGATCGCCCTGAAGCGGCGCGCGGTCGCCAAGTACCAGACCGCCGCCAACGCCTGCGTCGTGGCGCTCAGCCGCTCCGCCAGCCGCGCCATCGACGTGACCGGCAACGCGACCATGACGCTCGCCGGCTGCGACGTGGCCTCCGACTCCACCGCCAGTGATGCGATCCACACCTGGGGCTCCGCCACGGCGGTCGCCGATTGCGCGTTCTCGGTCGGCGGCATCGCCAACAACGGCGCCTTGACGCTCGCGGAATGCCCCGGCGGCATTAGCGGCGCCCAGAATGTCCCCGATCCGTTCAGCGCCTTGCCCACCCCCGCCGTCCCCGGAAGCTGCATCGCCACCTCCAGCTACAACGGCGCGTCGCTCAGCCCGGGCTACTATTGCAATGGGCTGACTCTCAAGGGGACGGACACGCTCGCGCCGGGCGTCTACTACATCTCCGGCGGTGGCTTCTCGGTCAACGCCAACGCCAACGTCAGCGGCTCCGGCGTGACCATCTACCTGAGCGGGACCGCCCGGGTGAGCATGCAGGGCACCGCCGACGTCCAGCTGCGCGCGCCGACCACCGGAACCTACTCGGGGATCCTGTTCTTCGGCGATCGCGCCAACTCGGCGACGACCTCCAACATCTTCAACGGCGACTCCGCCTCGCGGCTGACCGGCGACCTCTATTTCCCGACCCAGGCGGTCAGCTACAACGGCAACTTCTCCGGCATCAACGGCTGCACCTACGTGGTCGCCAACACGATCAGCTGGTCCGGCAGCAGCACGTTCAGCGTCGATTGCACGACGCAGGGCATGCAGAAGATCCCGGCCCGCGACCTCGTCAAGCTGGTGGAATGACCATGCGGCGCTTCCTGTCCTTCTTCACCGACCGGCGCGGCGTCTCGGCCCTCGAGTTCGCGCTGATCGCGCCCATCCTGTCGAGCGTGCTGATCCTCGGCTGGGATGGCTGGATGATGATCAACCAGACGACCGACATGCGCACGGCCGTGCAGACCGGCGCGCGCTACTACCAGATCGGCGGCAGCGACGACGCCGCCGCCAAGACCGCCGCGCTCGCCGCCTGGGTCCACAAGCCGGCCGACGGCGCGCTCACCGTGGCCCGCGTCTGCTACTGCGGGACCGCGGCCAACGACTGCAGTTCAACGTGCGCGAGCGGCACGCCCAGCACCTATCTCACGCTGACCGCCACCAGCACCTTCTCGGGGGCCATCGAACACAAGGCGCTCACCCAGTCGGAGGTGATCCGTGTCCGCTGAGCGGAACCGCCTGGCCGACGACCGAGGCGCCTCGGCGGTGGAGTTCGCGCTCCTCGCGCCCATGCTGCTGATCTTCCTGTTCGGCATCTTTCAGCTGGGCCTGGCGCTGCACTACGGCGCGAATGTGCGCTGGGCGCTGGAAAACAACGCCCGCACCCTGCTGCTGACGCCGGACACCACGCAGACCCAGCTCAAGACCGCGATGCTGGCCAATCTTTCGGACGTGCCCAACACCGGCTCGCTGGCCGTGACCCTGACGACCGATAACACCGACCCGAGCGCCAAGATGCTGAAGGCGACCTCGGCCTACACCTATCCGCTGTCGATCCCCATGCTGCCGAGCGTCGATCTGACGTTCAACGCCAACGTGACGGTGCCCGCGCCCTAGCGGACGGCGCCCACCAGCATCAGCAGGACCACCAGCCCCAGGCCCAGGCCCGCCGCGCCGGCCTTCAGCGCGAACATCTCCTCGGGGTTGTAGTCGGCCCACAGCTTCGCCTGGCGGCGCCACTCGCGCGCGATGGAGCCGGCGTCGGTGTCGTCGACCTCCGTGTCGCGGCCGAACTCCGTCGGGACCAGGTCGAAGCGGTCGGCTAGCCGGTGCAGCCAGAGCACCGTCGCGTCGCCGGCCCGCCGGAGCCGCGAACGGGCGCCTCGCGGCGCCGGCGGCGTGTCCGCGATGTCCTGCGAGGGGGCTTCGAGCTCGGGTCGCGGCGGCGGATTCATGGTCGGCGCTCCCACCTGCGGTGATCAACTGCGCAGCTTCGCCATGGTTCCGCGGCGGCGCCGCCGGCTCCGCGCAGCGCGTTCGCGGGAACCTACGAACGGCGGAGCTTCTTTCATCCCACCGGAGATGGACATGCCGCTGGTTCCCACCTGGCCGGATATCCTGCTGCGCCTGGGCCTGGCCGTCGCCGCCGGCGCGGCGGTCGGCTTCAATCGCGAGGAGCGGAGCCAAGCCGCGGGGCTGCGCACGACGATGCTCGTCTGCCTCGCCGCCGCCCTGATGATGGTGCTGGCGAACGAGCTCCTCGACACCACGGGCAAGGATGCGTCCAAGTTCGCGCAGATCGACGTGCTGCGCCTGCCGCTGGGCGTGCTGTCCGGCATTGGGTTCATCGGCGGCGGCGCCATCGTCAGGCGCGGCGACATCGTCACCGGCGTCACGACCGCGGCCACCATCTGGTTCATGACCTGCGTCGGGTTGTGCTTCGGAGCCGGCCGGCTGGGCCTCGGCGTCGGCGCGACCGTGACGGCGCTCTTCGTGCTGTGGGTGCTGAAGTGGGCCGACCTGAGGATCCCGCGAAAATTCCACGCCACGTTCAGCGTGCGCGCCCAGCGAAGCGGGCTCGCCGAGGGCGATCTGCGCCGGGAGCTGGCCGAGGCCGGCAACCGCATCATCGCCTGGGGCGTCACCTACGAGGACGGAGGCCGCAGCTACGAGGCCCGCGCCGAGGTGGAATGGCGGGGCCGCCAGGAGGAGCGCGGCCGCGAGCCCGCATTCGTCAAGGCGATCGCCGAGCGCCCCGCCGTGCTCCGCGCCGAGTGGGCCCCGAAGCCGACGGACGGGTGAGCCGCCCGCCCATCCCGCTCGGGCGCCGCCCCGAGACATCCCGCATCGGACCTCGTCAATGCGCAATGGGGTTGGCGGACGGGGTGGGATTCGAACCCACGGTGGACTTTCACCCACGGCGGTTTTCAAGACCGCTGCCTTAAACCACTCGGCCACCCGTCCGGCGAGCGCCTATAGCAGCTTGCGGGGCGGCGGCGCATCCGCAACGGACGGTTAACCGCGCCGCAAGCTTCGCCGGTCAAGCTCGGGCCATGCAAAGCTTTCCCCGAGGTCCGCAACCCGCCGCGCGGCGGGCCTGGCGCATGGGCGCCGTGCTCCTGGCGGGCGCCTCGCTGGCCGCCTGCGCCAGCGTGACGCCAAGGTACGCGGTCCGCGAACCTGCGGCCGGGCCGCCGGTCGGCGGCGGGCAGGGGTACAAGACCGGCGCGCCCTATCAGGTGGGCGGCATCTGGTACTTCCCGCACGAACAGCCGGATTACGACCAGACCGGGGTCGCTTCCTGGTACGGCGACGCCTTCAACCTGAGGCCCACGGCGGACGGCGAGATCTTCGACAAGGACCTGCCGAGCGCCGCCCACACGACCCTGCCGCTGCCCTCGCTGGTGGAAGTGACCAACCTCGACAACGGCCGCAAGCTGGTGGTGCGGGTGAACGACCGCGGCCCGTTCGTGGGCGGCCGGATCATCGACCTCTCCCACGAGGCGGCCCGGCGGCTGGGCTACGATCGCGCCGGGCTGGCGCGCGTGCGCGTCCGCTATGTCGGGCCTGCGCCGCTGAGGGGCGAGGAGACGCTGCGCTACGCCCGCGCCCAGGTCCCGGCCAGGGCCGCGCCGGCGCAGGCGCCGCAGGCCGCCCCGGCCTCGACGCCGCTCGTCAAGCCGCCGGCGCCGGTGATGGTCGCCGAGCTGAAGCCGCTGCCGGCGCCGATCCCCGCTCCGCCTCCCGCCGCCGACGCTCCGCCGGCGGCCGCGCCGGGCGGGTTCAAGGTGCAGGCCGGCGCCTTTGCGAGCGCCGAGAACGCCCAGCGCGCCGCCGACCGGCTGGCCGCGGCCGGCCACGCCGCGGTCGAGCCGATCTCGCGCGGCGGCGTCACGCTGTGGCGGGTGGTGCTGGACGGCGCCGCCGACGAGGATGCGGCCGAGGCCCTGCGCGAGAAGGCGGCCGGAATCGGCTTCGCCGACGCCCGGGTGATCGGTCCCTGAGCGCCCTGAGCCGGCTGGACTTCCGCTGCGAAGCCGCCATCTTGGGCTCGTGGCGCGCGGGCGGTTCATCACATTCGAAGGCGGCGAGGGGGCGGGCAAGTCGACCCAGCTCAGGCGGCTCGCGGCGCGGCTGGAGGCGCAGGGCCTTACCGTCGTCGCCACCCGCGAGCCGGGCGGCTCGCCGGGCGCGGAGGCGATCCGCGACCTCGTCCTGAACGGCGCCGCCGA
>Ga0207695_10009432_pt1 | contig 12072 bp, 13 predicted proteins | sample KBSC54metaG_FD_184354 | JGI IMG/M metagenome (GOLD analysis project Ga0207695, IMG submission 184354) | Corn rhizosphere microbial communities from Kellogg Biological Station, Michigan, USA - KBS C5-4 metaG (SPAdes) (version 2) | ecosystem: Host-associated > Plants > Roots > Rhizosphere > Soil...
GAGCCATGACGCCTGCAACAGCCCCGATCCCGGCGATCCCCGTGCCCATCCGCCTCCAACCGCCTGGTAAGTGACATGGTCATCGACCCCCTGCCCACCGCGAATGCCGGCCCCGGCCGCGGCGCCGTCACGGTGCTGGTGATCGACGACCAGCGCGCCGTGCGCGAGGGCGTCGCGCGCCTGATCTCGTGTGCGGGGATGGCGGTGCGCCAGATACGCACCGCCGGCAGCGCGGCCGAGGCCCTGCGCGAGGTGCGGCAATGCCATCCCGAGGTGGTGGTGCTGGATGTCGACCTCGACGGCGACGACGGCCTCGCGCTGCTGCCCGAACTCGCGCGCGAAGCCGGCGTCCTGGTGCTCACCAGCCACGGCGACAAGTCGACGCGCGCCCGTGCGCAGCACCTGGGCGCGCTGTGCTTCGTCGAGAAGCACCAACCCGCTGCCGACCTGCTGGCCGGCGTGGCCGAACTGGTGCGTCGCGGACGGGAGGGACAAACCTCCTGGGCCGCGCGGGACAACTGCCCGGCCGCCGATGGCCGCATCCTCAGTGGCCCGCCGGACGGCGCGTGAATAGAGTGAAGACGTCGACATCAAACAGCCGCATCGAACGCGGCGGCTCTCGACGAGAGCTGTGGAGGGCCTGCCGAAGTCGACGCGATGCAGGCGGGATGGATCCGGCCCGATCGGATCGCGAACGGCGCTCTTGCCAACAAGACCTTTTCAATCACACCAAGGAGTTCCAAATGCAGATCAAGCAGATGTTCCAGCAATTCGCCCGCGACGAAGAAGGCGTGACCGCCATCGAGTACGGCCTCATCGCGGCGCTGATCGCCATCGTCATCCTCGGCGCGGTCACCAACGTCGGCAAGCAGCTGGCGGTGATCTTCACGAGCGTCTACACCGCGCTGGGCGGCTGAGCCGGGACCGACGGTCCGGGCGCCGCGCGCCCGGACCGAGCCCCCGACCTTCAAGCCCATCCAAGGAGTCCATCGTGCAGATCACCCAGTTCCTGCGGAACGTCGCCCTCGACGACAAGGGCGTGACCGCCATCGAGTACGGCCTCATCGCGGCGCTGATCGCCGTCGTCATCCTCGGCTCCGTGACCAACGTCGGCACGCAGTTGTCCACGCTGTTCACCAGCGTCTACAACGCGCTCCTGGCCGCCTGACGAGCCCAAGCCGACCCGCAGCCCGCACCGCACCCGAAACGGACGAGCACGACACCATGACCGCCTGGCCCGCCTTTCTCGCCGGTGCATGCCTCGCAGCCCTGCTGCTGGCCGCGGTGTCGTCCGATCTGCGCTCGCGGCGGATTCCCAACCGCCTCGTGCTCTCGGGCATCGCGCTCGCCTTGGCGATGGCGGTGCTGGCTGCGGCCACCGGCCATGCCGGCCTGGCCGGCTCGCAGCCCTGGTCGCCGCTGGCGGGCCTGGCCGCCGGCTTCGCCCTGATGCTGCCCCTTCACCTGCTGCGCGCCATGGGCGCCGGCGACGTCAAGCTGATGGCCATGGTGGGTGCCTTCGTGGGCCCGTCGACCGTGGCATCCGCGGCGCTCTACACGCTCCTGGCCGGCGGCCTGCTGTCGCTGGCCTTCATGCTGCGCCCGGGCGTCGCGGCCCGCGCGCTGGCCAACATGCGCTTCCTGCTCACCGACTGGCTGCATCGCGCCGGCGCGGGCCAGGGCATCGCGCTGACCCCGCTGCAGGCCACCGCGGCGCGCCTGCCGTACGCCCTGGCGATCGCCTGCGGCACCGCCGCGGCGCTGGCCTGGCCGCTGGCCCCGTCCGGCGCCGCCGGACCGGCCGTCCATGCCGGGGCCACCGCCCCGACGACCCTCGCCCTCGCATCGCCCGCGGCGACATCCTCGAACCGGAGTCAGCAATGAGATCACGTGGCCTCCTGATGCTCTTCATCGCGGTCATCGCGGGACTGGCGGCCGTCGCCCTGGCGGCACGCTGGATGCAGAACCAGGGCGGCGCCAAGAGCCGGATCGCCGTCGCGACGACGGACATCGCCATCGGCGGGCGCATCTCGACGGAGATGGTTCGCCTGGCCGACTGGCCCGAAGGCAGCGTCCCCGCCGGCGCGTTCGTCGACGGCGAGAAGCTCGACGGCCGCGTGGTGTTGCAGTCGGTCCAGCGCGGCGAGCCGCTCACCGAGGCGCGCCTGGCGCCCATCGGCACCAAGGGCGGGCTGTCCGCGGTGGTGCCCGCCGGCAAGCGCGCGATGACCGTGCGCGTCAACGACGTCGTCGGCGTCGCGGGCTTCGCGCTGCCGGGCACCTTCGTCGACGTGATGGTCAACACGCAGGTCGACCACGCCCAGCGTGGCGACGGCTCGATCTCCAAGATCGTGCTCGAGCGCATCCTGGTGCTGGCGGTCGCGCAGGAGTCAGACCGCGACGCGACCAAGCCCGTCGTCGTCAACGCCGTGACGCTCGAGGTCACGCCGCGCGATGCCGAGATCCTGGACCTGGCACGCAGCGTCGGCACGCTGTCGCTCGTGCTGCGCAACCAGACCGACGCCGTCGCCCAGGCCGCGGGCAACGGCGCCACCAAGACGGAGATGCTGACGGGCCTGCCCGAGGCGCCCGCCGCGCCGGCGCCCGCGCCCGCCCCCGTGGCGCGCGCGGCGCGCCCGCGCGCGCCGGTGACCGTCGCGGCGGCGCCCGCGCCGAACGGCAACTGCGTCGAAGTGATTCGCGGACTGAGCAAGGTGACCGAATGCTTCTGAATCCCCACCCCATCGCCAGCACGCAGGCCCTGCGCGCTGCCGTGCCCGCCCCGTTCGCGCTGGCGACGGGCACGCTGCTCCTGGCCGCGGCCTGCGCGGCCCACGCCGCCGTGGCGCCCGCTGCCGGCAAGCCCGTGCCGGCCGGCTCCGCCGGCCAGTGCCTGCGCGTCGAGACGGCCCCGCTGGTGCGCGTGCCGGTCGGCAAGTCCCTGGTGCTGCATCCGGAGGCGCCCATCGCGCGCATCCTTCTCGGCAACCCCGAGAACGCGCACGCCGCGCGGCCCACCGAGGGCGTCGACGCCGGCAAGGACGCGGCGGCGGCCAACCGCGGGGGCGCCGCGCCCGGACGCCCCGGCGTCGCCGACATCGACGTGCTGCTGCTCGCGCCCACCGAGCTGTACCTGCTGGGCCGCAGCGTCGGCTCGACCAACGTCGTGATGCTCGATCGCGCCGGCACCTGCACGACCTTCGACGTCGTCGTGGGCATGGACACGGCGGGCCTCGAATCGACGATCGCCGCGCTGCTGCCGCAGGAGAAGAACGTCAAGGTCACCGCGGCCTTCGACTCGATCGTGCTGTCCGGCGCGGTCAGCGATTCCGAGGCGCTCGCACGCGTCACCGACCTGGCCAACGCCTACCTGCGCGGCAGCGACACGGGCGGCAAGACCAACCCGCGCCTGGTCAACATGCTCGAGGTCGGCGCGCCGCAGCAGGTGATGCTGGAAGTGAAGGTGGCCGAGATCTCGAAATCGCTGCTCGACCAGTTCGGCATCGACTTCTCGCGCGCCTACACCACCGGCTCGATGCTGCGCTTCCTCTCCGGCGTGTTCGGCGGCTCGATGGGCGTCGTCGGCCAGATCGGCGGCGGCGGACCCAACGGCGTGCCCTACAGCTCCGTCGACCAGGTCGTCGGCGGCACGGTGCCGATCCCCAACATGGCCGGCGGCAACGTGACGGTGACCTACGACGCCAACGGCCGCCCGACCTACACCACCAGCTACGGCATGGTGCCGGGCCGCGGCGCGACCAACGTCGGCATCAACATGCAGAAGAACGACGGCCTGGTGAAGGTACTGGCCGAGCCCACGGTGATGGCCATCAGCGGCCAGACGGGCAGCTTCCTGGCCGGGGGCAAGATCTTCATCCCCGTCACGCAGGACAACGGCAGCGGTGGACGCACGGTCACGCTCGAGGAGAAGGAATTCGGCGTCTCGCTGAAGTTCACGCCCACCGTCCTCGGCAGCGGCCTGATCAACCTGCGCGTGCGCCCGGAGGTCTCGGAGCTCAACGCCGCCGGCGTGCAGGTGTCGGCGGGCGGGGTCAGCGCCGTGCTGCCGTCGTTCACGTCGCGCAAGGCCGAGACGACCGTGCAGCTGATGGACGGCCAGAGCTTCGCGATCGGCGGCCTGATCAAGAACAACACGACGACCAACGTCACCGCGTTCCCGCTGCTGGGCGAGCTGCCGGTCATCGGCGCGCTGTTCCGCAGCACCTCGTTCCAGACCGACAAGTCGGAGCTGGTGTTCGTGATCACGCCGCGGCTGGTCAAGCCGCTGCCGCCGGGCTACCGGCTGCCGACCGACGACTACGTGCCGCCGACCCGCAGCGAGCTGATCTGGGACGGCAAGATCGAAGGCTCGCGGCCCGACCCGTCGTCGCACGCCGCGGCGGCCCCCGCCGAAGGCGGGTTCGAACAGGAGAAGCACTGATGCGCCGCTCGCTCACCCTCCCCGGCGCGCTCGCCGCCGCCCTTGTGGCCGGCTGCGCCGCCTCCGCCTCGCCCCAATGGGACGCTCACTTCGGCGACGGCGTGCGCATCCTGCAGGCACAGCAGGTCGGCGACCCTGGCGCGCCGGCCCGCAACGCGCAGGCCGTGCCGCGCACCGACGGCCGCACCGTGCGCGCGGCGCTCGACCACCAGGCCGAGGCCACGCACAACCCGCCACCTTCCACCGTGGTCGACTCCGGCGGCAGCCGCTGACCCGCCGCACCACCTTCCATCGAGACCGTCCCGTGAAGATCAAGCTCATCACCCCCGACGCGCGCCACGCGGACGACTGGAAGCAGGCGCTGGCTGCCGAGCCCGCCTTCGAGGTCGCGAGCGTCGTGCGCGCGCTGCGCGACGTCAACGTGATCGTCAACGGCAGCCGGCCGGATCTCGCGCTCGTCGAGACGACGACGCCGGAGGACTTCCTCGCGTTCGAGGCGCTGGCCGCCCGCCACCCCGAGGTCGACTACGTGCTGGTGGGCAACGCCCTCACGCCCGAGCTGCTGCTGCGCGCGATGCGCGTCGGCGTGCGCGAGGTGCTCGAGGTGCCCACCATGCCGGCCGACGTGCTCGCCACCTGCCGCCGCGTTCTGCGCAAGCGCGCGCCGGCCGCGCCCGCCGCGCCCAGGCAGGCGGGGCAGGTGCTGGCGATGGTGTCGTGCAAGGGCGGCAGCGGCGCCACCTTCATCGCCGCGAACCTCGCCCACCTGCTCGCCGACGGGGGCCGCCGCCGCGTCGCGCTCGTCGACATGAACCTGCAGTTCGGCGATGCGGCCCTGTTCGTCAGCAGCGAGACGCCGCAGAGCAACGTGGCCGAGGTGGCGCGCAACATCGCGCGCCTGGACGCCGACCTGCTGCGCGCGTCGATGTCGGAAGTGGCGCCCGGCCTGTGGGTGCTCGCGGCGCCCGAGGATCCGGCCAGCGCCGCCGACGTCCAGCCGCGCCATGCGCGCCAGATCCTCGAGCTCGCGCGCGAGATGTTCGACTACGTGATCGTGGACACCGGCCGCTCGCTCAGCGCGGTGACGCTGCAGGCGCTCGACCTCGCCGACCGCGTCTACGCGGTGCTGCAGCTCACGCTGCCGTTCATCCGCGACGGCAAGCGGCTGCGCGACGTCTTCCGCTCGCTCGACTACCCGGCGCACAAGATCCACTGGATCGTGAACCGCCACCAGAAGAACAGCCAGTTCACCATCGACGACCTGCGCAAGACGCTGCAGATCGCCGATGTGATCACGTTGCCCAACCACTACGAGGCCGCCGCCGCGGCTGTGAACCAGGGCGTGCCGGTCAAGGAGATCGCGCCCACCAGTTCGATCGCTCGCAGCCTGCGCGACCTGGCCGAGACCATCGCGCCGCCGGCGCCGACGGCGCAGCGCGGCGGCTGGCTGTCGGGGTTCCTGGGCAGCGGCGCCGCCACGCGATGAGGAGACGAGCATGAGCCTGCGAGAGAGACTGGGCGCCACGCCCACCGGATTCGCCGCCGCCCCCGACTCCGGGTTCGAGGACGGTGCCGCGAACACGCGCGTCTACCAGGACACCAAGTCGCACATCCACCAGGTGCTGCTGGACCGGCTGGACCTCGGCGCCATGGAAGGCCTGGCGCCGGACAGCCTGAAGGAGGAGCTGCGCCAGATGGTGGAGCGGCTGCTGGTCGAGGAGAACCTCGTCCTCAACACCAGCGAGCGCCGCAGCCTCGTGCGCGACATCCAGCACGAGATGCTGGGCTTCGGCCCGCTGGAGCCGCTGCTGGCCGACCCGTCGGTCTCGGACATCCTCGTCAACACGCACAAGCAGGTCTACGTGGAGCGCCGCGGCCGCCTGGAACTGACCGAGATCGCATTCGCCGACGACGCGCACCTGATGAAGATCATCGACAAGATCGTGTCGCGCGTGGGGCGCCGCGTCGACGAGTCGAGCCCGATGGTGGACGCGCGCCTGGCCGACGGCTCGCGCGTGAACGCCATCATCCCGCCGCTGGCCATCGACGGGCCCATCCTGTCGATCCGCCGCTTCGCGGCCGACCCGCTGAAGGCCTCGGACCTCGTCGAGTTCAAGTCGATGTCGCCGGAGATGGCGCAGTTCATCGGCGCGCTGGCCGCGGCGCGCATGAACATCCTGATCTCGGGAGGCACCGGCTCGGGCAAGACGACGCTGCTCAACATCCTGAGCAGCTGCATCGCCGCCAGCGAGCGCATCGTCACGATCGAGGACGCCGCGGAGCTGCAGCTGCAGCAGCCGCACGTCGTGCGCCTGGAGACGCGCCCACCCAACATCGAGGGCCGCGGCGAGGTCACGCAGCGCTCGCTGCTGCGCAATGCGCTGCGCATGCGGCCCGACCGCATCATCCTGGGCGAGACCCGCGGCAGCGAGGCACTCGACATGCTGCAGGCGATGAACACGGGCCACGAGGGCTCGATGACCACCGTGCACGCGAACACCGCGCGCGATGCGCTGGCCCGCCTCGAAAGCATGATCGCCATGGCCGGGGTCGACCTCCCCGCCCGTGCGGCGCGCGCGCAGGTGGCCTCGGCGATCGGCGTGATCATCCAGGCGAACCGCCTCAGCGACGGCACGCGCAAGCTCACCAGCATCCAGGAGGTCACGGGCATGGAAGGCGAGACCGTGAGCCTGCAGGAGATCTTCACGTTCAAGCAGACCGGCCTCGGCCAAGACGGCGCGGTCGAGGGCTACTTCACCGCCACCGGCGTACGCCCGCGCTGCTGCGAGCGCCTGGCCACGCGCGGCGCCGAGGTGCCGACAAGCCTGTTCAACCCGCAGCGCCGCACGGTCTGAGGACGCCATGGACACCTCGCTCATCGTCGTCGCCGCGGTCGGCTTCCTGGCCGTGGTGCTGTCCCTGGAGGGCCTGTACAACCTCTGGTCGTCGCGCAGCAGCCCGCAGGCCAGGCGCATCTCGCGCAGGCTCGAGATGATCGGCGGCGACATGGCCGCGAGCGCCAGCATCGAGCGGGCACGCGAGAACGCGCGCATGCCGCGGCTCAACGCATGGCTGCAGCAGCTCGCGAGCGGCCGCCGCCTGATGCGCTTCGTCAACGCGTCGGGCATGAACATCTCGCCGGCGGAGCTCCTCACGATGTCGGTGGCGCTGGGCCTGCTCGGCTTCGTGTTGCCCGGCCTGTTCGCCAAGCCGCCGATCTTCGGCGCCGCGCTCGGCCTCGGCCTCGCGGTCGCGCCGTGGCTGCGCGTGGGGAGCCGGCGCAACGCGCGCATCGCCCGCATCGAGAACCAGTTCCCGGAGGTGCTGGACCTCATGAGCCGTTCACTGCGCGCGGGCCACGCCTTCCCGTCGGCGGTGAAGATGGTGGCCGACGAGATTCCCGCGCCGCTCGGCCAGGACTTCCGCGCGCTGTTCGACGAGATGAACTACGGCGTGCCCACCGACGAGGCGCTCGCGCGCCTGGCCGACCGGGTGCCGCTGGCCGACGTGAGCTACTTCGTCGTCGCGGTGCTGATCCAGCGCGAGTCCGGCGGCAACCTGGCCGAGCTCCTGGACAGCATCGCCAAGATCGTGCGCGAGCGGCTCAAGCTGTTCGGCCAGGTGCGCACGCTGTCGGCCGAGGGAAAGATGTCGGCCTACGTCCTGACCGGCCTGCCCTTCTGCGTCGCGCTCGCCGTGAACCTCATCAACCCCGACTTCATGTCGCTGCTGTGGACGGATCCGATGGGCCACAAGATGGTCGGCGCCGCGCTGTTCATGATGCTCATGGGCATTCTCTGGATGCGCAGCATCGTGCGCATCCGCGTCTGAAGGAAGGCCGGCCATGACCACGTCCGCGATCCTGTTCCTCGTCCTCGTCTTCGTCGTGGTGGTGACCGGCTGCCTCGGCGTGGCCATCATGCTGCGGCCCGATGCGGGCCGCCAGCGGCTGCGCAGCCTCGACCCGGGTGCGTTGTCCAACGACCAGCTCGGCGACCGCACGATCAAGTGGATCGCGCACGCCGCGAGCCCGTTCGGCAAGCTGTCGATGCCCGCGGAAGGGTTCGAGAAGTCCAGCGTGAAGCTGCGCTTCGTGCACGCCGGCATCCGCAATCCGACGGCCGCCGCCGCGTTCTTCGGTGTCAAGACGCTGCTGACGATCGGCCTGCCGCTGCTCGGTTTCCTCGCGATGTCGCTGGAAGGTTCGGCGGCGCCCAAGGGCAACAACTTCATGATGGTCGTGTTCCTGCTCGCCGCCACGGGCTACTACGCGCCCAACATCGTGCTGTCGCACCTGGTGAAAACGCGCCAGCGCGAGATCTTCGAGTCGTTCCCGGACGCGCTCGACCTGATGACCGTGTGCATCGAGGCCGGCATCGGCACCGAGGCGGCGATGATGCGCGTGGCCGAGGACATGCAGTTCAAGAGCCCGGCGCTGGCCGGCGAGATGCGCATCGTCAACCTCGAACTGCGCGCCGGCGCCGACCGCGAGCGCGCACTGCGCAACCTCGCGATCCGCACCGGCGTCGACGAGGTCGACAGCTTCGTCTCGATGATCTGCCAGGCCGAGCGCTTCGGCACCAGCATCGCCGCGTCGCTGCGCGTGCACTCGGACATGCTGCGCTCGCGCCGCCGCCAGCGCGCCGAGGAGGCCGCCGCCAAGATCTCGCTGAAGCTGCTGTTCCCGCTGATCTTCTGCATCTTTCCTTCGCTGCTCGTGGTCCTGATGGGCCCGGCGATGATCCTGATCCACCGCGTGCTGCTGCCGACGATGGCCGGCTCGGGAGGTTGACGCCATGGTTTCGATCATCCTGCGCCGCCGCGCGCTGGAAAGCCTGCTGGCCGGCGCCGGCCTGTCGCTGGCCCCGGGCTGCGCCACGCTCCACGACACGCCGCCGGCCAAGGCACCGGCCTGGGCGATGGAGCCCGTGTTCGACGTCAGCACGCCGGCGCGCGCGTCGTCCGCCGGCCGCGGCTACTACACGCTCGGGCGCTACTACGAAGGCTCGAAGCAATGGGAGCCGGCCGAGCGCGCCTACCGGCGGGCGCTGGCGATCGACGCCGACTACCCCGATGCGCTGGACGCGCTCGGCGTCCTGCTCGGGCGCACCGGACGCGCCGGCGAGGCCGAGCCGCTGCTGCGGCGCGCCGTCGCGCTGGCGCCGACGCGCGCGTCGCTGCACAACAACCTCGGCTACCTGCTGCTCGCCGGCGGCCGCACCGCGGAGGCCGCGCGCGAGCTCGAGGCCGCCGTGGCGGCGGATCCCGGCGACACCGCGGCGCGCGCGAACCTGCGCGTGGCGCAGGCAAGGCTCGAGGACGCGATGGTGCTCGCGGCGGCCGGTCCGGCCGACGCGGCGGGCCGCGCGATCGCGCCCGCGCCGTCGACGCAGCTCGCGCCGGTGCCGGCGTCCGACTCCACCCGCACGGTCGCCTTCGCCGCGGCGCCGGCCACGCAGGTCGCCCCGCCGCCGGCACCGGCCAGCGCTCAGACACCGGCCGCACCGTGGGCGGCGGCGACCCTCGCGACGCCGCGCGCGCCGGTGCGTCGGCTCGAGATCAGCAACGGCAACGGCGTGGCCGGCATGGCCGCGCAGGTCGGGCGGCTGCTGGCGCGCCAGGGACTGCCGCCTGCCACGCTCAGCAATGCGGCACCGTTCACGCGGCCGGAGACGCTGGTGCAGTACCGGCCGGGCGATGCCGAGGCGGCGTTGCGCGTGGCCAATTCGCTGCCGGCCGCCGCCCGCCTCGAGGCCACGCTCGCGCCGCAGGCCGGCACCGACGTCCGCGTGGTGCTCGGACGCGACTGGATCGGGCGTGCGCCCTGCCTGCAGCGCGACGCCTGCCGCCCCGTGGTCGTCGTCGCCGCCGTCGCCGCGAAGGCGACGCTGCGGTGAGTTCACGCACGCGCAAGACGCCACGACCGCGCCATGGCAACCCTCGGCCGCGCCATCCTGCTGGTGGCCTGCGCCTGGCTGGCGCTGCTGCCATGCGCCCGGCTGCTGGCCTGGCAGGTCGCGCGCGCTCAGGCAGTGCACGCCGGCACGATCCCCTGGACGACCTCCGCGACCGCGTTGCAGGTGGCCGGCGCCAGCGTCCTCCTGCTGCTCGCCTTCGCCTGGCTGCACGGGCGGGCCATGCCGTCGATCGCGCTGGCGCTGGGGGTGAGCTTCATCACGCCGGCCCTGATGATGATCGCCTCGCCGTCGCCGTGACGCCGTCGCCGCGGCAGCGGCGGCGGACGTGACGGGGGCCCGCATCTTGCGGCAGGGCGCGTCGTTCGACCCGCCATCCCTCGGCGTCGCACGGGTGCCGAAAGGCGGCGCCCGCGATCGCTCAGTTCGAGCGCACGGACTCCAGCAGCCGCGCCGCATCGGCGTGCTGGCCGCAGCGGATCTGCGAGATCACCACGCCTTCGAGCGCGTCGTGGTCGCTGCCGTCGGTCGACAGGAGTGCGCCGTAGAGATCCATCGCGCGGTCGGGGTGGCCGAGGTCCAGGCTCATCTGGGCGAGGACGCGCAGCATCTCGCGGTCGTCGCGCGCGCGGCCCAGGCGGGCGCGCCAGGTCGGGTTGGCCATCGCCTGCTCGCCGGCGGCGGCGGTCGTCTCTTCCAGGCCCTCGACCACGATGCCGGCCGTCGCCGTGGCGGTGCCGGGCTCGACGGCCATCGCGGCGGGGATCTCGGCGGCGGCCACCGGGGCTGCCGCGGACAGCGCCGGCGCGATCGCGGGACGCGGCTCGGCGGCGCGGCGGGTTGTCGTCGGCGCCGCGGCCTGCGCCGCGAACGCGCTGCCGCGGATCTGCGCATGCTCGGGGTTGACCAGCACCAGCATGATCGTCGCCAGGTCGGGGCTGCCGTCGTTGCTGCGCGTATGCGTGGCGGCGGCCAGCGTGAAGCCTTCGCGTTCGAACAGCGCGCTCAGCTCGGCCAGCGTCCATTCGCGGATGTGGGCCGGGTTGGGCGGCGGGCCCATGTGGGCCTTGCCCCAGGTGCGCTCGCGGTCGGGCGTCGACAGCACCAGCGCCGGCGCGTGCACGAGCAGCTCGCGCAGCGCGTCCATGAGGCTGCGCGGGTCGACCAGGTGCTCGATGACGTCGGAGCAGATGACGACGGAATTGCGCAGCACGCGCGCGGGCAGCGGCAGCATCGAGATGTCCTCGAAATCGGCCTCCAGCCAGGTGCCGAACGGGAACTTCGTGCGGCAGTGTTCCATGTTGCCGCCGTAGTCGACGCCGATCAGCTTGAACTCCGGGTGCAGCACGCTCAGCTTGCGCGCCTGGCCGCAGCCGATGTCCACGAGCGTGTCGCACTGGAGCGAGCGCGCGATCTCGGCGGCGGTCGGATAGACGTCGGGCTGCCAGGTCAGGCCGTCGTCGGGCGTGTCGGCGTAGTAGACGGGCCGCGCACGCGACACGTAGGCCGCGGGCAGGTCGTAGCGGTCGGCGGCGCGCGCGGGCGCGGCGGCGCGCTGCGCGCCGGCCGGGCGACGGTCGCCGGCGATCATCACCTGGCCGACGTCCAGGCCGTTGACCAGCTGCACGTCGAAGTGCTCGGAGAACAGGTCGCGCCACCATTCGACGGAGCGCACGGTCAGGTGCAGGTTCTCGCCCTGCGGCCCCAGCAGCCCGC
>Ga0207695_10009434_pt1 | contig 12071 bp, 11 predicted proteins | sample KBSC54metaG_FD_184354 | JGI IMG/M metagenome (GOLD analysis project Ga0207695, IMG submission 184354) | Corn rhizosphere microbial communities from Kellogg Biological Station, Michigan, USA - KBS C5-4 metaG (SPAdes) (version 2) | ecosystem: Host-associated > Plants > Roots > Rhizosphere > Soil...
ATCTGCACTCTCGGGTGCATTCTGGAACGTGAACGTTACCGATACCACGGGCACCTCGATAGGCAGCGGACTGATACAGGGCGCAAGTGCAGTACAGATACCATACTCAGGCTCAGCCAGTGCAACGATTAACTATGCGCTTATAGCAACAGGTCCGTCCAGCGTTACCTTAACCAGCGTAAATGTAGGTTCTGTAACTTATGTGCCGGGTATTACTGTTGTTACCGCTTGTAATAAGACAAGCGATTTTTACAAATACGGATTCAATGGGCAAGAGAAAGTAAATGAATGGGCTGGAATTGGAAATCATAATACGGCACAGTTTTGGGAATATGATACAAGAACAGGAAGACGACTTAATAGAGACCCAATAACAGAGATCAATCAAAGCCCTTATTCCGTTAATAATGACGATCCAATATTTTATGCGGATCCTACTGGAAAAAATGGGGTAGGTACATGGGAGGATGACAAAAGAGGGAAAACATTAGTGGTTTCTGCGAACTATCATTATATTAAAGGACAATTTGATGAAAATGTTCTTCGGGCAGTGCAAAAAGAATATTCAAGTTATAAAAATGTTAAATATAAGGATGCGAATATTAACGTAAAATTTGAGATACATTTTATCCCAGAAGATCCAGGTACTAACTTAAGTAAATTTGATGGTTCTAATGGTGAAAATAGATTAGAGAATAAACAATTTACTCAAGGCAATCCCGAAAATTCGGATTATCAGGAAGTAGGTGTTGATGTAAACCAATTGAAAACTGAAAAAAATAGCGTAACTGTCGATGGTGGCAAACATACGATTGGCGTTACAAAAGATGATAGATTTAAAAAACAGGTTTCAACTATTTCACATGGCATTGGGCATAATCTAGGATTAATTCATGCTGACGAGGGAATAATGAAGGATCAAAATACAAAAATCTATTCCAGCCCTGATATGATTGATCCAAGTAAAACCGACTATACAGGAAAATTTGAGCAAAATCATGTAACCAAAGACAATGCTCAAAACTTAACTAATAGAGTTGACGATATGACAAATGCAGGTACTCATGACAGTTATTGGAAAGGTAAAACTGAAACCGATGCTAATGGTAATCAACAATCATTAACTCCTACCGGAATCATTGTTATACAAAGCAATACATCAAATTCAAGTCAACAACAAACACAACATTAATTCGCGTATGAAAAAGGCATATATAGTTTTGATGATATTACTGTTCGGTAATTCAAGCGTTTATTCACAGGATGCTAAAATGATTGATAGTCTTTTATCAGGGCTTCAAAACATATATAAACAAAAAACGACAGCTCAATATTATTTAATTAATCAACCTATTAAAAACGTAGGATTTGATAATTTGAAAATTGATTATAGTAATAGCCAAATTGATTCATCGTATATTGATGGTAATACTATACACAAAATTCAACAAACGCGACCGCAAATAATTTATGTTAAAGACTGGAATAACTATAAAAACAATTTTGCTAAAAATATAGACAATGATGAAGGTTCTAGTTTTTTTTATACTGTTATTGATAAAAGGACAGGAGAAGTTAAAGGAAAAAGAAAGAATGTTATCTTAATAAAAATTTCTGACCTACTGTTTTATGAGAATGAAAGAATAATAGTTTTTAAGATGTCTCAAATCAGAGGGCAAACTATTGGCAATAGTTGCATTTATTTGTTCAAGAATATAAACGGGACATGGAAAAAAATTGGTAGCTTAAATTGTAGTTTAAGCTAAGGGTATGATCATTATTATTCATGTATACAGATTTAAGGGAATTAATTGGAATTTTGAAGCCACTACATAATAATGCCGGGTTCTGGCACATTGACGCTAAATGTATCTGCACTCTCGGGTGCATTCTGGAATGTAAACGTTACAGATACTACGGGCACCTCAATAGGCAGCGGACTGATACAGGGCGCAAGTGCAGTACAGATACCATACTCAGGATCAACCAGTGCCACCATTAACTATGCGCTTATAGCAACAGGTCCGTCCAGCGTTACCTTAACCAGCGTGAGTGTCGGTTCTGTAACTTACGTGCCTGGTATTACGGTTGTTACGGCTTGCAATAAGACAAACGATTTTTATCGATATGGGTTCAACGGTAAACTCAAAGATAATGAATGGGCGGGTATTGGGAATCATGTGGATTTTGGAGACAGAGGATTAGATACAAGAATAGCAAGATTTATAAGTATAGATAAATATACTGGAAAATTTCCGTCACTGTCTTCATATTTATTTGCAGCAAATAGTCCAATTTTTGCAACTGACAAAAATGGAGATTATGTATACATAATTGCTGAAACAATCGGTAATGAACACGGTGACAAAATGTTTAATGCTGCGGCGCTAACTCGACAGCGAGATATTGAAAAATCAAGTACATCCAGCAAGAGATAAGGTTGTAATAATTAAAGTAACAGATCTGGCGTTGATGAAGAGACAAATAGGTCAAGCAATCAAAACCTATAGTCCAACTTATGGCAAAACAAAAGAGTTCAGCATGTATTCGCATGGTGCTTTAGACGGACCCGTAGGAGGTACTACAACAAGTACAGATAGAGTAAATAATAAAGATGGCAAAGCGCAACTGACCTTGCAAGGCTGGAGTAAGATAGATTTTAATTGGTCAGGAGAAGGAAATGACAGAGCAACTTTTTTAGGGTGTAGAACGGGATCAACGGTAGATGACGATGGTAAACCAGTAACGGCGTTTACTACAAAATTATCCGGGTTACCAAATTTTAAAAACGTAAAGGTGTGGGGACAAACACAAAGAACATGGCCGTCCCAATATACTGACAAGCGCAACACAACGTGGAACCAGTTTCAAGAAAATTATGATAATAAGGATAACACTTATATGGTAGGATCTGACCGAGGTAGCATTACTGCAGGAGCGTCTGTTTTGGGAGAAACAAAAGCATATCCCATGCAAGAATCTGAAAATGGTAAAACTGATGCCAAGAATAATCAGTATCAACCGGGTACTACAGCACCTCCAGATCCTCATGTAGAAAAATAAAAATCATGAAAAAGAAAACTATTATTGCATTGTTGATAATGATTTGCCTTTGCGTATTAATTCTGACTTTTTTTTGTCGAGATTACTTAGTAAATAAGCACGAAATAAGAAATCATAATTGGAAATGGGATTATGGTTATAGTATTGGAGACTTTTTATATCCAGATTCAGTTAAGACGGATAGTACTGTATTTATAGACGGAAATAATTTTATTTATTATGATGATATATTAAAAGGTAAAGTAGTCGGCGCAAACTCCCATCATCTAACAATAAAATCAACCGAAGGTAAGTTAGGTCGCTATGTTGCATATTAATCATAATTGATAATCTCGTTTTAAATAATGTAATTAAGAATTAGTTTGCAATGCCGGGCTCAGGCACGATAACGCTTAACGTATCTGCACTCTCGGGTGCCTTCTGGAATGTGAACATCACTGATACAACGGGCACTTCGATAGGCAGCGGTGTGATACAAGGTGCAAGTGCAGTGCAGATACCATACTCAGGCTCAGCCAGCGCAACAATTAACTACGCGCTTATATCGACAGGTGGCTCCAGTGTCACCCTAACGAGCGCCAAAATAGGTACCGTAACTTATGTGCCGGGTATAACAGTAGTTACAGCTTGTAACAAGACAAATGATTTTTATCGATATGGTTTTAACGGACAAATGAAGAATAATGAATGGGCAGGTGTAGGCAATTACTTGGATTTTAAATTTAGAGGTTATAATTCTCGTACAGGACGTTTTATTTCAGTTGATCCACTATTTGAAAAATATCCATGGAACAGCGATTATGCCTTTGCCGCAAATAAAGTAATAAACAGTATGGATTTAGAAGGTTTAGAGGCTGTTGGCACTTATAACAAAGCAACCGGGACGTTGTTATTAATCCCAGACATTAGTCAAACAAAACCAAGTTTGCCATACAGATATGTTGACGCATTTCAGTATGCGCAACTTTCGGCAGCGGACAAATCTAAAAGTAATTATGGCATTGCGGTTACACATGTATTTACTGGTGCTGAAAGCAGCCAAGACCATCCCGTTCCTTATCGAAAAACTATTGGAGAAATCCCTATTCCGAATGGCCAATATAATATTTTGGAAAATAAAGGAGTCACAGGAAAAGGCAAAGTATTTTTTGCATTAGACCCCCAAGACAAGAGTCCATATAATAAGGTAGATGACCGACCAGGTGAAATTAATTCAGCTGGGGAACAGCGTTCTGGGTATGAACTGCACCCTGGATCAGTAAGTTATGGATGTATTACAATAAACAAATTTGAGCCGGAGAATAGTCAGGACAACAGAAAAGCAGAATGGGGGATTATTCGGAATGCAATATTAAACACTAAAACAAAAGAAGTTCCAGATAATAGAGGATGGCATAAATATATGCCTGGCGCTACACAAATACAATACGGTACACTTCAGGTAATAGACAAGCCTGCCCCTGGTCAAACGACGGGTAATCAAGCCAATCCTACACAAACGGCAGGAACTACTACTCCAGCGCCAGCCACGACAACAATAACAAATCCATAATTATGAAAAAAAAATCAAAATATCTAATAGCACTTTTTGTTTGTCTTTGTATAGGCATAGGCATTTTCATTTACTTTTTATTCACTCCAAACATACCAATTTCGGAATCATTGAAAACAGGCTTGCATGGTAATTACTATCACTATGTAAAGCTTTTAAATAAATCGTCAAATAGAAATACCGTTGCACTAAAGCAATTTTTAGAACTTAATAACATCTATGACGGTCCTGCATATGAACATGGATTAGTATTAATTCAATTAATGAAAAAGAATGGGGACGAGATTTTTTCGAAAGTATTAGTAACAATCGACTCAACTCAAATTCAAAACTTACATGGTTATGTAAAAGCAGGAATGGATAGAATTGACGAAAAATTTGCAGATAGCCTAATAAGCGAATACCCTAAAACTTTTAGAATTTTGCACTTATAGCACATATTAAACAAGGAACGCGAACGTAAAATATCAGATTCAGTTCTTATAATTAACCAAACGACCTTTTGTCCGATAAAGTATAGACGATTACAATTTATTAATTAGCTTTAATCCTAATTTCAACTAAAAGTTACAAAATGAAACTTGAAAAAGGACTTATTATATTAACATTGCTGGTGAACAGTTTTTTTGCATCTGCACAAGCATCGTCAGACTCTGTAAATTTTGATACATACGTATCGGCAACCGATAATGATTTAACCAACCGGTTTACTGATATTACTGCACTTGTTCAAAGCCCTACCCATGGAATTACAGGCGGAGCGGTTCAAACTACCTTACAAGCCTATATGGGAAGTGCCACATATAACAAGTTGTATGCAATTGCGAGTACTACAACCGCCATGTCTTTATGTTTTAAATATGATGCAAGTCTTTATGATAATTCAAGGGTGGATGAGGCGGCGCAGATAAGCTATACACCAACTTCAGGTCTGGGCTACCTTAATTTAGGTGCAAGCGGTGATAAATTATTTATGCAATCAGTTACCCAATGGACAGTTATAAATGTCCCATCAGGTGGAACTTTAACTGATGGTCACTGGTATAAAATGCAAGGTGATTTTACTCTGAATCCGGTGAACGATTCCTTTTTCTATGCAAATATGTATTTGTATGACATAGGTACAAGTGGTATGTCCACCCCAGCTCTTGTGCTATCTAAAACAAATTTTGTAATGCCTAATGATTTCGTGTATTATCCGGGTGGACTTGCAGAGGTAAAAATATCGGGTGGACAGGATGGCGGTGGGGCATACCTGGACAATTTTAATATAACGGGTGATGTTGCATTGGGTGTTATAGATGTGCCTAAATCATTAGGATTATCAATGCCCGGTATTGTAAGTTCAAATCTTCCTGTATCTATTGATAATCAGCAAAGATGTATGTTCAATATTTACAACATCAACGGATCATTAATTAAGCAAGGGTCGTTCAATAGAAATACAAACATTGATGTGACAGATTTAGCTCCTGCATTATATATAGTCCAGTTTAATGAGAATGGAAATACTGCATCAAGGAAATTCATTAAACAATAGCTTACGTAAATTCTTTTTTATTTTTTGAAATTGATAACTGTGGAGATATTCATCTCCACAGTTATGCTAATGCGCAATATTAAGTTAAGCATATTGCCACTTAAATCCTTTCCATTGTTTTGATCTGCCCTTAGCAGCACTGATAATAGCTTTTTCATCGAAACCTGTTTTTTCAACCGCTTCACGCACACTTATATATTTGGCAACAAGCATATTTTGTAATGTATACTGCTTTATCGGCTTTCTTCTTGAGTACCCAGGCATTGTTTTCCATTTAGTCCTATCCGCGGTTTTTAGGTAACTGTCCAATCGTCCTCGTTTAAACACGCGTTGTTGTTTCTCGCTTTTGGACACCGCCTTTAAATTACTTAGGGCATTGTTATAGCCATCGCCATCCACATTTATAACATATAGGCCATCCGCTCCGTAATTTAGGCTGCTATCTTTAAAAGTTGTATAGATTAATCTCCTTGTGTTGAAATAATATTGTACGCCTTCATAGTTTAAGGACACTCTGAGATCTATCATTGGCTTCCCTGTCTTTATATTCTTATTGAATGAGATAGAATGACTTAATATCTTTCCTTCAACGAATTGCGTACCGAGACGAGGGTGAGGTATAGTTCTATCCAATGATTTAATACGCCCCTGGTTGGAAGCTTTATAATACCCTTCAAAGCCAGGAATATCTTTCCATCTTTCGCCTGGTAGGCTTTTTAGCGATTTGTTTAAATATGGATAATCTTTTCTTTTCAAAGCAAGCGTAAAATTAAGATTAAGCAAGTAAATAGTTCTTAGTAAATGCTGAATTGCCTCTGATTTTAATAAATGCCTGACTATTTAAAATATTAATGAATGACAGAATATACCTAAATATATAAACGATGAGATTATAAAAAGTATGATCAGACAATTGCTTAAAAAATCCAACTTTACCGCAAGTTTCAATGCGACAATAAATTTTGTGCATAAAAAAAGAGCTGCATTTGTGATGCAACTCTTTGTGATTCAATCTTCAATGATTGGCTCCCCCTTCAGGACTTGAACCTGAGACCCCCTGATTAACAGTCAGGTGCTCTAACCAACTGAGCTAAGGAGGAGTGTTTTGGGATTGCAAAAATAAGCAGTTATTTCTTTCATCAAAATCTTTTTCTAAAAACCGCCCAAATATTTAAAATTCTTAAGTAACAGCAGCACATCTGTACCTGCCGCGTATTGCTGTGCATATACTATGTTGAGCTGCATCTTCACTTCGTCTGAAGGGCTATAATTATCTAAAATATAGTATGGTGGTATAACGGCAGGTCTGAGGGATGGCAGGTGATTGTGTACTGTACGCTCCTGCATATAGCCTATCCACGTTTTGCGGCCCAATAGAACGGCAAAGCAGTTGGCAAAGAAGTTGCCCGGCTTTTTCACTAGGAAAGCTGTAATAGGGAACAGCAAAAGGAAGATAAGGGATGAGCCTATATCTACCAGGCGCTTATTGCGCAGGTGGCCAAAATTAGTGAGGTTGAAACTGCGGTCGATGGTATAGAGGTCGCCGGAGGTATGGCTGGAGTTACTGCCTACGAAGCTAAGGCTGCCTGGCAGATGTATCTTATAATCGTAAGTATCGCCGCAAGTCTCCATCTCAGCGAACATCTGCGTGTAAGTAAGGCCATTGATGCAAAAGATGACCTCATTGATGCCTGCAGTGTAGAGCAGTTGCTTCATCTCAGGCAGGGACGCGAGTGCATGTTCCTTGGCGGGCTGGGGACTGATGCGACCAGCCAGTTCGGGGGCATAATGCACACGCTGGAGTATGGCAGCGGTATCGGCATATTCATGCTCATTGGCCACTATTACGGCTTTGCGGGGCAGCTTATCGTAGGGGATGAACTTGAAGATGCCCAGGCGATACAACAACTCGTGCAGGCCCAGCATGATAACAGTGCCGGAAAGGCCTGTGAAGATGATAATAGCGCGCGAATAGCGCAAGCCGGGCTGTAAGAGGCCATAATAGGCCAGGATAACCACAGTGCCTATCAACATGCCGCGGATAACACGCAGGGCGCGATATGACTGATCGTAAGCGCCATTGAAATAGAGCGATATGAGCCAAAGGAATATATAGACAGGGAAGGTGGCGTATATGGAGCTAAGGGGTATAGGCTGCATATTCTTCACGTGCAGCACCCAGAAATCTTTAATAAGCCAAAGAGTGGCAAAGAGCACCAGTCCATCGAACAGTGGCATGCGTAGCACTTTCAGTACGCGTTTTACGGCACTGAGTACGGCGCGGAGTATAATACCTATGTTGATGAAAAGGATAAACAGTTTTGCATCCCGTTTACTATAGTTCTTCTTTACAAAAAGCGAAAGTGCCTCGTTGAAGATGCGCACATAAGACAAAGTAGCCTTGCGGGTGCTTTCGCCTTTATAGTGTATAAGGGTAGCATCTGGGAAATAAATGTTCTTACTGCCTGATTTCTGAATGCGGTAGGACAGGTCTACATCCTCGCAGTACATGAAATAGTCCTCATCAAAGGCGCCGCCAATCTTTGGCAATAGTGAATGACGCACCAGCATGCAGCAGCCGGAGAGCACATCGACCGGGGCCAATTCATGCTCGGCGATGTGAACGGCGTAGTATTTATTGATATAAGGGGACTTGCTAAATAGCTTGTTGATACCCGTTGTTTTGAATATGGCTACGGACAGGGTAGGGAAAGACTTCTTGCTATCCGGTGCAAACTTGCCTTTGCCGTCAATGAGGCGGGGACCTAATGCACCGGCATCCGGGTGGGCATCCATATAGGCCACCGTCTTTTGGAAGAAATCTTCCGGCATTACGGTATCAGGGTTCAGGAACAGGATGTATTCGCCTTTTGCTATGGCTACACCCTGGTTATTGGCTTTAGAGAACCCTTTATTGTCAGTATTCTCTATCAGGATGACGGAAGGGAACTTCTCCTGTATCATGCGGTTGCTGCCATCTTTGGAGTTATTATCCACTACAATGACCTCGGCTTCGAAGCGTGCTGCAGCTCTTAATACCGAGTGCAGGCATACTTCGAGAAAGTATTTGACATTATAATTAACAATAATAACGGATAGCTTCATTCCCCTGTATGTACGAAATAGAGTTTGCGAATATAAGCGGACTGTGCCTAATAACGAAAAAAGCTGCCGGTACATTGTACACGACAGCCGAAATATATAGAAGTGAAGAGTTACTGATACAGATAATATACGTCTGTAACGTACTTATTAGAGTCTTTTGACTGGTAAGGGCCTACTTTATACTCTTCTATTACCAGGCTTAGCTTGGCGTTCTTTTCCATTACATGCTTCATAAGTGCGGTGTGGGCTTTGGCTGAGCCGCTGTAGCCGCCTACATACTCTACCATATAGGCTTTGGAAGCAGGTACATTAATGAACGCAACACCTTTCACCGGCTTGGTAGTATCCATAACAGGGAATACTGCTGCCATATCGGTTTGGTGGGCTACAGTATCCCACTTGTAAAAAAGACCTGCAGCAGGGCCGGCTATCTGTGAATTGAGCGCCTTGCCAAGCATTCCATAAGAATCGGCAAAGAACTTCATCATATCAGCCATAGACATCGTTTTGCGGATACCTGCATACGTATGTCCCGGGAACTGGGCGTCTTGTATAGCTACATAGCCGGTAGCGTTAGCTTCTGCATAAGCTTTCAGATTGGCAAGGCCATGTTCGAAATCTTTACCTACCATTTTATCCATATTCATAAAAGCCAGCATAGCATTCATGGGGAAGTTCATATGAGAGTGCATGGTCCAGGTAACTTTAGTTTCACCATTACCGGCGTCGGTAGTCTGCAGCATGCCGGTAGCTTCGCTCTTAAATGGTTTGATAAAAGACACCAGGTAATCAATTTCGCCATCTTTTATGCCTGTGTTACGCATATCGCCTTCGCCGGTTTTCTTTTCATCGCCTACCCAGTGGTAAGAGCTGCCGGGTTGGCCATCCTCGCCCTGGTAAGTGATTTTAATAGTAGAATCGGCCGCAAACCATGGGCTCCAGTGTGGCCAATTGTGAAATTTCGATACCTGGTCGAAGACATAACCTTTGTCGGCCTTTATTATTGTATTGCGCTGAATAGTAACGTCTTTAGGCTCAATAATACCTAAGACAATAACGGCAACGATGACAACAAGTATCAGGATGCCAATGAATGCGAGAAATTTTTTCATATGAAGTTGTGTGTTTGGGAACTTAAAAGTATAAAATTATTTTTATAATATAATCAAAAGATGGTTGTAGAATATGATAATATAGTGACTATATACGTATGGAGATGACTCATATAGAGAAAATGTGAAGTACCTTTGCAGGATGAAAAATTTGCGCAATAGCACCTTAGAGGAGCTGGAAGCACTGATGAAAGAGTGGGGAGAGCCGAAATTCCGTGCTAAGCAGGTGTATGAGTGGATATGGAACAAATTTGCGGCCGATATAAATGACATGAGCAATCTGCCTAAAGGATTGCGTGAAAAGCTGGCAGAAAGCTATTTTATACCTAAAGTAAAAGTAAACCACAGCCAGTTTAGCAGCGATGGCACTATAAAGAACCGCCTGCAGCTGCACGACGGACATTATGTGGAGAGTGTGTTGATACCTACAGAGTCGAGATTTACGGCTTGTGTATCATCCCAGGTGGGCTGCTCGCTTAGCTGTAAGTTTTGCGCTACGGGTTACTTGCCACGTAAGCGTAATATGGATTTTGACGAAATAGTGGATGAGGTGACGCTGCTGAATGAGCAAACACAGAAGCAATACGGTCGGAACCTAACCAATATAGTATTTATGGGTATGGGCGAACCGTTGCTGAACTATAGGAACGTGATGAGCGCCATAGACAAAATCACCTCGCCGGAAGGGCTGGGTATGAGTCCGAGGCGTATAACAGTATCTACGGCGGGCGTGGCCAAAATGATAAAGCAACTGGGAGACGATAAGGTGCGCTTTAAGCTGGCCTTATCGCTGCATGCTGCTACTGATGAGAAGCGCAACGAGATAATGCCTATTAATGAGACGAATAACCTGAAAGCACTGATAGAAGCGCTTAACTATTTCTATAAAATGACGGGCAATGAGATAACGCTGGAGTTTATACTGTTTAAAGACTTTAACGATAGCCTGGAGGATGCAGATGACCTGGTGAAAGTTTACAGACAAATACCTGCCGATCTTGTGAATATAATAGAATACAACCCCATAGATGCCGCTAAGTATGAGAAGCCGGAAGAAGATACGGTAATGCGCTTTATGAATTACCTCGAATCTAAACGAGTGAATGCAAGACTGCGCAGAAGCAGGGGTAAAGATATAGATGCTGCCTGCGGGCAACTGGCAAATGTGGACCACCCAACGGTGGCAAAACAGGAAAGCCTTTAAAAAAGAAAATGCCGCTCAATGAGCGGCATTTTCTTTTCTATTGTTGTTATGAGTTACTTGCCATCGTATGCCCACTTTATATAAGTGGAGCCCCATGTGAAACCACCGCCAAAGGCTGCCAATATTATGTTGTCACCTTTATGCAGCTTGCTTTCCCACTCCCATAAGCAAAGCGGAATAGTGCCGTTTGTGGTATTGCCATAACGGTCTATGTTTATCATTACCTTTTCATCAGGTAACTCCATGCGGCTTGAGGTAGCAGAGATAATGCGTTTGTTTGCCTGGTGCGGAACGAGCCAGGCCACGTCTTCAGAAGTAAGGCTATTACGCTCCATGATCTCGGCAGATACATCTGCCATATTCTTAACTGCAAATTTGAAAACTGCCTGTCCTTCCTGGTAGATGTAGTGTTCCTTATTCATTACTGTTTCTACAGAAGCGGGTTTTATAGAACCACCGGCCTTTTGGTGCAGGTATACACGGCCGCTGCCGTCG